>ERZ650303.272-NODE-272-length-15694-cov-15.292538_pt1 | contig 15694 bp, 15 predicted proteins | sample MGYA00376239_ERZ650303 | MGnify/ENA primary metagenome ERZ650303 (study PRJEB26733, sample SAMN07839262) | wastewater metagenome | biome: small river; feature: stream; material: water | place: USA: North Carolina | collected 2016-04-05 ... | reverse complement strand
TTGGGCATTTACCAACAAGCGGTGGTGACCAAACAAATGCCGATGAACAATGCCACGGGGATCACCGAAGACGAGCGTGCGCTCATCAAGCGTTGGTACGAGGGTGGCGCGGCGCTGAAGTAAGCCCAGTGCATCCAGGTCGCTGGCTATACTGCCGCGACTTTGATTCAGCTCTCACGCTCTTTATGACATTGCGCCTGTTTTGGGCCCTCGCAGGCCCGTTGTTTTGTATCGCAGCGCAAGCCGGTGAGGTGAGTGTCGCCGTCGCCGCCAATTTCACTGCGCCGATGCAAAAAATTGCCCGAGCGTTTGAGCAAGACACAGGGCATCAGTGCCAGTTGGCATTTGGGGCCACGGGCAAGTTTTACGCCCAAATCAAACATGCGGCACCGTTTGCGGTGTTGCTCGCCGCAGATGACGAAACCCCCGCGCGTTTAGAACAAGAAGGCCTCGCGGTGGCGGGCACGCGCTTCACCTATGCCACGGGTCGTTTGGCCTTGTGGAGCAAGCAGCCCCATTTGGTGGACGACCAAGGCGAGGTGCTGCGCAGCCTCCAGTTTGAAAAACTCGGCATACGCAAGATCGCCATGGCCGACCCCAAGCTCGCCCCTTATGGCGCAGCCGCCGTGGAAGTGATGCAAGGCATGGGCGTGCAAGCCAAGCTGAGCCCGAAGCTGGTGCGAGGCGAAAGCATCGGTCAAACCTATCAGTTCGTCAGCACCGAAAACGCGCAACTTGGGTTTGTGGCTTTGTCTCAAATCTCGCGCGATGGGCGCATCACGCAAGGCTCGGCTTGGGTGGTGCCTCAGCGCCTGTACACCCCCCTCAAGCAAGACGCGGTGTTGCTCAACCCAGGCAAAGGCAACGTGGCGGCCCAAGCGTTGCTGAAATACCTGCAAAGCGATACAGCCAAAGCCATCATCCAAAGCCATGGATACGCCCTGTAAAGTGTGGGCATGAATTTAAGCACCGAAGATGTCCAAGCCATCGCACTGACGCTGCAACTTGCCAGCGTCACCACGCTGTTGTTGCTGGTGCTTGCCACGCCGGTCGCGTGGTGGCTGGCGCACACGCGCTCGGCATGGCGTGCGCCTGTCGCGTCACTCGTGGCGCTGCCCTTGGTGTTGCCGCCCACCGTGTTGGGTTTTTATCTGTTGGTAGCCCTCGGGCCCCACGGCCCCATCGGCCAATTCACGCAATGGGCGGGTTGGGGCACCTTGGCGTTTAGCTTTTGGGGGTTGGTGCTGGGGTCGGTGATTTACTCATTGCCGTTTGCGGTGCAGCCTTTGGTGAATGCGTTTGAAGCCATGGGACCGCGCCCCATGGAAGTGGCTGCAACGTTGCGAGCCAGCCAGTGGGACGCCTTCTTCACGGTGGCGGTCCCGCTGGCCCGACCTGGTTTTGTGATGGCCGCCATGCTCAGCTTCGCGCACACCTTGGGTGAGTTTGGTGTGGTGCTGATGATTGGCGGCAACATTCCCGAGCAAACGCGCGTGGTGTCTACCCAAATTTACGGCCATGTGGAGGCGATGGCGTATTCGCAGGCGCACGGCTTGGCGGGGGTGATGTTGGTGTTCTCGTTTGTGGTGTTGTTGGGCCTGTCGTGGTTCAACCGTCGCTCTAACCGTCGGCCACAGGCGGGCGCATGAATATTCACTTGCAGCTCGATCTCGCGCGTGCCGACTTTGATGTGTCGGTCGATGTGCAATTGCCCGCGCATGGCATCAGCGTGATCTACGGCCCTTCGGGTTGCGGCAAAACCTCGCTCTTGCGCTGTGTGGCGGGCTTAGAAACCTCTGCACGCGGCCGTGTGCAAGTGGGCCATGAGGTGTGGCAAGACGACGCACAGGGTGTGCGCTTGCCCACCCACCAACGCGCCTTGGGTTATGTGTTCCAAGAGGCATCGTTGTTTGACCACTTGGATGTGGCGGATAACTTGGCCTATGGCCTGCAGCGCAGCCGCAACCATGTGAGCCGCACTGTTTTAGACCAAGCCATCGCACTGTTGGGCATTGGTCATTTGCTCAAGCGTCGCAGCCACGAGCTGTCGGGCGGGGAGCGCCAACGCGTGGCGATTGCGCGTGCGTTGGTCACGCAGCCGCGTTTGCTGTTGCTCGATGAACCTTTGGCCGCCCTTGACCACGCACGCAAACAAGAAGTGTTGCCGTGGCTGGAAAAATTGCGCGACGACCTGAACATCCCCATGCTCTACGTCACCCACGCGGTGGACGAAGTGGCGCGTTTGGCCGACACCCTGGTGGTGATGAACGAAGGCCGTGTCCAAGCCAACGGCCCTGTGGCTGAGGTGCTGACACAAGCCGAACTACCCGTGGTGGTGGGCGAGGATGCGGGTGCGTTGTTGACGGGCATCGTGCTCAGCATCGACACCCCATGGCATTTGGCCCAAGTGGGCTTTGCCGGCGGCACGCTGTGGGTGCGCGACAGTGGCTTGGCCATAGGTCAAACCGTGCGCCTGCGCGTGCTGGCCCGCGACGTGAGCGTGACCTTGCATGAGGCCACACACACCAGCATTCAAAACCATGTGCCCTGCGTGGTGGATGCCATCACACCAGATGCACACCCTTCACAAGCCCTGCTGCGTTTGCGATGCGGCGACACCGTGCTGTTGGCGCGCGTCACCGCGCGTGGGGTGCATGAGCTGGGGCTGCAAGTGGGTATGCCCGCATGGGCGCAGGTGAAGTCGGTGGCGTTGGTGAAGTAAACGCTAAAACCACCAAGCCACTGCATAAGGAATCACCACCGCCCCCACAATGCCGTGCAAGCCCATGCCGAGGCTGGCGTAGGCGCCTGCTTCGGGGTGCACGCTGAAGGCACGTGAGGTGCCAATGCCGTGTGCGGCCACACCCAGCGCAAAGCCACGTTGCCACCACTGCGTGACGCGCAGGGCGTCTAGCACGTAGCGGCCAAGAATGGCGCCCAAGATACCGGTGCTGACCGCGAAGATGGCGGTCAAGGTGGGTGAGGCTTGCACACGTTCGGCAATGCCCATCGCAATGGGCGCGGTGACCGACTTGGCCACCAAACCGCGCACCAAGGATTCATCCACACCCAACCCACGCGCCACGCCCACCGCGGTGAACACCGAGGTGATGCCCCCCGCCACCAGCGACAGCAGCAACACGCCCATGCGCCCCTTGAGCGAGGCAAACCCTTTGTAGATCGGAATGGCCAGCGACACCGTGGCCGTGCCTAGCAAGAAGTGCACAAACTGTGCGCCTTCGAAATACTTGGCATAGGGCATGTCGAGCACGCTGATGCTGAGCGTGACCACCACCACCGCAATCAGCACCGGATTGGCCAGTGGGTTGCGTTGGCTGCGTTCGTACAGCGTGAGGCCCAGCAAATAGGCGCTGAGTGTGAGCACCAAGGCCAGCAGCGGGCTGCCCGAGAGGTACACCCAAATCTCTGAGATGGGCGGCAAGTGTGTTTGAAACTCGTTGTGCAGGGGGGTGTCCATGGGGCTCAGTCCTTGGGGGTCAGCACTTTGAGCAACCCCGACGTCACCGCAACGGTGGCCAGCACACTCACCACCAGTGCTGCGCTGATGGCCCACGCATTGGCCTGCAACACGGGCAAGTACAGCACCACGCCTACGGATGCGGGGATGAACAACAACCCCAAGTGCTGCAAGATGCTGCTGCCCACCAAATCAATTGATGCTGGCACATGACCGCGCACACTGAGAAACACCAGCAACAACACCAAGCCCAACACAGGGCCGGGTATGAAGGGCAAGGCAAACTTAGACACCAGTTCGCCCAGGGCTTGGAAGATGAAGAGTTGAACAAGGCCTTGAATCATGCGCCCAGTGTAGACAAGACCCTGCGCTGCTTCAAATGCCAGTGCGGTGAACGAGGTTCAGGTCACAATCGAGTCAATCGTTGCAAAACAACCTATCGATGTCTGAATCTGTCAAAAAAATCCCACCAAGTATCTGGGTGCTGGGATTTGTGAGCATGCTCATGGACATCTCCTCGGAGATGATTCACAGCCTGTTGCCGATGTTTCTTGTGGGCGTGCTGGGGGTGAGCGTTTTCACCGTGGGCCTGATCGAAGGACTGGCTGAGGCCACCGCCCTGATCGTCAAAGTGTTCTCAGGTGCCCTGAGTGATTATTTGGGCCGGCGCAAAGGCTTGGCGCTGTTCGGCTACGCCCTTGGGGCTTTGACCAAACCCTTGTTTGCCATCGCCTCAGGTGCGGGCCTGGTCATCACGGCCAGGTTGATGGATCGGGTGGGCAAAGGCATTCGTGGCGCACCGCGCGATGCACTGGTAGCCGACTTGGCACCGCCTGAGATCCGTGGCGCCGCCTTTGGCCTGCGTCAATCACTCGATACCGTGGGCGCTTTTGTAGGACCTTTGTTGGGCGTTGGGTTGATGCTGCTGTGGGCCAACGACTTCCGCGCTGTTTTTTGGGTCGCGGTGGTTCCTGGCCTGTTGGCGGTGATGTTGTTGCTGTTCGGCGTTCAAGAGCCCGAGCCGCAGGGGGGCCACAAGCGAACAAATCCCATCCAGCGCGAGAACTTGCGTCGCCTGGGTGCACCGTATTGGTGGGTGGTGGGCATTGGTGGCCTCTTCACACTCGCTCGGTTCAGCGAAGCTTTTTTGGTACTTCGGGCTGAGCAATCGGGCGTGGTCGCTGCCCTGGTGCCACTGGTGATGGTGGCCATGAATCTGGTTTATGCAGGTTCGGCTTATCCGTTTGGGCGACTCTCGGATCGCATGAGCCATGCCAAATTGCTGACCTGGGGCTTGATCGTTTTGATTGCAGCAGATTTGGTATTGGCCACGGGGCATCACTGGTGGACGGTGCTTCTGGGCGTCAGTCTGTGGGGCATCCATATGGGCATGACCCAAGGACTTTTGGCGACGATGGTGGCAGACGCTTCACCCGTTGATTTACGCGGTACGGCCTATGGTGTGTTCAATCTCTTCAGTGGGGTCGCCCTGCTTGTGGCCAGCGGTTTTGCCGGCTGGCTGTGGGATCGGTATGGCGCAGACACCACCTTTTATGCTGGCGCTATTTATGCGTTCATCGCTTTACTTGGGATTGCCGTGCGGTGGCGATCCTTGGTCAACACGCCGATGGCCCCACTCCGCTGAGGTCTCGTCAAGGCGTGCGCATCCGTGAAGGTCAGTGGCGTGTCAAGGTGGTTCTGATGGAAAACCGCTGGGCAGGGTGAATTGAGACAGTGACCAGCACAGGTTGGTTGTCGCGCGTCAAGTAGCGCCGGATGACTTGCAACGCTGCTTCGTCTTTGTCGGCATTCAAGCTTTTCGCCAAGGGGGCATCGAGTTTGCAGCCGGTGACATCTTGCTCAACCGTGGCCAGGTCTAAGCCAAATTCTTTTTCCAGCAGCTCGGACATCAAGGCGCTGGGATGGGCTTGAATGGCTTTGAGGATGCTGGCGTACTTGACATCGATGTACGCGTTGGTCCACGAGACCGGCAGTTTTCCTCGCGCAGCATCAAATCGCAAACTTTGAATGCACAGCCATTTGCTACCCGCATCACAGCCGAGTTCTTTGGCCAAGGCTTGGTCCATCACGATGTCGCCTGTGTGCTGCACCGAGCGCTCGCAGGCTTGTGCCCATTGAATCAAATCTGACAACGAGGTGAGCGTGGCCCCGTAACCACCTTGTGGGCTGATGGCCTCTACCCGTGTGCCTGCATTTTTTTTGCGCGAGACAAGCTTTCTGTTTTCCAAACTGGCCAAAGCTGCCCGCAGCGTGGAACGGCTGACTTGGAGCTGGGCGGCCAAGTCGGGTTCAGAAGGCAGCGTGGTTCCCACGGGGTAGCGGCCTTTGGCAATGTCTTTGGCCAATTGGTCTGCGATGCGGGAATAGAGGGGTTGTCGGTCCATGTGTGGAGTTTAAAGACAAAGGGTTTGTCCGGATTCGGTTTGGCTATATGTTCGTACATATAATATGTTCGAACATATAGGAGATTTACCCATGCATTCCACCCTGATCGATTCGCGTTTCCTCGGCAGCTTGTTTTCGACGCCTGAGATGAAACAGGTGTTTTCAGACACCGGAACTCTGACGCGCTACACCGAAACTGAAGTGGCCTTGGCTTTGGCAGAAGGCAAATTGGGTTTGATTCCCGATGAGGTAGCTAAGACCATTGCCGAACGTGCGCCCCACATTGCCTTGGACATGGACCGGTTGGAGCGAGAAACCCACAACGTGGGTTACCCCATCTTGCCCTTGGTGCACCAGCTGGCCGAAGGTCTGGGTGAGGCGGGCAAGTTCTTGCATTGGGGCGCCACCACCCAAGACATCATGGACACCGCCTTGGTGCTGCAAATCCGCGCAGGCCTCGATTTGGTGGAGGCTGATTTGCGAGGGGTGGCTGCGCAGTTGCGTCGCCTGAGTGCGCGGTACCGCGACACACCGATGGCGGGGCGCACCCATTTGCAACATGCCTTGCCGGTGACGTTCGGTTTGAAGACGGTTATTTGGCTGGGCATGGTCGAGCGCAATTTGGAACGTTTGCAGCAACTGCGTCCCCGCGTGTTGGTGGGGCAGTTTGCGGGTGCGGGTGGTACCTTGGCCTCGTTGGGTCAACGTGGCCTTGACGTGCAAGTGGCCATGATGGCTGAATTGAAGTTGGGTGTGCCTGAAACCACTTGGCACACCGCGCGCGATGGCTTGGCTGAAACCGCGCAGTGGTTGGGTTTGGTCACCACCTCCTTGGCCAAGATGGCGTTGGATGTGTCCTTGATGATGGCCAATGAATTTGGCGAAGTGTTTGAGCCCTTTGTGCAAGGCCGAGGTGCCTCAAGCACCATGCCGCAAAAACGCAACCCCATCAGTTGCGAAGTCATGATTGGTGCAGCCAAAACGGTGCGCCACTTGGCCGGCTTGGCTCTGGATGGTGCGGTGCAAGACTTTGAGCGTGCCACGGGTCCTTGGCAAGCCGAATGGGTCGCTTTGCCCGAAGCGTTTTTGCACACCGCGGGTGCTGTATCGCAAGCCTTGTTCATGCTGACAGGCTTAGAGGTAGACACGCAACGCATGCGTCAAAACCTCGACTCAACCGGCGGCCTCATCGTGGCTGAAGCCGTGATGATGGGCTTGGCACCGGCACTGGGCCGCAACGAAGCGCACGATGTGGTCTATGCCGCTTGCCGTGTCGCGTTGGAACAAAAACGCACCTTGGCAGATGTGCTCAAAGCCAATGACGATGTCACGCGTTTGGTCAGCCTCGCGCAAATCGACGCCATGTGTGAACCCACCAATTACTTGGGTTGCGCGGCACAAATGGTGGACAAGGCCCTCGCGGCCACACCACGTTGATTCACCTTGTAAATTAGACGGAGATATTTATGACTCAAACATTCTCACGCGTGCGTCGCACATTCATGGCCACTGCTGTGGGCCTGGTTACGGCTGTGTCGACAACACTCGCTGCGGCGCAAGAGGCGTATCCCAACAAGCCCATCACATGGGTTGTGCCATTTGCTGCTGGAGGACCGACGGATGCTTTGGCACGCCACATCGCTGACCGTGTGGCGCGTGAACTGGGACAACCCATCGTGATCGACAACTCACCCGGCGCAGGTGGCACGGTGGGCGCTGCCAAAGTGGCGAGAGCGAAGAACGATGGCTACACCTTCTTGGTGGGGCACATGGGTTACATGGGCGCTGCGCCCGCCCTCTACAAAAAACTCGGCTACGACCCCGTGAAAGACTTTGATGGCGTCTTTCGCTTTCCTGATACCCCTTTGGTCTTGATGGTGCGCAACAACCATCCGGCGAAAGACATTGCCGGCCTGATCGACTTCGCCAAGAAAAACCCAGAGAAAGTGTTCATCAGCAATGCGGGCGTGGGGTCGAGTTCGCACCTCATCGCCGCCTTGGTGGCCAGTTCTGCTGGTGTGAAAGTGACCATGGTTCCCTACAAAGGTGCGGGGCCTGCCTTGATTGATGTGATTGGCGGGCAAGTCGACGGCATGCTGGACCAAACCAACACAGCATTGCCACAAATCAAAGAAGGCAAAGTGCGCCCGTTGGTGGTGACCTCGAAGGTGCGATTGCCTCAACTCAAAGAGGTTCCCACCTTGAATGAAACCGTCATGCCTGGTTTTGAGGCGTCCACTTGGTACGGCATCTACGCACCCAAAGGCACGCCCAAGGCCGCCATCGACAAAGTACAAAACGCTTATCTGAAGGTGATGAAAGACAAAGCCTACACAGGCAAGATGGCCGAGCAAGCAATTCAAATGTTGCCTGCTGAGCAATACACCGGTGATGCGTTGTCCAAGCACACGGAGCTTGAGGTGGCGCGCTGGCGTGCGGTGGCTGCGCGGTCTGGGTTGTCGCTCGACTGATCTGATGAAAGCCGTCAGTTGACGAAGACCTACCTCCTATCAGGGGTAGGTCTTAGTGGTTGGTCGGATGAGAGAGCTGACCTTTCCATTGAGTCACCGTTTCTTTGATCAACTGAGAAACGATGCGACTTGCCTGTGTGAAGTGGCCTTGCTTGGGATGCGCGAGCGTCACATAACGTTTGAGATCTGGCGCAATCACTTTGGCGGCCTGTAGTTTCCCCGTGCGCAGTTCCTCGTCGACGGAGAAAGGGCCAAGCAGGGCATACATATGCGGGTTGGCGGCAATGATTTCCTTTTGAACACGGAGTGAATCTGCCTCGACTTCCGCCATCAGGCTGAACCCCTTGCCTTTTGCTGTTTCATCCAAAATAGACCGCCAGTGTGATGGGCGTCTGGGTAAGACAAGTGGCAGCCCTTCTAGCCGTTTGAAGTCCACCGTGTCCGAATAGGTCAGCGAGAGACCGGGGCACGAAACGAGATAAGTGTTTGCGGTGGACAACTGTGTTTCATCGCTCCCTGTTGGTTTTTCGTAACGAAACAAGATCGCCATATCGACCGACCCCGTGTCCAAGAGGGCATCTAACTCACTGCCTTGCCCTTCACGAATGTTCAGTTTGATTTTCGGATAGTCATGGTGCAAGCGCTTGAAGATGTGTGTCATCAAAGGGTGTGCGGCTGAGGGCAGCACACCAATCTTGACTTCGCCCATGGGCACTCTGGATGTTTGCTGGATGTCTGCAAATAGTTCGTCGCTGTCTTTGAGCCAACTACGCACACGTTGTTGGACATGCGCCCCAAACTCCGTCAACACCACGCCTCTGCCCGTGCGTCGGAACAGAGCGCTCCCACACGTTTTTTCAAAATCACTGATTTGCCGGCTGATGTGTGATTGCACGGTATTTCGCTGAACTGCCACCTTGGTGAAGCTGCCCAGCTCTGCCACTTCTAAAAATAAGCGCAAGTCATTGATTTGCATGGGGCCTCCTTTGATATGCCATTTTAGGCATATCTGAAATCTCTGAATTCATTCTATGCAGATGATTCAAGCGTGCCTAGACTTGCGCTCATTGTTCAGATGCACCGACGGTCGGTGTCACAGATTGAAGGAAAAACAATGAGCTTTGTGAGTTTTGAAATTGCGGGTCAACAGACCTACGGCCTTTGGAAAGATGAAGGCAATTGGATCCAAGTGCCAGATGCCTTCCAAGCCCAGTATCCAGATTTGAAGTCTGTCATTGCTGCAGATCAATTGGATGCGTTGGAAGTTGCAACACGTCAGAACGGCAAGGCGGTGACGTCATCGCAAGCATGTTTGCTACCTGTGATTCCAAACCCCGGCAAAATTTTCTGCATCGGTTTGAACTACAAAACCCACGTGGCCGAAACCAAACGTGCAGACAGTGACTATCCCGCCATCTTCACGCGCTTTGCCGACAGTTTGAACGCGCACAACGCGCCACTGCCGCACCCCAAAGAGACCACACGCTTTGACTTTGAAGGTGAGCTCGCAGTGGTCATTGGCAAAGGTGGCCGCAACATCACGCAAGCGCAAGCGTTTGAACACATCGCTGGTTATGCCTGCTTCAACGACGGCACGGCGCGGGATTGGCAGCGTCACACCCATCAATGGATTCCTGGCAAAAACTTTCCATTGACAGGGCCGCTTGGTCCCTTCATGGCCACCCGCAAAGAAATCCCCGATGTCAACCAACTCACGTTGGAATCGCGTCTCAACGGTGAAGTCATGCAGCACGCATCCGTGGCTGATTTGATTTACACCCTGCCCGTGATCATCGAATATCTCTCTGGTTTTACGAATTTGTCACCTGGCGATGTGATTGCTACAGGCACGCCGGGTGGTGTGGGGGACCGTCGCGAGCCGCCGGTTTATATGAAAGCTGGTGATGTGATTGAAGTTGAAATCACCGGTTTGGGCACGCTGCGCAATGTTGTGTCTCACGCTGCATAAAGGAATCTCATGTCTGAATCTAAAAACTCATTGCGAATTGCGGTCGACATCGGCGGCACCTTCACGGACATGGCTTGCTTTGACGAGTCCACGGGTGCGATCTCGTTTGGCAAAGCACTGTCCACGCACGGCGAATTGGTCAGTGGCATCCAGAACACGTTAGACAGCGCGGGCATCGACTTGAGCAACGGTTACTTGTTCTTGCACGGTTCGACCATTGCGATCAACACCTTGTTGGAACGCAATGGCGCAAAAACAGCCTTGCTCATCACCGAAGGTTTCCGAGACATTTATGAAATCGGGCGTGTGAACCGCCCGGATGCTTACAACTTATTTTTCTCAAAGCATGAGCCTTTGGTGCCGCGCTCACTGCGTTATGAAGTGTCGGAACGTTTGCGTGCAGATGGTTCCTTGCACAAACCGCTTGATGAACAAGCGGTGCGTGAACTCGCCCGTGAGCTCAAGGCGAAGCACATTGAAGCGGTGGCCGTGTTGCTGTTGCACTCGTACCGCAACCCAGACCATGAGCGCAGAGTCAAAGCGATTCTTCAAGAGGAAATTCCAGGCGCATTTGTGACGGCATCACACGAACTGTCACAGGAGTACCGAGAGTTTGAGCGTGTGTCCACCGCTGTGGCCAACTCGTATGTGGGCCCTCGTGTGTCTGAATACTTGGGTGAGCTAGAGCACCACTTGAGCGACAAAGGCTTTGAAGGCGATTTCTATGCCGTTCAATCTACCGGTGGCTTGTTCCCTGTCGAACATGCCCGTCGCGATTGCGTGCGCATGTTGGAGTCGGGGCCTGCTGCAGGCGTGATCGGGGCACAAGCCATTTGCGCTCAACTCGGCATGCCCGACTCCATCGCTTTCGACATGGGTGGTACGACGGCTAAGGCGGGCGTGATCAGTGAAGGTCGTCCGTTGACCACGGGCAGTGCGCTGATTGGTGGCTACGAAAAGGCCTTGCCGATTCAAATTCCCATGATGGACATTTTTGAAGTGGGCACGGGCGGTGGATCTATTGCACGTGTGGAGTTAGGTAATTCGCTGCGCGTGGGCCCTCGCTCTGCCGGTAGCATGCCGGGCCCCGTTTGCTACGGTCGCGATGGCACGGAGCCAACCGTGACAGATGCCAACTTGATTCTGGGCCGTCTGGATGAACACAACTTCCTCGGTGGCGAAATGCCGCTGTACTTGGACCGTGCCAAGCAAGCGATGGAAGACAAAATTGCCAAGCCCTTGGGCTTGGATGCGACCAAAGCGGCCGACGGTATTTTGCGCATTGCGGTGACGCAGATGTCGCATGCCGTCAAAGCCGTGACCACGGAGCGTGGTTTGGATGCGGGCAGCTTCACCATGGTGGTGTATGGCGGCGCAGGTCCTTTGCATGCCTCGGCCATTGCGCGAGAAATCGGTATCCGCAAAGTGTTGATTCCACATGCACCAGGCTACTTCTCGGCTTACGGCATGTTGTTCAGTGACTTGCGCTATGACTACGTTCGCTCGGTGTTCCGTCGCTTGGACAGTTTGTCGTTTGATGAAATCGAAGCGTTCTACAAAGAGATGGAAGACGAAGGCCGTGCGGCGATTGGTGCGTCACAAATTCGCCCAGAAGAAATTGTGTTCGAGCGTGCTGCAGACATGCGCTATTTCGGCCAAGAGCATGCGGTGACCGTTGACTTGCCACACGAGTTCTTTGTCAGCAAAGACCGTGCGGCCATCAAGAACCACTTTGATGAAGTTCATAAAGTGCGTTATGGCACATCGGCGCCTAAGGAAGCCGCGGACATTGTCAGCCTGCGCGTGACGGTGCTAGGTCGTATGAAAAAGCCACCACGCAATGCGGTAGAGACCGGCCAAGACAAACCGGATGCGCAAGCGTTGCGTGCGCACAAGCCGGTCTATTTCCGCAGTGCGGGTGAGTTTGTGGACACGCCTGTGTACCGACGCGATCTGCTCAAGAGCGGCAACGAGTTTCACGGCCCCGCGCTCGTGGAAGAGCATGCATCCACCACCGTGGTTCAACCAGGCGACAGCGTCAAAGTTGATCTGTACGGCAACCTTCAAATTTCAATCGGGAGTGACCGTTCATGAGCACGACACACGTTCAAAAATCAAATGCACAGGCGGTTGACCCTGTGATTGTGGAAATCATCCGCAACGGCTTGTTTGCCGTGACGGAAGAGATGAAAACCAACTTGATGCGCACCGCCTACAACCTCATCATCTATGAGGCACTGGACTTCACGGTTGGCCTTTTCACCAAAGAGGGCGACACCGTGTCCATTGGCTTGGGCTTGCCCATGTTCATTCGCGGCATGTCTGAAACGGTGAAATCAAAGATCCGTCACTTTGGCTATGAAAACATCCATCCTGGCGATATCTTGGTCACCAATGATGCCTACACCACGGGCAGTCACTTGAATCACTTCACGTTCACCATGCCTGTGTTCCATGAAGGCGAGTTGATTGGCTTTACCTGCTGTATGGCGCACTGGTTGGATGTGGGTGGAAGTCTGGGGCAGATCACCACTGATATTTACTCCGAGGGCATTCAGATCCCGATCGTAAAATATCAATCTGCTGGCAAAGTTAACCAAGATTTGCTGGACATCATTGCCATGAACGTGCGTATGCCGGAGCGTGCATTGGGTGACTTGCGTGCCCAAATCACGGCCATCACCACAGGCGAACGCCGATTCTTAGAACTGGTTCAGCGCTACGGCAACCCAGATGTGCAAGCAGCCATTCTTCAGATCATGGATGCGTCTGAAGCGCTGGCACGTCAAAACACCTTGTCGATCCCCGATGGTGTGTACGAAGCCGAATCCTTCATGGATGACGATGGTTTAGAAATTGGCAAACGCATTCCCATTCGCGTCAAGGTCACCGTCAAAGGTGATGAGATGGAAGTGGACTTGTCGGATGTGAGCAAGCAAGTCAAAGGTTTCTACAACTCAGGTTTCACAACCGGCATTGCTTGCGCGCAAGTGGCCTACAAGTGCTTGACCACGCCGACCGACTATCCCGTCAACGACGGCAGCTTCCGTCCGTTGAAGGTCATCATGCCCATGGGCACCGTCATCAGCGCTGAGCGTCCCTATCCCATGCGTGTGTGGATGACATTCCCAATGACTGTGATCGACACAATTTTCAAAGCTTTGGCTCCGGCGATTCCTCACCGTGCAATTGCAGGTCACCATGCCGATTTGGTGTTCCCCAACATCCACGGCATTTCGCCGGAAGATGGTCGCCTGTTCATTGTGGGCATTGGCCCGCTGGGTGGCGGTTGGGGGGCAAAGTCACGTGAAGACGGCGTGTCTGTCACGGTGTGCATCAACGACGGCGACACACACAACAGCCCAACCGAACAACTGGAAGCGAAATACCCTGTGCTGGTTGAAAGCTACAAAATTCGTGAAGACAGCGCAGGGGCAGGGGAGTTCCGGGGTGGCTTAGGTGCCGAGATGGTGGTGCAAGCCTTGTCACCGTTCTCTGTCACAACGCGTATCGACCGCATGCATTGCAAGCCTTGGGGCTTAGAAGGTGGCGGGGAGGCAGCAGGCAACGGCATTGCCATTCGTCACAAGGGTGAATGGAGTTCTGACTTGCCGAATGCCAAAATCTTCAACGTGCGCTTAGAGCGTGGCGATGCGTACAAGATGCTCTCCGGCGGTGGTGGTGGTTTTGGTAGCCCATTCAAACGTGATGCAGATGCGGTGGCGCATGATGTGCGCGAAGGTTACGTCAGCCGCGAAGCCGCTGAAAAACTCTACGGCGTGGTGTTGGATGACAGCTGTGACGTCAAGCCGTCTGAGACGCAGCAGTTACGAAGCAAAGCCCTTGTTTGAGTTGCTTGAAATGACAGCGTCCCAGCAGCAAGCGGCCTACCTCTCCGGTCTCTGGAACCGGTTATCGGGTCAGCATGTGGCGCTGGGATGTTCATGCACGATGAGTGGCATGAGTGTCACGCTCGAAGACTTCGAGCATGACATTGCAGATTATTTATGGGCAGAGAGCGAGCGTTTAGGCCAGACCGATGTCGTGGCCTTTTTGCTCGCACCCGGCCCTATTGCCTCGCAGGACCAAGCCATTCGCGGCATCTTGAGCCGCTTAGAGAACGAGGATGTCATTGATGCAGTCACCGATTGGCTCTTGCCACGCATGACCAAAACGATCGAGTCCTACGCCAAGCTTCATGGGCCAGCCCCCGATGCCCCCTTGTTTGGTGGCTCATCTTCATGGCGCAAAGGTTACAGAGACTAAGAAGGTGTGCGCACAAAATTTATCTGGAGACAAACATGATTTCATTGACTAAAAAAATGCTGTCGATTGCATTGCTGGCCGCAACAGCGTTTGCATCGGCCCAACCTAAATTTCCAGACGGCACGATCAAATTGATCGTGCCATTTGCTGCGGGCGGCGGTGTGGATAACGCCGCGCGTTTGCTTGCCAAGCAAATGCAATCGAATTTGAACGTTTCAATCGTGGTCGAGAACAAACCGGGTGCCAGCGGAACGATTGGCGCTAAATTTGTTCAAGCATCACCGTCTGATGGACAGACATTGCTTTTCTCCGCTTCGACACAAGCCTTGACCAAGCTGGTGATCGCGAACCCACCTTACGACCCATTGACCGATTTTTCATATGTTGCGCGTGTCGGTGAAGCGCCACTGCTGATGGTCATTGCCCCGACACTGCCGCAAACCAAATTGAAAGAGGTGATGGAGGCGGCCAAACAAAATCCAGACAAATGGACCGCTGGCTTGCCGGCGTTGGGGGCCGCGAGTCACTTGGCGACATTGATGTTTGCCAAGGAAGGAAATTTGAACTTGACCACAACGGCATACAAAGGCACTGCGCCTGCGCTGACCGATGTTGCCGGGGGGCATTCGCAAATTTTGATTGACTCCATCATCTCACTGCAGTCCATGGCCAAGGCCGGAAAAGTCAAACCCATCATCGTCACCTCTGCGAAACGAAGTTCCGTGATGCCCAATATTCCCACCGCTTCTGAGAGTGGTTATCCCAAGTTCGTGACCGAATCTTGGTATGGCATTTGGGCGCCTAAAGGGACACCTGATGAACGCGTGCAGTTTTTGAACAAAGCGGCGAATGAGGCGGTGCGTCAGCTCACCAAGTCAGGTGCTTTCGAGCAACTTGGTATTGAGCCTGTCGTGGAGTCTGTCGATGAATTTAAAAAATACACAGGCAGGTACATCCATGAAAACGCCGAGCTTCTAAAAGGTGCTGGATTCAAGCCAGAGTAAAAATTCAATGTGAGTGATTAAAAAGTTTATGAATGACTTGCCGTAGCCACATATGTGCAGGATCTTTTTGAAACCGTTGATGCCAAAACAAATGCACATC
>ERZ650303.271-NODE-271-length-15707-cov-9.699911_pt1 | contig 15707 bp, 21 predicted proteins | sample MGYA00376239_ERZ650303 | MGnify/ENA primary metagenome ERZ650303 (study PRJEB26733, sample SAMN07839262) | wastewater metagenome | biome: small river; feature: stream; material: water | place: USA: North Carolina | collected 2016-04-05 ... | reverse complement strand
GGTCGCTTTCATCCCACCCACAGCAAAGCTGATGAGTGGGCTTTCGCTCCCATTTTGTAATTTTCAGCAAATATTTGTTTCGTATTTAGCATATTACAATAGCTTTTTAAAATGGTAAATCTTCGTCTATTGGTTCTTCTACACTTACACCGCCTGAGCTTCCATTATCTAAAAGTGATTTTTGAAAATTCATTTTATTTTTTTCTTCTTTCGTCGGCTCCTGATATGCTATAAAATCATAATCCTTAAACTGGCTTCTTTTCCCATCGAATTTTGACAATATTTTTCCTGGTTCACCAAGTCTTTGTTTTGCTATAATTACCTCGGTATCGTCAAATGAATACGGAATTCCGGTATCTTTAGCCTCTTTAACGCCATGGTAGAATGGTCGCCATAAGAATATTATCATATCTGCATCCATTTCAATTGCAGCTGATTCACGTAAATCTGACATTACATAAAATCTTCCTTTCTCGCCTTGAAGACGCTTTATCTGGGCCAATGCAATAATTGGTACCTTTAATTCTTTAGCCAGCGCCTTTAATTCTTTCGAAACAAAACTAATTTCCGCTTCACGATTGAAATGTTTTATACCTTTTTTAGAATGAATTAACTGTATGTAATCTATCAAAATCAACTTCACGCCTTGGTCCAATACTAGACTACGTATTGTAGTTTTTAAATCTACAATATCAACACCGCCTTTGTCTGAAATGTATAGATTGTCATTTTTTTGTATTCTGTCAATATATTCATCCAGTTTACTCCATTCTTCTTCCGTTAAATTTCCTTTTTTGATATCAGAAACGGTTTTTCCTATAATTGGCGCAAATAATTTCCAGCACATCTGGGTTGCCGACATTTCTAATTCAAAAATTGCTGTTGGAAATCCTTTCATCGCACTATGCTCCGCGCACTGCAACATGAATGTAGTTTTTCCTTCTGCAGTACCGGCGGCAATAATAATCAAATCCGGTTCTTGCCAGCCTTCGGTCAATTGGTCTAACTTTTCCAATGGTGTTGGAATACCTACTAGGTCTTTAGGATTAGCCTGAGCGTTTTTCATAGCTACAATTGTTTCAATTGCTATTTCATACGATTTTCTTACAGTATCGTTTTTAATTTTTTCAGTTATTTGACTAAATCTTTGTTCGGCACTTGCCAATAAGTCAAATGGATCCGTCATATCGTTGTAAGATTCCCGTATAACATCGTTTGAAATACGAATCATTTCACGTTGCATGTATTTTTGGAAAATTATACGAGAATGGTAATCAATATTAGCTGATGATGCTATTTTGTTACTTAATTCAGAAAGATAATAAGGACCACCAACTTCTTCTAACTTTCCTTGCTTTCTCAATTCTTCCATAACTGTAAGTAAATCTATTGGTGAATTACCAATAAAAAGAGTTACCATGGCATTCCAAATTGCTGCATGTGCATCCACATAAAAGCACTCCATATCTAAAATCTTTGCTGCAATCGGAAATGCTTCTTTTTCAATTAAAATTGTACCTAGAACTGCTTCTTCCACTTCCCTAGCCTGTGGAGGAATTTTTGCGTACAACATATTGGAAATATCTTCCGTTTTGTTGCGCGTAAATCTAGTTGTTCTGTATGGTGTATTATCGTCCATCTAAGTTTGTGTATTCCGGTTCCGGAGTTTTATTAATATTTATAGCTTTTTCGTTGTTTATAGCGGTTTTATCGTAATTCCCTTCCAATATTTTTACGTAATTGCTTTCGCTGAAAATTACCCAGTCAAAAGTCATCCATTTTTGAGTTAAAACAAAATCTGATGCTTCTGTCAACTTTTTAGTGATTTTTAAAAAATTGAATTTTTCCTCAGCTAATCTGGTTTTGAATTTCTTTTTCCTGGAATTTGTAACTTTCTGAACTTTTGCTAATCCATATTTATCAGCAAATAAATTCCAGTAATCTGCATACGGTTCTATGAATTGAGGTTTTTCTGTTTTTATAAATTCAAAAATACTTTCTTTTGATTTTTCCAGATTCTTATACGCAGAACTTTGTTCTGCAAGAGTATTTATACTCTCTAATCTAGTTTTATCTGATATAGTATTATATAGTATAGTATGTGTATTATTACCCTTATTTTTACCACCATTACTAGGTTTAATTACACCTAAACTTAATAAATGAGTATGTAAACCCGATAAATCTATACATTTATTTTTTCTTGTTAAATACGCATCTTTTATATTTTCGTAGAACTTTTCACTCCATACAACCCTATTTTCACTCCATAATTTAGAATTAAATTCACCCATTTCACATAAATCACTTATAATATTTTCCAATACTTGTTCTGATATTTTGCATTTAGAAGCTAAATACATGAATTCTACTTTATCGTTTAAATTTAAAAAATGATAATTAGTAACTGCTAATTGTCGTAATATTTTTACCCAAGTAGCATATCCATCATTTCCATATTTTTGCTCAATATAGAACATCGCTTTCCCTTCCTTACATAGAAAAGGAAAATAGTCTACATTATTACGTTCTGGTCTTGCCATAAATAATTGGTTAAAAAAAAATATCGCTCTGAGGTGTGCCTTTTAGGAGAAAGAGTTATCGCTAATCTAAAAACTGAATTAGCAGCACCTCAGAACTTATTTTCAAATAAAAATTTCATTATTATATTCAATTTTTCAATTAGCGATATTCAAAATTACAAATTTTTTTTGAAATAGTGCAACATATCACAACTTTATTTTACCGTCGTTGTAATCTTTTATGAAATCATCTACGAATTTCCGGTCGTCGCTTACACCTAAAACCGTATCAGCAATAGCACGTTTTTTCTCAATGATATCATAGATATGTTCGTCAATGGTGTCTTTTCCTAGAAAATAGGTACACTGGACGCTGTTTTTTTGCGACATTCTATGAAATCTGGATTCTATCTGCTCACAGTCTGCAGGATGCCATGGTAGTTCTATTACAGCCATTCTGCTGGCAGCAGTTAAAGTTAATCCAACACCACCGGCTTTTGTGCTTAATGCAATTATTTTATTGTTTGACGGTACATGTTCGTGATCACAGTTGACGTGGTTTTCAAACCGGATGTCACATTTTTTGCATTTTTGAAAATCGTGCACCGCTTTATTTTTTTCCTCGTCGCTCTGAGAACCGGTATATAACAAAGTGGAGGGAAACTTTTCTTTAACGAAATTTGCTATTTCCTTGTGATGTAGGAATACACCTACCTTTTCGTCTGCATCTACAATTTCTTCAATGTATTCTGAAACTTCATTCATTTTACCACGCGCTGAAATCTGCTTTAGAATGCCAATTTTCACCATTACTTCACCGCGCATTGATTTAGCTACCTCAGCATCGGTTTTATCCTTATTTTCTTTCAGGTAGTTTGCCAAGTCGGTAGATGCCTTAATGTATTCGTCGCGCGTAGTGATGTCACAATAGACAATTTGGTGTACCTTGTCCGGTAAATCTTTTAGAACGTCTTTTTTTAACCGCTGGAAGAAACAAGTGGTTTTTAGCTTATAGTTTAATTCTTCCAAATTTGTGGCGCCGGCACCGGCCATTCCTCCACAATAACGATTCATAAAATGCTTGTAATTTCCGGCTACTGCCTCTAGTTGGCCAATGGCTAATAGTTGCGCTACCAAATCCTTTGGTTTGTTTACTATTGGTGTACCGGTTAATCCAATTACAACCTTTTTCTTAGCGCAAACACCACGAACCAACTTGCTAACCATCGTTGTCGGGTCCTTGATTTTATGCAGCTCATCAATTGCAACAGATTCAAATATGTTTATATTGCTATTGAATTTCACATTCGAAAGTTTGAATTTACCTTTTTCATTTTTGACAATATCCAAGACAAAATATTTTTTCAAACTTTCATAGTTTACAATGAAAACCTTACACATTCCCATTTCATAGAAAGTCGGCCAAGTCTTTTTTACACTGTCATTAAGAATCATTGCCTTAATACCTACAAACTTTTCCCATTCTAGCTGCCAATTTCTACGTAACGACGCAGGACAAATAATCAACGCCGGCCATGCATTTAGTGCGTAAATGGTTGCAATCGTCTGGAAGCTCTTACCCAGGCCTGGAGAATCCCCATTTATATAGTGTAATTTTTCCATCCCATATGCAACTCCTTCTGCCTGATAATCACGCAGCGGAAGTCTTGTTGGAATATCAATAGTAAGTTTTGGCATAGGTGGAATTTCACCAATCTTTTCTTCTTCCGTTTGTTCTACAAACCTACCACCATACCGTATTTTAAGTGCATCAACAGCCGCCTTGTGGCTTAAATCAACCTCCCAAACCCTTTCGGCTTCTATATATTTTCTGGACTGCCAATTAATAGCTTTAATGTCCGCAATAATGTCTGCATTCCATTTGTCAAGTTTTATATGAAAACCAAAAGGTTTTTGGTAGATTGTTATCATTTGTTAGGTATGTTTTTATTAGAATTCTTCTTCTGAATTAGTTTCAGTAGATTTATTTGTTGTTATGGTTAATGTACCATCTTGTACCATTTCAGATAATTCAACCAATGCATCTTTTTTTCTTTTCCCTTTTACCTTCTTTGGCGCTTCATCTGAATCCAAATCCATTTGCATTTGTACATCTTCTGCATGTTTGCCTTCAAAAAGATAAGCTCGCACTTCTTCGTCACACACTCGGAGTGCTTTATCTAAATCCTCTCTGCCAGCGTATTCATAAATTTCAATTCCGGTTTCCAAAATGTTTTGCTTTGGTGATACCAAATCCAGCGTTTTATTGCTTTCTAAATGACGTGCACCTAAAAGTTTTACTTTGATGCCATTTTCATCTTTTAAATCCATTTCATAGCCACTGCAATGAACGGCGGCTGAATCGATATATCCTTCGCTATTTCTTTGGAATGTCAAATTAGCCAAATGAATATCTAGTGCACCAAATGCATTTACTAGGTCCGGATGAATGCGCGCGCCACATTCTCTGTTGTTTTTATCTTTACCACCAGGAATATTCTGGTTAAAAGATACTTTTAGAAATTCGCCTTTGTGAATTACTACTTTAATAATAGTGTTTTCGTGATTAAACATAATTTTAGTTTAAAAAGTGATTAATAATTGTAAATAGCAACGCTAATATTGCTTAATCGGTTGTATTTATTTTTTCTATTTTTGATAATTCTGTTTCGTATGCGCTTGATGCTTCAAGTTCGGAAGTGAAGCTGCCTATATATTTTAGCTTGCCGTTTATCCATATTGATGCCTGCCATTTTTTATTTTCTTTATGCCAAGAAACACCTACAAACCTGCTTGAACTATTGATGTGTTTTTTATTGGCGTTTTCTCGTTGTGTTACGATTTCTAAATTATCAACATGATTATTTTGCTTATTAAAATCCTTGTGATTTACTACTAACTTATGTCCACATATTTTATGATTCAGGAATGATTCAGCTACAAGCTGATGAACTCTTTTTATTTTAGGTTTTCCGTTTTTGTACAAACCAACACGCAAGTACATATCCCTATTTTCCGTTGAGTGCAATAGTTTCTCTTTCTTAGTGTGGTTGTAGTTTAGTGATTTTACCCTACCAAGATTTGATACTTGATAATATCCTTCGTAACCTGAAATATCTTTCCAAATTTCTTCATCTTTCGCTGTGAAGTCGATTTTCAGTTGTAAGCTTTCCATAAAATAAAATGGCTCTACTCCGGTGCTATTCAATTCAAGCGCAAGGCGAGATTGTCCGAAGTAGAGTTTATTTTGATTGTGAAATGTAAATACACCACTTGAATTAAATAGCAATGCTAAGATAATTAGAATTTTTGATATTGACAAATACTTTTTCATTTTTTTCTATGATAATTTCAATTTTTTCGCTTTAATATCAAGACTTAACTGTGCTTCTTTTTTCTTAGGTGCACGTTTGAGCACTTTCTTTTTTTTATCCTTTCTCACTTTTCTCCAAACCGGATTCATCACATAGTAACCGGTTTTATTATCCATTTGTATTCTTCGGTGTTTAATCAATAAATTAAACGTTCTTTTTGTAACGAACATTAATGGTCTGTTGTCTGTAGTCATTAATTTATAGAATAACTTATCGGTACCCAATTTTGGATGCTTTTTTATGTATGCACCAGACTTGATAAAATCTGCTGTTGTTTTCCATATGGATTTTCCTTTGAACATTAATTCATATTTTTTTTGTAATTTATTTCCTATAATCAATTATGTTAATGGGAAAATCCGTTTGTTAATTATTTGATTTATAATTACTTAAATGCATTGCAGTATATATTGTATGTTATGGGAAATTTTAAAAACCTTTTCCCACCGCACTAATGAAAGTCAATAATTTCGTTTTTAGAAATAGCATCCAAGCATCCATCACGGAACTGGATTATATTTTCCTTAAAATTGAAATCGGCTTTTATTTCATCATTGAAATTTTCAAGAACATTGTTTAAGCCTTTTACAATTTGTTCACTTTCTGCAACTGTTAATTCTCCATCACAATCTGAATGATTGAATAAAGGCATTAAGTCGTGTTCAATTGAAGTAAGGTCTTTCGTGCCCTTATCTCCGTAACCAATGTATTCATCAAGGTCAATTCCGATTTGTTTGCCTAATGAATAACGAAATCTGTTAAACGAACTGTAAGGTCCGTGCCAGCAATTGTGTGATGTGTCTAATCCCATTTTGTTTTTATGTTTAAATGCCCACCCTAAAAGGTTTTTAAAACTATCCCATAACACGGGTTTGGCAAAATGCCGCAGGACAGTAGTGCTAAAATTTAAGTTTCGAGTAGCGGCACTTCGCCAAGCCCCGAAACCGTTATGCGTTACTTTGGACAGCACTCGGATATTCAGAGAATGAATAATTAAGTACACGAGCCGACCTTGACAAATCATTATCAATATAAGCAATACCACCACGAGAATTAACTAAATCAACAACAGCCTTTAACGACTTTAATTGTCCTTTTTCAAATCCGTCAGGAATGATATGTAGAATTGTTCTTTTGAATTTATTATGAACGCTATCTACAACTTCTGCAATAGAAAATACTCCTTGCATTTCTTTTGTAATGCAGTAAAAATGAATATTACACTCAAATTCCTTTTCTTGTATTTCTATTGCTTGACAATCAGGTGTCCAATCTTCAACGACAGGGTTGAAATAAGGAATAGAATTTAATTTACTAATCAACTCGTTTCTCCAAGTTGTTTCGGCACAAGTTCCACCGAGAAAAATTTTGTTTTTGTTTGACATTTTTATATTTATTTAAAAGTTTAAAAAATTAGTTAGACGAAAAGCAACGCATAACAAGCAGTTTGGCAAAAAAGCGGTTTTAGTGCTAAATTGAGCGGTAGTAATCCTATTCAACATTTGTATTAAACTGAACATTTGTACCTTGATTTCCGCTTCTTCGCCAAGCGTTTTAACGTTAGTGGCAACCGTAGGACACCCGACACCGAGCATCCTACGAACCACAAAAAATTACTTTTCGTTTTTACCTTCAACATTTCGTTTCAATCTGTCTGCGGTTCTTTTGTTCAACCACATCAAACTTTCTTCGAGTTTGGTAATTACGATTGCATTTTCTCTACAAGGGAATTTAGCTTGTAGAAATCCTAAACGGTCAATAAGCACTTCAATAAGTTCTTCATTGGTTGTGCCATCAGCAACCGTTTTTAATTCAGTTGAACCTTCTGCAATTGGTTCTTTGTGGATGAATTGAAGTGTTTGACCTTCTGCATCCTTGTTCTCGAAATTTGACAACTCGTAAGTGTGTCCTGCTACTTTTACTTTCATTTTATTTTTTGTGGGTTTTATAACTCCGCCCAGAAGTTTTATCGTGAGAAAACGGCAGCCACTAACACGGGTTTTGTGCAAGTTTTGCCATTAACATTTGTGCTTAAAATTGAACTTTCTGCAAGGCAAAACCTGACACAAAGCCCGAAAACGTTATGTTCAATTAAATATTTAATAAAACTTTTTCTTCCTTGCGCACGGTATTGCGTTCTATTTCCTCTACAATAAAAGGCATACATAATTGATTCGGGTCGTCTGGTATTGGTGCTTTTGGATTATCTGGGTCATTCGGGTCGCCATCATTTCCCCAATCCCATTTTACCCATGCCGTGCAAGTTGGTTTATCATTGTCATCATAAATCCATTCTTTCGGAAATCCTTCCTCATTTATATGATGACACACGGCAGCGCACCAAATAGCGCATTGCGGCTTTTTAGTTGGGTCTGGATTAGTATGTATGCAATTCATACAAAATTTATCCTCAAACCAGTCGCCCTCAGTTCCGCTACTTGGGCAATATTTTCTATTTTTTTTCATCGCTCAAAAAGTTTTATTAAATATTTAACTGCCTCACGCACAAGCCAACACACCAACATAACAGCACCTTAGCGCAATTTTCTTCCCACAAGCCAACGCAAACTGCGCCAAGCTGCAAAACGTTAGTCCTTAATTTTTACCGTTACCGAACATCATGTACCAATTGTATAATAAATCCTGGTACTCTTTTCTTCCTTGATTGTATAATTCGTCACCACGCTTTATTGGTACATAGAATATCTTGTAATTCACCTTGCTTATAAATATCAGCATATCGTTGTTGTGCCCTTCAATGTCCATGTACCAGGCCCGACTACGCGGATATTTAAAATACTTTGCTGCTTCTATGCATTGCTTTTGAGTAGTTGCGACCGTACTCTTTATATCTGCTGCAAAATCTGCTGTTTTGTGCTTTAAATCGAACTTACACTTTACTGGCATTGTTACCGGATTTCCTTGCTGGTCTCTTAATAATTCACCATTGCAATAAATTGGGAATTCCGGATTGTAGCCAATATGCTGAAAGTGACAATCTTTAATAAATTGCTGAAAGTGCATGTCTTTATCAGAAGCCGCTTTCATTTTTCTAGCATTATCCCACTCAGCTTTTGTATATCGATATTCTTCACCAAGAACTCTTCTTTTAAAATGATCAACTCTGTGATTTTCGGTTATCATGCAATCTATCAAAGTTCCGTTTGCGTATGCTGACCGTAAATCGAGTAGTTTTTCTTTATCTTTTTCTAATTGCTCATACATCCAAGACAAATCCGAGTTTGCTATTGCCGGAAATTCTCTGTAATTGCTGTCGTTTATTTCAAGCATATGTCTAACTATTTCTACTGTGACTACCATTCTGCATAACTGCCTACTTTGCAACATGAACAATAGTGTACTCCAACATTGGACTTTCTACTTTTTTACTGGTTTTCTTAGCGTATGCTTCCGCCCAAGTAATGATTTGACCGAAACTCTTTTTCTCAATCTTGTCATTTTCCAATTTCTTTCCACCTTCTTCAAACCAAAACAAAGCCAACTGTAAATATGCACCGTTATTTTTAATTACAATTTTGTAAGATGATTTAGAATCCGGAGTTACGATTTCAGCCTTTTCAGCTAATTCATCGAATAACTCAATGGTTTTAGCGCCTTCCGCATCAGTTTTAATCTTCAATTCTGCCTGCTCCTGAGATTTCTTTTGTTCTGCAAGGATTCTGTCGTTCTCCGCCTGCTCACGTTCTTCGCGTTCCTTTTGCGCCTTTTCCTGCTCTTCTTTTGCTAAACGCTCTTTTTCCTGAGCTTCTGCAATTTCTTTATCACGTTGCTCCTGCTGCTGTTTCTCCAGCAATTCTTTATCCTTTTTGCTTTTGGCTTCTGCCATTTCTTTTTGGCGCTGTTCTTCTGCCAATCTCATGCGCTCAGCTTCCGCCAATCTATCTTGTTCCAATTTATCTTTTAGTGCCTTTTCTTCGTCTAATTCATTTTTCTTAGACTGCAGTTGGTCCACTAAGCTGTTTTTTAGTTCCAATACTTCTTCCTGGTACTGGTTGCAGAAGTTTGTAAGATTGTAGGCTGTAAGCGTATCTTCAATAATTCTTCTGATTTCCGGCTCCGTATGATGGCTGCAAGGAATATTGATTAAAATAGTTCCGATTTCTTTTTTCAAATCTTCGCCTACCGGTGGAACTACAACTTTATTTCTAACAGTCATTGCCGCAGACTCATACGATTCAAGTGTAATATTATTGAAGAAATTCTGCATTTTTAGCTTTTGTTCAGCAAGGATAGAATTCAATTTAGTAGATATCTGAACTTCGGTAGCAGAAACGATATTAATTCGTTCAATTTTTTTCTGTTTCTCTTTTTCAATGGCGCGTTCTTGCTCTTCTTTTTGCTTAATTTTATACGATACGTATTTGTCGCGCTCTTTCTGTAAAGCATATACAACGGTGCCTTCTTTTTTTACATTGATATCGTTTTCGCACTCAGTAAAATACTTTGCCATTGCTGTCATAATCTGAGTAATAGGCTCACGATCGCCTTTTGACTTCACCAGTGCTGCTTTAGCTTTTTCAATATAGGAAGATGTCATTTCATCAACCTTTGCTAGATTCGCATCTTTTTCCGGACCATTAGGAAGTGAATTAACCTTATTCCAGTTCTCTAGGTGCTTATTGCCGGAATCAATTACATTTTTCTTTCTGTTTTGATTTGCCAATAAGATAGCCGGTGCTTTTTCAAATACCTGCGGTGCCTTTTCAATAATAGCAATTTCTTCGTTTTTTTCAATTTCTTCTGACATAAATTTGTTTTATAGATTTTCAATTGTTATTCAAAATTATCTTCAACATCATCCACTACTACACCGGAATCTTTGCCATCATCTTTTGTTTCGGCATCAAAGTTTTCTTCAACCGGTGTAATAATTTCAGGCCTTTGTTCTATTTTTACCGATTCCTTAGCAGTTTCAGTAGATTTTATAGAATCCGGCTTGCTGGCTTCCGTAGATGTTGTATTTTCTACCTGATACTCTTCGCTGTCTACATCTACTACAACGTCGCTGAAATTATCAGCAGCCGGCGGTGTATTTCCACTCGCCCAAGATGAATCCAAGCATGCATGCTTAACGATTTTTGTTTTTAGGAATGCTGCATTCGGTTGGTCGCCTTCTGACTTCCAATTGGCACCATTTGCTTGAGGAGATTTTTTTCTCCATTCATTCCAGTCTTCCGGCCAATAATTGATATGCTTTTCATCGCCTTTTTCATTAATGGTAAATTTCATGTAACCGGCAATGATTTTATTTGTTTTCCTGTATTCTTTGTGGTGCACTTTGCCATTTTCTACATAATAATCGTCACCATCATAAACCAACTTTGCTGCAGATGCAGAAACAATCAATTTTGCATTTAATAATCTGCGTACATATGCCGGCGCTTGCAGTTCTAATACAGCCTTTCCACCACGAGCATATACATAGGCTTCTTTATCCTGCGGATCAATAGAAACACCTTTTGTTCCCATTGTAACAATCACCTTGTAAAGCGACATCTTATCTGCTTTAGCCAAATTATGGTCTTCTGCAATTCGCTGACGTAGGAATATTACATTTCTTTGATACGCTACATCACCCATGTTTCCAGGATTACACAGATTGTAGTTTTGAATGAATCTTTTTTTAACCAAATCCAATTCTAGGATTTCTTGCGGTTTTGTTTGTTCAATTGTCTGCATTAGGTTTTGAGCTTGCGCTTTACCTACTGCTGCTTTTTCTTTGTTTGTTTCTGTTGACATATTTTAAAATTGATAATTGTTGAGAAATTACGGTGATAGCTTTTAAACTATCACCGCTTGTAAACCAAAAATCCTATGAAAAACCCAATTGCTTCGCAGCAATCAATAGAGTACAAAATAACATTTGCTGTCTTTCCATTAAGGCTTTCGCCAAGCTGTCAGGAATATTCTCTTTGATTATTGTAACTTTATCCGCCTCCGTCATGTCGTATGTCTATTCTTTCCATGAAGTCAGTTATGTTTATTAACATCCATAACGATGCAGTCCTAGATAATCAGATACCTTTTTCCGTTCCTTGATTTGGTGCTTGCGTTGTGCGGATGTCAGGAATCGAACCTGAATCGATTAGGACTTTCGCATTCGACCTATCTAATCGTAGTTGTGTACACAAAAGCGTCTACCAATTCCGCCACATCCGCATATTATTTTAAAGAACTATTTTTAAAAACGGGTGGCGGCTAATAACATAAAAACCCCTTTTTAGAAACATTGCCGCCACCCAAGAAGTGTACCAAACAACTCCTTTTATCTTAAATATTCCAATTTATTGCAGGCAATAACCTTTCCTGCTCAACCTGAATCCTATTAATCTTCATCATTAAATAACTGTCCAAATCACCACTAGTATCTCTTTCTTTAGATGTTTCTCTTTCTTTAAAAAGTTTATCTACCTGTAACTGTAAGTTATCGAACTGCGCGTATTTATTTTGGTCGTTTGCTGACATTAATTATAAAATTTACTTATTAACCAAAAATACAGAACTGCTAAGATTAATACGAGTATTCTGTATTTCCACATGCTACCTATTTTTTTATTAATATTTGTTCTTGACTCAAACCGGTATGTTCCTTTATTACCGAAACCACATCTACATTAGCTAGTTCTTTAGATATATTTCTCTGCAACATTCTAACTGTATTATATGGAGTTTTATTACACGCCTTTGCAATCTTACCAAACAAATCAATATCTGTTAAGCATTTTTGTTGTATTCCTTTCTTTAGCATTGTGTGTTACTTATTGTGTCACAAATGTAAACACATTTATTAATAAAAAAAACTTTTACGCAATTATTTTTCACTTTTTTACAAAAAAATTGCGCTGACTATAAATCAGCGCAATTCCGCAATTAAAAATGGTGAATTAATGTGCCTAGCGGCACCGGTAATTGGTGCAAAATTATAAAACTTTTCTGATATTCTTGCATTCTTATCTTTTATTTCTTAACTTGCAGTTCTTATGGATTACATAACAATCATACTTTTATTATTCATTATCCTAAAACAATTTATTATGTCAGAAGACTTAAATCAAATCAAAGATGATTTGTTAGCAGCAAATCAAACAATTACAACTGCAGCAGAAACAGCAGTAAAAATTGATGCAGATGTAGAAGCATTACATGCTAAAATTGATGCACTACCGGTTAATCCTGATGCAGCGGCAATACAGGAAATTAAAGACCTGGCAAGTACTTTACGTGCTAATACTGCTTCATTGAAAGATGCATTAGTAGCTACGGATGAAAAAACTCCGGAAGAAGAAGTTGTACCACCTGCAGAATAATATTCAACAGGAATACAAAGTGAAAAGCCAGCATGAAAATGTTGGCTTTTTTATTTTACTATAAAAACAAACACCGGTAAATACCGGTGCCTGAAATGTTTTTATCTATTTTCTTGTCTTTATAAGGACTATGCCCGCATAAAAGGCATGCCACCGGAACTATGCGTTTTCGGCTTAATGGCAAATAATGTACTTCGACTTTTCATAATAATTAATGCAGACTAAGATTACAAATTTACATATACTGTACCTGAAATAAAGTCTTTTTTATTATACTTCACAAGCAGGTCGCGCCAGTTATAATTGAAGCGTTAATCCAATGGCGCAATAATTATCCGAACGCTATATTCCTGTATGTTGCAAGTTCTGATTTATTCGATTATAAATATTAACCGTTATATAGGCTAAAGTGCATAGGGTCTTTTCTACCTTTGTAATTTCCTCCCCAGAACAAACCATTCTTCAACATTATCTCAATGAATTTAGGAGATAATGTTGATTTTACTTGTCCTAATTTCTCTGTACTTGCGTTAATGTCTATTGCCATCGCCCAGCTATGCAAACTAATCATATCCGAACCCCTTACTGTTCGTTGTTGAAAACAACCATCAAAGGTTTTTATTTCTGATTGCAAATTATTTGTTTCCAGTTCCTTAAAGGCATTATACAATTTATTTTTTAAATCTTTATTGATAAAAATCTTAGTAGCAGGAAACCAAGCAAAGTCTTTTTGCACTTTCCATAGTTCACAATATTTAGCTTGATAAACGTTGTCTGGAAGTCCGTATTTGCTTATTATTTCTTTTTGTGCGCTCATTATTTTATAAATTTAATTCCTATTAATGTCGGTATCAATAACCCTAATCCAATAGCAATACCGATACCTATATTCTTTCTGCCTTGTTTTTTTATTTGCTTAAAACTGTCTTTCAGGCTGTCATATTTATCGTTTTTAATATCTAACAACTTACTGAATTGCACTACCGTTATTCTATGTAAGCTGTCGGTACTATTCATTCTGTTCACCAATAATTCATAGTAATTGTTAATGCTGTCTTTGCCTTTGGTCAGTTCCCTTTCATTGTTCAAATCCTCGTAACATCTCTTGCGGTCGAGTAATAACCGATTAATCTTAATACCTGCTTCATTGCTCATTATGATACTATCATTCCGAGATACTATCTTGTAATTGTCTTGTGAGTATGTTAGCGGTACTATCGACAGTAGTATTACTAATATGGCTAATCTCCTTATCATATTTCTTTTTTATGGTTTGTTTCTTCTGCAAGTAGATAGCGTTTATTTGCAGTTCTACCGACTTTATTTTTTTGCTAAGCAAATCATTGCCTTGCCTGTTACTATCAATCATCTCAAGGCTTTTGGCTATCTCTGCTTGTTTTTCTTGTTCCAGCTTTTGGTATATTTTTTCTTGCTTGCTGATTAATGAATTATAGGTATTATACATTAGCAACACCGCCACAATTATTAATGCTATGTTCACTATGGTAGTAATAATAACTACATGATACTTATTCCACATCTGTTTCATCGTATTTGTCTTTTTTGTTTAATTTAGTTCCACGAACAGCATCTATAATATCCCGCAACCACTCTAAAGTAGTCTTTAATAAATCTGCATCTTCTTTGATATTTCCGTTTCGGTACTTATCAAAGTTTCTATATACCGATTTGATTTCAGAAAAGAAAATTAATGCCATAGCAAGAACCAGTGGAGCTTTACTTTCGTAAATATTTTGAATAAAAATCTGGTCGATTTTGTAGGTAGTTAAAATTATTAAAGAATACACCACTACTTTTAGTAAAATGCCATTAAAGAATAATCTATTCCAAACAAATTCTTTTCTAAAATTTTTTAAATTCATTAATCCAAGTACACTATCTGTACCAATAATTAATGCCATGAATAAGAAGTAAGTTTGTGTACTTACTATTGCAGAAATGGTGACAGCAAATAGGTATGTTATAGCTTTTACCATTGCACTAATTATATAATCTAATACTTCCATTTCTCCTTTCATTTTGTTTTTTTTTAGCATATTAATTTGGGTTTTTATGCTAAATTATTTTATTTACCAATCCAAATTAAAACCGTTCCTACAAGTGCAATTAACGCTACTATAATACCTAACCACCAATTTTTTTTATTTTGCTTTTTGAAGATGATTGATTGCGCCAAACCACCAATAAATATTAGTGCTACCACGATTTGAGAGATTATTAAAGCTGTCATTTTGTTAGTTTTTTTGAGTTATAAAATAAGTGAAATATTAGCATAGAAAAAGGGTACAAAAATAGCATAAAAGCAAACCAATGATTCATGTTAATTAAGTACCCAACGCTTGTATATGTAATAACAAATCCGATACGTTCTATTATTCCGAACAAGTGCCACGCATCTGTGAACGCAACAAACCAACGTGAAGAACCAAAGAATTTCTCACCTTTTCTTGGGTCTCCGTCTT
>ERZ650303.270-NODE-270-length-15744-cov-7.593282_pt1 | contig 15744 bp, 16 predicted proteins | sample MGYA00376239_ERZ650303 | MGnify/ENA primary metagenome ERZ650303 (study PRJEB26733, sample SAMN07839262) | wastewater metagenome | biome: small river; feature: stream; material: water | place: USA: North Carolina | collected 2016-04-05 ... | reverse complement strand
AACCAAATCCGTTGCGCTTGACGGTTGATCAGCTCGCCCAGCGTTGGCAGAAGAGTCATGCCTGGGTCTATAGCAACTACCGACGGATTGGGCTGAAAGTTCTGCCAGTTGGGCAGCAGCTCCGATTTCCGATTGAGGAGGTCGAAGCTTGGGAGCAGTCCCACCTACGTTAAAGCGAACGCTCGGGCTGGTACCCGAGCGCTCAGTGCCAGAAACCAAACTCTACGAAAAGAAAGGTCCGACATGGACATTGTAAACGGTCGAAACGGCCAGGAAAATAGCTGTACTCCATTCCAAGTTATGCATGTTTATCAACATGTAAATTCTGAAAACTTGGAGAGCAGTGCGCCAGAAGCCCTCAAGACCGCATTCCTAAAGGGAAGCACCGAAGGCAAGTGCTCATCACAGACTCCCGCTACCCATGATTCGCAATCAAACCTGAATAGCAAGCTCGGAAAGCACGAGGTGCGCTAGTGAACCAGAAGACTATTGCGCTGGCGTGGCTGAACGCTGGATGGGAAGTTTTCCCATGCTACGAAATCGACACCTGGGCAGGAACAAAGCTACACACCCGTAAGTCACCCGATACACCTCGCGGATTCTATGACGCCACCAACAACCCGGAAATCGTTGAAGCCTACTGGAACGCCCACCCAGAACGCCTAGTCGGAATTCGTATCCCAGCCTCGGTAAACGTTTTGGACATCGACCTCAAGATCGACCCACCAAAGGATGGTTTCGAGGCGCTCGCCGAAGCGGGGCTTGAATACCCAGATACTTTCAGCGTGGAGACTCCGTCAGGGGGGTTGCACGCGTATTTCAAGAAGGACCCGTCCCGTCTGGTTAAGGCAACCACAGACTTGAAGGTTTCAGACGGTCGTGTTCTCGTTGGAGTTGATCGCCGCACGCTCGGCTCGTACACTATTGCCTACTCGGCCGCTGCGCCGCGTATCGAGGATTTGACGGAGGCTCCCGACTGGCTGAATGAGGAATCTGAACATACCGGCCTCAACCTTTATACCGGCAGCCTAAACAACTGGTTTACTGAACTCCCAATCGGTGAGCCAGATGGTCGTGTTTCACGTGCCATTAGCCGTTTCCCAACTGAGGACTTTGGCCACGCAGAAATGCTGCGCATGCAGACCGAGCTGGTCAAGCTTGGTGCCGAACGTCACACCGGAGTCCAGGAAGCCATCGAACTGCTCCAGGCGCTTTGGCTTCACGGCGAGTACAACACACTGCGCTACCAAGCTGACTGGAACTCTGCTCTTGAAGGTGCAGTTCGCAAGTTTGGTGGGCGCTCGCCGGAGTATCACCTTCCGGATTGGTTGCCAGGCGAAATCACCGCCAATCCTGATGATCCGGATGCCTTGCTCGAAAAGGAAATCGCACTCAAGGCTCTTGATAAGTACATGGAGCTAAAGGCCACCCAAATTGCAGCCAACAAGATCGCTGCAGATGGCTTTGTCGGTTCGGAGGAAATCACTGTCGCACAACTGCGTGCCACTAAGACCTATTTCCTTGTTAAGGATCTGCTGCCTGTGGCATCAATCGGGTTCCTCGTAGCACGTTCAAACCTAGGAAAGACCTTCGCATACATTGACATGTGCTGTCGCATGGTTTGCGGAATGCCTTGGCTTGGGAAGGCAACAGTCCAGGCGAAGATCCTTATCGTCCTAGGCGAAGGCCGTGCCGGTTTCATTGACCGCATCGACGCCTGGTTTGACTATCACCAGAAGGATCCGTCGCTTATTGAGGATTACTTCTTCTTTGTCGATGGCGCAAACCTTTTCAGTGATGTGAGCATCGATCGCATCCGCGAAGTAGCTGACCGCGAGCACGTAGACCTGATTGTGTTTGACACCTGGGCAGCAACATCGGGTGTAACTGAAGAAAACGCAGGTGGCTTGAACTCCGAGGCTCTAAACCGTACGGCCAAGATTCGCCCGATCGCAACTTCCTTGTTTGTCCACCATCCAACTAAGGCAACGGAGAAGTCAACCCATCCCGAACTTCGTGGTTCAGGTGCTCTAAAGGGTCGTGCAGATGTAGTCATGACTATGTATAGCGATGCAGAGTTCACCGCTGCCACTGGCGAAAACGAAGACTGGATTGCCCTCTCAACCGAGTTCGATCACGGAGGCAAGAACCGTAATGCAAAGACGGAAACTATCCGCGGTCTCTATCTGCAGGATGTAGGAGAGGAAAGCAAGGTCTTCACACAAATCGAATCGGAATCCCTCTCGTTGGGTGCACGCGAAGTGCGTAAGCACCTCAAGGGTGAGATGACAGTAAAAGCTCTCACTGCGTCCGCGGGCAAGTCGGATTCAACTTGGAAGCGCCGACTAGATGCCGCAATTGCAGAGGGTATCGCGATCCGCATTGTTCACCCAGGCAGCACTACGCCTGATACATACAAGCTGACTGAACTTGGCGAAAAGGCAAACCGTGTCAATTTCAGCGCCTTGATGAACAAGGCCAAGGTCGAATTCCCAGAGGAGGAACTGTAATGTCCAACGAATTTATTTTTTCTGACGAACGCGATAACACCGTATGGTTCAACTTCATCGACTACTTCGAAGCTCAGTGTCACGACTATGCAGACGCAGGAGGTGATGCTTTTATTGCCTTTTGGATCCCATCTGATGCCAGCAATGGCGAGGGGGAAGATCCAACTGGTCCTTATGACGGACTGTACACAGTTTTCGCGAATATGACTGACCCTGACTCCCTCTACGTCGAGTTGTGGCGTAAGGATCAGGTAGTAATGAACTTCACCATTGATAAGTCATTGTTTGTCATTGAGTACATTCTTGGCTCGGCTATGCATCCTGACCCTTGGACGCCACTGGGCGAACGTATGTCTGAGACGGAGTGCCATTATGAGCATGCGGCAATTCGACTTGTCGCCTATCTGGCATCAGCTTTGCAAATCAGCGAAGTATCTATCAGCAACACTCGTGCTGACTGGGTTTTCCACACTGCCGAGGAAGTTGGCAACGTTGATTAAGGTGCATAGCCTGAACCCGCTGACAATCGCATTCCTGAAGCACAGCGCGTTCGTCAATAAGTTTGCTTCAACTATTCGTTTCTATAAGACTGGAGGGCACTTCGTCGGTATTACGGTGTGGTTTCCAGCCGCACACGTTCAGTTCGACGAGTGGGATCCCCGAAAGGGCTCTGTAGCATCGGTTTCAATTGAAGTCACATTTGACCAGGACCAAATCATCTTTCGATTCGCGAAGCTTGGGGGTGAAAATACCTATCTGGTAATCAACTCGACTGGCACCTGGGTCTTCGCCGGAGTCTCACGCGAGAGTGAATCATTTGCTGGTGAGCTTGATGAGGTAGCGGCTCAGCATGTGCAAGACAGTTCAGAACTGGCTGCGCTATTGGCGCTTGAGTTCCTCATGTGTCAGGGCGAGTTGACATCTGAGCAGTGCGAGAAATTTTGGTTGCGCAGCTACTTCGCTTATCAGGATGCCTATAACCTTCCTTGATGCCTGTTTGTGGCGTGTGATGGTCGAGTTGTTAATGTAAAGGCAGGGGCTTCTGCAAGACATTGTTTATGAGGGACAACTCGACCATCATCCGTCGTTCGAATCAAGTTGACACTCAATGACTTGACTAGCCAAGAGGCAAATAAGGGGAATCGATATCGGGCTATACGCCCCTAGGCACAGCAACCAGTGACGGGTTGCTCGGTGGTACGCTGGGCCATTTGTAGGAAACAATCCCAGAAAGGGTAGAAAAGCGCAAAAACCGTCTCACCGATGGAAGGCAATAAACGCTTCAATGTAGCAGGGTACGCACATAATGCAATCTAGACGCGAATCGAATGGCGGCAACCATGGACTTGAACTCAATCCCAGACAGACGGCAATTACCGACACAGCAGGAATGCCCCAACTGTGGAGCCCCTCGCCTGAAGGCTATTTACGGGCTACCGACGAGCGAGCTCGCAAACGACCCGACCGTGAAACTTATGGGTTGCCTGATCTATGGAGAATTGCTGGAGTGGTTCTGCCCTAGCTGCGAGGACAGCGCCATCTGACACAGCGATAAATGTTTTTTAGGTGGTCATTCTGAATAAAATATCTCTTTTTGGCACTCTAAAAAACATGTACTGTAGTTTTATGCTCATCAATTACAAGGTATCCAACTTTAGATCAATCGAATCCGAAGTAGAACTCGACCTTTCATCATCGCGCCTGATTGGCCTGAATAACAGGGCGCTTCACAACTCATCAGAATCTGTCGTTACGACCGCGGCTATTTTCGGGGGAAACGCCACTGGCAAGACAAACATTTTGCTGTCGTATGTATGGCTTGTTGAGCTTGCGCGAACGTCTTTGTATCAATGGACAGATTCGATTCCAGTGCAACCATTCTTATATAGAGAAGGCTTGAATAAGCCAAGTCGATTTGAAGTTGAGTGTGAAGTTGACGGACTCCTTTACAAGTACGAGCTTGAGCTAGATGCACAACGCGTGATTAGCGAGAAACTCTCCTACTGGCCAAATGGACGGCGAAAAAGCCTGTTTGTGCGGGATTTCCTTGAATTGAGCAAAACTGCACGTGAGTTCGGTCCGACGAGAGGGCCAAAAACACTTCTGGCCGATAGCGTTTTGATGATCAGCATGGCGAGAAAATTTGACCTGGGTCCCGTTTCCAGGTTTGCGGAACATTTCATAGACCTATTGGCAGTTGACATGCAAACAGGCTTGAATTCTCAAGTTGCAATAGGTGAAGCGCCAAAGGCGGCGAGGTCTGGTGGCCCATTTGCATGGTTTGCAGATGAACCTGAAGGGTTTTACCCCTCCGCGACATTTGAGGTACCACTTAGTGAGCGTCAGTCTCGTGCTCTATCTCTACTTCGACTGGCCGACCAAGGCATATCAAAAGTGAAAGTAGTTGACAATGAAGTGGAGCACCAATTCCCGGATGGGCAAAGCCAAAAAGGTTTGATCAGAAATATTCAGATTGAGCACACCGTAGCGGGAGAGGAAGCATCGCTCGATCTCTTCTTCGAGTCACGCGGCACAACTAAGTGGCTAAACCTAATCAGTCCCATCCTTGCTGCGCTGGAATACGGCTCTCTGATTCTGATCGATGAGCTGGATTCAGGGCTGCATCCTTTACTCGTAGAGAAGATTCTCGCTCTTTTCTCTGATGAAAAAACCAACGCCAAAGGTGCCCAGCTGATTCTTACTTCGCACAACACTAACCTGCTAAACCATCTCGAACCAGATCAAGTGTGGTTTACAGAAAAGACCGATGATGGGCAGACAACGCTCTACCCACTTTTGGATTTCCGCTCGAATCAGATTGCGCGAGCAGACCAAAGGAATAGGCAGTATTTAGAGGGACGTTTTGGCGGGATTCCGAACTTAGAGATAGATATCGCACGAGAATTTACCTACCAAACTGGCAAAGTGAAGCGAAACTGATGTCGAGAAGAAAACCCGGTAACCGTTCCATAAAGACTTTTATTCATCTTTGCGTTGAGGGACAAGCGACTGAAAAGGAATACTTCGAAGCGCTAAATTCAGAGCCTCGCATGAGGAATAAAGTCACTTTCAAAATCCGGAAGGTGGAACCGGACCCATTGCAACTGGTTGAGGAGGCTAAAGCTTTAGCCATGGGGTCTGGGATGGATGAAACTGATCAAGTCTGGTGCGTCTTTGATGTTGAATACCCCATTCGTCATGGACGTCTGATGGAAGCAGTTGAGCTCGCGAGAAAAGCGGGAATCAACACTGCAGTCTCGAATCCTGCGTTTGAAGTTTGGCTACTATTCCACACGCAAAAAGTTACTAAACACATGTCCTCAGAGGCTGCAAAGAAGATGCAAAGGGGAAACCCTCCCTCTTCCCAGAGAGACTTTTATTCGCCGCTGCTTGAAGTAGCAGTTAGTAATGCCCGGGAAATGGAAAAACTGCACATGCAAAATGCCAAACGATTCCCCGATAACAATCCGAGCAGTAGTGTTTTCAAGCTCATTGAGGCGGTAGAGAAAATACTTGTCGCCTAGTGTCCGGGTGCACTTGCGATCGATGACGAGCTCAGTTAAGGGCTGCAGTCGCCTAACACCTCTAGCCCACTACCCGTTAAGAGCCTCAGCGGCAACATGTGAGATTAGTCGCTTCACCTCCGAAATCGGAGGGTACATGGAGTCTCTCTCAATAGGTGGATTGAGTTCAGATAAGCGTTGACGCAGGAAAGGTTTCCAGTCCGAGGGGATTAAAAAACTCCACCCGTAAGCTCCCCAACTGGTCGCCTTCCTTGGTGCATAGTCTTTCTTCCGGAAGCAAATAATTAATGTCGATATTTCACGGAGAGAGTCGACATTGATAGTTATTGGCCCTTTAGAACTCCCATAGAAATACTGCTGAAGCTTTCCGCCACTCGTATAAATCCCACCAACAAGGAAACTGGCTTGCTGTGCGATCATCCGGGCATCAAGCGGACTCATAGTCGCCTCGTAAACTGTCTGTCGCCAGTTGCTCGTTTTCTTGCGTGGAGAAGCCCAAGGAAGTTCATTCAATCTTGATGCAGAACTTTCATGAGGGTGGGTTGGGTTGCCATGCTTAAGTGTTTCTTTGGCTGTGAGGATGAAGAGCCTCCCATCCTTGTCATCCTCCTTTTCGACGGCGAAATAGAGCGCTGCCAACGGCGAACGGGAAACGTCAATCAAACGCGTAGGCATGCCGTGATGTTGCAGGAGGCCAAGAAGCTCTAAATCCGTGAGCCCCATTCCTAAGCCATTTTTTCTGGCCATGGCTAGAACTTTGTCTTCGGCATCTCGCATAGCAGCTTCAGCGTCATGCTTGAACGCCGAAGGTGTTTTTGAGTAGCTTCGCCTTCCCGCAATCAGTCGATATAGCGTTGAGTTCAAGCCATGCATCGAGTTAGACTGCCCACGATAGTAGAGCCCTCCTTTGGGCATTCGGAATTTCTCATGATCTCGGTAATTCACCAGAAATTCCCAAAGTTCTTCTGCCGATCGGATTCCCTCGCGATCGTTGAGCAGTCGTTCGTTTAGAAATGCTCCAACGTCGATATCCATATTGTTTCCCCCTTCTTAACCTCAAATCCGAGTAATTTGCATGCGACAAATACTCAGAAATGCAACTGCCATTTCACCTGGAATTGGTCGAGATTTTATAGCGCTTACGCTTACTTTGGCTTACAAAAAAAGCAGCACCAAGAACAAAAGTTGTTGTCGTGATGACCCACGAACTTTGCGTTGTGCTTTGCTCCAACAAAAATGCCCACTGGTGGAAACCCCCACGCTGGAAGTCATGTCCAAATAGTGCGACAACCAATACCCAAGCGGCTGGAACCAAGCTTGCAAATCGGGCCGCGGTGAAAGTCAGACCGACTAACTCCAAACCAAGCAGAAAGGCGGAGTCTCTGAACAGCTCCAAATTCAAGGTGGAAAACGCACCGGAGACCAAAACGCCAAGAATCATTGGCACCACGATAGCCAAAATGGCCGCAAGCTCCAGCAACCAAAGTTTTCTTTTTGTCAGGATCAGGTTGATTAAGTTGCTTTTCTCGTACTTGTACGAGAAAAGGAATGACGGAACCAGAGATAGCAGGATTGTTCCGGGCACTTGAGCGAAGAGCGGACCGCCAGTGAGATTAGGTAACGTCAATTGGAAACTTAGGATAATTGGCGTTGACAGCCCCACTAATAATGAGCAAAGCGCCATTTCCCCGATTCCCCGGGACTTTATCCAAAGTCTCATGATCCGGCGGGCAACTTTACATCGCAACTTCTGACGGCCTCAAGGGAATGCTTCAACCATTCTGAAGTAGTTGAATCGAGTGATTCTCCGCGAGCAAAAGCGAGTGCGCTCGCGAATTGACTCTCAAAGGCTTTGCCTTCTGAAGGTTCAAGTGGTGGTGCGAATCCGGTCATGTCAAGATCGTTGTGTGAGGTTGCTCTCAGAAGGAAATTGATAAGGGACCTGTAATTCAAGTCACGCTTTATCCATGCTGCATCTGATTCATCGCAAACTACCGGCTGTCCAACAAAATCGCTAACCAGGGAGTAGCCCACCTCCGCGGGACGGGACACAGGTGTGGCAACAACTCCCACTTTGTTTGCACTGACAACAACATTGGTAGCCAAAATCGTCTTTGGTGGCCTCAGTCCTAGTCGCTCAAGATCCGCCCAGACCGCGTCCAAAGACTCAGCGAAACGATGTGAAGGATCCTGACCTGGGAAGAAACAGAGCTTCGGGGGCAAGGAGTATTTCTTTTTACCATCTCCCCAGCTCACGATATGTCTCGAACTGGAGCACTTCATCTCAGCTGTTGACCTGTTCACCACGGGAACCGGCCCGAGAGCGCTCGATAAGTTCGCCGAAACTGCGAAGGCGGCAACTGCAACAAGGACGGCTGCACTAACGATTGCTGTCTTTGGTTTTTTCGAATAGACCAATTTCGTTTTCGCAAAAATCGCAAATGCGATTGCGCCGCAACCATTAAACGTAATTGCCGTAAGAATCGCGGAATTGTCTAGGGTCTCATAGATACGACAGCAATCCATGAGAATTAGCCCAGACATGTATCTCAGTGGAAAATAATTAACCCCCCATGCAGATCCGAGCCAAAAATAGGAGATTGTTAGTGCCGAAGGAATAGAAATTGTTGGAGGCAATCTGAGACCGAGATTGAAACCTAGAAGCAGGTGGAACAAGATAATCGCCAAAAACGCAAGCAATAGAGTGGGGTCGGGTATGTCGGTTGCGGCGGCAGCGTGAGACGCTAGCCATGTGAAACTTGCCACCTGGATTCCGAGTGCTGCCGTCAAAGTCGGCCATAGTACTCTCGCCGATATTTGCCAGGTATTTCTTGCGTGCGGAGATCGGTGCAAGTGAGCGGATTTCAGGCGAGCCCCCTCGATTGAACCTCCTATTGTCGCGATGCCTGCGCTGGCAATCAGAGTCAGTCCCGATTGGGCCGTCACGCCTAGCCAATAGCCAGTGACGTATCTTGAATCAAGCATGCTCAGTGAAAATAAAAAAGCTACGAAAATGCCAACGGTAAAGAGTGCAAATGCTGTAACAAGGGTTGACTTCCAGACCCGTTTCATTGGTCATCCTCAACCATTGATGAGTAAGCCGCGACAAGGGCCTGGCTTGGATCCGTTATTCCAAGCGCCTTACCTATGTCCAAGAAGGTCGTGAAACTGCCGAAGAACTTAATCTCTCCGTGCATCAAAAGCGCAACATTGTCGAAAAATCCTGAATTGCCTTCGATTTGATGACTTGATACAACGATGCACTTATCGCCGCTGATTTTATCTAGCGTCTGATAAAAATTACTTGCCTGATGCAGGTCTAGTCCCGCTGTTGGCTCGTCAAACAGCAAAATGTGATTGTCCGAAATGAGGGCATTGGCAATGCCAACCCTTCTTAACTGTCCTCCGGAAAGCGATTTGGTCGAATCTTCAGCTTTGTCACTTAAGTTGACTGTTTCCAGCAACTCTCCACTTTGGGACCAGGAATTTTCTGAGGACTTGCCTACAAGCCACCCAGTGTAGGCAACTTGCTCTCTAACGCTTAGGCCCCTGAAGACCGGAATGCTTTGCGGCATGAGCGTGACCTTGCTCGATTTAGGGGATGTCACCCCGCCAGTTGGTTTGATAAGGCCAGCAGCGAGGGCGAATAATGTTGACTTTCCAGAACCATTCGGCCCGAGAAGCAGAGTCTTTCCCTTGGGAAACGAGATGCTAATGTCTCGAAACAGCGGCGGCTTGCGCCTATAACGAAAAGTTAGATTCTGGAAAGTCAACATCGCTTGCTTTCCTAGTAGTTAGTAACTATAGATGTGGCGCTAAAACGTGGTGTTCCGCTAGTGCTTCCATTTATTTTGTCAATCGTGAAGTGGTACATATCCGCTCCAAGTGCCTGACCCCAGCTCGACGTGCTGCAACCATTAGAGATTGAACCCATGCTGATGTCCGGAAGAATCCCATACTCCCGGTAGAGGTTTAAATTAGTTGACGAGAAAGTTCCACCAGTGTTCATCGAGCAGCCGCTCAACTTTATTGTCGTAGCTACCTGGTCCAAGGCATTGTCGCTCCAAGTGCGGGAGCTGAAGCCAACGCCTACAGAAGACAGGTAAGAGGTCCAAGAGCCCTCAGCCATCGCTGGGTTGGAGACTATTAGAACACCTGCAAGAACTGCAAGGCTAATGGCTAATTTGTGATTTTTTTTCATGATTTCCCCGATCAATAGCATGAAGGCGGCTTGTCCGCCCGACCTACTTATCCTATCTAGATAGGATAAGTAGCATCGATTCAAAAACTATCCTCTATAGGTAGAGTAAAAATATGCAACCGCTTGAGAGAGTCACCTTGACGACGATTGAGGTCCTAAAGTGCATCTATTCGGTGGAGGGAAGTGGCGTCTGGGGTCTGGAGATTTCAAAGCGAACTGGCTTAAAGACGGGAACTGTGTATCCAATCTTGGAGCGTTTAGAAAATCTTGGCTGGGTGAGTTCAGAGTGGGAAATCACTGAAGAAAGAAATGGGCCACGTCGTAGAACTTACAAACTAACGCCTGACGCACTTGAAGAAATGCATGGTCTTTCAAAATCCATTTCGGGTCCACAAATCGATTTAAAGGCTTGGAACCTTGCACTAAGGCGAGGCTGGGCGGGCTAGTGCCCTCGATCGAGAAGTTGGCATTGCGGATTATCCCTAAGAACCTTAGAGAGAAATACTTAGAAGTGTGGCTGGCAGAGACGAATCCGTCAGGCGGGAGCGGAATTAGGGGGTGGGTCCCACAAGGCCAATTCCTCTGGCTTTGCATCCGATTGCGTTGGCAAGATGAAGGTTCCAGGGCAATCAGAGTAACCGTTTGGCTGGCCTGCTCGGTCAGTATTCTTTGGTTATACGCTGAAATAGTCTTTCTGCGTGACCTTCTTGAACTTCTTATTGTTTGGCACATGGCAAACAGCCTGGATTTTAGAGCCACACACTCTAGACGAGCGTTGAAAGCCACAAGCTTGCATTTGGGCGTATCCTTTATTTCTTTCTGCTTAGCTGTCGTTATACACACCTTAAGCGCTCTCAAAGGTCAATCTCCGGTCGGGGAAATCCATTGGATTGCGCTTCTTGCCAGTTGGACTCTGGGTGGGTCTTTTCTGACGGCAATAGGTGCTTCGCTTTGCTGGTTTGCTGACTTTTGGACCACAAGAAACGTGCTCATTACAGGAAAACTATTCTCTTCCTTAGCCGCAGTGTTTCTTGGAATATTGTGGCTGCAGCAGTTGATAAATGTTTCAAATTTGATCGACCCATCATCAAGCCTTCCGTCTGCACTTAAAAGTGTGTCAAGGGTCCAGCAGGTGACCACGAACCTGATTTTGCCCCTGCTTTTGGCGCTTTCGGCCCTTCACTTCTTGAACAAATTAAAACGTACGCCGAAGCCAGCCTTCGCAAAGCTAGGCCATCGCTAACATCCGCCTGAGTCGAAGAACTCGCTCAATCTGCTTGGGGGTGATAGCTCAAAGATTAGCATTATCTATATATATAGAATAAGGTGGTTATGTGGGCAAACGGCTCACCGAAATTGGAGGGACTCAAGAATGATCAAATCAACAAAAACGTTTTTAGCAATTGCTATAACGTTGGCGACTTTGTCTGGCACCGCTACGGCGGCGAATGCCGAAGGGACGCCTCAGAATGTTTCTTCGCAGACCACTCAGGTAGGCGCAGTTGGCACAGTTGTTAGTTATTCGTTGCCGGATGGTTCACGAGTCTCTGTTCCACAACTTTCGAGTGAAGTAGGCCTTAGCTCCTTAACCGATTCGGAAATTGCTTCACTTGGTCTTCCACCAAAGCCAAACGGTGAAGCAGAGTTAGCTCAATGGGTGAGCGATTATTCACAGACAAACGTAGAAGGCGCCCCTACTGAAAGTCTTCAGTTGCAGGAAAACGCAACCTATGCCACCTCTTCCTCAACTTCCTCAAATTGGGGTGGCTACGCCGTTGGTACGTTTAATTCTTCAACAAAACAATATGTTGCGGTCAAAGGCAATTTCACGGCTCCAAGCCCATCTGCGTCATGCACTGCATCAAATAACGCTGCGCAAGGTTTGTGGGTTGGCATTGGAGGGACTGGCGGTGCAGCGAATGATCTAGTTCAGCAAGGCATCGGCTGGTGTGCACCTGTTAATAACTCAGGAAAGTGGAAGCCTTGGACTGAGTTTGCAAGCAACTACGCAGCCGTGGATTTCTGCGGTTTCTCCACTTGGCTAATTAATCCTGGGGACGTCCTCTATAACAACATGAGTTTCCAAACAAGCTCAAACACCGCATACTTCTATCTTGAGGATCAAACTAGCGGCGTAATTCACAGCTGTTCAGTGACAAAGCCAGCTAACTGGGTATTTACCGGTAATACTGCTGAGTGTATAAGTGAAAAACTCGCGAATATTCCACTTGCAAACTTCGGTTCTGTGCAGTTCTCGAACTGTCAGGCGCAACTCTCGAGCACCTCTGCGTGGATCCCATTCGGAAGTGCGACCACAATTGACAAAATCAACAACGTGAATTCCAGCAGTCTTGCTTTGCAAACCACCGGTGGCCTTGGCACGGATGGGAAGTCATTCACGATGACTTTTGTGCGAGCAAACTAAAGTGAAATTGACAAAACCAATCGCCACGAAGGTGTATTCGGCCTTCGCAGTACTTGGAGCACTTTTTTCAGTCATCATTGCTTCGCCATCGTACGGATCAACTCACTCCAGTGTGGGAATCCAGCCCTGTCTAACTTCGGCACTTGAAATCAAGCAAAGCGCCGTTCAACCAGGGTATGGAATGAGGCAAAAGAATTTCATTCCACTAGAGATTAGTCAGCCCGGCTTCAACTGTCGCAAGGATACTCGCCAGGTTCAATTTCGGGCGGCAGAGTCACGAAGCAGGCTAACCAAAGTTCTTTGGACTGATCCGGTACGTGTGAATACCTTAGTGAACAAGTTTGGGAAGCTTAATCTGAGATTCAGTGGTGAGGAAGGATGTATGAACCTTGATTCACAGTTACTAATCGAAGTACGTGTTGGCACGGGAACATTCGTAGATTTCACTAAAACTATTGAACTTCCAAAAGGTTCACACCTTTGCGCTCCGGTGTCACTCGTTATTGACGATAGTCAAATACAGCACAAAAAATAAATGGTGAATAGTGAGGGGAAGCTCCCGGGGGTGGACTCCGGGGGTCTTCCCCTAAGCTAAAACCGATTGTTTGAGCAACAAAAAACGTTCAACGTGTGATGAAAATCACAACCATGTCGCACCGGGCAAAAAACCCAAAACTGTCCGTGGGGCGGGATGCAAGACTTACACAACCTATAGAGTAACTTCACCAGGAACTACTGGTTGATTGCCAATTCAACCTATTTATACGAAAAACAGCTAAAGATTTGGAGCCAGATTTGGTTCAGCATCCAGCAACAAACGATAACTTACGTCGAGCTCGGGCCGTTGCCACGGATCAAAAGTTTGTGGCGCTTTACCTACCGAATGAGTTAAAGATAGGCGCTCATAACTATTTCTCCGCTTCTATGCGTCTTTTTAAATCAATGGACGGGGTTCCTGCTGATGATCGAATTTTGGGGCCAGCACTACTCCTCTACAGGCATGCGGTAGAACTGTCGCTCAAATCCGTCTTTCAACGTATTCGCTTCCAGGATGGCATTATCGAGGCTGACCAAGCATTTGAAGATTCGCTAGCCAAAAGTTACGGCCATGACCTTACAAAGTCCTTGAGAGACATTAATAGGCTTGATTCCTCCGAGAAAATACCCCGTCAAATCATTGCCGAGGTTCACGAACTAGTGGATCTATTGAGCGAAGACCAGTTCAAGTCTGTAGTTTTGCGATACGGGTCCAATAGTTCGAATGACTATGAGGATGCCTTTTCACAAAATGAACTTCATCGTGGCCTCAGTCAGGCATGGGTGAATCTCTATACATTTATTGATGCAGTTGTAGACGGCGAAGTAAAGAAGAGTTCTCGAACTTGAGTTTCCGTTTATATTCCGTTCAGCAGACGGAAACGGACAGAATTGGGCATATCTACAAAGGGTGGCTTGACTAATAAAATACTGGAGTACATTGCCACTGCCCCTACGTATAGAGGTACTGCAACATAACTACGGATCAGAAGGTTTGTTAGCCAAACAACTCGGCCAAAGTACCCTCATGAGCACCACGCAGGTCATTTAGCTGCCAGGTGGCAACATCCTGAATTTCAAGTTCGCCTGAGTTATCGGTGACACCAATTCGAAGCACCGGAATACCTCGGGCTTCGCAAAGACCAACAAACTTCACGTCATCTTCACGGCCAACAGACACTAGAACACGACCGGTTGATTCTGAGAACAGGGCACAGGTGCGGTCAACGCCGTCGCGCTCTTGAATCTCGTCAAGCCAGATGCGAGCACCCATGTTGAAGCGAAGCACGCTCTCAACTACTGCCTGAGCTAAACCAGCCTCAGATAGGTCGTGGGCTGAAGCCAATAGGCCTTGCTCGCTTGCTGCATTTAGTGCCTCGGCAAGCTGCTTCTCAAAAGCTAGATCAACAACCGGTGGGCGACCACCCAGGTGGCCGTGCACAACCTCAGACCAAACAGAACCATCTAGTTCATCTTTTGTCGTGCCAAGTAGGTAGATGTTGTGACCTTCGTCTTGCCAACCCGATGGGATTCGGCGAGCAACATCGTCAATCACACCAAGCACACCAACCACTGGAGTTGGGTGAATGGCAACGTCACCGGTTTGGTTGTAGAAAGAAACGTTTCCACCGGTAACTGGAATACCAAGTTCCAAACAGCCATCGGCAAGACCTGCGGTTGCCTGCTTGAACTGCCACATTACCTCTGGGTTTTCAGGTGAACCAAAGTTCAAACAGTTGGTAACTGCAACCGGTGTTGCACCAGAAACTGCAACGTTGCGGTAAGCCTCGGCAAGTGCAAGACGTGCACCCTGGTATGGGTCAAGGTAGCAGTAGCGGCCGTTGGCATCTGTTGCCAAAGAGATTCCCAGCCCAGATTCTTCACTAACTCGAATCATGCCCGAGTCATCAGGCTGGGCAAGTGCGGTGTTGCCGCCTACGTATCGGTCGTATTGATCTGTGATGTATTTCTTGCTGGCCTGGTTAGGTGCAGAAACAATTTGCACCAGCTGCGCAGCTAACTCGCTGGCGTTGTCGTTCTGACGGTAAAGACCACGAGCGTGAACGCTGTCATTGTTTAGCGCGTCTTGGTATGAAGGGAATGCAACTGGGCGCTCGTAGACCGGGCCGTCGTGGGCAACGGTGCGTGGTGGAACGTTCACGATTTCTTCGTGACCCCAGTTGATGTAAAGACGATCCTCGGCAATTACTTCACCGATAACTGAGAATTCAACTTCCCACTTATCAACGATTGCCTTGAACTTCTTGAAGTCTTTCTTTGGCACGATGCCCATCATGCGCTCTTGAGATTCACTCATCAGAATTTCTTCTGGGGTTAGAGTCTCGTCACGCTTTAGAACATCTTGCAACTGCACGCGCATACCTGCGCCACCGTTTGAGGCAAGCTCTGATGTTGCGCAAGAAATACCTGCACCACCAAGGTCTTGAATACCGGCAACAACCTGGGCTGCGTAAAGCTCAAGACAGCACTCAATCAAAACCTTCTCGGCAAATGGGTCACCAACCTGAACGGCTGGGCGCTTTGCAG
>ERZ650303.269-NODE-269-length-15806-cov-10.156181_pt1 | contig 15806 bp, 2 predicted proteins | sample MGYA00376239_ERZ650303 | MGnify/ENA primary metagenome ERZ650303 (study PRJEB26733, sample SAMN07839262) | wastewater metagenome | biome: small river; feature: stream; material: water | place: USA: North Carolina | collected 2016-04-05 ... | reverse complement strand
TGTGCTGCCCGTAGCCAGCACTGGCGCATCGTTGACCGCAGTGACGTTGATGGTCAAGGTGTTAGCTGCAACGCTGGTATCCACGCCACCGTTGGCTATGCCTCCGTTGTCTTGGACTTTGAAGCCAATGCTGGCGTAGCTTGCACCGTTGGCATTTGCCGCTGGTGTGAACACCAAGTTGCCCAAGTTGGCCACGGCAATGCTTTGGTTGAGCGTGACCGCCACGCCACTGAGGGTGAGCGTGCCTGCCGTTGGCAGCGTGGTGATGATGACTGCGCTCAGCGCGTTGCCGTCCACGTCAGCAAAACCGAAGTCCGCCGCTGCAAAAATCTTGCTGCCGTCTTCCAACACGGTGATCGTGCTGCTGGCGGCTGTGGGTGCATCATTGACCGAGGTCACGTTGATGGTCAAAGTGTTGGCTGCAACGCTGGTGTCGACGCCACCGTTGGCTGTGCCACCGTTGTCTTGCACTTTGAAACCAATGCTGGCGTAGCTTGCACCGTTGGCATTTGCCGCTGGTGTGAAGACCAATTTATTGGCAGCAATGTCCGCTGCGGAGATGCTTTGGTTTGCAACAACCAACACACCATTGAGTTTGAGCGTGCCAGCCACAGGCAGGGTAGTGATGATCACCGCGCTCAGCGCGTTGCCATCTAAGGTATCAGCGAAGCCGAAGTCTGCAGCAGCAAAGGTTTTGCTGCCGTCTTCCAACACGGTGATCGTGCTGTTGGCGGCTGTGGGTGCGTCGTTGATCGAGGTCACGTTGATGGTCAAGGTGTTGGCCGTCACACTGGTGTCGACGCCACCGTTGGCTGTGCCACCGTTGTCTTGGACCTTGAAGCCAATGCTGGCGTAAGCCGTACCGTTGCCATTTGCCGCAGGCGTAAAGACCAGATTGCCTAGGTTGGCCACAGCAATGCTTTGGTTCAGCGTGACCGCCACGCCACTGAGGGTGAGCGTGCCAGATGTTGGCAAAGTGGTGATGATCACCGCGCTCAGCGCGTTGTTCTCGATGTCGGCAAAGCCAAAGTCAGACGCGGTAAATGTCTTACTGCCATCTTCCAATACGGTGAGGGTGTTGTTTGTTCCTGTGGGTGCATCGTTGACAGCGGTCACGTTGATGGTCAACGTGTTGGCTGTCGCACTGGTGTCCACACCTCCGTTGGCGATGCCACCGTTGTCTTGCACCTTGAAGCCGATGCTGGCGTAACCCATGCCACTGGCATTTGCTGCAGGCGCGAACACCAGGTTACCCAGATTCGCCACAGCAATGCTTTGGTTCAACGTCACCGCCACACCACTGAGGGTGAGCGTGCCAGATGTTGGCAAAGTGGTGATGATGACTGCGCTCAAACTGTTACCGTCCGTGTCAACAAATCCGAAATCTGCAGCGGAAAATGTCTTGTTGTGATCTTCCAACAAAGTGAACGCGTTGTCGCTTGCCGTGGGCGCGTCGTTGACAGCGGCCACGTTGATGGTTAGGGTCTTGGCGGTGCTGGTATCTACACCACCGTTGGAAATGCCACCGTTGTCTTGCACTTTGAAGCCGATGCTGGCGTACCCCGCACCACTGACATTTGCTGCTGGTGTGAACACCAATTTGTTGGCGGCAATGTCTGCCGCAGTGATGCTTTGGTTCGCGACCACCAGCACACCGTTGAGCTTGAGCGTGCCCGCTACTGGCAAGGTGGTGATGATGACTGCGCTTAAGCTGTTGCCATCCAAGGTATCGGCAAAGCCGAAGTCTGAAGTAACAAGCGTTTGACTGCTGTCCTCCAGCACAACCAATGTTGTGTCGGCTGCCGTGGGCGCATCGTTGACGCCGGTGACGTTGATGGTCAGCGTCTTGGCTGCAACGCTGGTGTCCACACCACCGTTGGCTGTGCCTCCACTGTCTTGCACTTTGAAGCCAATGCTGGCGTAGGCTGTCCCATTGGCGTTCGCTGCTGGAATGAACACCAAGTTACTGGCGACGATGTCTGCCACAGTAATGCTTTGGTTCAGCGTGACTGGCACTCCGTTTAGGCTGAGTGAACCGGCTGTCGGTAACGTCGTGATGATGACGGCGCTCAACGCATCGCCATCTACATCGGCAAACCCAAAGTTAGAGGCGACGAGCGTTCTGCTCGTGTCTTCAAAAATCGTCAGCGTGTTGTTTGCGCCTGTCGGTGCATCGTTGACCGATGTGACGTTGATGGCGATTTGGCTGCTGGCGGTCTGTGCGCTTCCTGCACCCGAGTTGCCATTGTCGTTGGTGGTCATGGTCAGCGTGTCGCTGCCGTTGTAGTCAGTTGCGGGCGTGTAAGTCACACCATTGGTGCTGGCCAACAAGACGTTGATGGCACTCAAAGTGCCTGACAGCGTGACGCTGCCTGTGCCGTTGTTGGTCAAGGTCACGCCCGTGCCTGCGGCCACCGTGATGGTGCCGTGGCCCACGACCAAGTTGACTGTCATCGCAGTGCCAGCGTTGCTGCCCGTGATGTCTGGGTCAGCGATCGACAAGCCTGTGATGACCTTGGCAGTGTCTTCTGCGGTGGTTTGAGCACCAGGCACCGTGTTGATCGGTGCTTCGTTGAGGTTGTTCACACCCATCGTGACCACTTGTTCCGTTTTGTTGCCTGCACCGTCGGTAGCAATGACGGTGAAGGTGTAGGCGGATTTGGCTTCGTAGTTGGGTGACTCGTTGAGGGTCACGTGGCCAGTGCTGCTGTTGATGCTGAACTTAGCTGCGTCGCCTGTGTTTGCCTTGAGGCTGTAACTGACGCCATGACTGTCCGCTGCGACGGCGGTGTAGGCATCGAGACCGGTGGCGATGTTTTCATCCACAGCCGTGGCTGTGCCTGTGCTGCTGAAAGACGGACCTGCGGTGTCGATGGTGACGATCTTGTCGTCGGTCGCCGTCAGGCCAAAGCTGTTGGTGACATGCGCTGTGGCGGTCAAGGAACCATCGGTGGCTGCAAAGGCTGTGACTTGTGCTGCCGAGATGGTAACGACGAAGTTGTTGACGCCACCCACGCCCGCTGTGACGGTGCCCGTGTGTGGGTTGCCATCCAAGCCGGTGATGCTGACGGTGCTGCCCACTTCAGCAGTCGTGTGACCGGTGAGGTTGAGCGTTTGCATTTTTTCTGCGGCGTTGATGTAGCCATCGCCAGAGATAACGTCGAGCGTGATGGTGGGTGCCGTGGTGTTGATGATGAGTTCGCTCGTGCTGACATCCGAACGACTCACGTTACCGGCTGTGACGGTGATACCCACGTTATAGGTTTGACCGCTCACCAAGTTGAAGCTACCCGCCGTGGCGGTGTCGAGTGACCACGCGTGGGTGGTCGCGTTGTAAGTCAAACCAGCTGGCAAACTGTTGATCGTTCCCGTGACGGTGACGTTGTTGACGGTGACGCTGATAGTGTCGTTGGCTTGCAACTCCATGAAGACACCGGCGTTGTTTGGGTCTTCCTTCATGGCCATACCCGTCAACACAGGCGTCGTGGTGCCCGATTGGTTGTTGATGACAGTGGGGATGTCGGGTCGTGCCGTGTCGGTGGTCAAACCGTTGTTGCTGTCAGTCGCGATGTGGCCAGCGAGGTCGCTGACAGACACGGTCACGGGATAACGGTTGCCGTGGTTGAGGGCCAAGGCATCGGCGTTATTGAGGGTGATGCTCCACGTGCCATCGGCTTGGACTAGCGCGGTGTAGGTTTTGTCCACACCCACGATGTTGAGGGTGACGGAAACCGTTTGACCGGCTTCCACATCGACGGATGTACCGCGGATAACGGGACGCGTGGTGACCGTGGCAGTGCTGCCACGCTCGCTGGCATCAAAAGTACCGTCGTGGATGCCATTCTCAGCATCGGTCACGTCATCACCGGCGATGCTGGTGATGGTGATGACGGGGATGCTGGTGCGAATGGTGGCTGTGTACAGGTTGCTCACAGGGCCCGTGTTGAGAGACTCGTCGGCCACTTTGACGGTGTATTTGACTTGGGTGCCGTTGATCAAGGTGGTGCGCGTGTCGGTGAAGGTCCAAGTGGTACCGCCGACAGATGCCGTGGCATTACCAATGAACACGCCGTTGTCGTACACACGAACGGTTTCGCCGATGGCGAGCGCCGCGTTCAATGTGCCTGAGACACCAGGCGTGGTGTCGTCGGTGACGCCACCGCTGGCGATGGTGCCCGTGATGTTGCCTTCGTTGTCGTCAATCGAGGTGATGGTGGCAACCGTGGTGGGAGCTGTGGTATCAATCACCACTTCTTGAGAGGCTTGGCCACCCGCAGCGGTATTCAGACGCGTACCGGCTGTATCCACAATAGTGGCTTTGAGGGTGTAATGGCCGTCGCTTTGTTGGGTCTGATATGCCCAAGTCCAAGTGCCGTTGCTTGGTGTAACGTATTGCGTTGCAACCACATCTCCGAAAGCATTGGTGAGCTCGAGTTTGACCAAGTCACCGTTGTTGGTGAAGTTGGTAACTGTGCCGCTGTAAGTGAGCGTGTTGTCGCTGGTGATGAAGTCGCTGTTGCTCACGCCGACATCGTCGGTGATGGCGGTGATGGCCACCGTGGCCAATTTGTTAGGGTCAACGACGTTGCTGGTATCCGTATGAATGACCAACGTTTTCGACACTGCCGCGTTCACTGGATTGCCAGCGGCATCCAAGATGACGGCTTTGAGGGTGTATGTGCCGTCGAGCAGTGTGTTGGCCGTGTTGTCCAAGGCCCACTTTCCGTTGGCATCGACCGTGACAAAGTCTTCACGAACCACGACGTTGCTGGCGTTGACGATTTGCACACGCACGACATCGCCCTGACCGCCATTGAGGTTGCTAAAGCCAACGGTGCTGCCTTTGATGATGAGCTGGGCATCGCTGGTAACCAAGTCAGTGGCACTGACGCCGGTGTCTTCTGTGATGCTGTCGATCTCAATGGTGGCCAACGCATTGGGGTCAATGTTGGGCTGGTTGCCAGGGTTGCTGCCGTTGCCGGTACCGCCTTGGTTGGTATCAACGACCAAGCTATGCGTAGCAGGTGCACTGATTTCTACGCCCGCACTGGTGGTGTACACCGCACGGATGGTGTAGGCACCATCGGCCAAATTAGCGCTGTGCGAAGTATTGGTGACGGCATCTGCCGTGTAGGTCCAGCCGCTGTTGGCGCTGGTGTTGGCATGCGTGGCGTAGCCTTGGCTAATGACTGTGCTGCCATCCAAAATTTGCACCCAAACTTTGTCTGTGCTGCCAACGGTGAAGCCATCGGTCGTCCCGCTGATGGTGAGGGTGTTGTCGTTGGTGATGAAGTCGGTCGCACTGGTGCCTGAGTCGGTGCTGATGCTGGTGATTGCCAAGGTGGCCGATGTCGGCGCATGACCTGTGTTGATGACGAGCGGCTGGTCAACGGCCACGCTGACCGGGTTACCGGCGGCATCAACGATCGCAGCTTTGATGGTGTAGTTGCCGTCAATCAGCGCGTTGGCTCGGTTGTCGAAACTCCACGCACCAGAGGTTGGGTCAATGTATTGCTCAGCCACAACAGTGCCTGCACTGTTGACGATTTGCACGCGCACTTTGTCGCCGGCGCTACCGCCGGTGTTGCTAAAGCCAGATCCCACAGTACCCTTGATGATGAGGGTGGCATCGGAGGTGATGAAGTCGGTCGCACTGAACCCTGTGTCATTGGAGCCATTCGCTGCGTCTTGAATCGTGACGGTGCTGATGATGACGGCTGAGTTACCGTCAACTGGGTTGGCTGGGCCATTGCCAGGGTTGCTGCCGTTGTCAGTGCCACCTTGGTTGGTGTCAATGACCAACACTTGTGGTGCGCCTGCTTTGACGAGGTTGCCAGGTGCATCCACGATATCGGCTTGGATGGTGTATTTGCCATCGGCCAATGTGATCGCACTGTTGTCAATTGACCAGTTGCCAGAGCTGTCTGGTGTGACGTAGTACAAAGCAACCACTTGGTTGGCGCTGTCGAAAATCTGCACACGCACTTTGTCGCGCGCACCACCCCCTGTGGCTGCGAACCCAACGGTGCTGCCTTTGATGATGAGGGTGTTGTCGTTGGTGATGAAGTCGGTGCTGCTGGTGCCACTGTCGACGGAGCCGCGGGATACATCGTGGATGCTGGTGACGCTGACCGTCACACCAGGACCCGCGTTCGGGTCAGTACCGGGAAGGTTGCCCGGGTTGGTGTTGTCGCTGGTGTCAACAACCAGAGCATGCGTGACAGCGGTGCCGCTGATCTCGGTGCCAGCCAAGTTAGTGAGGATGGCCCGCACGGTGTAGCTGCCATCAGCCAATGCCAAGTTGGCGTGGGCTGCTGTCACGTCAAAGGTCCAGGCGCCGGTGCTGCTGTTGACGGTGGCAAAACCAGTGGCAACAACTGTAGAGCCGTCCAAGATTTGGACCAACACGTTGTTCACACTGGCGTTGTAAGCGTTGGTACCCCCATGGATGGTGAGGGTGTTGTCGCTGGTCGTGAAGTCGGTGCTGTCGTAACCGGTGTCTTCACTGATGCTGGCGATGCTGACCGTGGCGCTTGTAGGCGCGGCGGCGTTGCTGATCACCAACGGTTGGTTGGCTCCGGCTTTGACGACATTACCGGCTTTGTCAACGATGGCGTTGCGGATGGTGTAGTTGCCATCGGCCAACGCTGTGTCAGTCGCATCGGCTGTCCAATTGCCAGCGCCGTCTGGCGTGACATATTTTTGGGCAACGACTTGGCCCATGGCGTCCACAATTTGGACGCGCACTTTGTCGCCTGCGCTGCCACCGGTGTTGCTGAAGTTAGTTGTGTTGCCGCTGATGACCAAGCGGTTATCGCTGGTGATGTAGTCACTAGTGTTAATGCCGGTATCGTCCGTGATGCTGGTGACACCAACGGCGACGGTGTTGCCCGCATTGCCATCTGTGCCACCGTTGCCTGGGTTGGAGCCGCTGTCTGTACCGCCTTGGTTGGTGTCGACAACCAAGCTATGGGTCGCTGCAGCGGCCTTGACCGTCATGCCAGCAAGGTCAACGATGTCGACATTGATGGTGTAGGCACCGTCAGCCAACGGGTTGGCTTTGTTGTCCATGACCCAGTTGCCCGCACTGTCTGGCGTCACGTATTGAGATGCCACCACGCGGTTGGCGCTGTCCAAGATGGTGACCAAGAATTGATCGCCCTCTGTGTCGCCCGAATGGGTAAAGCCTTGCGAGTTGCCCTTGATGACCAAGGTGTTGTCGTTGGTGACAAAGTCGTTGTTCAATTCGCCGCTGTCGACCGAGTCGGCAGCCGTGTCATGGATGGTGACGATGCCAACGCTTGCGCTGGTATTGGTGTCAGGACGGCCACCCGGTTGATTGAGCGAGCTGCTGGTGTCCACAATGACCACGTGCGATTCTTGACCACCCACCGCCGCGTTCACGCGGTTGCCCGGCACGTCCACGATCGTGGCGCGCACGGTGTACTTGCCGTCAGCCTGTGTCGTTTGGTACGCCCACGTCCAGGTGCCGTTTTGTGCGCCCGTGCCTGTGACGCTGGTGTCCACGTAGTCCGTCGCAATCACGGTCACGCCGTCTGCTGCCAACAACTCAACCTTGATCTTGTCGCCGTTGGCTGTGAAGCCTGTCACCGTGCCGCTGTAGGTCAGCGTGTTGTCGTTGGTGATGAAGTCGGTGCCGCTCACGCCACGGTCTTCGCTGATGCTGCTCACGCTCACGGTTGCCGTGGCGTTGGCGTCTGGCTTGATCGGGGTGATTGGGTCTGTGGGGTCCACGTTGCCATTGCCGTCTGTGTCGATGATCAAACCATGTGTATCTTGACCGCCTGCGGCGGCGTTGACGCGTGCGCCCGAGATGTCAACCACCGTGGCTCGAATGGTGTAGTGACCATCAACGGATGTGTTGTCCCACGTCCAAGTGGCGTTGGTGCCGCTGGTGATGGTGGGAGTCACAAAGGCGCTGGCAACAACTGTGGTGCCATCAGGCCCAATGAGTTCGATTTTGATTTTGTCGCCGTTGGCTGTGAAGCCTGTCACCGTGCCGCTGTAAGTCAAGCTGCTGTCGGCGGTGATGAAGTCGGTCGCGCTGACACCGGTGTCTTCTGAAATGCCGGTGATGTGAACTGTAGACGTGCTGTTGATGCTTTGCACACTGTAGAGGTGCGTGGCCGTGATCGTGCCTGGGTTGCCAGACGGGCCATGTGCAGCCAAGCTTGCGTTGATGGTGCGATCGGCATCCGCTTTGAGGTCGCTGGACAGGACCGAGATGCTGTAGCTGCCGTTGGCAGCGACAGCGCCGGTGTAAGGCTGGTTGTTGATGATCAGGGTGACCTGATCGCCTGCGGTGAACATGCCCGTGACGTTACCGGTGATGGTGGTGTTTGTGACTTGAGCTTCGGCAAGGCTGAAGATGTCGTCGTCCGTGACGGGGTCCACCGTCAAGATGGTGTTGCTAGGTGTAGGGCCTGCCGTATCAACCGTGTAGGCATGCGCAGCGGTGACAGTGCCAGCATTGCCAAAACGGTCATGCGCAACCAAGCTGGCGGCAATAGACTTGCCGCTGTCCGCTACCAAATCGCTGGTTGCCACATCTTTGGTGAACGTGCCATTTGAAGCGACTTGCGCGGTATACACCGTGCCATTGATGCGCAAGGTGACGGTATCGCCAGCCGTGAATTCTCCGGTAACCAAGCCTGTGATGGTCGTTGTGGCTGTTTGTGATTCGACCAAATTGATGACGTCATCTGCTGCCACGACATTGATCGTGAGACCGGTGGTGGAATTGTTGGGGCCTTGCGTGTCAACAAGGTAGTCGTGCATGGCCGTCACGTTACCGACGTTGCCGTGCACATCTGTGGCGGCGATGCTGGCTTGAATTTTTGTGTCGCCGTCGACGAGCAACTCGGCGGTGGTGACGTTGATGCTGAACACGCCGCTGGCGTTGACCGTCCCGGTGAACGGCTTTTGGTTGATGGTGAGGGTGACTACGTCGCCCGCTTTGAACTCACCCGAAACTCGGCCACTCACGGTGGTATCGGCGACGGTTGATTCCGCGGCCGTGATGACGTTGTCTGTGGTGACGCTGTCAATCACGAGCGTGGTGGTCGCCGATGTAGGCCCGCTGGTATCCACCTGATACACGTGGGTCGCACTGATGTTGCCAGTGTTGTTGCTGGAGTCGTGAGCAACCAGAGTGGCTTGGATGGTTTTGTCTGAATCGGCGACCAAGTCAGTAGTGGTGACGCTGATGCTGAACAGGCCATCGGCGTTGACTGTGCCGGTGAACGGCTTTTGGTTGATGGTGAGGGTGACCACATCGCCCGCTTTGAATTCACCCGAAACTTGACCACTGACCGTGGTGTTGAGTGCGGAAGACTCGGTGGCGTTGATGGCGTTGTCTGTCGTGACGGGGTCAAGCACCAACGTGGTGGTGCTTGGGCTAGGTGGTTGGCTGTCAACCAAATAGACGTGTGTGGCAAGGATGTTGCCCACGTTGTTGGACACATCATGCGCCGCAATGCTGGCACTGATGGTTTTGTCGCTATCCGCGGCTAAATCACTGGCAGCAACGAGGATGCTGAAGGCACCATTCGCATCCACAGAGCCCGTGTAGGGGGCGTTGTTGATGGTCAGGGTGACCACGTCGCCCGCTTTGAATTCACCTTCGACCTTGCCCGTGACGGCGATGTTGCCTTGAGAAACTTCGCCCGTGTTGAGGATGTTGTCAGCGGTGACGGGGTCAATGCTGAGAACCGTAGAGGGACTAGCAGGTGCGACCGCATCAATGGTGTAGACACGCTGCGCGGTGATGGTGCCGGGGTTGCCAGGCGCATCATGCGCCACGATGCTGGCAGTGATGACGTTGCTGGCCAACAGATCGACCTTGGCAACGTCTTTGCTAAACAGGCCATTCGCATCGACTTGTGCAATGTATGTCTGACCGTTCACGGTGAGGATGACGGTATCACCTACGGAAAACTCACCGGTCACACGACCAGTGATGGGCAACGTGCTGGTGGTGACGGTGCTGGCTTCGGTGATGTTGATGATGTTGTCAGCCGTGACCGTGTCAATCGTGAGTGCCGTGGTGACGGTGTTGGGGCCGGCGGTGTCAACCACGTAGCTGTGATCGGCCGTGATGGCCGCGGCGTTGTTGTTGGTGTCATGCGCGACGATGGTGGCATTGATTTTTTTAGCGCCATCGTTGAGCAATGCCGCTGTGTCAACGGCGATGCTGTAGACGCCGTTCGCATCAACAGTGCCAGTGAAGTTTTGGCCGTCCACGGTCAACGTCACTTGATCGCCAGCGGTAAAGCTGCCGGTCACTTTGCCGGTGACAGAGATGGTGGTGGTAGCAGCTTCAAGGCTGTTAATGATGTCGTCTGTGGTCACCTCATCAATGCTCAGAACTGCAGCAGGTGCAACCGTGTTGACGCCATAGCTGTGAAGGGTGGTGACTGTGCCCACGTTGTTCGAAGCATCATGTGCAGCAATGCTGGCCGTGATGACTTTGCCTGCATCAGCGGTGAGGTCGGCCGTGGTGACGTTGATGGTGAATTCACCACTGGCGTTGACGGTGCCGGTGAAGGGCTTGCTGTTGATGGTGAGTGTGACGATGTCGCCCACTTTGAACTCGCCGACGACTTTGCCGGTGACCGCTGTGTTGGCGGCACCTGATTCAGCAATGTTGATGACGTTGTCTGCTGTCACAGGGTCAACGCTGAGGGCGGTGCTTGGGTTAGTTGGGCCCGAGACGTCAACGATGTAGGCGCGTTGTGCCGTGATCGTGGAAACGTTGCGTGCGTTGTCGTGCGCAGCGACGCTGCCGTTGACCGTCTTGGCGCTGTCAGCGCTGAGGTCTGCGGTGGCAACGGCGATTGCATAAGTGCCATCTGCGGCAACCGCACCCGTGAATGGCTTGTTGTTGACGGTGAGGGTCACGATGTCGCCAGTCATGAACTCACCCACCACCTTGCCCGTGATGGTGATGGTGGCGTTGCCGGCTTCGGTCGCGTTGATGATGTTGTCGGCCGTCACCTCGTAGATCACCAACGTGGTATTGCTCGGGCCGGCTGTGTCAACGACGTATTGGTGATCGACAGAAATGATGCCCAAGTTGTTGGACACATCGTGCGCAGCGACTGTGACCGTGAATTGTTTCAGGCTTTCAGTCGTCAAATCAACCGTGTCAACGGGAATGCTGAAGTTGCCGCTGGCATCGACGCTGCCAGTGAACGTGTGTTGGTTGACCGTGAGCGTGACAACGTCGCCTGCCTTGAACTCACCCGTCACCTTGCCGGTCACTACGGTGCTGAGCGTGGCCGCCTCTGCCGCGTTGATGACGTTGTCAATGGTCACTGGATCAACGCTGATGCTTGTGGTGCTTGGGCCGGGTGCAGCTCTGTCAACCAGATAGTTGTGATTGATGGTGATGTTGCCCACGTTGTTGGAAGCGTCCGTAGCAGCCACCGTGACGGAGGCGATGGCGCTTGGATCATTCACCAAGTCAGCGGTGTCAACGTTGTTGATGGCGAATGTGCCATCGGCATTGACGGTGCCTGTTTTGGCGTGTCCATTCACCACGACCGTGACGATGTCGCCCGCCTTAAATTCGCCTGTGACACGACCGGAGATGGTGGTGGTGGCGTTGCCGGCTTCAGTCGCGTTGATGATGTTGTCTGCCGTCACCGAGTCAACAATGAGGCTGGTGGTCTGACCGTTGGGGCCCGTGGCATCGACCACATAGCTGTGCAGGGTTGAGACGGTGCTGATCACACCCGTCAAGCTGTGCGCAACAACGGTGGCTTTGATTTGTTTTCCCGCATCTGCAACCAAATCGGCAGTGGTGACGCTGATGCTGAACACGCCACTGGCGTCGACATTGCCGGTGAACGTGTTGTTATTGATCGTGAGCGTAACAGCGTCGTTGTCGCTGAAATCGCCTGTGACCTTGCCGGTGATGGTCGTGGTGGCCGCAGACGCTTCTGTGGCGTTGATGGTGTCATCTGCCGTCACCATGTCGAGGTTGATGGCGACAGTTTTGGCTACGGTGATGATGGTGACAGGATCAGGCACCACCGTTTTGGTGTTGCCTGCTTTGTCGGTGAACACAATCTCAACTGAGTATTTGCCATCCGGCAATCCTGCGCCGTTTGCGCCGCTGTAGGCAGGTGTCGTCCAGTTGCCGTTTTCATCGACCGTGGTGGTGAGCTCCACGCCATTGATGATGACCTTGACAGTGTCGCCAGCGTCACCTTCTCCATGGAAGATGGGTTTGGTATTGCTGGTGATGCTGTCGTCGGTGTTGCCGCCAGTGTCGTTGGTGGCATCGTGCGTGAGGCGACCCTCGCCGTTGATTTGGATATCGATGACCAAGGCGTGTGAGGCGCCTGCGCTCACCAAAACACCTGCGCTGGTGACCACATCCACCACGATGCTGTATTGACCGTCGTCCAACGTTCGGCTACTCGCATCCAATGTCCAGTTGCCATTGGCATCGGGTGTCACAAGTTGTTCAATAACAGTGCCTGCACTCCCGATGATTTTGACGCGCAGTTTGTTGCCAGAAGCCAAATTAGCAACCGTGCCTTTGACCTTCACGGTGTTGTCATTGGTGACGAAGTCGCTGTTGCTTGCGCCACTGTCCACAGAGCCATTGGCTGCGTCGTGAATGGTTTGAATGACGACGCTCGTGGCGGGCACGGGCGCTGGAGCGGGCGCTCCGCCACCACCACCGCCGCCACCCAATGCGGCAACACCGACGAGCGCAGCCCCGGCACCGAGTGCATTGAAGCCGGCCGCAGCCACGAGGAGGCCACTCAAAGCAAACGCCTCGGCGACCTGTCCACCACCCAAGACTTGGCTGACAGGCTTGGCACCATCGACCAGGTTGATCGGCAAGCCTGCGGGTGTTGGATCTTCGGGGATGTACTCGTAGAGCTTGCCGTCCTCTGCGCGACCATAAAGGCCGCGGTTGTTTTCAGTGAGCATTGCCTCGTCGTAGTAGCCTTCGATGATGAGATCGGCCTCGCCGCTGTCATCGAGCATGACGTGCAAATTTTTACCCACGCGCTTGCTACGAATGTTCTCAGGGCCGACATTTTTAGCTGCGGGATCTTCCAGGTGGTATCGCGCACCCTTGATTGCTTTGATGCGCGTGGCGCCACCTTTTTTGCCACTACCTTGCGTGACTTCAAATACTTTGTTTGTTTCTTCGTTGCCTGTATTGACGAGGACGTTGATCGTTTTAGCCATGATGTGAATCTCTTAATTTGTTACTTAGGTAGTCAGGGGCTGCGTCTCAGCGCGCCTGCACTTCAATGCTCACCACCACACGGCGGTTCGGCTTGTTGCATTCAATGGTTTCTGGGGTCACAGCTTTGCCACAGGTCGTGATAACAGGTTGTTCATCGCCCACACCTTGGCCCGTGATGCGTTCGGACTTCATGCCGCCTTCGATCATGTATTTGCGAATAGCAAGCGCGCGCGCTTCGGATAAGCGCTTGTTAGACACCGAATTACCCAAAGGATCCGCATGGCCCGTAATGTGGATCAAGGCACCTTCGTCGCTCCCGTATTCTTTTTGCAGTCGTGCAATGAGCGCATCCATTGCTGTACGCCCTTGGGGCACGATGTCTTTGATGTCAGCCCTGCCAAATGCGAACAACGTGTCCGACCCTAAAACAATGCTTTCCTTCTGAACGGTTGCCGCGACAGGATTGGGTGCCGACTCAATGCACGGTCTAGCCTGTGCCAGGCGTGATACGGCATGAATTTGTAATCGCGTGTCTTTGAGTTCAGATTGGGCAATGTCTGCCTTGACAGGCGTGAGTGTGGCGCGACCATCACCGTATTCAAAAACGCGTATATAAAAATTTTGCGCAGCTTGTGACTTGAACTTGGCCGTCGCATCTTGGAAATTTTTGAGCTCGCTGCCAGTCTGAACCATACGGGCTGAGAGCAACAGCTCGGCGGGGTCCACGCAGACTTCGGTATATCCACCCAACTGCAAGGATGTCAGGTAATGGCCATTAATTTCTAAGTGCGCAGCACCAGGAGCAAAACCATGCGCCGGACGATAAAAAGTAATGCGGGCCAACTTAGGATTGAGTTTTTGCGGCGCAACATATTCCTCACCCTGAGGCTCTGTCACGCTGCCACTGAGTTCGAAGTCAGCATAGACGCTGGCAGGTGGGGTTCGCTGCGCGTGCACCAGTGGTGCGCACGCCCCCAAAAACACAAAGAGGGCGACAGTGGTTGCAGCACAATGGCTGCTGAATAAGCGCGTAGAAATCAGATTCATAAGTACTCTTTTAAATTTGCAAACCACGGGAAAACGATTACATTTTGCCTCATATTTCTTGGTGGTTACGGATTTAGATTAACAATTCCGTTATTTTTGCAGTTTAAAGATCAATAAAGTATTAAGTTTTGTTAACGTAACTCGACCGCAACTTCAACTTCCACTCTTCGGGGAGATAAACCAAAAAGCTGCGCTTTTTGTTTTTCCTCGGCCCCGCGACCCTCGTGTGTCAAAGTGGTTGAACGCAAACCTTGAGCTTTGAAAAATGCGCGAACGCTTTTGGCGCGTTCTTCAGAAATACGGCGATTTAAGGTGTCATCCGCCTCATCGTCGGCAAAGCCCACCACGTGAACTTTGACGGCTTTGAAAGTCTTGTACTTAACATTGATTTTTTCGACAATTTGCTTCAGCTCTTGCCGACCTTGTGTGCTGATCGCATGAATTTCAGTTTTCCTATGTTCAAAAATAGCGTCTGAACCAAAGGTGATGATGTTGGGATCGAAAGCAAAACGGGTTTCTTCCGCTTCCCGACACGTTTGCGCGTTAGGAACACGGCTAAGCGTATGCATTTGTTGCTGCGCATCCGTGAGATCCTTGAGTGCAACTTGTGCGGTGACGGGATCGATGCGACTTGTGTTGCCTGCAATCTCAGTGATGCGCAAATACACAGACTCACCACCACTCATGGCGATAGCAAAGTGGGTGTCGAGTTCAGGACGTATGTCAGCGCTATGGTTGGGCAAATAACGGGTACGAACGTCTGTTTTTTTGCCAATGAAGCAAACCACCGTGAATGCGTCTTTTTGTAAAGATGCGTGGTAACGCCCATTCAAATAAACCGAGATAACGCCAGCGGCATCGCGGGCGGATGCGCGGTAAAAGACAATGCGCGTTTGTTCGTCAGCAACGCTTCTGACCTCAGCGTAGGTATCACCCAAAGGTTTGTTAACACCGTACTTGGGCTGGCTGTCTGACGCGCGGGCGTTGTCCCCTTGCGCGTGCGCTTGCCATATAAACCCGGCGATTCCAAGCGCAAAAGTAACAAAGCACCAACGCCCCACGCGTTGGCTGAAAATTAAACCCATCGCAAACCACCAGAACTAGGTTCGGTAATTGCAGACGCAAGAATGCAAGAACCAAAAAAACAACAAATTCAACGCATCGGCGAAAAATCAGAAAAATTCATTGTCTGGGGTTTTCCCTGTTTCGTACATACGCCAACTGGCGTATTAGGTAAGCGTCAGATAGTTTTTGGTGTGCTTAGGTGGCCCTTCTCAAGCTTCGCTGCGCTGCATGCGCTCGCTTTTCCAGTACACGTCATCGCCACCGTTCAAGCGATTGAGGACACGGGCAATCACAAACATCAAGTCGCTCAATCGGTTGAGGTATTGGCGCGGCGCATCGCCAATGGCTTCTTCGTTGCCTAATGCCACCACCGCACGTTCGGCACGGCGAGCCACCGTGCGGCAGACATGCGAAAGCGCTGCGCCGCGTGTGCCTGCAGGCAAGATGAATTCTTCGAGCT
>ERZ650303.268-NODE-268-length-15808-cov-5.678855_pt1 | contig 15808 bp, 3 predicted proteins | sample MGYA00376239_ERZ650303 | MGnify/ENA primary metagenome ERZ650303 (study PRJEB26733, sample SAMN07839262) | wastewater metagenome | biome: small river; feature: stream; material: water | place: USA: North Carolina | collected 2016-04-05 ... | reverse complement strand
GTAACTCTAATAGAAATTAATCCAATTTCATCGGTTTTATGCGCAATACCATGTAGGATTGCATTTTCTACTATAGGTTGTAAAATCATTGCGGGAATTTGAATCTGGTTTATTTCTGTGTCGCAATTAATAGTATATTTTAGTTGTTTATTAAATCGGGATTCCTGAATATCTAAATATAATTTTATAAAATGCAACTCTTCAGAAAGAGGTAGAAATATTTGATCACTTTTTTCTAATACGTTTCGAAGTAATTTGGAAAAATTAATAAGTAAATCCTCGGCTTTTTTATAATTTTTAGTACTGATTAAATGATTAATAAGATGAAGTGAGTTGAAAATGAAATGTGGATTCATTTGGGCATGAATAGCCTTTATTTCGGTTTCTTGAACAAACATATCCATTTCTAAAATTTGAGTAAGTCTTTTTCTTTTTTTATAAAATTGATATGCAATAATTCCAATAAATAACCCAGAAACAATAAATATTATTACAACTATAAACCACCAAGTTTCATAGAAGTAGGGTTTGATTTTAAAATTTAATTGCAAGTAAAACGGAGATGTTTTGTTTGAAGCATCAATACTCCTTACCATAAATAAGTAATTACCAGGTTCAATATTTTGTAGTTTTACATCAGTTTCTTTTTGAGGTAAACTCCAAGATTTTTTCTCACCATCTTTACTAATTTTGTACTGATAATGAATGTTCTGAAATTCAACAAAATTAGTTGTGTAAAAAGAAAATGTAATTTGTTTTGTATTTCGGTCAAAGCGTAAATCCTTGCAATTAATTTTTGATTCGTCTGCAAAAATTGCTTTAATCTTAATCTTTTCTGAATTTATGGGAATTGGGTGCGATTTGTAATTCACAATGCCTTGTAGAGTAGGGAAAAAATAATTTACTCTATCTAAAGAGGTAAAGTTATTTTGAAAGCCTCCATTAAATTCATTATTGTAAATTCCTTTATTCTCATCTATATAGTATGGGATTAAATAATCTAATTGATTAGTTACAAACTCGTGTAATTTTTTCAAAGAAATGATTTTAATTCCTTTATTAGATGTGATAATTACTTGTTGGTATTTATCCAGAGTAAGAGTAAAAATCTCATTTCCCAAGAGATAATTGCGCTTTTTCTTAAGAGAAATTAAAATGTTGTTCTTTAAATAGAAAAGTCCACCACCATTGGAACCTATCCATACTCCGCCATCTTTATCTTCTAAAAATGAACGAACTTCTCCAATATTTTTAACTCTTTTTTTATCAAATATTTGTATCTTTTTTCGATCTGGAGAAAGAATTCTAAATCCATCATCACCACCTATAAATAGTTCTTTTTTTGAATTTTCATAAAAACTCACTGCCTGCATTTTGATTTGTTGTTCGGCAAATTTTCTACAATCAGTTAATGATTTACCTCTTTTGACTCCATCCGTATAGGCTATCCAAATTTCATTTTTGTAATCTTTAAAAACTCCATGAACATTTGTTTTTATTTTCAAAAAGTGACCTGCTATCTTGCCGTTAAAATCTAGTTTAACAATTCCATTTCCCCAACTTCCTGCATATAAACTAGAATCAATTTTACTTAATGATGCAATAGATATGGGTAGCTTTACTACATTACTAACTTTATTTTTGTTGAATAGGATTAAATTAGATCCTGAAGCAGAATATATTCCTTTAGTGTTTATTCCAACAGCTGATGCAAAAGAATTTGCCATAAATTCTTTTTTCTCATATGTTGTTATTGCTGTTTTTAATTGTAATTTGAGTAACCCTTTATTTCCTGTGCCTATGAAAAGACATTCGTCAGAAGGCTCATAGGATACAAAATTTAAAATGTTGGTAGGAAGAACATTATTTTCATTAAAATTAGATAAATGATTATTCATTTTATCATAAATGAAAAGCCCTCTATTTGATGTGATAAGGATTTTGTCATTAATTTCAATCAAGTCATTATAAAAAATATCTTTTATAGAAGACAAAAATAATTTTGTAAAAGACCGTTTTTTACTATTAAAAATCCAAACATTATCTTTGGTCAAAATATATGTTTCTGTTCGATTTTTTTTTACAAACGAGAGAACTTGTTCTTTAAGAATAGGTGTAGTTGTGTTTTTTATTACATCAAATAATAGTAATTGATTTTCTAGAGCAATAAGATACAAATTGCTAAAAAAGTAGAGTTGAGAAGGAATCGTACTCCCATCAAAACCTTTTATTTTATAGCGAACAGTTCCATCTATTGAGATGTCTCCTTTGCGGTCTATTGCATGGATGTGACTATTTTGGAAGGAGATTGCTTTATAACGTCCTGTCCATTGTAATCTAGGATATACTATAAATAAATCATCTCCACGGTATCCGTATATACTATTGTTGTCTTTATCCAGCCACAACTTTTTAAACACTTGATTTTCTAATGATTCACTTGGAGTATACTTGTCAAATGAGTACCCATCAAAAGTAAACAATCCGTTATAGTTTGAAAACAATAGTGTTTTTGAATTTGGGAATCGAGAGATTGAGGTAATCTGTCCTTGAATTAATCCATGTTGAGTAGTATAATTTGATATTGTGAAGGGAAAATCGCTTAAATTTATTTTCTCATCAAAATGACCTTGTAGCTGAGCTAATCCCAACTGGGAAAATAGTCCAACTACAAATAAAAATAAGTTTCTATTTATCAATAATCTTATAATCACGTCAACAAAATAAATGAGATTTTGAACCAAATGTAAATGAATTAATTCCGTTTTAAAACACATTAAGGAGATATTTTTCCATTCAATACAGTTATTAAAATTATTACTACACTTATAAAAAATCTATAGTCTGTTTAGTTTCCAATAAGTAGTTTTGAGGATTAAATTTTACCCCACATGAAACAAATTCCTCTTTTTGCAACTGGCAAAACGCTTTTAATTTCAGCTATTGTATTATTATGTTGCGGTTTACTTCAAGCACAAACCCCTACTTTAAACTATACAAACGGTACAATTACGGGTACTGCGCAGCGAACGTACACTGTTGCTTCGACCATTACTAGCGAAACACCTGTAGTAACTAATTTTTCATCACCTGTATATGTGAAGGCAGTGGTTTCCAATATGCAAAATTTCAGGCTAACAGGTGGTGGTGCATTGAGTATTTCACAACCTGGAGTGTTATACCCAAATGGTTATCAGAATTATCGTTTTGTAAGTGGGAATGGTAGAGTATATAGCTTGGATTTTGGAGGGTTAGTAGACGCTTATCAAACGGCACCACAAGGCTCAAGACCTTACTATCCAAATTTAGGAGCACCATATGGTGCTGCAACTGTTGCAGCTGGTGATTTAGTTTCAGACCCAAGTACCCATAGAATCTATTTAGTAACTAGTGCAGCATCACCATTAGTGGTGGTTGGTAATCCAAGTAGTGTACAGTCTGGTGATCAAGCAGGTAGTTCAAATAGTTATGTTTTAATGAATAGCCCAATGTCTATTTTACCTATCCCAGGACAAAGAAACAAAGTATGGGTGGCTGATAAAGGAAATAATAAAATAAAAATATTAAATGTTGAAACTCAAACTACCACTGACCAAGTAGTAAATGGTGTTACGTTAAATGCACCAGTAGGTTTAGCAACAGATCCAACAGGAAACTACTTATATGTTACAGATTCGAATAGATTAATTAAAATTGATTTGTCTAACAATAATGCTACTGTAATTGCGGGTGCCACAACCGCTGGAGATGTTGATGGTGCAGTAGGAACCTCTAGGTTAAACAACCCTATGGGTATTGCAGTAGATATGGATGGGAATGTCTTTATTGCTGACAAACTAAGCCATAAAATTAAAATATATGTTCCAAGTGTTGGAGATGTAGTCACTATTGCTGGAAATGGAACCGCAGGAGATGTATTGGGACAAGATCAAACAGCTCAATTTAACCAACCTGTTTCCTTAACTTATGATTGGGGGAGCAATACTTTACAAGTATCCGATTTTGGGAATAATAAAATAAAAACCCTAGCTTTTACAAAGGCTTATTCAATCAACCCTAATTTACCTTCGGGCTTAAATTTTAATAAGTTTTCGGGAGTGATTAGCGGAACCCCAACCCTGTATTCAAGTCTAAGAAATTATACTGTTACCTTAGATAATGGTACCGGAACAGCTCAAATAGTCTTGCCAATACAAGTATTAGATATTCCGCCAACCAACTTATCGTATAGTTCAGCTTCTAATATTTTTACTGTTGGAACTCAAATTGTAAATAATATCCCTTCTAATACAGGAGGTGTAATTGCATCCTATTCTATATACCCAAGTTTGCCTGCGGGTTTAAGTTTGAATGCTTCTACAGGTATTATTAGCGGAACCCCAACAGAAGGAACTGTACAAACAGATTATGTGATAACTGGAACCAACACAGGAGGCACCGTAACTACTACGGTTTCCATTTATGTACAAGGTCCTCCTTATAATATGGGCTATAGCAGGGCGCAAGCTGTATTAGTACAAAATGAGCCTGCTTATTTAGCGGCTTTGCCAATGAGTTATCCTTCGGCAACGTCATTTGCCTTAAACGCAAATTCGCCTGCTCTTCCAGCAGGATTGTCATTGAATACTACCACAGGAGATATTAGCGGTACCCCTACAACCTTATCAGCCAATACCACCTATATGGTAGATGTAACCAATGCTTTTGGTACAGCAACAGGGACTGTAGAAATTCAAATACAAGCAAAACCTACCATAAGCTATGTACAACCCAATAGTCCGTATCTACAAGGTCAGGCTATCGCTGCTCTAACACCTACTCTAGGAGGAGGTAGTATCAATGCTGCTACTGGTGGATGGAGTAATACAGGACTACAATTTGGAGGTAATCTTGCCTTCATACAATATGATAACAATAACCCAAATGGCCCTACGAGATGGGTTTTGGACTCTGGAGTTTCATTATTCAAACATGCTCCAGGAGGAAGTTATCCTGTCGCTTTAGCAGGAGGTACTCCTTCTTATTTAATCATGGACCCTCAGTATTTCTTTTATAATGTAAGTAATGTTGTAGGAGGTACTAGAATTACTAAATCGCCTGCTTCAAATCCTTCCCGAATCATTAGACAATGGGGTGCTGGAACTATTGGTTATTTAGATGGTGCTGCACACTTAGCACGATTTAACAACATAGGGCAAATCGCTACGGATGCTATTGGAAGCCGTTTGTTTATTCCAGATCGTGGTAATAAAAGAATTCGATTTTTAAATGCTATTACCAATCAGGTTACTACAATAGCTGGTTCTGGAAGTTCAGGAGCCGCTAATGGTATTGGAACTGCAGTAAGTTTTACAGATCCTGTTGCGGTTACCTTAGGAGCAGATGATAATTTATATATTTTAGATCAGATTAGTGCTGGTGTGGCTAAAATCAGAAAACTCAATTTGACCACGTATGAAGTAACCGATTTTGTTACTTTAGACTTTACCCCAACCAACTATTTGGTAACAGATAAAGGAGGAGATATGTATTTAACTGCTGGAGATACCAGTGGTTTACGAAGAATAGCTAGAGATGGTTTAGTAATGGTACTTCCTAATGGTGAGGCCTTAAAATCATTAGCTATTTCTCCAGAAAATGGAGACGTAATAGTGGGACCTATTGTGGGTGCTCCAATGAGTTCTTCTTTTGTTAATAAAGGGTACTTCTTTACCCCAGGAGAATCTATTACAATTACACCTAGTTTATTCGCAGGATTGAATTTTGACCTAACAAATGGAACCATATCAGGTACCCCAACAGGTGCTGGATTGACAGCTTCAAATAATACCCAAACCTACACCGTTCGTGCCACTAATCGTGCGGGTATATTTTCAACGAATGTGACTTTAACGGTAGTGCGGCCACCAAGTGGATTGACGTATCAATATATGCCATGGAATATTTTAGTTGGTAGTAACACATCTGCAAATACAATAAATAATTCGACATTATCTATTGGAGGATTGCCTACTGAAACGTATTCTGTAAGTCCTGCCTTACCTGCGGGTTTAAGTTTGAATACAACTACAGGGAAAATTACAGGAAGTGCTTTGAATCTTCAAGCCTCAACAGCCTACACTATTACGGCTAGTAATGCTTACGGGAGTACCACGGCTACCTTGTATATCAGTATTGAAGATAAGCCAAGACCTGCTTATGTGGGGCCGCAAGTATATTTGAAAAATAATGCAATTACAACATTGACGCCTACTAATACGGGTGGAGCGGTGTTAAGTCCAGCTTCTATCAACTTAAATACTATATTCTCAGAGTCAAGTGTATTAGACTTTAGTCGTGATGAATTGACTGGAAATATATATGTATTAGTTCAGGATAATAATTATGATTCTAAAATTGTGAAGCTTGACAATGCTAATCCAGCAAATGTTTTAGCAACATCACAGCCTATTTCATTTTCAAATTTTGATACTCCAAGAAAAATTGCTTTCAATAATGGGTTGCTATTTGTTTCATGTTTTGATAATGGTAGCGTGAGTAATATCTATCAAGTTGATTTAAATACCTTATCAGTAGGAGCAAATCCAGTCATCTCTATTCCAACAAGTGGTTGGGGAAGTATATATCGATTATTTGTTCATCAAAATAGGATTTTTGCTCCATCTGAAGATATGGGCTTGTGGGTTTATAATGCTACTACATTTCAGCCAGAACCACATACTATCAATCATTTTTTACTTGGAACGATTCAAGGTTTATTTCCTCCTTCTGACCTAGGTTTAACCTCTCGAGTAGTTGATGTTTCAGTTAAATCTACAGGCGAATATCTATTTTATTCAGATAACTCAGGTGAGTTTGTTACAAATACATTTGATACTCAAACTTCTACTTTTTCAACAGTAAGTAATGTTACTTTAGCTAGTAGTGTAAAAGTAGCAACTTCAACGAGTGGCACAGTTTACTATGTAAGTAATGGATATCCAAACGAAGGAATTGGGACTATCACAAATGGGACAATGTCACCTATTTTATTGGCTTCAGGAAGTGTTGTCAATGGCTCGAATCCAAGATTACAAGGTCAGCAAAATGATATCTCCATCGGAGGAATTAGTTGGAGTGGTAATAGTATAGCCGTTGATGAAAATGGTGCGGTGTATTTTATAGATAGTGGTAATTTATTGCGAAAATATGAAGAAAGAGTCGCCTACAAAATTAGTCCATCCCTTCCAACAGGTTTGACTTTAGATATTCAATCAGGAGCTATCTCAGGAACACCAACGGTTACTTCTTCAGCCACCAATTATACGATTACTGCTTACAATAGTGTAGGGAATAGAAGTACTAATTTGAATATCACTGTGGGTGCGCCAATAGAATTCACATACCTAAATAATTCAAATAGTAATATTACTGCTCAAAGCTGGCAATACTGTGGATGGGGTTATTGTGTTAAACCTGCTTCACAATTACAACCAGATATTTTGAATACACCCTATACCTCTTTTGCTGTTGGATCAAATATTGGAACAATTAAAATAGCCGATAATCAAATGTTTTCGGATATGGTTGTTTCAGGAGTTATTTTTTCAATTTCACCAGCACTTCCAACAGGATTGACTTTGAATACTTCTACAGGTCAAATTTCTGGTACTCCAACTTCAGCTAGAAATTTAACAACATATACCGTTACGGCAGTCAATGCGTATGGAACATCAACCGCACAATTGCAATTTGCTGTAACAGGACCATCTAATTTAACTTATGGTGGTAATCAGACCTTTGTTAATGGTATTGCTAGCACGGTAACACCTCAAATAGGTGGTGTTACTGGAACAATTACGTACACAGTTACTAGTGGTTCACTACCTTCTGGTGTAACCTTAAATTCAAATGGTACTTTAGCCTATGATGGTCAAGGGGCTGTAGCAACAGCAACTTCTGTAAGCATCACTGCTACGGGTTCTACCGCTGGTACAGCCACCGCTACATTCACTATTGAGATTTTACCTGCTGGCGCAGCTCCAACTAGCTTGTCGTATGCTGGGCCTTATACTTTGGCTACAGGAGTGGCAATGACAACCAGTACACCAACCATCTCTAATGGTACGGGAGCTACCTATTCTATCAGTCCTAATTTGCCAGCTGGATTGAGTTTTAATACGAGTACTGGTGCTATTTCAGGAACTCCTACTAATGCACAATTATCGACAACATTTACTGTTACAGCAAACACGATATACGGTTCAACCACCACTACTTTTAGTGTACAAATTGGTGCAGCACCTTCGGCTTTATCCTATCCTAGTGCATCGTATCGATTATGGAGAGGGGATACTATTGCTAATATTCCGGCAACGATTACTAATGGTTCAGGTACTACTACTTTTAGTGCAACTGGGTTGCCTACTGGTTTATCTATTGACGCCATTAGTGGTACTATTTATGGAATTCCAGCTGTTGCACAATCGGCTATCAATGCTGTGATTACAGCAAGCAATGCCTATGGGTCTACTACTAGTACCATCAGTTTTGAAATTATTGCGCCTCCAACAATAAGCTATGCTGCTTCGTATTTATTTACAAATGGAGTTCTAATAACTCCCGCTACTGCATCTATTACGGGTGGTTATTTGAATAGTGTTGCTATCAGTCCGGGTTTGCCAACAGGTTTAAGTGTAAATGCGAGTACCGGTACTTTTACAGGCACACCAACCGCCAATCAATCAGTAACTACTTATACAGCAACGATTACTTCTGGTACCGTAAATGGAACGACAAAATCGGCTACGGCTACTTTTACAATACGTATTGCAGCGGCACCAACGAGTTTATCGTATACTAGTCCGCAATTATTAGCTATTAATAATCGTATGACTAATTTACTCCCTACTATTTCTAATGGTAGCGGTGTAATTTATACAGCCTCTGGTTTACCAACAGGAGTAACTATTGATCCTAATACAGGAATTATTCTTGGAACACCAACCGCTACTCAATCGGCTACTAATGCTACAATTACGGCTACGAATAGTTTTGGAACCACCAATGCAACTGTTAGTTTTACGGTGGGGCAAGCACCAAGTAATTTCAGTTTTTCACAACCAATTGTTACTTTGCAAACAAACAATCCAATTGCTACAACTGTTCCTACTCTTGGAGTAAGTGGTACGGGGTCAATAACCTACTCAATTAGTCCTGGTTTACCTACGGGCTTGAGTTTTAACACTACAACTGGAGAAATCACAGGGACTCCAACGACGAATTCTAACGGGACTTATACTATTACAGCGAGTAATAGTTTTGGTTCAACCAATACATTACTTCAAATTGCTGTTGGTCCAGCACCACAATTTTCATATTCTAGCTATGTGTTGACAGCTGGTGTTCCAATTACGAATATTATTCCAACAATGAGTAGTGGTCAAGGGATTAATTTTTCAGTTGATCCCAACGCACCATTGCCAGCTGGTTTAGTAATAGACCCAGTTACAGGAATTATTTCAGGAACGCCAACAGCAGGAATAGGAGTGCCAAATACAAGGTATGGTGTAGATGGTACCAATATTTATGGAGGTGCCACGGTAAGGGTATGGATTGAAGTGCAAGGACCACCTACTAATTTAAGTTATACTAATATCTCAGGGCCTATAAATACTATTATTTCTCCTGTAACTCCTACTGTGGTTTCTAGCCCTAGTGTGGTTCAATATAGTATTAGTCCAGCACTTCCAGCGGGTATGATTTTCAATACCGTAACTGGAGAAATCACTGGAACACCAACAGTTGGACTTCCAACGACAACATTTACAGCAACTGCTAGTAACTGGATTTTACCTAATGCTACAGCTACTTTTACCATTACGGTTTCAGCAGCTCCTGTTATTAGTTATGTAACACCTCAAGACTATACTGTGGGTATATCAATAACAGCATTGACACCAACAGTTCAAAACAGTGTAAGTAGTTGGAGTATTAGCCCAGCTTTGCCAACAGGGTTAGTATTGAATACTACAACAGGAGTAATTACTGGAACAGCAACGGTGGCATCTGCAGCTACTGCATATACTGTAACGGCTACCAATAGTTTTGGTACAGGTACAGCAGTTATAACCATCTCAACGGGGATTGCACCATCAGCGGCGAGTTATACTTTGGGAACTACTAACTTTCCAATAGGAACAGCAATTACTAGTTTGAGTCCTAGCATTACAGCAGGAAGTGGTAGTCTTACTTATGCGGTAAGTCCAGGTTTGCCAGCAGGTTTGACTATCAATCCAACTACAGGGGTTGTCTCAGGAACACCAACCGTGGCAGTAGCTACTGCAACTTATACAGTAACTGTAACTAGTATCTATGGAAGTACTACTGCTACGTTAAGTTTTGCCACAGGTACTGCACCAACTGCTTTGAGTTATACGGCTAACAATACCTTTACCGCAGGTACAGCTATCACAGCATTAAATCCTAACATCATTTCAGGAAGTGGAAGTACTACCTATACAGTAAGTCCAAGCTTGCCAGCAGGTTTGAGTATTAATGCAGCAACAGGTGTTATCTCAGGAACACCAACTGTAGGGTTGTCGGTTGCTAATGCGACCTATACAGTAACTGCTACTAACGCTTTTGGAAGTAATTCTATTCAACTAGCAATACAAGTTCAAGGACCTCCGACAAGTTTGAATTTTGCTAATCAAGTATATACAATCAATACGGCAGTAACTTCTGCCAATCCAACAGTGGTTGCTAATCCATCACCAACTTATAGTATTAGTCCAACATTACCAGTAGGATTGAGTTTCAATACCGCAACAGGTGCTATTTCAGGTACTCCAACAATAGCGCAACCTGCAACAACTTATACTATAACTGCAACGAATGGTATTGCCCCTAATGCTACTGCTACATTTACAATTACAGTTTCAGCAGCTCCTGTTATTAGTTATGTAACCCCACATAATTATATTGTTGGAACAGCCATTGCTACATTGAGTCCAACGGTATCAGGAACTACAACAAGTTGGAGTGTGAGCCCTGCATTACCTTCAGGATTAGTATTAAATACTACAACAGGTGTGATTACTGGAACAGCAACGGTGGCATCAGCAGCTACTACATATACTGTAACTGCTACCAATAGTTTTGGCTCAGGTACAGCAGTTATAACCATCTCAACAGGAATTGCACCATCCACTATTGTGTTTAGTGCTATACCTTCAAGCTTTGCAGTTGGTGTGCCAATAACTTCAATTGTACCAAATATAAGGCCTGGTTCAGGCTCACTAACATTTACGGTAAGTCCAAGCTTGCCAGCAGGATTGAGTATTAATCCAACCACTGGTGTAATCTCTGGAACACCAACGGTGCCTGTATCTAATGTCACTTATAATATAACTGTAACAAGTATTTATGGGTCAGCCAATATCCCAATTACATTGAATATAGTGTTGGATTTAGATGGCGATGGAATACTAGATAATGTGGATAATTGTCCATTAATCAGTAATCCTAGTCAGATAGATACTGATAGAGATGGTTTAGGAGATATCTGTGATAGTGATGATGATAATGATGGAGTAAACGACTCATCTGACAATTGTCCCATTATTGCTAATTCTAATCAAGCTGATAGAGACCATGATGGTCTTGGGGATGCATGTGATTTAGTTGAAATAAATATTTCTGAAGCAATTACACCAAATGGAGATGGTATAAATGATACTTGGATGATTTACAATATCGAACGACACCCTAATACAACAGTACGTGTGTTTAATAGATGGGGAACAGAAGTGTTTTATTCAAAAGATTATAGAAATGATTGGGATGGTCACTATAAATCAAATACTTCTCCTCTGCCAGACTCAGCATCGTACTTATATCAAGTCGATTTGAATAGTGATGGTGTCATTGACTATACTGGTTGGTTATATATCACACAATAATACTAAGAGAAATTCAAACAAAAGATGAAAAAGATACATTATATTTTAGCCATTACACTACTATTAATTAGTAGTGTGGCTATAGCGCAACAGGAAACAGCTTATAGTTTTTACCGTCAACACATGAATTTAGTTAATCCGGCTTATGTAGGTATGGATAGCGTTACAGTAGCAACGAGTACCTTGAGAAAACAATGGACAGGAGTAGCCAATGCTCCAGAGACTCAAGCGGTATCCTTTGGCACTTCGTTAGGTAAGAAAGTGGGCTTTGGAGTGACAGTAATCAGCGACAAAACCTTCATTGAGAAACAAACGTACTTTAGTGTTGACTTCTCGTACAAGCTAAAAATGAGTGAAACGGCCGATGTCTACTTTGGAATCAAAGCAGGAGGAAACTCCTATAATGTAAATACCACTGGACTGGAAACCTACAATGTTCAAGCCGACCCAGCACTTGCTTCTATCAGCACGTTTAATCCGAATGTTGGAGTAGGAGCGGTGTACAAAGAAGGACCTATGTACATTTCCTTATCGATACCACGTTTACTTAATACTAAGAGAGCCAAAAACGATGCAGGCTATACTAGTGTAGCGACAGATAGTCCACACATCTATTTAAGTGGAGGATATGATGTTCCCTTACAAGGAGAATTCTCAAGACTAATCTTAAAACCCTCAGCGATGTTGCGTTATGTAAATGGCGCACCGGTATCAGTAGATGTTTCTGCCATGTTGCAAATCCACAAAGTATTGGAAATAGGAGGGATGTATCGCACAGACCAAGCCTATGCGGCCATGGCAAGTGTAGTCATCAGCAACAGATTGCTGTTTGGCTTTGCTTATGAAATGAGCACTCGCCCTACATTGGCTGCAGCCAGAAACACCAATGAAATCGTATTACAGTTTAAGTTTTAAGAAATCGAAATAAGTATTTAACTATGCGAATTTTACTAAATGGAGCTTTAAATTTGTATAATAATATTTTATCCATTTTTTTTACTAACAAAATTGTGTGTCGTTCATCTGAATTAATAGATCTTGGTAAATTAAAAGACTATACTTTTGAAGAAATTAGATTAAAACTAAAGAAAACACAAATAAAGATTCTAGATAGAAATGAAGACTATTTTATTGTTGAATTTAGTGATGAACTAACAGAAATAATAATTTTTTTTAATACTAATGGTACATTTCACCATATTGATTCTGAGCATTGGAAAGACTTAGATATTAAATTCAAGAATAACAAAATCATATACAATGAGTAGTTGTAATGTTTACTTTCTAAAAAACAATTTTAATTAACTATTTTTTATAAATAAAAGTTTACAATACAGCATAAGTTTGTTATTTTTAAATCTTCAGAAAATCAATAAGTTGGTTTGATTTTAAATCTATAGCGCACAACCATAAAGAATTTGACTGTTTTTTAGTCAAATCCTTTTTTGTTTTATCTCATAATTCCTTATTAATACTGGCTATTTCGTTTAGAATTGGATTCAAATTAGCGGTTCGAACTTTTTTATTTTCAAACTGTAGATTTTTTCCATACAAAGTTGTCAATTTTTTTTTGGACAACATCGAAGCGTTGATCATTGGATTTTTTGATTAAAATACGTATTTTTACAAGTTTTAGTAAAAAATCATCGGTATATACCCCGCTAATAAATTAAGTTTTATGAAGAAAAACACCTTTTTTTTACATCCATTACATCGATTGTTTACAGTAATTTTTTTGTTTATTATCTCTTCAAGTTTTGCACAATCAGTATTTAATTTTACTAACGCAGGATCAACCGGATCAACTGGTCCAACACAAGCACAAGTTAATACTGCCTATGCCGGGACTACTTTAAACGGATCAGTTACAATTAATACTCAAGGAATTCAAAAGTGGATTGTACCAAATACAAGTAAATATAGAATTAAAATTGCTGGAGCTAGAGGTGGTGGATATAATGGGAATAATTATAACTTTTCGGATACTTACAGACCAGGTTTTGGTGCAATAATTTCAGCTGATGTAGACCTTAATGCAGGAGATGAGTTATACATACTTGTTGGTCAAAAAGGGTTAGATCAAGTTAGTTCATCTTATGCTGCAGGAGGCGGTGGTGGCTCTTTCATTGCAGACCGTTTTAATAATCCAATTATTGTTGCAGGAGGCGGAGCTGGTGGTGGAGCTGGAGGAGGCGATTCGTATTTGTATAAAAATGGATTAAAAGACGGGGCATTAAACAACGCTGGTAACTCTGCAGAATTTTACGGAGGTTATAGTAGCGAAAGGGGGGTCGGAGGTCAAAACGGTAATGGCGGAGTAAGTGCCTTATATAATGGTTGGGAATCATATTCTGGAGCAGGGTTTAATGGAAATAGCGATCAATACAATGCGAAGAGTTTTATAAATGGTGGAGTTGGTGGTTTTAAAAGTGGGTATAGTGCTGGTGGATTTGGTGGTGGAGGCGCTGCAGGACAGTATGGTGGTGCTGGTGCTGGTGGTTACAGTGGAGGTGGTGCTAATGTAAGGCATGCTCCTGGAGGTGGAGGTGGATCATTTATTAACACTTCTCTATTTACAAATGTAAGTACTTCAAATGGGTTATATAACGGGTCTTCAGCAGGGATATCAAATTTAAATTTGTATAATAATACCAATGGTTATGTAACTATTACCGAATTATCATCAGGCGGAACTATCTCAACAAGCAACACCGTTTTTTGTAATTCATCATATGATCCAAATACTTTTAACTCAATTGAGGCTGCTAGTGGAGGAACGGGCACGTTTAGTTATCAATGGCAATTGAGTACGGATGGAACGAATTTTACAGATATTTCAGGAGCAACTTCTTTGACATACGATCCTGGAGTAATTACACAAACTACCTATTACAGACGAAAAGCAACTAACTCATTGACGCTTTATTCGAATGTAGTTGTTATTAATAAGTTTGAAATTACAGTTAATCCAAATAGTTCCGATCAAACTACTTGTTTGAATGGATCAATACCATCATTAACTGTAACAGCGGTTGGTTCATCTTTAACATACCAATGGTATAAAAACTCTACAGCAGCTAATTCTGGCGGAACATTAATTAGTGGGGCTACAGCTTCTAATTATGCACCTCCAACAAATACAGCTGGATCAACCTACTATTATTGTGTTGTAACAGAATCTTGTGGAACATTAACGTCTACTGTTTCAGGGGTAGTCACCGTTGGACATTCTGCAGGAACAGTATCGCCAGGAACGACTATCTGTTCAGGAACTACCACGACACTTACATTAACAGGAAGCACAGGAAGTATTCAATGGCAATCATCTCCAAATAATAGTTCATGGTCTTCTATTTCTGGAGCAACTTCAGCGTCTTATACACCCTCCACATTGACCACTACAACTTATTATAGAGCGGCTGTAACCAGCGGAAGTTGTGCTGCAATTAATAGTAATTCAGTTACCATAACTGTAAATGCTTTACCTGCAAGCCCCACTACAGTTACTACTATTAATTATTGCCAAGGCACGACTCCTACAGCATTGACAGCTAACGCTACAACGGGAAATACCTTACAATGGTATACTGTACCAACAGGAGGTGTTGCAAGTACAACTGCTCCAACGCCTAATACAAGTACCGCTGGAACTACCCTCTATTATGTAAGTCAAAAAAATGACGCTACAGGATGTGAAAGTTCTCGAATTACTATTACAGTAACCGTAAATGCATTACCAGTTGCTCCAGTAGCCACAACAACTATCAACTTATGCCAAAGTACTTCTGCTTTAGCATTAACTGCTACAGCCTTATCAGGGCATACATTACAATGGTATACTGCAGCTACAGGAGGAACAGCAAGTA
>ERZ650303.267-NODE-267-length-15812-cov-6.893698_pt1 | contig 15812 bp, 21 predicted proteins | sample MGYA00376239_ERZ650303 | MGnify/ENA primary metagenome ERZ650303 (study PRJEB26733, sample SAMN07839262) | wastewater metagenome | biome: small river; feature: stream; material: water | place: USA: North Carolina | collected 2016-04-05 ... | reverse complement strand
CTTGGGAAGCTTGAAGGTAACACACCGGGAACAGGAGCGTTTGTTGTAAGGATGTTGAAGGAGCCAATTTACAAGAACCACCCACTAAAACAGATCCTCGCTCCAGAAGAGAAGCACTGGCTTGATGCTCTGTTAGAGCAGTTAACATCCTTCAAGAAGTAACATGCCGCTTTCACTCTCAGATCTTCAATCAGAGGTCTACTCGAATCTCGGTATGGACCAGAATGATATCTCGTTGACGAAAGTCAACCAGAATATCAACCGAGCGTTCTGGGAGATCTCGAAGAAACTCAAGTTCCGCCAACAAGATGCGGAGTTCACCATCACCCTCACCCCCGGTCAGCGATCCTACTCCTTCTCGTCATACATCTCTGATCTCGATGCGATCAGACACGTCACGATCCTCGACACACAAAACGCTAGTCAGGTCTGGAACCAACTCGAACAGACCGACTACGAGATGCTCATGGATAGTGAAGATGATGAGAATCCAGCCTACGCGATTCCGACAAAGTACGCTCGGTTCGACAACGAGATTGTCTTCAACGCGATCCCGAGCTTCGGGTATCAGGTTAAGATCTGGTACAAGAAGAGTCTCGGAGATGTGCTTAGTAGCGGCCCGTCAGTGCCTGAAGAGTGGCATGAGCTAATCGCCTACCGAGCCACCGCGCGCTGCTGGATCAACATGGGCTCGATCCCCAAGGCCACACAAATGTTCGCAATCTCCGACAACATCATCCGAGACATGATCGAGACGGAGACGAAGGAAGAGAAAGACTACTCCATGTCTGCAGCTAGAATCCTCAGAGCGAGGTATCCGTAACGATGTATGTGAATCCCTACGAGCCGAGTGAACCTCAAGGCTCTGATCCTGCGAAGGATGCTCCGGCTGACATGCGGGCGAAAGAGGCGATGATGGTGGAGCGGATCGAGGAGTTCCTCGGGACTGACTTCACAGACGATCCGATGGTAATTACTCGAATCGGCGCGAACTCGAATCAAGCAGCGAGCGTCGATGCGAAGTTGTTGTATAAGACAGAGTATGATGCGGGAAACTCAGGGGCTGCGAAGACTCTCGACTTCGTTGCGAACGGCCCGAATCAAAAGCTGACGTTGACTGCGAGTTGTGCGCTCACCATCGCAACGCCTCCGAGTGGTGCGAGCGGAGTGCTTCGCGTGGTGCAAAACGCCACGGGCGGCTGGACCCTTACCTTCCCCGCGAACTGGAACACTCAAGCCAATGTTCCAATCACGGTCGTCACAACCGCTGGCAAGGTGACAATCTACACGTGGTACAGCGATGGCTCGGTTGTCTACCTCGGCTCTTTCGGTACCGCGTTCGATGTTTCCTAACGTACTCACCTCAACCGCAGCGTTCTCCTTTCCAGTCGTTGTCGACATCGGAACGCTCTATCAGATCTTGCCCGACAAGACTGAGAGCACTCTTCGATTCGGCACGAGTGGAAACGCACCTGCGCCAACGTCGTTGGTTGTTCAGTACAGTGTGGGCGGGGGAGGGCCGTGGACAACGATCTACACCGCAACCTATCCGCTCAATGGGTCTCCGATCGCAGATGATCCAACGCCCCTCCCCGGTCCATACTACTCGAACAACTACTTTCGCTATCGTTGGGAGAACCTAAGCCTCGGGTACGTTGGCCCGTGGGTTCAGTTCGCCGGACCAACGACAAAGAACCGATGGGATGTCTCAACCACCCCCATCGCGCCGACACTCATCGTCTCAGCGGTGCCGTTTGATCTTGGCTTCGGACTCCCGAACGGAGTCGATGTCACCGTCAAACACTCTCTCGTTGAGAGTGCAAACTACTCCTACACTGGAATCTACGTCGAAGCGACTGCCTTGATGTCGAACGGGTTCTATCAGACACAAGGTGGGTACTTCGTCGGTTGGGGCGCTTCTGTCGGGGCCGACCAAGTCTATCGAATCGTCTTCGGCAGTGGCAGTGTTGTTCCAGTCTCTTGCTCGGCCGCTCGTGCTGCGTACTACGTTCTCGGAAATCCACCTCCGGGAATCCTTGGATCATTCGTAAACTTGTAGGTGACATCAAATGCAAGCTCCGACGCCGCAGTCGAATTTGGGTCTCGATCTCGATCGTATCTTCGATCTCATCAAGTATGTCGTTAATACGCTCATCATTCCGTACGGAGTGTACTTGGTGAAGAGGATGGATCGACAAGATGAAAAGCTCATCGCGCTCGACAAGAAGATGACCGAGGTGAACACAACGCTCGTTGGTCAAGACGGACAGAACGGACTGAGAAGTCGCTTCGGTGGGCTTGAGAGAATGGTAAACGAACTCCGTGTCGGGTTCGCACGCCATCTCGGGATCGAAGTCAGAGACACTCCGAGGGAGTAGCAATGCCATCCTTCAGCAAAGCTTCACTCGATCAGCTTGCAACATGCGACGAACGTCTACAGCGAGTAATGAAAGAAGCGATCAAAGAGTTTGACTTCTCGGTTATCGAGGGTCATCGAGGAGAAGCAGCGCAGAATGCTGCGTACGCTAAAGGACTCAGCAAGCTTCGGTGGCCACATGGAAACCACAACCATCTCCCGAGCCTTGCTGTAGACATCGCCCCATATCCTCTCGATTGGAGCGACAAGCTCAAAGCGCAACTTCGCTTCGCCTATCTCGCAGGTCACGTGATGTCTGTCGCAAAGCGACTCGGTATCCCTCTCCGCTGGGGAGGCGACTGGAATCGCAATCAAGACCCGCGTGACGAATCGTTCCTCGACCTCCCCCACTTCGAACTCGATCTATGAAGAGTGTTCGCGACGAGCTATCAACAATCTCAGGCAGTCTGATCGAGATCTCCGATGAGGTTGTGTTCTACGGGCAGGTGACCTTCACGCAGTTGATTGAGTCGCCTGTGTCGAAGATGAAAGAGAGCGAGACGATTCCTTCGGTTCTCAATCTCACTCGACTCGTCGCGAACAACTCAGCACCTGTGACCATCACGAACTTCGTCCATGGTCAAGAGGGTCAGACGATCAAGATCCTTGGTGAAGGCCAGACAACCATCGCGAACAACTCGACGATCAAGACAAACACCGGAGCCAACAAGCTCCTCGCTGCAAACAAGGTCTATACCTTCACGCTCTTCAACGCTATCTGGATCGAAGACTCATGACGAAGCTCGCAGGGAGACCAGTCGGAAGTAAGTTCGGCATGAATCCGATTGAAGAAGAGGAGGTTGAACTCTTCTCGGAAAAGTCGAGCGGCGGGATTAACACATGGCTCGATCCAGCAGACATCAAGCTTGAGCAGTCGCAGGTCGCGACGAATCAACGGATCTTTGGAGACATCATCTATCCTCGTGATGGATCGAGTGATCGGATGTTTCAGGCGCAGGGTCCGAAGCCGAACTCGAATCCGATCTTGAACGTCGTTCGCTTCGCTCGATTCGACGGTACGGGAGTCTTCGTTCGGTTCGATGAAAGCGAGATCTGGAAGCGCACTCCGACGAATTGGGAAGAGATCACCGGTGGCGGATTTACTGTCTCACAGCGCCAAAAGACTCTCGCGATTAACGATCGGTTCTTCTTCGCCACTGGCACTGATCCGATTCAAGAGATCGACTTCACCGCGAACACTTACGCAGACCTCGGGAACGCGCCGAAGTACAAGTATATCTGTGGGTTCTTCAATCGAGTGGTCGGGGCGAATCTCTACGATGCGACCAATCCGAATCCGGTGCAGGTCGGTTGGAGCGGCGATCTCAACTTCTCCGAATGGAGCCCACTCGTCGACCTCTCGGCTGGCTTCGCTGCTCTAGTCGAAGGTCAAGGAGACTTCTCCGATGAAATCACCGGCCTCTTCGGATTCGCAAGCATCATGCTCTTGGTGAGAGAGCGAAGCCTCTGGACCGCAACCAAACGACCAGTCGCGACACTCCCTTTCCAGTTCAACGCTTCCTACCCCAACGTCGGCTGTGACTCCCCAGACTCCATTGCCCAAACCGCCAACGGAATCACTTGGTACGACTACCGATCCAACAACGTCTACACGTTCGAGATTGGAAGTAATCCTATCCGAATTGGAGACGCGATACGTCGAAATATCAAGGAGACGATTACTGACCGCTTGGCGTTACAGGGGTCATATGACCCCGTCGGAAACCGATACCATCTCTGCATCCCCAACGCAGGAAGCACAACTACCATCGTCTACGTCTTCGACTACGACACCGCCAGTTGGGTGAAGGATGAGTGGTATCTCGTCAACGGAGTCTTCCCGCTCGACGAAGTCAAAGAAGACCTGACTTACAACGAACTTGTCGGAAGCTATGACGATCTCGTTGGGAGCTACGATGATCTTGGAGATGTGAGTGTGAGTCCTTCGGTGATTACCTATGGACTTAAAGACGGCACGCTCATTCAAGAAGACCCGACCTCAAGTACCGACAACGGTCAGATCTTCGCGAGCGAGATTGTGTCGAAGATCTTCGAGCTTCAGAAACAAAACATCTCGGTCACGAAGCTTTTGCTGAAGTATCGTCCGAGGCGAGCCGGGAGCTTCGATGTGCTCTTCTCGCGAAACGGTGGAGAGACTTTCGAACTCTACAAAACCGTCTCGTTCGATGTCAACGATCTTAACACTCGAAAGATCCTGACCTGCTACCGCAACATCACAACGAGTGAGTACGTGTGGAAAATCCGCTCAACTTCGGGAAGCTACGAAGTTCTCGAATACCGTATCCTAGGCATCCAAACCACCGACACCAGAGAAAAGTAAGATGGAACCCGTCACTATTCGCGTCAAGAGATTCGACTTCGTCGTCAAGCCGTATGAGATCTCCGTCGAGTCGTTGAAGAAGCTTTATGAGAAGATGAGTAAGTATCCGGTGATTTTTGGGAAGAAGCTTAACGGAGTCGAGGACTTCGTGAAGATCTTCATTACTTACTCGATACCGAGTGGAGACCCTTGGGTGAACGGACTCTTCTACTCGGTCAACGATCTCGAAGTTGGAGTGTTGTATCTGACGAACATCATGGGCGTAGAGGCCGACGCGCACTTCTCGTTCTTCGATGGGAATCTCAAAGGCCGAGAGCAGATCATCCGCGTCATGAGTCAGAAGGTCATGGACGAGTTCGGATTTCGCAGACTCAACATCACGATCCCTCGATATGCGAACAAGAAGGTCAACGCATTTGTTGAGCGGTGCGGAGCGGTGTACGAGGGTGAGAAGTTCGCCTCAGCTCCATGGGAAGGAAAGTGGTTCAACGAAGCTCGGTATGTCATCATCAACAAGAAACTCCTCAACGTGGCGGCATAGAATATGGGAGCGAAGACGGTTTCAACAACGAGTGGTGGTGGGGCGGCAACTCCAGTAGCGAACGAGTTCCAAAGCTGGCTGATGAGTCAGTTGACAGGCCAGTCGAATCCGGGCGGACAGTTCATGAACGGGCTGCAGGGTCAGCCTGCTCCGGTCAATGCGAACGGAATGCAGCCGAGAACTGGAACGGTTTCAAACAACAACATCGGCCTCGGCGCGCAGTCGAACCTGCCGACCTCGTTCAATCAAGGTGGCTCGCCGTTCACGAATGCGTTCAACAACATGCTCAACGGACAGCTTGTTGATCCGAGTGGAGCGAACGCAGCGATCGCGAGTGGGATCGGAAGCGGGGCGAGTCAGTTCGGCCAGAACTTCGTGAATCCCTACACCAGCCAGCAGTTCAACTCGGCAACGCTCTCGCAACTGCCGACGAACTTCGGGCAGGGTCAGAGCGGAATGGCAGACTTGAGTGGAGTTGGAGCGACGGCTCAGTCGAACTTCGCTCCTCGCGATGCTACCTCACAGTTCACGAACGTACTGAGCGGGCTGCTCGGACAAGGCCAAGGGATGCTTGGGAGTGCGGGTCAAGCTCCACAAGCCTCTGCACAGAGTGTCAACATCGGTCCCGGAATCTCGCTCGATCCCGCGACGCAGTTCGACATGAACAACCCGTACTTCAATGCGCTTAAGACGCAACAAGCCCGAGCCCTCGCTGAAGCTACTGCCGCCAACAACGCCCGTTTTGGAGCCGCTGGAGCAGGCGCTATTGGATCTGGTGCTCAGATTGCAAATAGCAATCTCCAGTCAGCCGCAAGCGCAGACCAGACCGTCGCACTCCAGCAAGCTCTCCAAGGACTGCAGCAGCAAGATCTCGCAGAACGAGGAACCCGAGCGAACGTAGGACTGCAGAGTCGCGGTCAGGATGCGCAGGTTGGGATCGCGAATGCCGGGAACGCACTGCAGGCGGCTCTCGCGAACCAGAGCGCAGGACTTCAAGGGAATGCACAGCAGCAGGCGTTGTTCAACTCGTTGCTTGGTGCGGCAGGTGCTGGTCGAGCCCAAGACTTCCAGAACCAGCAGTTCACCGCCGGTCAAGGTCTCGAACAAAGCCTCGCGAATGCCGGGTTCCAAAACACTCGCAACGGACAGGACCTGCAAGCACTCTTGCAAAACCAAGGACTCGGCAATCAGTTCACGCTTGGAGCCGCTGGTCTCAACAACGACGCGATGCAGACGAACAACACCAACGCGCTCGCACAGGCGCAGGCGCAAAACAACTTCAATCTCACGAACCAGAATCAACTCGCTGGATTCCAGAACCAGACGAACGGACTCAATTCGCAGAACTATCAGAACAACCAGCAGAACTGGTTGAATCTGCTTGGGCTTGGTCAGAACACCAACCAGCTTGCGAATCAGAATCAGGCGGCGGCGCTGGCACAGTTGTTCGCGAGCTTCGGTCAGAGCACAGGGCTCGGTATCGAAGGACGGAATACGCAGGTGAACCAGCAGGGTAGTCCGTGGGGATCGATCCTCGGAAGCATCCTTCCGGTTGTTGGTCAGGTTGCAGGGTCGGCGTGGAACAACCGAGGGAATTCGACGCCAACTGGCACGGGCTTCGGGACCTCTGGCGGTGGCATCGGCTACGGCGGCAGTTCAACTCCAGTGACGCGAGTCGGATAAAACCATGGCATACATCCCATCGTGGGCAGACAACCCAACGTTTCAACGAGGCTTCCAAGGGTTCCTTCAAAACCTCATCGCTGGAGTCGCACCTGACTTCACCGCTCGCCAGCGATTCCAAGACCTTGCCGCGCAAGATCCGACACTCATCGAGACGATCTCGAACATGGACGATGGATCGAGAGAGACGTATTCGAAGGAAGTACTCGGAGCGAAGAATAAGAATCCTCTGGCGAAGATTGGAATCGGGCCGAAGCGAGCAGAGCGAGAGAGAATCGCTAAGGCGAGAGTCGGGTTGACTCCAGAGCAAGCTGCGATCGCTACGGCCAACGAACTCGGAACCAAGACGCCTGAGCAACTCGCTCGGGAGAAGGTGATGCAGGGCCGAGAAGACCAACTCTTTCCACTTCAACTCGAAGGTGCTCAGGTTGATCTGAAGGGAAAGAGACAGAAACTTGAATCTGGAGACCTTGAACTTCAGCAGGCGAAGGAGTCTGAAGAGAAGCGTCGAAAGCTTCTTGAAGCAATTCCAGACGTAGACCAGAATCAGCTTCGCGAGTATGCTGATAGTATCGTCTTTCGTCGTCAGTTCAAAGGCGATCCTAACTTTGCAGCGAGAGTACAGTCGGATCAACTTCTCTCTCCGATTCTCAAGCAGTATATCGATGCTGCTTCTGATCGGCTGAGAATCTCCGCTCAGCGAGATATCGCTGAACTCAAAACTCCACAAGAAAAGATGTGGGGCTTTCAGTTCTTCAAAGATGCTGCAGACAACGCGAGACTTGATCGAGACAAGAAGCAGGAAGTCATCAACAAGATGGGCGTTGCTGGCCCGATGCTCAATCCTGAAGCTTATGCTCAGGCTCAAGCAGATCTTGCAGCGGCACAGAAGAACTACGAGACGATGAATAACGCTTACATCGACTACGGTAAGTCGAAGCTTGGTGTAAGTGTTGAGAGTCCTGAGGATCAAGTCGCAGCACAGATTGCACAAGCGATCATCTCAGGCCAAGGAACTCTTCAAGAGTTCGAAGCTCAGAATAGGAATCCAACGATGCTTGAGAAAGTCAAGAAGATTCTTCAAGGATCGACGGGCTTTACTCCAAAGTCTTCGTCTCCGCCTGCAGGATCACTTACCAACCAGTTTCCGACCTTCAAGAGATAACCTATGAGCAACCCCTTTACGGATCTGATTAATCAATCAAACGCTCTCGGTGCGCCTGAGAAATCAGATCCGTTTAAGGATCTTATCGCGCAATCGAACTCGTTTGTTCCAGCGAAGGTTGAGGTTCCTAAGCCAGAACAAGCGCCGACGAAGAAGCTCGGGCCGCTCGCTCAAGCATTCAAAGATGGCTTTGGAGCCATTGGAATGCGAGACTTGGAGAACCTCGGGAGTTCTGCTATTCGAGGCTTCGGTAACGCAGCAGCGAACATTGGTACTCGCATCGCAAAGGGCCTCGATCCGGCAGGCGAACTTGGAGCGATTGCTGACCCTATGCGAAGAGCGACACCGAGTCAGATCTTAGACTCTCGGGCGCACGTCAACGAACGAATCGACGAGTTTGCAAGTAAGATCGCTCCGATTGATGGGCCGGAAGGTCCGAGCTTCAAGGACAAAGCTGAGAGAGTCGTGGGGACGATCGTTGGGCAGATGCCATTCTACATAACAGGATCAGCCGCGACGAAGAGTGTCTTGTCGTTTGCTCCTTCAGCACTGAGAACTCGGGCGGCAAAGGCGGTTGTTGATGTGACGAAGGGGATCGTTGATCCGAAGGTTCGAGGAGCGGCTCAAGCAATGATCGGCGCTCTGCCTCAGGAAGTTCTCTCAGGCGTCGGTACTCAAGCGGTCGTTGATCCAGCGTCAGTCTCGACTCCTCAAGGACTTGCGATGGCAGCGGGGATGTCGACAGTCGGCACGATCTTCAACGGGATTCAAGGGTGGCAAGCTGCCAATCCAAATCCTGCTCTTGGAGGGATGCTCGCTAAGTCTCCCGGTCATAACTTCCCTCAGCCCGGACAGACAGTCACTCCTGACCAAGCTCGTAATCTCTACGGTCAGATGATCGGCGCGCTCAAAGAGCGTCCCAAGAACTGGTGGGATAAGCTCGGAGATCTTGCCCACGACATCGATCGAAAGTACTTCTCGGGAAAGTCTGTGTTGAAGTATGTAGGAGACCAGAACTCGGGTGGGGGCGGAGTCTCTCTAGAGGACCGAGCTAACTTGCTGTCTGGATCATCGGCTATTGCACACGAGACGATCTACGACACGCCGATGGTTATTAACTCTGCGACTGGTCGCTGGGAGAAGGCTCCCATTCCCGGACTCAAGCAAATCTTCGAGACGATTCCTCCAGAACAACGAGCAGAGTTCAAGGGATATCTTCTCGCGCGTCACCGACTCGATCCAGGAGTTGAACAGAAGGTCGCAGAAGGTTGGTCACACCCCGACGACACTGGCGATCTCGCCAGACTTGCCGTGCTTTCTGCTCCTAAGCACTTCGAAGATGCTGCAAGGATGTTCGATCAAGTTAACCGAGTGAACCTCGACAACTCGTTCAAGGCTGGACTGCTTACGAAGGATAACTATCAGTGGCTCAAGGATAACTATCCGTCGTATGTGAGTAATAGTCACAGCCTACAGAGTGCAGACAACCCTCTTCCGTTTGCGAAGAGAACCTCTGGCTCAAGCAACTCTAGCTTCGTCGATCCGATCGATGCTTATGCAGCCTCGACTGAGCAGACGGTCAACAAGGCGCGGATCAATCAGTTCTACAACAACCTCTACGACTATCATCTGAAGAACCCAGATGAGACGCGAGGGATCTTCGAAATCAATCCGATCAAGCCGAAGGCAACAGCACAAGAGGTTGCAGACTACATCGAAGCTGCAAAGAAAGATGGAGTGACGCTGACTCAGGTCGCTGCTGAGGCTTTGGCGAATATGAAGAAGGTCGGAGACATCGATGCTTCGTCTGGGAGTGTGGTGTTTCTCCGGGCTGGTCAGCCGGTTATGGCGAAGTTGAACAAAGACATGACTGAGGGACTTTCTGTCTTTCGTCCAGACGGAAACATTAGCTCGATCGTCGCTCCGATTCGTGCGGTTGAAAAGTATCCTCGAAAGCTTACAAGTATCTTTCTTGATCTCTCAGGTTTTGGATCATATAAGGATACTTTCTTGGCATACATCAACGCGCCGAAAGAAGCTGGGTTGAATCCTCTTCAAATCGTCACTACTCCAGTTCGAGGATTTCGCGAACTCAAGAAGAAGGGAGATTACTTCTACGAGATGACTGGAGAAGGTGGAAAGCTGAGCGGACGGTTCATCGGACAAGATGCGCAGGTTGCTCAGAAGACTGCAGAGATGGTGAGTGAGTACGCATCAAAGTCAAAGATTCCCTTTTCGATTCGGCATCCCATTCAAGCTCTTGAGGAGATCTCAACTGATCTCTCAAACGCGACGAGGATGGGGATGTTCATGAGGCTGAGAGACAACGGAATGACTGCAGCGCAAGCAGCGGTAGAAGCAAGAAGAGTGCTCGCCGATCCGTTTCAAAGCGGAGCAAGTGCGCAGATCAAAGCTCTTTCTGCTGCGAGTTCTTTTACGAACACTGGCCTGCAGGAAATTCGCAACATCGCTCGGGTAGCATCACAAGATCCGGGAAGAGTAGCTCTTAAAGGTCTGATTAGTGTTGGCATCCCGTCCGCGATCTCATGGAGCTTGGCGGAACTGAACAACGACGATCAGATTCGCGAGATGCGAAATGCGCCGGGAGGACAGATGTTTGACTTCTGGCGGATCGGTGGGAAGGTGATCGCGACTCCTCGTCCGGCTTGGGCGATGGGACAGGTATTCGGCACAGGCATGGATACCTTTCTCGACGCGACGATCAAAGGAGAAGATTCCAAAAAGCGTTGGGCTGAAGGGTTCTTGAATCAGATCGGAGTGAACGTTATTCCAGTCTCGGTTCAGCAGATGTATACGATGAAGAGCGGCGAGCAGTTTATGGGTCCGCTCTCGAACTCAGTCGGCGTTGTACCGGGGAGTCAGGATGGTATGGCTCCAGAAGTACAGGGTGTCAGCAAGACGAGCGAGGCTGCGAAGTTTTTGGCTCGTACTACTGGCATCGATCCCTTTCGTTGGGACGCAGTAATGAAAGGGATGCTTACGAGCGATGGATATAAGATCGAGCAGCTTGTTGAAAGAGCCGCAGGGAACCTCGATCTTACAAAGTCGAAACCTATGGACCTCGAAGCGAGCGACCTACCGCTGATCTCTCGGTATGTTCGGCCTTATCCGACAACAAACGTCGCAAGTATGAGGACGTTTTACGATAACTACGCAAAGTTCTCTGAGGTTAACCGAACGCTCGCAGGGCTAGAGGCGCAAGGGAAGATTCCAGAACTTCAAACGTACTTGAGCGAGCACAAGAGCGAGGCGACCTTAGCTCCAGCGTACTTGGAGATTGGAAAGGAGATCGCCAGTATGCGCAAGATGATCGAGCTTGTGGCTCTTCAGCCGGACGATGCGTTTCCGCCAGAGAAGAAACGGCAACAGATCGACAAGATCACGAACGACATGATTACGTTGACGAGAACGTTTAATCAGTCGATGAAAGGGAAGGTGAAGAAGTAGAGATGAAAAGCCCGGCCTCTCAGAGACTTGAGTGGTCGGGCTTTTTGTTTTAGGGCGAGTGGGTTAGGGTGTTGCCGAAGAAGGTTCTTGCATTTCTTCTAGCTTCGCTAGAAGCGCATCGCGTTCGGCGGTGAGGGTGGTGATGTGGTCGAGCGTGAAGCGCAGGTCTTGCGCAATCTGCAACTCGTTGGCTTTGTCGAGCGTGAGTAGCGCCGCGCGGATCGCGTCCAACCGCAACAGCGCCCCCGTGGCGTCGGGCGTCGGTGTCTTACTCATCATCGTTGTGCACCTTGGCGGGGTACGCGTGAAGCTGCTGCGCGAGTCGCGTTACTTCCTGCGTCGCGTACCGCCGATCTTTGTACCAATCGTCCCAACCATTAAAGTCGTACGCGGGTGATCGGTCTCCGAAATGTGCGCAATCGAAGCCAAGCCACCAGACACGATCCGGGCGCCCCGTGTAGGGGATATGGCAGATCCCACGCCCCGGCGGCAGCTCGCTTCCGTCCGCGGCATGCTGACAAAAATCCGAGTATGTCAATCCGCCATGCACCTCGAAAGACGACTCGGGCCGATGCTCACAGAACACTTCGTCGCACGGCTCCGCGAGCGTGCACTGATTGTAGCCGATGCCGAACAGTGCATGGCCCTCGGCCACGCCGACGTAGCCACACCATGCACCACCACCGTTGCGATGCAGCAGGCAGTCGAGACCAGTGTCCTCGTCTACCCACTGCACCTTGTCCGGTTCTCTGTCCCACTGCCCGCGCGGCCACGCGCTCTTGTCAAGGAATGACCACTCTTGGGGCTCGTATCGTACCGTCGTCCTCTCACTCATGCGCCCGGCGTCTCCGTGGTGGGGGTGGGGGGTGGTCATGATAGCCTCGTTTGTCGAATGCCGCAGTTAACACACTCGCGGTATTGCCAGTACTTGTTGACCTGCGGATGATACAGCATGCGCCACTTATCCCACGCGTGACCCTCGGCGTCACAGTCGCGCGTAGGTACTGATTCGATGGTGATCTGCGCGCTATTCGCCTTGAGAAAGGCCAGCAGCCCGATCACGAAGGCCGCAAGCGCCAGCACTGTTGTTACGCTCATACACGGTCACCGATCTGGTCGATTGCCTCGTGGAGTGTCGCGCCGGTTGCGGTGAACTCCGAATCCATGCGCCCGTGCTCGTTGGGTCCCCACGCGCCGTATTCGATGGTGATCGTGCGCGGGGTGCCGCGCAGATTCACATCCTTCCCGAACGCGTTCTCCTCATCTGCCGTGCAGATGCGCGCGAGCTTAGCCAACCGCGCTTGGTCCTGCTTGGCTTCGTCATATTCGGTGAGGAAAGCGCTGATGCCATCCGCCACACGGTTCCAATCTTTGGTAAAGTTCTGGTGCGCTGCGGACTCACTGTAGTGGCGGACCATACCTCTGATATCCTTGAGTGTGTGCTCGATCTCCGCTCGGCCACTGGCGATTGTCTCGCGATCCATGCTGCTCACGCCCCCTCCCGCGTGGGGGTGTCCTTTTCGATCTCACTCGCCGTCGCGTCCAGTACTTCGCGCAGGCGTCCCGGACAGAACCGAACGCGGTACTTCTCTGGCGTCTCTCCGCGTCGTTTCACGATCGGATACTCCGGCTGAACAGCGACTACGCCGCTGTCGATCATGCGCAACCTTTCCTGATCCCGCTTCGCCGCGTCGTAGTCGGCGAGGAAGGCGGTGAGGGCGGTGAGTTCTTCGCGCATCGAGATAGCTTCTTTGCGATAGAGCACGCGACGGAAATCTTGAGTCCGGAGCGCATCATGTTCCGCCAACAGTTCGCGGTCATGCGCGATCCGCTTCTCCACTTCCGCCCGCCCGCGCGCGATCGCGGCGGGGTCGAGGGTGTTGGGGGTGGGCTGAGTGGCCATCAGCGTTGACCAGCAGCCACGAGCTTGAACTTCTCGGCAGCGTTGGCGATGGCGATCTTCATCGCACCTTCCAAGCCTTTCTGGACGGTGGAGTTGTAGTCACGAAGGGCTTTCTCCATGGCCGTCTCAATGCTGTACTGCAAATGCTTGTTGATCATGTACGCGATGCGGGTCGTGTTGGCACGCCAGTTATAGCTGTCTTCCTCCTTCGTTTTTCCGTCGAAGCTGACCGGCTCTGTGATGTACGCTTCGGCCCGTTCAATCAGATACTCGGTGAAGGTTTTCGGCTCGCCCTTCTTCTGACCCCATTCGTTCGTGCGCTGAATGGTCAGCTTTTCAACGGCGTCGGCGATACGGGGCAACACTTCCGCGTCTCCGATCGTCTTGACCGCCGCGTCGATTTGCTTCTTGATCTCTTCGTCCATGCGGCGGCGGATGGAATCGCTGTATCGACTGTCCTCCTCGTCTTCGTCGTCGCTTGAGGTGCGGCCGTCCAGCAATTGCGACACCGCCCGCTCAACGACGCGGTCGGCCAGTTCTTCTTGGGTGATGCCGAGGTCTTTCAGATCAAACGCCATGATTCTCTCCGTAGTTGGAAAAGGTTTCTTCGCACAGCTTGGTTTTCACGCGCATCCTACCTCCCTCCCGGTGGCACCGCGCACCCGAACTGGCGCACGATGGTGAGTGAATCGCTCGCGGTCGCGGCGTACTGGAAGCGGACCGCGCAGACGTCGGTGCGGTCAACGTTGTGGCAGGAATACCGTCCAGCGAGGAACCCAATTATCACGAAAAGGACCATCCCGACCACGGCGACGAGCCTTGTGTCCATCATCCCCGCACCGCCCGTTGGTAGATCTCAACACCGCCTGTGAACATGTTCACGTTCTCGTTGCGTTCGTCGATCCAAAGGGTAGGCGCACCCATGACGAACAGCCGCTGGCCTTCGCGGATACCTGCGAACGGCGGATCATCAGGTATCACTGTTTCGGTGAAACCGAGTACGAGCACGGTGCGCTGGCGAGCGGCACGAATTGCGGCGGGGATGTCCTCGACCCGCGCAACGCGCACAACGTGACGCGGCGTCCAACGCAGACGCGAAGGTACTCCCGGAAGTCGGTTGTGTTGACGCGCGCGGATGGCAATCTGCCGCGCGTTCATAGTCGCTGGCATTCTCATCCTCGCACCGCCCGCGTGTCCACGATGGCGAAGCCCGCGCGGGCGAGGATGATATTGAGAGTGTCGGTCATCGCTTGGCCTTCGTATCCGGGACGCGCTTCCACCCACCTCCTGTATAGCGCCGCCGTATCCGCTGCACTCAACACAAACGCACGCGGCGCGGGCTGCGGGAGCGTGCGTTCGAGGAACGTGCAGAAATCCTGCTCTGGCCGCGTCTGCGCCAGCCACGCTTGGTGCAACGTACGCACGCGCTCAATGAACTTCTCTCGATCCATCATCGTCTCAGCCATCATCCTCCTCCTTTCGTTTGAGTAATCATCAACAGATCGTAGGCTTCCTTCGAAACCCAGAACTTTTTCCCGCCCTTTGTGAGCGACATAATCCGCTGTGCCGCCTCCATTCCGAGAATCAAATCGTTCAGTCTTCGTGGATCTGCGACTGACTCGAAGAGTCTCCGAAGCTCAGCGTCTTCAACAGGACCATGTTCGAGGACATACTGATACATCCTCGCGGTGTCTTCCATGTACACGTTCTTGCCCATCTTCCCGAGAACTTTGTGGACCTTCTTCTCGGTTTTCTCAACCGCATTAATCGCGAACTTGTAGTCAGCGATTGTGATGACGAGGTCGCTGCGTAGGGAAATCGATCGAATCATCGCAAGCTTGTGCAGGTGTGTTCGCTTCCGAGCGAAGAAGTTCTGCATGTTCGCATCTTCGAGATGTGGGATCTTGTTCGATCGACACCAGTTCTCGAACCACTCGGTTGCGTCTTCGTCACCGTAGGGAGCGAGGTCGGGGTCTCTTTGGTTGTACTCCGCTCCGCTTGTGATCTTCATATCCCCCTCCATCCCACAGATGATCTGTAGATCGTGAGCGAGGGAGTCTTCGAGTTCTGTGAAGTCGGCCGAGACGGTGTCTTTGTGGTAGAAAACCTTGGTCTCTCCGGCTTCTTCGGGATCAGCATAGACCCAACTTACCCGAGAGGGAAGTCCGCCTCCGATGACTCCAGTCGTGATGTTCTCGATGATCCACGCTGAGGTTGTGCCAGCGATGAAGTTGAGAGAAGGGTTGTTGACGAGATCGGAAGAGCACACGTCTGAACTCCAGTCACATCACGTTA
>ERZ650303.264-NODE-264-length-15867-cov-8.700038_pt1 | contig 15867 bp, 31 predicted proteins | sample MGYA00376239_ERZ650303 | MGnify/ENA primary metagenome ERZ650303 (study PRJEB26733, sample SAMN07839262) | wastewater metagenome | biome: small river; feature: stream; material: water | place: USA: North Carolina | collected 2016-04-05 ... | reverse complement strand
GCTCTTCCGATCTCAGATCACCTTTCCGATGATCTCGATTTCGATGCCATCCTCGGGCTGATCGTAGAGCGAAATTGGCTTCTGATGTGACGGGTCTGTGCTTTCTGGCCACAGCTCGATACCGCGAGATGTCATTCTGAGCCGTTTGGCGGTTCGCTCCACCATTTGCCCTCCGTATCTGCGCCTTTCAACGACAACGAGGTCATTTTCTTCAATTTGCATGTCGGCCGTAGCTGTCTTCACGCAGACAAGGATCGAATTATGATCGGCGACTTTATTGAGACAATTGCCTTCAATTCTCAACGCAAATTGCGCAGATGTAGGGTATCCGCTCAGACTTGGAACATACTCAACATCATCCTGCTGAAAATCCATTTCATCCACATCAATCCAAGTATTCGCTGCAACTTTTCCCACGACCGCAATCTGGTCAATGTGTTTTTTTATTTCTGGTAAATTATCGCCGCCGCTGTTCGCGTTTGCAGCATTTGGACCAGGCCCTTTCCCGCGCAGCAACCAATCAGCAGAAACATTAAAACGCCTCGTATATTGGGAAACTAACCGGCCAATGCCTCGGTTTCCGTTTTCGTGAGCCGCGTATGTTTGGTACGCCAATCCCAAAGAATTTGCCGCGTCGGCAACACTGACGTACCCGGCGGCAATTCTCGCGAGGCGAAGACGGGCGGCGATTTCTTTCTGACTATCCATGATTCGACATTTTGCATAAAAGGTTATGCGTTAGGCATTGACGTTTGCTATGCGATATGCATAATGGCCGCATGCTTACAGGAATTGACATCGAGGAACGCCGCAAATTGAAGGGCTGGAGCCAGCAGGCGCTAGCCGACAAGATCGGCGTTGACCAGGGCACCATTTCAAAATGGGAAATGCAGCGGACCAAACCATCAGGCCCGGCAAAAAAGATGCTCGAAAGCTTGTTTTCGTCAAACGATGAGAAGGAAAGCGCGGCATGATCAACATTTCCGCATATCCACGCTGTGCGAAGAGTTTGCATTTCCAGCGCGTAAACATGAACGAGACTGGATTCACGCTCTATTGGGCAGCGGCATGCGTCTCTGCTGAATTCAGCGACGATGCTTTGGATAAGGAAGGCGGATTCAACTTTGATGATCGTTCCGACGAGAACGGAGCAAGGTTGTTGGCAAAGCTTGAGCAAATGCTGGTCGAGCGTTCTCAGCGCACCAAAAGTACGCGTTCCAAATTCGACAACAAGGCAAAGACTGCAGACAAGGACACGTTCAACCGCGTGACTGCCTTCCTCGGAACATACGGCGTCAAACCCAGCTTGCTCGTAACCCACGAGGACTACTGGAACGCAGCGGCAAAGCTGTGGCCGGGGAAGGTCGTCAAGCCTCAAGCGCTCACAATGGATGGATTGCTTTCTCAGATCGTTGCCATTCCGAAGAAAGAACGATCTGCCATGGCGAGGGCGAATATTACAAAACTGCCGTTGAAAATAGTCTCGCTCAATCATCCGACAATCCGCAATCGAGTGGTGACAGCATGAACACGTTCCCTGACTACCTAATTGTACGTTACCGCAGGGCATGGCGAGAGCTATGGAAAAGTGAACCGCCTATAATCCGCAAGGCGGGAACGGCGTGTGTCGTCATCGTCACTGATCGCGGCCAGAGCGGATACATCAACCAACGAAATTTCGCGGCGCGCATCAACGACATGATGACGTGGTCGGAGGAAGCATAGATGCAAAGCCCCCACGCCAACATCACAGTTCGTCTCGGCACTGAAAGAGACAACATAGATATCTCCACTCTGTTTCCCGCCGCGAAGAGCAAGACCGAAAAGTCTGCTCAAGTTCGTGAGAAGGAACCGGCATAAATGGAGCCGCACGCCGTCGTACGTGAATATCAGCGCGCATACGAAAAGATGTTCGGAGCAAATGCGCCTGACGTTCGTGTGAGCTGCGCTGGCGGGTATTACGTCAGGCATCCGGTGAACAAGCAATTTACCGAGGCTGACATTCGCAAGGTCACTCGGTTCTATCAGAGGGGAGTTGAATAGCGATGCTGATCTTTTTCGCGTGGTCACTTGTCATCCTCCTTGTAGCGTATGGGGCCGTATGGTGGCTATTCCTGCGCAATGACAACAACGAGTTTGCACCCGGCGTCGAGATTGATGAAGAGGATCTGGCCGAAGCCATCCAAGGCGATATGCTGGATTTTATCCGCGAGCAGAACGGGGTGAAGTGATGAAGAGTCGCGCTCCTGCCTACATGACGAAAATCGTTCCCGGTAATCTCATGAAGATGTCGGCATATGATCTACTCAAAGCTGGATATGACACGGCAGACATAGCCTTTGCTAAGGCGCTGCCGGAGTCCACGATTTGCAACTGGCAGAGTGCCGAACGCGAGAAACGGCATAGAGCAGAGCTCATCGCATCGCGTCATGGAATGAACTAATCCCCGGAACGCGGCTCAGGTTTGGCGACCGCCGCGATACCGGGATTGATTGAATACCGCCGATGGGTTCCGCGTGCGGCGGACGGGGGAGGAGATAGCCGGCAGGGTTTAGCTGTCTCCTCCCCTACAAGCCGGGACGGAAGTAATCGGTACATGAGGCGGCGGGGTAACTCGTGCTCCTTTCCTTAGCCCCGGCTGTGCGGTGTTGACGAGGATCAACATCTCACGAACGGGAAACAAAGAAATGCAAATTAACAACGAAAAACCGTGGAAGAATGAACAGGGGCAAAAGTCCGTGGAAGACGTAATCCAGGCACAACATTTTATCAGGGACATCGGAGGGCCGGGGAAGGTCGGGGCGATGATCAGTATTGCATCGGAATATTTGAACAAGTTGTTCCCGCATGTTGGGGAACCGAGGAAGCAGTGGACGGAACGCCGTCTCTGGGAATGGCGGAACGGCAGGTCAGATCTCGTCCGTCATTGGCAGATGATGGAGATGTATCAGGCTGCTGAGAGCAAGAAACAAGAACGCAAGCTGCTTGAAGCTGCGAGGAGAGAACATGCGCTATTCATCGCCAAGACAACTAGGTTGGCGGCGCTTCTTGAGCATACGGACACGGATTTCTATTGCGATCAGGTTGAGGCGCTTCGGGAGCAATCTAGCCGAATGGGTGGCCCCAGAGTTGAAGGAGAGTGAGGATGTTTGACAGCGTTAAGGTAATTGAGAGCGCAGAAGGCAACGTATCAAAATATGTTTTCAGCCATGATCGTGGAGTAGCTGAGTCTGTTCTATATAAATATCCTGACTATCAGACGCGTACAGTTATTTGCTGCTCTACAATGAGTGGCTGTCCTGTAGGATGTAGGTTCTGTGGCGCTGGCGATTACTTCGTTCGGAATTTTTCCGCTGATGAGATCGTGGAACAAGTAGATAGGTGTATCGCTGATACTGGAATTGATGCTGCAGCAATGAAGCGGCTGCAAATCATGTTCATGAGCATGGGCGAGCCGCTGCTAAACAAGGCTGGCATGGTCGGCTCACTTCGGACGCTCTACGCCAAATATCCGAATGCTGCTCTGCTGATTTCCACCATCGGGCCAAGCATCGACTATGATTGGGTTTACGCGATCAGCCAGGAAATCCCGACGATCGGACTGCAGTTTTCCGTCCACAAATCGACAGATGACGAGCGCGACGAACTCATACCGTTCAAACGCAAGCTTACCCTTCCACAGATTGCTACGGTGGGCTGGGTTTGGCACGATGTCACAGAACGCAAGCCGTTCTTCAACTATTGCGCAGGCGATAACAATTCGACGGAAGCGGACGCCGACAGGCTTCGGAGCATCTTCCGCCCAGATATCTGGAATGCCACCGTATCCGTCATCTGCGAGCGCAACGAAGGGCTGCCAGCGCGCAATAGACATCAAGTGGAGTTGGCAGCCAACTTCGCGTCGTTGCTTGTCCAGCGCGGCTTTGATGTCCGTGTGTTCGATCCTGCTGGCCAGGACGACATAGGTGGTGGGTGCGGCCAACTGTGGTTTGTCCAACAGTGGATGCGAGATCATCCAGATCTCGCGCGGCCAAGCATCGGGAACGGTATGCCGATCGTTCATACGCCTATGTAGGATTAACTCCTCCCCAGGGTCGCCTATTCCTCCCAGCGGCCCCAACTTACCAGAGGCGCGAATGCCTCTGGGATTTCTTCCAAGAGGTGATAATGCTTGATTTCCAAAGCTATGACGACCTATCAGAAGAAGGCGAGAAGTATGAATACTCTCTCGTCACATGGCTAGATGATCATGGGCGCTCGGCTTCGAAGCCTTGGCCTGAACATGTCATCGAAAGCAAGGAATGCCGTCTGGAATGGGTGAGGAAGATAATCGAGTTATGCCGGCGTGCGGCGGAAAAGCAGAGGGCGGCAGAATGACCCGCATCACTGCCGCCCAATACCGTCAAGGACTGTCCACCGGCAAGAAACAATACGCCCTTGGCCGTATGAAGGCCGGCACGATGAACAAGACAGAGCAAGCATACTCACGTTACCTAGATACGCTGAAGACGCTAGGCGACGTTTTGTGGTGGGAATTCGAGGGTGTAAAACTCAGGTTGGCCGACAACACGTTTCTGACGATGGACTTCGCGGTGTTGAACGCGGCGCACGAGCTAGAGCTTTATGACGTGAAAGGTTCGTTCTCGATGATGGAAGATGACGCTTGGGCTAAGATTAAGGTTGCTGCTTCGAAATTTCCACTGCGGTTTTTCGTCGCCGCGCCGATTGATCGGAAGTTCTCGGCTTGGAAGATTGAGGAAGTGTGAAATGAATGTTCCAGCTCTCCAGCGCACCGTTGCGGATCTCATTGATGAATACGCTGACAAGCACGATGCGGCTGAAGCCGAGATCAAGGATTTCGAGACTGCATACAGGCGGCTGGAAATGTCGGCATGTGTACAAGGTAAGTTTGTCGCGCCTATAATGAGGCATAGACCGCACGTGACGGCCAACGATCTGCGCTGGAACTTGCTCAAGTCAGGCTGGAAAGCCGTTTATGACAGGCTGCAAATTGATCGCATCGCTACGGCAGCAGATAGGAAACGTTTTGAACGCGATCTGGAACGGCCGTCGCCTCTGACTTTCGAGAACGCCCGCGCGACCTTTGGGGACTATCTACTTCGTCCTAGATTTCATGTCCTGCGCGGGTTGGCTGAGGCATTCATTGATCTTGATCCCGCCTATAAGTCGCACTCCAAGGTCAAGATCGGGGTGGCCGGGTTGCCCAAGCGGGTGATCATCTCTAACGTCGGCTATTGGGGATCATACGGGCGCGACAAACTGCGGGACATGATCAACGCGCTTGCCACCTATCGCGGCGAGATGGTGCTTGACCATGCTGAGTTTGCCGGCCTCGACAAGCTTCATGGCATCATGGGCCACATAGCGGGCGAAATTCGCTTTGATGGGACTCATGCCGAGGTCGCCGAGGATAAGCCGCCGTTCCCGAACCGAGGGGTAACGGTCAGAAAATTCCGGAACGGCAACGCCCACATCATTTTCGACAAGGATGCCCTTCTCGATATCAACCGAGCGCTCGCCGAATTTTATGGTGATGTGCTGCCGGACGCAGAGGAGGAGGGTATCAAGCCGGGGCCGAGCACCGCCGTTTCGAAAGACCTGCAGTTCTATCCGACTCCAAAAGCTGTTGTTGAGACAATCCTGGACGCCGCCGGCATCTACAAGCCGAACAGTTTTGGCGTCGACTCCAACTCCAGAATTCGAGTTCTGGAACCATCCTGCGGAGACGGGAGAATCCTTGATGAAATAAAGGCGAGGGGTGCTCGCGGCTTCGGAATTGAAGTCCACACTGGTCGAGCCGAAGAAGCAAGAGCCAAGGGCCACGCCGTGGTGGTCGCCAACTTCCTAGACTATCCAGCCTCAGCCGAGTTCGACGTTGTGGTGATGAACCCGCCGTTTTATCGCCGGCACTATGCAAAGCACGTTCGGCACGCTTTTGACTTCCTCAAGCCTGGCGGCGTGCTGGTTTCGGTCCTCCCGGCGACTGCTTGGTACGACCACAAGGAGATTCAAGGTTCCTGGAGAGATCTACCAATCGCTAGTTTTGCCGAGAGCGGGACAAACATTCCGACAGGATACATAAGGATAAATAAAAAATGACGCGCTACCACTGCAGCAAATGCCACAAGCGCCTACGCACTGAAGAGCTTCTAGAGCGATTCTGCGAGTGCTGCGATACTGACACAGTACCGATTGACAGAATGACAGGACGTTAATCAAAACAGGAAGGCGGGTATGATGGCAAGGAAATCGACAGCGAAGACAGACGCCAGCGTGGTTATGCCTATATTAGAGCCCATCCTTGGGAGCAGACTTGCGGCGGCAATCATAGAGCACCGCGACACTATCAAGGAGCCAATTACAGAATACGCGGCAGAACTTCAAGCCAGGGAATATCTGAAGACAGGCAATCCGGTAGATGCTGCCGAAATGCAAATCCTCAGAGGGTGGCGCGCGATAAAGGCGGATTGGTACTTCAACGAAATGCGCAAGCAAGAGCGATCATCAAGAACAGCTAGGAGGAACATAGCTGATGCAGCGAGAGACTATATCTTCGATAGCGGCGATGTTGTCGGGTTTCCCGCAAGGCAACATTGATCCTGATGTTCAGATCCGCGTCTATGTGGCCGCATCTAGAGGCATACGCGAGGACGCCATCATCTCGGCTGCAGATCGTTTCATGCGCGGGAAGGTGAAGGATCAGAATAGATCTTTTGCGCCATCGTCAGCAGAATTTGCGTGCGAGTGTGAACGTGAAGCTGAGCGCCTGGCGCTATTGGAAAACTACCGTCCACGCATAGCCCCGCCACAGGACGATTTCAGAGCCACGCCTGAACACAGACAGAAGATGCGCCATCTATTCGAACTCCTCAAGCGCGCAAGGGCTGGCGATATCATGGCACAGCAGGAATTGAGGCCGCACGGATGGCCTGTAAGAGACAATGAGGCAGCGGAATGAACATGCACACATGCGGACCTATAGAAGCGGCCGAGCGTTCAAGGGCCGCAGCTCTTAGGCGTCAGTGGTTTGGGTCTGGAAACAAGGTGAATTTGGCAGTCGTTACGAAGCCAATGCAAATTGCTCAGCAGACAAAGAGGCCGCTACCAGCATGGAAAACGAGCGCGCAATATTTTGATGAACATCTGATCGCGTATTACGTCTCGCGTGCCAGTTCTGATATCGTCGCGATGATGAAAATGAAGTCTCTCGTTGCGAGAATACCTATGAAGGAAATCATGTCTCCGAATAGGCATGCAGATGTCGTTGCCGTGAAGAATGAGATTGCATACGTGCTATTCTCGGAATTCCAGATGGGTTACAGCCAAATCGGAAAGACTATGAGCATTGACCATACATCTGCGCTGGCAAGGGTTAGAAACTATTGCCGCACATATGGCATTCCAATGGCCCCAAAAACGCGCGGAGAGCCACAGGTATCTCAGGACAAGATAGATATGGCTCGGACCTTATTCGAGTCCGGCAAGACCATAGCCTATGCAGCTCGCGCCATCGGGCATAGCGAAACGATGCTTAGGCAAAGAGCCGTCGAGCAGGGATGGTATAGAAGCCCGGAAGAGATCGCCATATCTGCCGCCGCTGAAAAGGTCAGTCCTGACTTGCTGTCATATTGGCAAGGGACAGGACTTCGAGACAGAAACATCGCGCGGCGTCTTGGCATAGGAGCAATGACACTGGCAAAGCTACGCAATTTCTATCGCGACAAAGGGTTGATGAAATAAACCCGGCAGCGCTGCCACGCCACCGGGTCACAATGGAAATAAAGTCCGCTCACATCAACATTATTCTAGCAAAGGCGGGCGAGAATGACAAGCAGTACAGACGCAAAGCGATGGTATGCCGTGAGAGCAACGCCAGGATCTCAACGAATGGCAAAGCGGATTGAAGTGGATGGCTTCCCGGCTCGACGCATCGGCGAGAGCATCATAGAGCGCGAATGCCGAGAGGAGGGTGTTGACGTATACCAACCGTCATACTGGACGGTACAGCGTCATCATCGCAACAAGCGCATCTTGGAAAAGCGATATCCGCTGTTCATCGGCTATGCATTCGTGCTAATATCCAGCGATGATTTTGAGCGTGTAAGGTTCAAGGTTCCGAGCGTGACATCGTTCCTGCGCCTCGCAAGATATGGAGCGCCGGCCCAGTTCTCAGAGTCGATCATCTCACGGCTCATGTTGGATGAGTTCGAAAGTAGGCAGACGTTCTTGCTCGACAAAGCTCAGCAGGATCTGGAAAATGCTGTAGAGGAAAAGGAAAAGCTCCGCCGTGAACGCCGCGCCGTCAGCCATCGCATTTCATCGGCAACACGTCGCAGGAAGGCTAACCTAGATGAACTGGCAAGAATGCAAATGGCCGGCATGCAGGCGGAAGACAGGGCACGTCTGCAGGCGATAGAGCGTGAGTTGAAGGCTTTGGAAAACTTCGATGGCGCTTCGATGAAGATCGCTAGCTGATGGTATCTTTGGGAATTTGTTGTGGGAAAGGAGACCCAATGATTTATGCAATTCGACAAGCAGCTAGCCGCCAGACGCTCGTGGAAATGAAGAGCGTTAAAGCTCTTGATGCGACCGACGACGGCAACATCTACACCCCTGTCGCCGCCTGGTGGGCACGGGACTGGGTGAAAGGCGGTGGAGAGCACGAGACGGGGCTCTACATCGAGGACGGCAAGGTTCGATACGCCCCGCCAGAAATGAAGGAGGGTTGAATGCTCTGCAAAACCTGCTGTGGCAACGGTGAAGTCGTCATCGATTGGCCTCGATATCTTCATTGCCAAGAAGGGGACATTGGAGATGAAGCGGTAGCCGAATGCGAGCAATGCTCCGGCACGGGACTGGATGGGGACCTCTTCGAAGCGTGGATTAGCCAGCTTTCTGAAGATGTGATTGAGGGCGAGTTTGGTTATGAACCTGGCGAGTTTGCAGTAATCCCGGAGGCTTGGGAGCCTCTTTATCGGGAGGGGCTCACTCCCCAAGAAGCCTTCAAACGAGCATTGAACGCTGCAGCTGAGGCTAGACGTGAGGGCGAAGAGGCGAATAGACGAAATTGGGAGCGCATACAGCGCGAAGATGCATTGCTCACGGACTCCACAAATTAATCCGCTTTTGACATGGTGCGCTCCGACCAATGGGTGTGTGGAAACTGTTTATAACCAGTTGCAAAGCTTGCAAGAACAGGGTAATACATTGATCCGAGATCGCGGGTGTTCAGTGCGGGCAATAGCTCCGCCGGCCCGGCATAACTCGGGCTTTATGAGCGCCGAGGTTAGAAGCGTGAAAGTTTGGATGCATAGCTCAATCGGAAAGAGCTAGACGTTTCTACCGCCAAGAAAGAGAACTTCCGTGCCTGCTTCCTTAACCGGGTAGTCACAAGCCCACGCAGATTGCGTCAACGATCTGCGTGGGCCTAAATTTAGGACTGTAATAACGGTCCATGGAATTCAACCATGTCGTACCTTCGTAATTGGCTCTAGGCGAGAACGGCCTAATTATATACTTGACGTACCGAGGAAAAAATGCCTAGTGTAAACGAGCGTGATAGGCCGGAGATTGAAATAACCGAGGAGATGGTGGAATCGGCCTCGAAGGTTTATTTCGAATGGGCCGGCGATACCATTTCAATGTCAGAGCATGCTTCTGGGGAAGCCCCAGCCTGGATCAGGCCAATGTTGAAAGCGGCGATAGCGGTGTATTGTGAACGTGAGTCAAAACGCATTTTATGAGCTTGCGGCACCTAAGTATCTCCTCAATTGACTTGTTAATTTCCGAGGCAGGAATGATGCGTTTCAATTTTGAGTTAGCAAAGTAATCTGGTGACATCATTTCGGCCTTGCCGTCGTCACGGAACCAAAAGGTTTCGTGATTCATGCCGAAGTTGCGAAACGACCCGTCGCTCTTCGGTTTATCGGTGCATCATCTTCGTTGTACTTCCGCTTCCGATGCCCCTATGTGCGCCCAGGCTGTCTTCGCGAGGTGCCGCGCTATGGTTGGCGCGATTCGCTCTGGACCCGGCATAGGATACGGACACCGTTTTAGGGGTAGCCTGACGCGCATGTCAGGGGCCTTTGGCGGGCCGCAACAGGATGATGCACCAAAACCTATTTCGAGTCGAATCTTTGCCTCTGGGCAACGTTATCAGGCCAGCCAAAAGGCTGCGGTAGAGCACGCAGAGTGGACCCGGAGCCAACCGGGGTTCCGATAGCCGGGATGGCACCTGGACGGACATCTCGCTCATGGCCTGTTACTGATCGCCACGTGGGCAGAATGAGAAAGCGGGTAGCGCCCGCGAACCTTCGGGATGCGGAAAGAACGAAGCAAAACACTTCCGCACAGTTTCGCCGCCATAGCTCAACGGCAGAGCAGTGCTTTTGTAAAGCGATGGCTGATGGTTCAAATCCGTCTGGCGGCTCCATCAATTAACTTTCGTGACGTGTCTTGTTAACCTCCAGGGTCCACGTCACAAGCCGCCGCTTTACTCTTACCAGGGAGGGCGGCGGCAACCATTTGAGGAGTATGCGCCCCGGTAACGTGAAGGCGCAAGGCTAAACGGCAGCGCACCCTAAGCCATAACGAAGAGAGCAGCGCCAAGGTTACTCTTCCTCCTCGACCCGTTGCCACAATCGGCGGGCTTTCTCGTTTCAGGCTAGTCGAGATAAAGCCTTCACCTAAAGGAATTGACCATGGTAGGTAACATCGTAGCGCGTGGCTCTGTAGAAGCTCTCAGCGGGCTTAGAAGCATGGTCGCCATTGATTATTCTGGTGGCGATGTGACTCTCGCTGTTACGTCCAGATCTCTTTCGAGCAATACGGGAGGGACTGTCGTCATGCGGCTATCTGGAGATAGTGCAGATGTGACGCGATACATGAATCCGGGCCAAGACTATGCCTGGCATGTGAAGATCATCCGCAACAGCGGCACGACCGCGTCCATGGGACTTTACGCGGGCTACTAGGCGCGGCCATCCTCAAGAGCGCTCATCCTCCCAAGCAAAAGCAAACTAGCAAGGAGCATACATAATGACTACGCAGCCCCGTCCTTCCTTTCTCTCTCTTTTCGGCCGTCGTCTTGGTCTTGGTGCCTACGGCGAGCTATCCAGCAACGTCAAGAGCACTACGCCAATCCAGATCACGCGCCCTGCCGTCGATGCTACGATCACCGTCAGCGCAGAAGGTGCCACGACAGCAAACACGCGCGATATCTCGATCACGCTCAAGGATGCGTATGGCAAGGCGCTCGACTACGCGGAGATGTTCGAGATTATCAATTTCTCATCGTCCGCAATGACCGACTGGACGGCAACTGGTGGATCTACCGGAATCGGTGTTACGACAGGCAAGCTGCTCGCCCAGGTCGCCAAGAAGCATTTCAAGGCGATCTCCACGACTGCTGGCGCATGGACAGGCACTTATCTGGATACTGGCACTGATGTAAGCTATCTCGGTATTCGACTGCCGAACGGCCGCATCATTGCCGGCGGCACTCTCACCTGCGCATAATCTCACCAGCTATAAGAGGCAATAGCTATGCACAGCGATGAACTAGACACGCTCGAACGCATGTGGAACGAAAAGGTAGACGATCTGCTCAAGCGAGATCGCGAACTCAAAGAACTCGGCTATGAGGTCGATGTGATCGCCGCGAGGATCGACTATCTCAAGCGCGCAATGAGTATCGGTTATGCCGCTTAAGAAGGGCGTGAAGTGAATGACCTTGAATGAGGAATGGGAAAACGAGCTTACGCCTAAACAGAGGGCGTTTGTACGCGAATATCTCATCGATCTAAATGCCACGCAGGCAGCGCTTAGGGCTGGATATAGCGCCAAGACAGCATATTCTCAAGGTGAACGGCTGTTGAAGCATGTTGAAGTTGATCGCGCTATCTCGGCTGCAATGAAAATGCGCTCAGACCGGACAGAAATAACCGCCGATCGCGTCCTCAAGGAGCTTGCGAAGATTGGGTTCAGCGACATCAGAAAGGCCGTCAAATGGCATTCTGCGCTCGTTACCGAAGAAGATAACCCGGATGGTGGCGATATTGCTGTCATCAAGCGCATTGTCACCAATCAGGTGGAAATCATCGCTTCTGAAGACATTGACGACGAAACCGCCGCGGCAATCAGTGAAATCAGCCAGAGCACGAGCGGTGGCTTGAAGATCAAGTTCCACGATAAGCGTGCGGCATTGGTGGATATCGGCAAGCACATTGGCATGTTTGTCGAGCGCCATGAACATTCCGGCAACGTCAATCTGACCTTCAGCAGCGATGATGAGGGTCTGCTTTAACCATATGGCTCAAGCCTGTGCAGCAGCGCACGGCATGCCAGGGCAATCCATCTTGGACCGCCCTTTTTCTTGAGCGAAACGACTGAATTGGCCGACATTCCGAGCAGTCTGGCGCATTCGGCATCAGAACGAGCAAGGCCGGCGGTTTTCATTTCTGCGAGCCATTTGATGAATTGATCTGCGGTCATAGCGCTTCCCTTGCCGCGATTTGAACTTCGGATTTCTTGTGGGTGGTTTCGGCGCGGGAAAGACGCTGAGCGTCTTCGGTGGTCGTTTCAGGAGGTTCTAGGCGTTTGACGGCTTGCTGCCAGATCGTGCGACGATAGCCGGGAGACAGAGATGACCACGCTCGTTCGTCGCCGTTGAACGTGCCGGGTGGCAGGTCACCGACTTCGGGAATGTCAGGGGCCTTGAATCCCCAATACTGTTCTTGCTTCTTCATCAAGCGGCCTCGCAAACAATCGAGGTTCCGCGACCGTGGTTCTTGCCGCCGCAAGCGCATTCGCACTTCATGACACGGCCAGTGGCGCTCAGGCACCGAGCATCGCATTCATGGCGCGAGGGATTGGACTTGTACTCTACGGCGCGCTCGACGGAGGTGTAACCCTGCCAGCCATGGCCGGCGACGAAGAAGAGCTGTTCCTTGGAGACGTAGCCGACGAGCTTGCCGTTGCGCTCGTGCACGCCATGAAGCTGATGCTCGCCGCTGAAGTATTTAATATTTGCCATCTTCGTCATTCCGTTTGCGTTGTTGATGGTGCGAGCATACAAGAAACTTCGATGAAGTCAATACGCAATACAAGAAAATGTGATTGTCCCGCCGGCTGATATCTAGGAATCTTTGATTTGAGGCTGATTTGCCCTTTCAACTGACTAAACGGCAGCAGATGCAAGTGCAAATGGCCGGTTCTGCTGCGACACATATCATGGCATACGGAGGATCTAGGTCCGGCAAGACGTTCGGCTTTGTTCGAATGATGCTCATCCGCGCCCTTGCCCATAAGAGCCGGCATGCTGCGCTGAGGTATCGTTTTAACCACATCAAGTCATCCATCATCCTCGACACGCTGCCGAAGGTCATGGAACTGTGTTTCCCTGGCGTTATGGAGAAATCCAAGCTGGATAAGACAGATTGGTATCTCACGCTCCCTAATGGCTCCGAGATCTGGTTTGGTGGCCTGGATGACAAAGAGCGGACTGAAAAGATTTTGGGGCAGGAATATAGCTCTATCTATTTAAATGAATGCTCGCAAATCCCGTGGGCATCGCGCAACATGGCAATGACGCGCCTCGCACAAAACACGCCGTTGCGTCTCAAGGCATATTACGACGCAAACCCGCCTGGCATGGCGCATTGGACTTATCAGCTATTCGTCACAAAGCGTGATCCTGATCGAAAGACGCCGGTCAAGAACCCTGATAATTATAACGCGCTACAGATGAATCCGAAAGACAACGCAGAGAACCTGTCACAGACATATCTGGACGAACTGCAGAACATGTCTGAGGCGATGCGTCGCCGCTTCTTTCTAGGTCAGTTCGCGGATACGTCAGAAAGTGCGCTCTGGTCACTTGAGCTTCTCGACCAACAGAGAATCGTTGACGGCAAAGTGCCTGAGATGGTTCGTGTCATTGTTGCTGTTGATCCTTCTGGTGTGGCTGGAGAGGAAGACACGCGATCGGACGAAATAGGCATTGTCGTCTGTGGACTCGGCAAAGATGGGCGAGGCTATGTCCTTGAAGATCTGTCCGGTCGTATGGCTCCGGCGATGTGGGGTCGGGCAATCGTCGCCGCGTTCGATCGCCATCAAGCCGATGCTGTGGTGGCTGAGACTAACTTCGGTGGCGCGATGGTGCAAGAGATCGTTCGTGCCGCCTCTACGAACAAAGAGCGGATCATTCAAACGCCGGTACCATTCCGAGAGGTAAAGGCAAGCCGTGGCAAGGTGGCAAGAGCAGAACCAATCGCTGCGTTGTTCGAGCAGCAGAAGATTTCATTGGTCGGTTATTTTCCCGATCTCGAAAGCCAGCTCGAAGCAATGACAACGGCAGGATACATCGGCACAAAATCGCCGGATAGAGCAGACGCGATGATCTGGGGTCTGGCATCATTGTTCCCAGGGATGACGAAGCGCGAAGAAGGCGCATTCTTTCACGCGCCGCCCGTCATCAACCTCGGGTATTCGAACATGAAGAAGCGCGGCTATGGTCGTTGATCTCTGGATTGACTGGACTGGCGGTGAATGTCCGCTGTCTCCTGAGACATCTGTACAAATCAAATTGCGCAATGAACGCACGCTTCACGGTCTCGCCATGCACTTCCGTTGGGATTGGCAGGACATCGGTAGCGACATCATTGCATACTATCAGGAGTGATGTGGATGGGTGTGACTACGATCAAGCACGCGACTAAACAAATTCGCAAGCCATTCAATGGGGATGTCAAGGCTATCGCGGAAAAGTGGATTGACGCGATAATTAAGAAAGAAGTCCGCATCTTGTCCGTTTCGGATTTGATAGATGAATCCGACAACGAGTACTACCAATACCGCAAAGAAATTGAAGTGGAAGTTGCTGCCGGAGAGGGCATGTGATGGGTGATATTTTTTCGAGACCAAAGGTAACGCCGCCTGCTCGCATGCCAGACGTGAACGATCCGGCAATCAAAGCGGCTGAAGAGCGTCAACGTCAGGCCATTCTTAGCCGTTCTGGCAGATCAAGCACGATCCTCACGCCGCGTAGCAATAGTGGCAGTGGCGGAAGCCAGGCTTACGGGAATACCGTGCTAGGCGACTCATAATGAACAATAATGCAAAGCGCCTTGTCGAGATTGGGGACGGTCTGACATCGACGTTTCAACCGTGGAACACGCTGAGACAGGAGATTTGTGAACTCTCATATCCCATGCGGGCAGACTATACAGGCGAGCTTTCTCCTGGATCTGATTTTCAGACAGGCATCATGGATTCGTCCGTAACGCTTGCTCGTGAGACGCTTGGAAATTTCATCAACGCGATGCTTCGTCAAGGTGATTGGTTTAATATCTCAACTGGTGACGACGACAGAGACGAGCAGCCAGTCGCAATGAAGTGGTTCGAGCGCGCCAAGCAAATCCAGCGCAATTTCATGTACGCACCGCGTGCGAATTTTGTTGATGCAACGATCGAAGCGGATCATGATTGGGTATCGGTTGGCAACCCGGTTCTGTCTGTAGAGGAAAATACGGCACGAGATGGTCTGCTCTATCGCGCCTGGCATCCTCGCGATGTCGTATGGATGACGGATGCGGATGGTCAAATAGACCATGTGCAGCGCAATATGCCGATGACAGCGCGAAACATTTGCCGACGCTGGCCGAAGACTGCGCATGCTGACATTCATAGATGTTGCGACAAGGAGCCCGGCAAGGCGTTCAAAATTCGCCACATCCTGATGCCAGTCGAGGACATCTATGGAGATGACAAGGCAAAGCGCAGACAGTATGCTAAAAAGCCGTTCATCTCGCTCTATATAGATTGTGATCATCAGGAGATTTTAGGGGA
>ERZ650303.259-NODE-259-length-15944-cov-7.225754_pt1 | contig 15944 bp, 12 predicted proteins | sample MGYA00376239_ERZ650303 | MGnify/ENA primary metagenome ERZ650303 (study PRJEB26733, sample SAMN07839262) | wastewater metagenome | biome: small river; feature: stream; material: water | place: USA: North Carolina | collected 2016-04-05 ... | reverse complement strand
AACTCATGCTCGGCCAGCCGCTGGAAAAAGTCGTCAACAAGGACGCCATGGCCAATCCGGCTTGTCTGGAGTGGTACGTCGCGTTGGCTCAGCAGCATCTGGCCAAGAACTGAAAAATCAGTGTAAAAAAGCGACCGCCTTTGGCGGTCGCTTTTTTCATCCTGTGTCAGCGTCTTGGTTTGCTCAAGGTGCTGCCAATGTCAAACCGTGTGACTTGAACAGCCTGAGCAGCTCACCACGCTCGCGCAAGGTGGTCAGCGCATTGTCAAGGGCTGTGGCCAGTTCCTTGTTGTCGGCTTTGACGGCCAGTCCCAAGGGCCAGCCATTGGGCATGACGCCAGGCAAAGTGAGTGAGGACAAGGCCCATGGTGTTGGGTTGTCCTTGCGCTCAAAGATGGCGGCTTCTGCTTGAGCGCGGCTCACAAATGCGGCATCAAATGCACCAGTCAACACCTGTTTGGCGGCTTCAATGCCATCCTTGAAGATCGACACCTGGTTTCGCAACAACCCACCTTTGTAGCCCATCAGGGCGCTGGCTGCGCCGCTGCCTTGCTCCACGGCGATCTTGCGCTCGATCAGATCTTCGGGGTTGTAAACCGAGTTGATGCGCTGTGTGTTGTGCAATACCACCAGGTGTTCACGAACGTAGGCACCAAAGATGTGGACCTGCTTGTTTTCATTCATCAGATAGCGGTCCACAGGCACATGCAGCATCACATCTGCCGGACCGTAGCCCAGGTAGTGGCCCTTCCAGACCATGTTGCGCAGATCATCGTTCATGTTTTCGCCAGCATCAAAAGGCAGCAACGACAACTTCAGGCCAAGCTGGCTGGCCAGCGCTTGTGCCAGGCTGATGTCCAGGCCCGACATGTCCTGACCTTTGCCATCTGAATACGGGGCGTTGTCTTTGTAGACCGCGACCTTCAGGGTGCCGCGTGCCCTGATTTTTTCCATGGGACTGGGCTCTTGTGACCAGCTTGGCGTGACACACAGCAGTGGCAGCAGGGCCAGCATCTGGCGGCGGGTGGGGCGCGAATGATGCGCAGGGCGGTTTGTCAATGCAGTCTCCGGCAAGTCGGTGGGCTTTGGCATCAGGGCTGGCGACGGGTTTCGAGGTAAGTCTTGATGGACCAGATCGCCTCTTGCGTCAAGATGCCTTCAAAGGGCGGCATGTAGACGCGGCCATCGCGGGTACGGCCACGGCGCACGGTGGCCACATAGTACTCGTCCATTTCCTGGTAGCAGGCCTGTTTTTTGGCAGCGTCTTTCAGGTCAGCGCAATCGCGATCCAGCATGCGCAGATCGGGCGAGATGCCGCCCGAAATCGCTTCCAGGCCGTGGCAGCGGGCGCAGTTCTGGTTGTAGGCCGAGGTGCCAATGCGCAGCGCTTCGGGTTGGGCCGGGCCAGTCGAAAACGGGTTGGCCTCGCGCCACTTGGGCCCCAGTTGTGGCAAGGTTGACGTGTCCACCGATTGCGGCACCACATCGCCGTGGGCCAGTGCCGCCGCACCGCTCAGCACGCTCAGGCCGAGCACCAGGGTTTGCAAAATGTGGCGAAGGGAAAGGGTCTGGTTGAGAGGCATGACAAGGTCTTTCAGAAACAGAGGAAATTACAAAAACAATCAAATACGGAATCAGCAATTTCCAAGCCAGCCCATGTTGCGCAGAAGTGTTTCAAATTGGGACATGCTGACTGCTTTCTGACTGAATTCGCAAGGGTTAAAACCGATGGGTGTTGTTGCGTTCTGGTGCAAAAATGATCTGCATCAAGCACAACCATGGTCAACCGAGTGGACGCGATCAAAACCCCATTCACTGCAAACAGAGGGTCTGTACAAAGTGCCTTGCAGGGCGCGATGTACAACAGCCCCGAGCAGGCGGCCATCATTGAATCTTCGCGTCAGCGCTCGCGTGATTTTGGCCTGACGGCCCACGAGCAACCTGATTATTCCTCGGCCCGACGTGGCCAGTTGCAGACCCTGCTCGAAGAAAACCGCTTGCTGTTCCAGCATGCAGCACCTGTCATGGAGACGTTGTACGAACAGATCGCCAACACCCAGAGCATGATCTTGCTCACAGCCCGCAGCGGTATGGTGTTGCACTCGTTGGGCGACCTCGATTTTCTCGAAAAGACCTCGCAGATTGCACTGACCCCGGGCATGGATTGGTCCGAGCAAAGCAAGGGCACCAATGCGATCGGCACGGCGCTGGCTGAAGGCCAGCCAATGGTGGTGCATGGTGATCAGCATTACCTCAGAGCCCACCATTTCCTGACTTGCTCGTGCACGCCCATCATCGACCCACTGGGCAAAGTGGTGGGCGCGCTCGATGTGACGGGCGACTACCGCAGCTACCATCAGCACACCATGGCGCTGGCGCGCATGTCGGCGCAGATGATCGAAAACCACATGTTTGCCGATGTGTTTCCCAAAGAGGTGCGGGTGCATTTTCACACCCGTTCGGAATTTCTGGGCACCATGGTTGAAGGCATTGTGGTGTTCACCGCCGACGGCCGTTTTCTGGCGGCCAACCGCAGCGCGCAATTCCAGTTCGGCATGAGCATCAACGCGCTGCAAGCCCACACGTTTTCATCGTTGTTCGACGTGTCCATGCCCCAGTTCCAGGACCGCTTGCGCAGCGCGGACGGTCAGCCCGTGGTGCTGTGCTTGCACAACGGTGTGACAGTTTGCTGCAAGTCCGATTTGCCGTTTTCTTCCGGTTTCATGCAGGGCTTCAAGCTGCCAGCCACAACCGCGTCCATGCCTTTGCGCATGTCCACGCCCGAAGCGGCCCCTGCGGCTGAAAAATCGACTCTATCGGGCCTCAAGTACCTAGACACCGGCGATCCGCAGGTGGCCGCCGTGATCCACAAGCTGCGTCGGGTCCAGGGGCGCGACATCCCGGTCATGATCCTGGGTGAGACTGGCACCGGTAAGGACCTGCTGGCCCAGGCCATTCACCATGATTCGGCTCGTGCACGGCAGCCGTTTGTTTCGGTCAATTGCGCGTCCATCCCCGAAAACCTGATCGAAGCCGAGCTCTTTGGCTATGAAGAGGGTGCTTTCACCGGGGCGCGACGCAAAGGCTCGCCCGGCAAGATCCAGCAGGCCCATGGTGGCACTTTGTTCCTCGATGAAATCGGGGACATGCCGCTGCATTTGCAAGCGCGGCTTTTGCGGGTTTTGCAAGACCGCAAGGTCAACCCCTTGGGCTCGGGCAAAGAGGTGGCGGTGGACCTGGTGGTCATTTGCGCCACTCACAAAGACCTCAAGAAAATGATCGCCAGCGGCACCTTCCGCGAGGACTTGTATTACCGGCTCAATGGCCTGGTGGTGAAGTTGCCCGCCTTGCGTGACCGCCAGGACATGGACATTGTGATCCGCAAAATCCTGGCCAGCGTGAACACCGACAACCGGCCTGTGGATTTGTCGCCCCAGGTGATGGCCTTGCTGCGTGCCTATGCTTGGCCGGGCAATTTCAGGCAACTTTTCAATCTGCTGCGCACAACCGTGGTCATGGCCAGTGACGAGTCCGAAATCCGGATCGAGCACCTGCCTGACGATTTTCTGGACGAAGTGCAGGGCCTGGAGTTGCTGCCCGCACAGAGTGCGGTGGTGTCGCCGGTGGGCGAGGCCGTCCGTGTGCAATGGCCACCCACGGCGCAATGGGTGGTACCGGTGACGAACACCCCGCCGCAGGCGCTGGAGAACGTGACGCTCGATGCCATGGCCCAGGCCCTGCGCAGCTTCAAGGGCAATATTTCTCTGGCAGCCAAGGCCTTGGGGGTGTCGCGCAACACCATCTATCGCAAGAAGGCCCAACTGCCGAGCGACCTCTGGGACTGAATGCTCAGGGTGGCGTGGCCGCTTGCCACGATGCCAGGGCGGCCACTGCCGACACATGGCCTTGAGCGGCGGCGCGTTGCAGCCACAGCAGGCTTTGCGCCAGGTCTTTGTCTTGACCTCGCCCGGTGCGCAGCATGACCGACAGTGCGTATTGGGCTTCGGCTTCGCCCGCAGTGGCGGCCAGCGCAAACAGGCGTGCTGCTTCTGCCAGGTTTTGCGTTACACCCCGACCGGCTTCGTGCAGCCAGGCCAAGCGGGTTTGTGCGCTGGCATTTTGCTGTGCGGCCAGCGTGCGGTAAAGGGCGGCAGCCTTGGCGTGTTCTCCTGAGGCACTCCACAAATCGGCTTGCTGCAGCGGGGTGGGTGGGGTGGCCGGTGCGTCCAGGTGGGCCAGCATCCCCTGCGCGTCGCGATCGCCCGATTGCGCGGCCAGACTCAGATACAGGCGTGCTTTTTCGGTGTCCTTGGGCAGCAACTGCCCCACGCTGTAGAGCAGCCCCAGCCGGTATTGCGCCTTGAAATTGCCGCGTTGCGCAGCACTGATGTAAAGCGCCTGCGCCTTGCTCAGATCGCGAGCTTCACCCAGGCCATCTTCTGCCAGGATGCCCAGGTTGAACAAGGCATCGCCATTGCCCACCTCGGCCAGCGTTTGCCAGACTTCGCGGGCCAGTGTGTAATGGGCCATCTTGAACTCGGCATAGGCTTTGTAATTGCCCATGGCCGGGTTGCGCAGCCAGTCGGCGCGGTCGCTGTCTTGCGCGTGTGCAACGCAGGCCAACAGCGCACCAAAGCAGACAAGCCGCGTGCGAAAGCACATGGCTGTGCTTATTTGGGTGAACTCAAAATCCAGCGGGCCAGGGTCAGTGCATCGTCGTTGCTGACACTGCCATTGGCGGGCATCGGGATGCGGCCCCATTTGCCTTGCGAGCCGTTGCGGATGGCTTGCGCCAGCGAGGCGGCGGCGTCCTTGTCGGTGCTGTATTTGGCGGCGATCTTGGAGTAGGCCGGGCCGACGATTTTTTCGTCCATGGCGTGGCAGCTCAGGCAGCCGCTGCCTTTGGCCAGTGCCAGGGCATCGGCGGCTTCTTTGGCGCTCAGGTTAGGTGTGGCGTGCACGGCACCGGCCAGCGCGCACAGGGACAGGAAGAAGGAAAAGTGTTTCATGGAAAACCAGAAAAAGAAGAAGGGGCGGGGCGGTGCATCACCGGGCCACGCCCCTTCGGATCGTTCAACTCAAGTGGAACTTATTTGGAAAGTTTGAAGGTCCAGACCGAGCCGCCTTGTTCGAGGAAGTTGACCTTCTTGGCCACTTCACCGCCCCACAGCGGCACCGCACCGCCCCAGCCGGAGACCACGCTCACGTACTGGTCGGCACCGTCGTTCCAGGTGATGGGCGGAGCCACCACGCCGGAGCCGGTCTGGAATTGCCACAGCACCTTGCCGGTCTTGGCATCGGCGGCCTTGAGGTAGCCCTCAGGCGTGCCCCAGAACACCAGATCGCCAGCGGTTGTCAGGACACCGCCCCACAAAGGCGCGTTGTTCTTGACTTCCCAGGCCACTTTGCCGGTCTTGGGGTCGATCGCACGCAGTGAGCCGATGTGGTCATCAAACAAAGGTTTGATGGTGAAGCCTGCACCTAGGTAAGCCGCGCCTTTTTTGTAGCTGATCGGCTCGTTCCAGATTTCCATGCCCCATTCGTTGGTGGGCACATAGAACAGTTGGGTCTTGGGGCTGTAGGCCATGGGCATCTGGTTCTTGCCGCCCAGGAAGCCGGGGGCCGAGAACACCGAAGCGCCTTTCTTGCCGTCTGCACCGGCGGATGGATCGCCAGGGCGGTTGGCTGGGTCAAACACGGGGCGGCCTGTGTTCAGGTCCACGCTCTTGGCCCATGTGATTTTCTTCACGAAGGGGAAGGCATTGACCAGCTTGCCGGTGGTGGCGTCGTTGACATAGAAGAAGCCATTGCGGTCGGCCTTGCCGCCCATGCGCTTGCCGTCCATGTCGAAGGTCACGAACTCGTTCACGCCGTCATAGTCCCAACCGTCGTTGGGTGTGCCCTGGTAGTGCCAGACGATCTTGCCGGTCTTGACATCGATGGCCACAGTGGAGGCGGAGTACAGGTTGTCGCCCTTGCGGACGTGGCTGTTCCAGGGGCCGGGGTTGCCGGTGCCGAAATAGGCCAGACCGGTTTTGGCGTCATAAGTGCCGCCCAGCCAGGTGGCTGCGCCACCGGTTTTCCAGGTCTCCCCAGGCCAGGTGGCGTTGGTGGTGCCACTGATGCCGTTTTCCTTGCCGTCTTTGTAGCCCATATGGCCTTCGACCACCGGACGTGTCCAGACCATCTTGCCGGTTTTGGGGTCGCGTGCTTCGACGCGGCCGATCACGCCGAATTCGCCGCCGGACACGCCGGTCAGCAGCAGGCCGTCAGCGATCAGGGGCGCGGCGGTGTAGCTGTAACCTGCGGTGTAGTCGTCGATCTTTTCGCGCCAGACCACTTTGCCGGTGTTTTGGTCCAGGGCCACCAGCTGCGCGTCGAGCGTGCCGAAGATCACTAGGTTGTCATACAGGGCAGCGCCGCGGTTGACCACGTCGCAGCAAGGCATGATGCCTTCGGGCAGACGGTGTTCATACTTCCAGAGCTTTTCGCCGGTTTTCACGTCCACCGCAAAAATGCGCGAGTAAGAGGCCGTGACGAACATCTTGCCTTTGTAGACCAGCGGCTGCGATTCCTGACCGCGCTGCTTTTCACCGCCAAACGACATGGACCACACTGGGGTCAGCTTGCTGACGTTTTTGGTGTTGATGGTGCTCAAAGGTGAGAAGCGCTGGCCCTGTGTGCCGATGCCCCAGCTGAGCACCGAGTCGGTGTCGGTGGCGTCTTTGGCGATCATGGCATCGGTGACTTGCGCCGACACAGGGGCGGCCATGTGGGCTGCGGCCATCATGACCAGCAAGCTCAGAAGTTTTCTTTTCACGGTGTCTCTCCGGTTTGTGATTTTGTTAAAAAACTGACAAGGCTTTGTCAATTCAACGAAGCGCGAACAGTGATCACTGCAAGGTCACAGCTGCCCGTTGGAAGGCTCGAGCAATACGCGTGCCAACTGCCTCGTCCAAAACAACCCTCGTCTTTCAGAGGGAAAAAGTCCCGTGGGTCGGTGTGCAAACGCGGGCCTGTGCAGCGGTGTGTGACAAAGACCCTGGTTCCAGGTGTGACATTGTTCTGTTTTGGTACAGCTGAAGCTGTTGCACCCGGGCGCTGTCACACCGCCAAGCGCTGCAGACCCGGTGACGCTTGCAACTGACCGGTCTTGTGGATGAGCAGCGCGTCGGTCTGCCAGGCTTGGGCCACCGTCAGGGCGCGTTGATAACCGGCCACAAACAAGACCTTGGTCAGCGCGTCGGCCAGGGTGCAATCGGTGGCGGCGACCGTCACGCTGGCGATGTCGGGCGGTGACATCCCGGTGTGGGGGTTGAAGATGTGGTGGTGCTGTCGGTCGGCGGTGAAGGCGCATTGGTCGTCGGCCGAGGTCGCCAGGCACCGGCCCTGCAGAGCCAGGCGTGCCGCCAGTGGGGTGGCAATTTTGGGAGCCTGCCGGGGGGCCGCTGGTGTGGGCGCACGCGGGTTGGCCACGCCCAGCACCCAGGCTTGCCCGGCAGGCGATTGGCCCAGAGCGGCCCATTCGCCGGTGTTGACCAGTGCATGGGCAATGCCGTGGGCCTGCAAGACCTCGCGCACCCGGTCTGCGGCATGGCCTTGCGCGATGCCGTTGAGCGTGATGCCCATGCCTGGCTTGGCAAATGCAATGCGCTCGGGCGTGATGTGCAGCTGCTGCCAGCCCACCCGCTGGCGGGCGGCCTGCACTTCGTGGGCGCTGGGCACGCGGCCTTGCGCCTGGGCCTGGGCGTATAGCTGCCACAGTGGTTGCACCGTGATGTCAAACGCGCCCCGGCTGCGCCGGGCGATCTGTTGGCTGCGTTGCAGCAGCCCGAGCAGTTCGGGCTCGGGTTCGCGCAACTGTCCTTCGCGGTTGAGGCGGCTGATGGCGCTGTCCGGGCGAAACAGGCTCATTTGGTCTTCGATGCGTTCGACCGTTTGCCGCGCCGCTGCCAGCGCCGCATCGAGTGTGGCGATGTGCGTGTGGGCGGCGCGGATGCTCAGCAGCGTGCCCAGCCCGGTGAAATGGGTCTCGCGCCAGATGAGGGGTGCTGGCGTGACAGCGGGGACAGTGGGCGTACTGTGGGCCAAGCCGGTGGCCAGGCCGCCCAGCCCCCAGGCCGACTGGATGAAGGCGCGGCGTTTCATGACTGGCTCTCCTGTTGGGCGGTGGCGGGCACCGCCACGATGGGGATCACGCGGTCCTCGCGGGCCGATTTTTTCTGTTGCATCAGCGGCACGCACAGCGCGTCGCTCTCGTAAATCACCACACAGTCCAGGCACTGGAAGCACTCGTCGTAATCCACCGCGCCCTGGGGCGTGATGGCCTGGTAAGCGCAGTCGCTGCGGCAGCGCTGGCAAGGCTGGCCGCACTCGCTGCGCCGGGCAATCCAGTCATGGCGGCGCAGGCGGCCCAGCAAGCCCATGCCCGCGCCCAGTGGGCACAGGTAACGGCAGTAACCCTTGTAAAAGAAAGCGCTGAGCAGCACCAGCGCCACCGCCCACAGCACAAAGGGCCAGGCGCGCACAAAGTTCAGCGTGATGCTGGTCTTGAAGGGCTCGACCTCGACCAGCGCATCGGTCAGGCCCACCGACACGCAGGCGCTCAGCAAAATGACGGCCAGCACCGCGTATTTGAGGCGCTTGAGGCGCGCATCCCACAGCGCAGGCACGCGCAGCCATTTCAGGCCCAGCCGCCGTGTGATCTGGCTGACCAGGTCCTGCAGTGCGCCGAACGGGCACAGCCAGCCGCAAAAGGTGCCGCGCCCCCACACGAAAAAGGTGAACGCCACAAAAGCCCACAACACCACCGTCATCGGGTCGTACAAAAAGAAGGCCAGACTGCGCCCGGCCAGCACCGACTGGATCACCGCCGTCAGGTTGACGATGGACAACTGCCCCTGCGCGTACCAGCCGATGAACACCAGGGTGAACAGCAGATAGCCATTGCGAAACCACGTCACCCGCCGGGCCGAGCGCACCAGCCAGGGTGGGTTGCGCAAAGCGATGGTCAACACCGCCAGACCCAGGGCCAGCACCAGCAGTTCAGGCCAGCGCTCGGTCCAGCTGGTACGCCAGGTTTTCTGGTCGCTGCTGGCCGCCTCAAAGTAGTCGTCCGGCAAGCTGGCGCTGAAGGGGAAGGTCTTGTGCACCACCTCGGCGTACATCAGGCCCTTGCTGCGCGTGACGTGCAATTCAAAGTCGAGCGGCTGGCCCGGGTCCAGGCCCGCCGGGGCGATCACGCGGAACACGCGCCATTGGGCGTCTTGTGCGGCTTGCAAGGCCGCAGGCAGCTGCAGCGGCCCGTCCAGGTCCATGTCGCGGATCTCGATGGGCAACTTGCTCTGGTTGAGCGTGATGCGGTCGGGCACGGTGCCGCGCACAAAGTCTTCGCTCACCAGCGGGTAGCGCCCGGCGCTGATCAACAGCAAGGCATGGTCGCCCGGCTCCAGCCGTTGTTGCAGATAAGCCCAGCGCTCGGGGTTGAGCAGGTTGCGGCCCACGGCGGGCACGTTCAGGTGGGCCACATACAGGTCGGTGAAGGGCTCGCCGGGGGCTTTTTCGCCATCCGTGTCCAGGCCCTCGCCAGCGGTGCCTTGGAAGGCTTTTTCAATGTCGCGGTTCTTGAAGCTGAATTTGTGCACCAGACCGGCCCGCACCAGCGCAGACCAGTCCATGGGCTGGAACACGTCTGGCCGGATCTTGGCGATCAGGTCCGGGTCGCGCCCCTCGCTGTAGCCCAGTTTGGCCCGCGCCACCTTGAGCGAGGCCGCCAGCAAGCTTTGGTTGAGGATGCGCACCGAAGCGGTCGCCTTGGCCACGCCATCGATGTACACATTGGCGCTGCCGGTTTTGTTGGCGGCGTTGTTCTGGCCGGTGGTGATCTTGATGCTTTGCTTGAGCGACAGACCTTTGTATTGGTCGACAAAGGCCATCAAAGGCGCAGGGCCCAGGCCCTCCAGAAACACCGGCTCGTGGTGCGAGATGACCCGCACGTCCATGAACTGGCCCTGCGTGTCCAGTGCCACCAGCAAATTGAAGGGCGTGCCTGAAAACCCCGGAATGGCCGACAGGTCGATCGACTCGTAGGCGTAGGCCACCACATTGGTCGAGGTCAGGTCTTGTTTGAGGATGGGCCAGACCGGCAGGTCACGGTCTTTCTCGCCCACGATCAGCGGCGCCGGGAAAGCCTGCGCCATGGTTTCGCGGGTCATCACGCCCGCATGGCCGGGCAAAACCAGACCCATGAATGCGATGGCCCAACAGCACCGCAGATACATGATCCAACGCAGGCTCATACAACTCCTGAAGTGATGATTGCACGACAGGACTGTTCCGCTGTGCAACACGTTTGGACATAACAAGCAAAACAGGTGCCGTGTTGCATAGGGGATATCCCTGCCCGCTTTGAGCCATGCATGGAACAGCTTTTGCTTTACAGTGAATCAAGCCTGTTTGAAACACGTGCATGCCAAGAAAAATTGTTTTTACAAAAACAAAACAGCTTTTCTATCAAAGCCATTCAAGTGGGTGCCAGGCATTGATTTTTGTGTCTTCAATCCGGTGCGTTGCAGCCAGAGACACCCACCCCGAACGAACCCTCGAGATTCTTCCCCATGACTTTGCAGTACCTGATCGCCCTGGTTTGTTTTGCTGGCTCTTGCCATCAGGCCGCGCTGGCGGCTGACCAGATCTTTGTCACCAACGAAGGCAGCGGCGATGTTTCGGTGATCGATGTGCACACCGACCAGGTTGTGGCCACCATCGCCTTGGGTGGCAAGCCTCGCGGCCTGGCCACCTGCGCCAACGACCCGTACTTGTATGTGAGCAACCAGCACCAGTCGCAGTTGCAGGCCATCGACACCCGCACCCAAAAGGTCGACAAGACGCTGACCTTGGGGGACTCGCCCGAGGCGGTGAACTGTTCGCCCGATGGCCAGTGGCTGGCGATTGCCAACGAAGACAGCAACAGCGTGAGCCTGGTGTCTACCCGCAGTTTCAAGGTCGAATTCAACATCCCGGTGAAGGGCAAAAACCCCGAGCACGCCGTCTTCAGTCCCGATGGCAAGTTGCTGCTGGTGTCGGCCGAAGACGCTGACCAGGTGGATGTGGTGGATTTGAGCACCCGCCAGCAGACCGGCAGCGTGCGCGTGGGTCAGCGCCCCCGAGGCATTACCTTCAGCCCCGATGGTCGCACCGCCTATGTGGCTGCCGAGATGGACAATTTGTTGGTGGCCATCGACATGCCTACCCTGAGCGTCAAAGGCCGTCTGCCCGTGGGCGTGCGCACCAACGGCCTGGCCATGCACCCAAGTGGTCGGTGGCTGTTCGTCAGCAACGGTGGTGATGCCAATGTTGCTGTGGTGGATACCCAAACCTTCACGCTGGTTGCCAAAGCTGCTGTGGGCCAGCGCCCTTGGAACATGGCCATCAGCCGCGATGGCCAAAAGCTCTATGTGGCCGCAGGCCGCAGCCATGCCGTCGGGGTGGTGGATACCAACACCTTCCAGACCCTCAAAAGCATTCCCGTTGGCAAGCTGCCTTGGGGCACGGCGGCCAACTGATCAGCACCGATGAACCCTGCGCGCATGCGCGTACGCACAAACAGGATTTCGCACATGAATGACTCGTCTGAAAAAATCACTGCCCACGACAAGATAAGCAACTCACGCTACAACCGTGTGGCCATTGCCTTGCATTGGTTGCTGGCGATGGGCTTGATTTATCAGCTGAGTCTGGGCATCTGGATGGACGGTGTGCCCAAGACCCCGCCGGGCTTGCGTGCCGATTGGTTCAATTGGCACAAATCGGTAGGCATGGTTTTGGGTTTGTTGATTGTGCTGCGCGTGCTGTGGCGGTTGACCCATGCCAGCCCAGCCTTGCCTAGGACGATGCCGCGTTGGCAACAGCGAGGGGCAAGCCTGAGCCATGCCCTGCTTTATGGGTGCATGGTGGTCATGCCGCTGAGCGGTTTTCTGGGATCGAGTTTTACCAAATACCCGATCAAGTTTTTCGGGATGCCGCTGCCCCGCCTGTGGGAAGCCAACCCCGATCTGAAAGCGTTGTGTGGCTCCGTGCACACGGGTGCTTCGTATCTCTTTATGCTTGTGATTGCCTTGCATGTGGCGGCGGCGCTCATGCACCTGCTGCGCCGCGACGGTGTGTTTTCGCGCATGTGGCCTGCATCGCAGCTTGTGCAGACCGTCGGAACGCCGGGTTGAGGTTTTTCAGTTGAAGGCGGGTGAATTGCAGACGGGTGGTTCTCGAACATGGCGTGATGGCGTCTGTGTGCTGGGGATGGTGCTGGGTTTTGCAGCGTTGTCTTCGTGGCTGGAGTTCTCGGAGCAGCTGTTGCCTTGGCTGCGTTTGCACGAAGCTGTGCAGCTTGATGAGCTGCCGCTGACATTGCTCGTGTTGTCGCTCAGCCTGGTTTGGTTCGCCTGGCGGCGTGTGGGTGACGCCCAAGCCGAGTTGATGGAGCGCAACGCCGCACAGGCGCGTGTGACGGAATTGTTGACCCATAACCGAGACCTGACGCAGCGCTTGCTCACTGCGCAAGAAGACGAACGCCGCTTGCTGGCCCGTGAACTGCATGACGAAATCGGTCAAGCCTGCACGGCCTTGCGCATTGAAGCGGCTTACATTGGCAAAGCGGCGAGCAGCCAGCCGGACGAAGTGCTCATGGCGGCGGGCCGGGTCGATGCTGTTTCGCAGCGCATGCACAGCTTGGCGCGTGACATGCTGACCCGCTTACGTCCGGCACACTTGGACAGCCTGGGCCTTGAAAGCGCCTTGCGCGAGCTGTGCCGCAGCTGGCAGACCCAGTGCGGCGTGGCCTGCAGTTTTGTGGTGGACGGTTCGTCCAATGCGCTTGACGACTATGTCAGTACCAGCTTGTACCGCATCACCCAGGAAGCGCTGACCAATGTGGCGCGGCATGCCGGGGCTACGCGGGTGCAGGTGACGCTGGCCGTGCAGGGTGATGCCCTGAGACTCTGCATCGAAGACAACGGCTGTGGCTTGCTTGCGGACGCGGTACCGTCTGCAGGTTTGGGCTGTGTGGGCATGCGTGAACGCGTGGCCAGCCTGCACGGGAGCATCGTTTGGGAAGATGCCCGACCTGGCGTGCGTGTCGTGGTTGAACTGTCTTTGAAAGAGACAGCACCATGATCAGCGTGCTCTTGGTGGACGACCATCCGGTGGTGCGTGCCGGGTATTCGCGCCTGCTTGAACAGGACGGGGGCATTGTGGTGGTGGCGCAAGCCGCTTCGGTTGATGAAGGTTATGCTGCGTTTGTTGAACACCAGCCAGATGTCACCGTGTCGGATGTGTCGATGGCGGGCACCGGTGGGCTGGAGTTGCTGCGAAAAATTTGCCTGCGCGAGGCAGCGGCCAGAGTGATCATGTGCAGCATGCACGACAGCCCGGCTCTGGTGCGCAGCGCGTTCTCAGGTGGGGCCACAGGTTTTGTCACCAAGAATGCGCCCCCCGATAACCTGCTGCTGGCGGTGCGCCAGGCGATGCTGGGTCAGTCTTACCTGAGTGATGATCTGCCCCGTGGCTTGCTGTATGAAAGCACCAATGAGGAAGCGGATCGGGTATCTCAGCTCACGCTGCGCGAGGTGGAGATCTGGCGTTTGCTGGCGCTGGGCCACACCGCAGCCGAGTGCGCGCAGCTGCTCAATCTGAGCCTCAAAACCGTGGCCAATAACCAGACGTTGATCCGCGACAAGCTGGGGGTGAGCACGTCAGCTGCGCTGGTGCACCTGGCTCAGCGCCACCACATCATCGACCGTTTCAGTTGAAGCGCTGGCGCAGGCTCAGCCATAGGGTGCGAGGTGCGCCCGGGGCCATGAACATCGAATTTTGCAAGGGGTATTCACCGCCGACGGCTGCATAAGGTCGCGTTACAAACTGTTGACCATTGGCGCTGAACGCGGTGGGGCCCATTTGGGCGGCGGTCGCGTATGCGGTGTTGAACAGGTTGGCGATGTTGAGCGTCCAGGTGGTGTTGGGTGTAGGCTGGTAGCGCGCATTCAGGTTGACCACTGCGTAGCCTGCCGTGCGGCCTGAGCCCAGGTAGTTCACGCCATCGCTTTGGTGCTGGTTGTTTTCATTGCCCCGCGCATACATGCCGCTGGTGGCGACCAAGCTGGCGCCCACACGCCATGCGGGGTTGAGCTGCACATCAGCGTTGAGTTTGAGGATGTGTCGGGGGATCAGCGGGATCGCATCGCCCGGGCGCACCGTGATGTGGCCGTCCAAGCCGGGAGCGATGGCGTCATTGCTGCTGTTGGCCGAGCCGCCCAGGGTTTCGGGGGTTTGGTAAGTGGCTTGCAGCCAGGTGTAGTGACCGCCCAGCGTCCAGGCATTCTGGCGGCTTTGGACCCCCAGCTCCAGGCCTTGGCGCAGGGTTTTGCCAAAGTTACGGAAGTAGCCAAAACCGTTTTGCATGTCCGAAGCGACGAACAGGATGTCGTCGGTGCTTTCAGCGCGGAACACACCCGCTGTCCATTGCGTGCTGGGCGAGGTTTTGGCACGCCAGCCGGCTTCCCAGGTTTTGGTGACGACTTGGCGCAGCGGTGGGTCGCCCGCCATGGCATTGGGCAGTTTGCAGGGTGTGGCCGGGTCGGCGCAACCCAGCTCTGTGGCGGTGGGTGTGCGGCTGCCTTCGTTGTAGCCCGCATAGGCGCTCACCTCGGGGGTGAGTGCAAAGGCCAAGCCCAGCGCCGGGTTCAGGCGGCTGAACACATGGTTGCCATCGAGCGAACCGGGGCCACCACCCGGGGTGATCTGGTCGCTGTTGCGGATGTGGGTGCGGTTGTAGCGTGCAGACAGTGTCAAGTGAAAACGATCTGCCAACGACAGGGTGTCTGTCATGAACAGGCTGTGTGTGGTGGCCTGGCCGCGCAGGTCGACCCGGTTGTCGTAGGGGGTGCCGTCGATGGAGCCACCGGTCACGCCATCTGCATACGCCTTGATCCCGGTCACGCTGCGGTCGGGGTTGAGGTAGCCCAGCTCGCTGCTTTGCTCGAATCGTGTGCGGTTGCTGTCATAGGCCAGCCCTGCCGTGAGCTGGTTGCGTTGCCCGGCCAGCGGGGCCAGCCAGGTCCATTGCCCTGAAACGCCGTGGTTGCTTTGGGCCGTGCTGGTGCGGTTGATCAGACCGGTGCATTTTTCGCCCGGTTCATCATTTTGCAAAGCCTGTGCGATGCAGCGCCACATTGGGAACGGCGTGTTGCTGGCATTGGCCCCGCTGATGCTGGTGGGAAAGCCGGTGTAGCCTGCGTTGTTCAAAGCCGTGCGGTCGGCGGCGCTCAGCTGGTACACCGCTTGATCCAGTGCGCCATCGTTCACATCGCCGTTGACGCTGCGGGTGTGCAAACTGCGGGCGTAGGCGTTGCCTGAAAAAATCAGCTCGTCGCTCAGCGCATGTTTGGCGGTGAGGTTGATCTGTGTGGCGCGGTTGTTGGTCTCGTCGGGCCGTGTGTAGATGCTGCGGCGATCGCTGGCCAACATGCGGAACTCTTGCAGGCCATTGCCGGTGAGCGTGTTGTCTGCCAGAGAGATGGACAGCGCGATATCGGTGCTGCCGCTTTTGTAGCCCAGCTTGCCAAACAGTTGGCGCACCTGTGACGGTGAGGCGTCTCGCCAGCCGGCCTCGTCGTAGGTGTTGGCCGTGACGAACCAGTGCAGCCCTTGCATGTTGCGGCCACCGTGTTCAAACTCGGCCGAGCGGCGACCGTATTGGCCCACCGTGCCGGTGACCGAAGTGCCTGCATGCGTGAGCCCCGACTTGGTCTGCATCGATATAGCCCCACCCAGTGTGTTCAATCCAAACAGCGGGTTGGAGCCAGGCATCAGCGTGATGCTGGAGATTGCACTGCGCGGCATCAGATCCCAGCTCACCACATCGCCAAAGGGCTGGTTCATGCGCACGCCGT
>ERZ650303.258-NODE-258-length-15966-cov-9.525548_pt1 | contig 15966 bp, 13 predicted proteins | sample MGYA00376239_ERZ650303 | MGnify/ENA primary metagenome ERZ650303 (study PRJEB26733, sample SAMN07839262) | wastewater metagenome | biome: small river; feature: stream; material: water | place: USA: North Carolina | collected 2016-04-05 ... | reverse complement strand
TTCCGATCTAAGTGGTCAGGTTGATGTTGCTTTCTCTGGAATCTCTATTACTGATAAACGCAAAGAGGCGATGGATTTTTCACAGCCGTACTATGACAATGCTTGGCATCTCGTGAGCATGAAGAATAAAAATATTCAGATTACCGATTTGAATCAGCTTAAAAAATACTCCATTGGCTATCCACGTGGCATGGCTTATGACGATCTCATTAAGAATGAGCTGGAGCCAAAAGGCTATTACTCATTAAGTAAAGTCAAACTCTATCCTTCTTATGCCGAAGTAATTACTGATCTTCAGAATGGCAATTTAGACTTGGCTTTTATCGAAGAGCCTGTCTTCCTAAATTATGAAAATAAACTGAAATTACCGATTCAGAGCAGTTACGTCTTCAAGGGCTTTGATAAGCTTGGATTTGCTTTTGCCAAAGGGTCTAAGCTACGTGATGACTTTGATAAGTATTTGAATGAGCTCGGCCCAGAAAAAATCAAGGCTATTCTGGATAAGTGGATGAAATAAGCAATCACCATTACATCTTCTAATTAGTAGTCGAAAGCCTGCCCTGTGACTTTTCTGGATATTCTTGCCCAGTTAGCTCAGGGCATTTCTTATACGGTAGTGGTAACGCTGGTTTGCTCGCTGACGGGCTTGGTGGTGGGTTTATTCCTGGCTAGTCTGCGTCGCTTAGATATCCCTTGGCTTATTCCGCTAATTGATTCTTACACCTATGTCTTTAGGGGTGTACCAGTTTTAGTTCTGTTGTTCATGGTGTACTTTGGATTACCTGGTCTCGGCTTTAAGGTTCCTCCATTGATGGCAATGGCGCTCAGTTTAGGGCTAGTAGCCTCTGCTTATCTAGCCGAGGTATTTCGAGGCGCATTTAACTCCGTCGACTCTGCTGAAGTGCTTGCCGCTCAAGCAATGGGCATGACTCGGATTCAGGTCTTGCGCTTTATCGAGTTGCCACAGATGTTGCGATTCTCGATTCCGGGAATGGTTAACGAGTTCACCTCAGTTTTAAAGTATTCGCCATTTGCGTATACGGTTGGAATCCCGGAGATTACAAAACAGGCAATGACGCTGACATCAACCACATTGCGTGGCATCGAGGTGTATCTGGCGGTGGGGATTTTATATTTTGTGATTTACCGTATCTGCTTATTTGGCGTTCAATTGCTGACTAAGCGTTACCAAATTCCAGGAATGACTCCTGCATGAGTAGCAACATAACATTATTTGAAGAGGCGATTTCGTGGCATTAATTCAAGTGCGGGATTTGGTCAAAGAGTTTGATGGGCAGGCCGTCTTGTCCAACATTAATCTCGATTTAAAAGAGGGTGATGTGCGCGTTTTAATGGGTGCCTCTGGTTCTGGAAAATCCACCTTATTGCGCTGTCTCAACCGTCTGGTCGAGCCCACCTCTGGATCAATTATTTTCAGAGGGCAAGAGGTCTTGGGTCCGGGTGTTGATGTGCGCGAGTTACGCAAGCAAATTGGTTTTGTCTTTCAGCAGTTTGCTTTGTACAGCCATTTAACTGTTTTGGATAACGTCTCATTGGGGCTTCGTAAGTTGCATAAGATGGGAAAGGCTGAGGCCAAGGAGAAGGCCTTGCTCGAGTTATCCCATTTTGAAATGACGCCCCATCAGGATAAATACCCCTCACAGCTTTCAGGAGGGCAGAAGCAGCGGGTTGCTATTGCTCGTGCGCTGGCGATGGACCCCGCAGTTCTTGTTCTCGATGAGCCAACTTCTGCACTCGATCCGGTGATGTCCAGGGATGTGGCCGATCTCATTAATCGCTTACATGGCGAAGGTATCACCATGATTTGCGTTACGCACGATCTCAACTTGGCTCGCAATATTGCGGATACCGTCATGTTCTTGGATCGCGGCGTGATTCGGGCTGATGATCGTATTGATGTTTTGAGTAAGCATTCTGATCCAGAAATTAAAGCCTTTTTTGCCTCCGAGGAAAAGTTCTAATGGGAGGATGGTCATCTTTCATTCGTGATCTCACGGAGCAGATGCCCTTGATTTTGGCTGGGCTTGTGAAGACTCTTCAGTTGGCGGGCTTGATTAGCGCCTCTGGCTTGCTTCTAGGAATTGCAGTGTTCTATCTTACGCTGAGCAAAAACAAGTATGTCAGCAAAGCGATCAATTCCTATATCTCCTTCTTTATCGGTATGCCCTTGATCGTTTTATTGTTCTTAATGTATTACGGCTTACCGCAGTGGGGTGTTCGCCTCTCACCGTTTACGGTTGCCTTTATTGGCTTCACATTTAACGTGGCAGCTTATAACGCAGCTTACCTAAAGACTGCCTTTAATGGTTTGGATAAGAGTCAACTGGAAGCAGCTAGTGCTCAGGGATTCAGCCCCTTACAGATTTTTCAATTGATTACCTTGCCACAAGTAATTCGTCTTTCTATTCCGGCATTAACCAATCAAGTCATTGCTAATCTTAAAGATAGTTCGGTTGCCTTCTTAATTCAGTACACCGAATTTTTTGCTCGCGTGCAGGAGCTGGCTGCAACCAACTTCCAATTCTTCAAGGCTTATCTAGTGGCCGCTTTAGTCTACTTAGCGCTGGTATCGGTGATTGTGCTATTTGCGCGCGCTATCGAGAGGCGTTACTTTATTCCGACTTAAGGAATTTTTTCCGGGCTTGTAGTTGGAGGATAAAAAAATAGCGACCTAAAGGCCGCTATTTTTATTTGTAAAGCTTGGTGTTGCAAATTACTTGGAAGTAGGCATGACAAACTCTGCGCCCTTAGCAATGCTCTCAGGCCAACGCTGCATGACACTCTTTTGCTTGGTATAGAAGCGCACACCTTCTTTGCCGTAGGCGTGCATATCGCCAAAGAGGGATTTCTTCCAACCACCAAAACCATGCCAAGCCATTGGAACCGGAATAGGTACGTTAATACCGACCATGCCCACCTGAACACGGCGAGCAAATTCACGGGCAATATTGCCATCACTTGTGAAGCAAGCAACGCCGTTGCCATACTCACAAGCATTTACCAGGTTCAACGCCTCGGTAAAGTTCGCTACGCGCAAGCAAGACAGTACTGGTCCGAAGATTTCCTCAAGATAGATCTTCATATCTGGAGTCACGTTATCAAAGAGGGTGCCGCCAATAAAGAAGCCATTCTCATGGCCTGGCACCTTCAAACCACGACCATCTACCAATAACTTTGCACCAGAAGCAACGCCACTCTCAATGTAGCCAGTGATGCGCTCTAAAGCGGCTTTAGTGACGATTGGACCCATTTCTGCATCCAGCTCCATGCCATTCTTCACTTTGAGAGTCTTGGTGCGCTCAATGAGTTTTGGCATGATTTTTTCTGCCACGTCGCCAACCAGAACAGCTACTGAGATTGCCATGCAACGCTCACCAGCAGAACCATAAGCGGCGCCAATCAAAGCATCAATTGTCTTGTCGATATCTGCATCAGGCATAACAACCATGTGATTCTTTGCGCCACCCAAAGCTTGGGAGCGCTTACCAAAGTGGGCGCAACGTTCGTAAATATAGTTGGCAATGGGGGTAGAGCCCACAAAGCTCACTGCTTTGACATCTGGGTTTTCAATTAAGGCATCCACCGCCTCTTTATCGCCTTGAACTACGTTAAATACACCATCTGGTAAGCCAGCTTCTTTGAGAAGTCTAGCCATAAATAGGGAGGCGGATGGATCGGTCGGGCTTGGCTTGAGGATAAAAGTGTTGCCGCAAGCAATGGCCATTGGGAACATCCACATTGGAACCATGACTGGGAAGTTAAATGGCGTCACGCCAGCTACAACACCTAAAGGTTGGCGCATCACCCAGTTGTCGATATCGGTAGATACTTGCTCGGTGTAATCGCCTTTAAGAAGCTCAGGGATTCCTGTGGCAAATTCCACAATATCAATACCGCGGGTCACTTCGCCTTGTGCATCTGTAAATACCTTGCCGTGCTCGGCGGTAATGATGGCCGCTAATTCATCGCGGTTGGCATTGAGCAGCTCAAGGTACTTGAACATGATGCGTGCACGACGCAGTGGAGGAGTTTGGCTCCAGCTCTGAAATGCAGTTTGGGCCACTGCCACCGCAGCATCAACTTCTTTGCGGCTGGCTAAGGCAACTCGTCTTGCGACTGCCCCTGTGGAGGGGTTAAATACATCAGCAAAACGTCCGTCTTTTGGGTTGACGACCTTACCGCCAACAAAGTGGCCAATATCTTCTTTTGATTCAAAGGCTTGTGGTGCGCTCATAGTATTTTGCTTAAATAATTATTGACTAGTTTTAGGTTCAATAGACTTGCATTGCGACTGAATCGCACAAGTGTATGCTCTCGTTTATCCTACACAATCTATTTTATCGCTTTCATTACTTTTACGCATTTCAGGATCCAAGGGCCTTCCATGAGTCTTCTATTTTCCAGTTACACGCTTAGCTCCCCTAAGGGTGATTTAACGCTTCCTAATCGCATCGTTGTGGCGCCCATGTGCCAGTATTCGGCAGTGAATGGAGAAGCTCAGGACTGGCATTTAATGCATTGGGCTAACCTTCTTAATAGTGGGGCGGGCCTTTTTATTATTGAGGCTACTGGCGTCACGCCAGAGGGGCGTATTACCCCCGCTTGCCTGGGATTATGGGATGACCGTACTGAGGTCGCCTTGAAGGACAAACTTAGCAGAGCGCGTAAGCTGGCGCCACCAACCCCTGTATTTATTCAGCTGGCACACGCCGGCCGTAAAGCCTCCAGCGCGACCCCTTGGGATGGGGGTCAATTGCTGTCCAAAGAGCAGGGTGGCTGGGAAACGATTGCCCCTTCAGCAATTCCGCAACTCAAAGATGAACGATTGCCACATGAGATATCCAAGGTCGAGTTGCAAGAGCTGATTGATGCATTTGTTGTTGCAGCGCAGCGTGCTGAGCGGGTTGGCGTTGATGGTATTGAATTGCATGGGGCGCATGGCTACCTCTTGCATCAATTCTTATCCCCAATCGCCAATCAACGTTCTGATGAATACGGCGGCTCTTACGAAAACCGCATCCGCTTCCCCTTGGAATTATTTGCGGCGGTACGCAAGGCCTATCAAGGTGTATTGGGTATTCGGATCTCCGCTAGCGATTGGATTGAGGGCGGCTGGACTCCAGAAGAGACTGCTGACTTCGCATCTCGTTTGAAACCCCTGGGCTGTGATTTTGTACACATCTCATCAGGAGGTATTTCACCATTGCAGAAAATTGCGATCGGGCCAAACTACCAAGTACCTTTTGCCAAGATCGTAAAAGACAAGTCAGGTTTACCAACGATGACCGTTGGCTTGATCACCGAGCCCCAGCAAGCAGAAGATATCTTGCAAAAAGGGGATGCGGATCTGATTGCCTTGGCTCGTGCATTTTTGTATAAGCCAAGATGGGCCTGGGAAGCTGCCGCAGCTTTAGGCGGTACCGTACCTTCAAATGAGCGTTACTGGCGCTGCTTGCCGCGTGAGGCTCAAGCCATCTTTGGTGATGTCAAAGTAGGCCAACGATAATTCTGATCAAGCAACTAATAAAATGAAGTTACTGGAGACTAATATGAAATCATTCAAACTCATTTACCGTTCTTTAGCCATCGTTAGCCTTGCATTAGGCGCTAACTTTGTTAATGCCCAAGCATTTCCAGATCGACCAATCACATTGGTTGTCCCAAATCCACCGGGAGGTCTTGTAGATACCTCAGCGCGTTTGTTGAGTGAGCCACTCACACGAGTGATTGGTCAGCCAGTCATTGTTGATAACAAGCCAGGCGCCAGTGGAAATACGGCCTATCAATATGTTGCCAAAGCTAAACCTGATGGCTATACCTTGCTGATTTCATATTCTGGTTACCACGTTGGCAATCCATCCTTAATGGATAAATTGCCATGGGATCCTATTAAAGATTTTTCTCCTGTAGCGCTGCTGACGGTTTCGACAAATGTGATTGCTGTGCATCCGTCTGTACCTGTTAATAACTTAAAAGAATTTATTGCTTATGCCAAAGCCAATCCTGGCAAGCTGAATTACGCATCTCAAGGCAATGGTTCCGTATCGCATATTGGTACAGAAATATTTAAGCAAAATACCGGGATCGATATTGTTCATGTGCCATATAAAGGTTCTGGGCCAGCAGTGCAGGACGTATTAGCTGGGCAGGTACAGTTGTTTATTACAACTCCACCTTCGGTGATGCAGCACGTACAAAGCGGTAAGCTCAAGGGTCTCGCTGTTACTGGAAAAAATCGCCACCCTGGCATGCCCAATGTTCCCACTACTGCTGAGGCAGGTTTGCCTTCATTCCAGTTAGAGTCTTGGGTTGCCCTCTATGCGCCAGCAGGTACGCCAGCACCAGTAATTGCTAAGCTAACTGACTCTGTTAAGAAGAGTCTTGCTTTGCCTGAGATAAAAGAACGTTCTGATGCGGCTGGTGTTGAGCTGCGTTATCTCACACCAACCCAGATGGATGCCTTGTTGAAAAAAGAATTGCCATACTGGGATAAGGCAATCAAATCAGCCAACATCAAATTGGATTGAAGTCCAAATCAACCTCTATTTATTGAATTGAAGAAACACTGATGAAGCAACACTCCGTTAGAGAAGCATGGCTGGAAGACGCCGTTAGACATTTGGAGCCGGTATTCTCAAAAGCGGGCTATGCCATTCCGCCAGTGAGGGTGTCTTGTGGTTTTCCAGCCTCGAGCAGTCCGAGAACAACGCTGGGGCAGTGCTGGCCTCGTGAGCGTTCTGGTGGAGGTGTTAATGAGATCTTCATCTCTCCCAAGTTGGATGATCCCGTGCAACTCTTAGACACCTTGGTGCATGAGTTATGTCACGCCGTTGATGATTGCTTTAGCGGTCATGGTGAAGACTTTAAAGGTATTGCTCAGACTGTTGGTCTAGAGGGTCCTGCCAGGATGGCGCACGCGACTGAAGAGTTGATGGTGCGTCTGATGATGATTAGCCAAGAGCTTGGCCCATACCCACATCAGGCGATTGTTTTCCCACCCCCAAGACCCAGCAATGCGAGTCGCAATAAAGCGAAATGCGGTCAGTGTGGATACGAAGTCACGTTGTTGAAGAAGTGGGCTACCTATGGGGCTCCAATTTGCCCCAAAGACAATATTCGGATGCAAGAAGCGGTTACCGAAACAATTGAAAATACGACTGAGCACGATACAGAATCCGTTACCGGCTCAAAACCAAAGGCAGATGAAATCCGCCGGGCCATTAGCTAGTTAGAGCTTAATTGGTAACAGCAGAAGGACTCCAAACGGGGTCCTTTTTACTTGCTTTGGCAATTTCACCCAAGATCTTTTCATGAAGCTCGCACTCTTCTGGGCTGGCTGTCATCAGTTTGAGTTTCGTAGGCAAGGCTTTCATTTGGCCGGATGCATCGGTGCCAACGGTGTAATCAATCAAATCAATGGACAGATCTTCTTGACCACGCGTCATAGCTACATAGACTTCGGCCAACAGTTGGGCATCAAGTAAAGCGCCGTGCAAAGTACGATGTTGATTACTAATGGCAAATCGCTCGCAGAGTGCATCTAGCGAGTTACGCTTGCCTGGAAACATTTGGCGGGCATCCAAGAGGGTGTCTGTCACTTTGGATGCAAGACCTCTAAAAGGAGGGCGCTTCAGTAAAGCAAATTCGTTATCTAGGAATCCCAAGTCAAACGCTGCGTTATGGATCACCACTTCAGCGCCATCAACAAACTCAATGAGCTCTTCAACAATATTGGCAAATACCGGCTTGTCGGATAGGAATTCACGGGAGAGTCCGTGAACGGCAAAAGCGCCTGCATCGATATCACGCTCGGGATTAATGTAGTAATGGAAGGTGCGATCAGTTAATCGACGACCTATCATTTCAACGCAACCAATTTCAATAATGCGATCGCCTGTAGCGGGGTTTAGTCCAGTAGTTTCGGTATCGAGAATAACTTGACGCATTAGGTACCTTCCAATACAGATGGGGGGATTTCCATGGGGCCAGTCCCAGCATATTTATCAAGATATAGATAAATGACTGGCGTAATAATCAGAGTCACAAATTGAGAGAAGATCAATCCACCTGCGACGCTGATGCCTAATGGTTGGCGAAGTTCGGCGCCGGCACCAATTCCAAAAGCAATAGGAAGTGCACCCATCAAGGCGGCAAAGGTGGTCATCATAATGGGGCGGAAGCGCAAGATACATGCTTCACGAATTGCTTTTTCTGGAGACATGCCTTGATTACGTTGCGCGTCCAAAGCAAAGTCGATCATCAAAATCGCATTTTTCTTCACGATACCAATCAATAGCAAGATACCAATCGATGCAATGATCGTCAGTTCAAAACCAAAAATACGCAACGCTAGGATGGCGCCAATCGCAGCAGATGGAAGTCCAGCCAAAATGGTGAGGGGGTGGATATAGCTTTCGTATAGAACGCCCAACAGAATGTAGATCACACCAAGCGCGGCAAAAATCAAGATTAGCTGACCGGATTGATTGCTCTTAAACACGGCTGCATCACCACCATAGCTAGTGATGATCGAGGGTGGTAGGTTAATTTCTTTGGTGTATGCCTCAATCTTTTTAGTCGCATCGCCCAGGAAGACATCTGGTGCGAGGTTAAAAGAAAGGGTCACCGCTGGAATCTGTCCTTGATGATTTACCGCAGTAGGGCCAATCGTTCTGGTAAAGCTGGCCACACTCGAAAGCGGAATGAGCTTGTCAGTAGCGCGTCCACGCACAAAGATCTTGTTGAGATCAGTCTCATACTGACGATCCTCCTCTGCAGCCTCAAGAATCACATAGTAGGTATTTACTGGTGTGTAAATGGTAGAGACTTGTTTTTCACCATAGGAGTTATAGAGTGCTGAGCGAATATCGGTAATGGTGACGCCTGCACTAGCCGCTTTTTCGCGATCAATATCGATCTTGACATTGAGACCCTTTAACTGAGAGTCACTGGTGACGTCGCGGAACATGGGGTCTGCTCGCAACTTCTGCATTAACTTATCCGCCCATTCATTAACGCCCTCAAAGCCAACGCTTTGCAATGTAAATTGATAGCGACTCTTACTACTTTTGCCGCCAAGTTGTAAGTTCTGAACCGGACGCATATAGACCTGCAGGCCAGGGATTTCTTTGAACTTGGCGCGGAGACCCTCCATAATCTTCGCCATTTTGGCGCGATCACCTTTGGGTTTGAGGATGATGAAGATGCGACCAGTATTACTGCCAGAACTATTCCCACCACCAACGACTGAGATAGAGCTGGCCACATTCGGGTCTGTATTGACTAGCGCCGCAGCTTGATCTTGCAGCACCAACATGGCCTTGAAAGAAATATCTTCCGATGCCTCGGTTGTTGCAAGGATCTGTCCAATGTCTTCCTCTGGAAAAAATCCCTTTGGACTATTGATAAATAGAACAACGGTAATGACAAAGGTTGAGAGGGCGCCCCACAATACTTTTTTGCGGTTCAGTAGGGCCAGGTCCAGGTAATGAATATAGGTCTTGAGCATCCAGTCAAAAAAGATGTCAAACTTTTTATTGATTGCATATTCTTTTGCGTGCTGCCCTGGCTTAGGTAGAAAGCGGCTGCAAAGCATTGGTACTACGGTAAGGGATACCAGCGCAGATACCAAGATCGATAGGGATACGACAACGGCAAATTCTCTAAACAGGAGGCCGATAGGGCCTGGCATAAAGAAGAGTGGAATAAATACCGCAACCAAAGAGATGGAGATTGAAATAATTGTGAAGCCAACCTCTTTGCTTCCTTTGAGAGAGGCTTTGAGTGGATCCATACCTTGCTCAACATAGCGCATGATGTTCTCTAAAACCACAATCGCATCATCAACTACCAAACCTACGGCCAGGGTAATACCAAGCAGAGAAATGTTATCTAAGCTATAGCCCAAGAAATACAACAAAAAGAACGCGCCAATCAAAGAGATTGGAAGGCTAATCGAAGGAATAATGGTGGCTGAGATGTGTTTAAGGAATAAGAAGATCACGAGGACCACTAGTAGCACGGTCAAGGCTAGCGTGATATTGACGTCATGAATCGCCTCAATAATAGAGAGCGATCGGTCATTCAAAAGCTGCAGCTTGATGGACTCAGGCATTTGCTTTTGAAGTTGGGGTAGCAATTCCTTGACTGACTTCACTACTTCAACTGTGTTTGCATTTGGCTGACGTAGTACAGCTATCGCAATTGATCTTTCGCCATTGGCGCTGGCCAAGGTCTTTACGTCCTCATAGCTCTCTACAACCTCGGCTACATCCTTGAGGTAAATCGGTAAACCATTTTTCTGGCTAATGATGAGGTTGCCAAATTCTTCTGGACGAACTAGTTGGGGATTGGCATAAATAGTGATCGATTGGCGGGGGCCATCTAATACGCCTACTGGACTATTAGAGTTTGCTTTATTAATTGCTGCAGCAACATCATCCATTGTCAAATTGCGATTGCCTAGTGCATCTGGATGAACACGAACTCGGACGGCATAACGTTTGGCGCCATAGACCAGAACCTGCGCTACGCCGCTAATAGTGGATAAGTTCGGCGATAGCAAATTTTCAGCGTAAGCATTGAGCTCGGATAAGCTAATTGAAGGTGACTGCATTCTCACCACCAGAACTGGCGTGTCAGCAGGATTAATCTTGCGATAGGACGGTGGCACCGTCATCTCAATTGGAAGACGCTTTTGTGCTCGCAGCAAGGCCGCTTGAACGTCTACAGCTGCTTTATCAATATCACGATCATTATTGAACTCCAAGGTGATGCTGGTGCTACCTAAGGAGTTGGTAGAGCTAATAATCTTCACACCATCAATAGTGGAGAATTCTTTTTCTAAAGGGAGGGCAACTGCAGACGCCATATTTTCTGGTGAGGCGCCTGGAAGCGATGCGCTAACAGAAATAACTGGCGTATTAAAACTCGGAAGGGCTGCAACTGGAATATTGAGATAAGCCACAGTTCCCGCAATGACGGTTGCCACAGACAGCAACACCGTCATTACCGGGCGGCGAATACATAATTCGGATAGGGTCATTTCTTGTCTGCTGCGGATGGAGTTGCAGGAGTTGCTGCAGGCGTAGGAGCAATTGCTGGTCCAGGTGCGCTAGGAGTAGGGGGTGCTGTTGCCGGTGCTGCACCTTTCGATTCTTTCGCCTCCTTAACCTTGCTGCCAGGACGTAGGTTTTGCTTTCCTTCAACTACCACGCGATCACCAGAGTCAATCCCGGTAATCACAGAGGAGCCTTGATATTCATAAACCACTTTGACTGGTTTTGAAACTGCTTTACCGTCTTTATCGACTGTGTAGACTAGTTTGCCTCGTGGGCTAATCACTACAGCTTGGGATGGAACGGCGAGCGCATCTTTTAGATTGTTGGCAACAAGCGATACGCGTGCGAACTGTCCAGGCAGAAGAGTCATTGCATCATTTGGAATTTGTGCCTTAACGCGAACAGCTGCAATTGAAGGGTCGACCTGATTATCAATAACCAGGACTTTGCCTTCATAGGTTCTTTTGCTGGCATCGCCGACAGTTACCTTCACTGTGAGTGGCTCACCGTCCAATTGATTCTCCAGCAAGATAGGGATATCTTTTTCTGGAATGACGAATTGAACATTAATGGGGTTGAGTTGGGTAATGGTCACCATGGAACCAACGCTCGAGGTAGCGGTTGAGCTAGTAGCTGTTGTGACTACGTTGCTGGCCTGTACCAAAGAGCCTGGGAATACGTTAATGATTCCAGCTCGACCATCAATCGGTGAGCGGATTGAATCAAACGACAGCTGCACCTCAGCAGAGCGAGCGGCAGCTTGAGCTGATTTAGCGTTCGCCAGGGAAGTTTCCAGCCCCGCCTTAGAAATAAAGTTTTTTGCGACCAGCTCTTTGGCGCGCAAATATTGTTTTTGAGAATCATCAGCTAAGGCTTTTAATCTCTCATAGTTCGCCTTGTCATTGCGATCATCAAGGGTAAATAGGAGTTGACCCTGTTTCACTTCCTCTCCGTCCTTAATGTGAATCTTGGCAACTGTATTGGTCACCATCGGACGAATATCTACAATGCTATTACTGACAATCGTGCCAGTAGCTTCGATCACTAAGGGGATCTCTTTTTTGTCTACAACAACGGTGGTAACAGTTACTGGTCCACCAGCCTTATCGGCTGCAGGAAAAAAGTAATCGTAAGCTTTGGATCCAGCATAGAGCGCTATCAATACCGCCAAAATACGCCACTTGTATTTCAGCGTGAATTCTTTAGCGGTGGCGTAGTCAATTTTTTTGACTTTATCGACGTAAGGCGAGAGCTTTTGCCAAAGCTTGCATAAGCGCGCCTTTGCCGAATTTTTAAGTGCGGGTAGTTTGGCTATTGCTTTATCTAAGGCTGATTCAATTTTTGACACGGTCTCGGTGTTTTTCTTGGTTCTATATGGGTTTAGTGGTGAATTCTGTACCAGCTCTGAATCCGTTCATTCTCTCATAAGACCGTCAAAAACGGGCTTGCCGACGCCTATCCAGCTTAAGGTAGAAATTCTTCAACGCCTTTGTTTGCCAGCAAGTCTGCGAGCTCATTTCCGGGGTGGCCATTATGTCCGCGTACCCAATGCCAAGAGATCTTGTGACTAGGGATTAAGGCATCCAATTCCTGCCATAAGTCAGCATTTTTGACCGGGTCCTTGCTAGCGGTCTTCCAGCCTCTCTTTTTCCAGCCCTCTAACCATTCTGTAACGCCTTTTTGGACGTATTGGGAGTCGGTCCACAGCTCAACCGAGCTAGTTTGCTTGAGTGCCCGTAATGCATGAATAACGGCGCTAATTTCCATGCGATTATTGGTGGTGTGCTCGGCACCCCCGTGCAAATGCTTTTCATGCCCTCCGGAGCGCAGAACAGCGCCCCAGCCTCCAGGACCAGGATTGCCTTTACATGCGCCGTCGGTATAAATGACGATATGGGGGAGTGATTTTGTGTGGGGCATACCGTTAATTTACTTGGTCTTGATTATTTGCCAGGTTCTGACGGCTTTCAGCGGCTGGGCTTAATTGGCCAATTGCTGGAATGCGCAAGCCCTGGACTTGCCCAATGAGGCGGATACCTTGTTGGCGTTTGATGGCTGAAACCAAGAAAACAGCTCCAAAAATAGGCCACCAGCGATTACCGGCGGGCTCCATGAAGTCCATTCTGCCCATGCCGGACTCACCACTTAAGGGGAGTTTGTAGCAACCAAAATGACCGCGATCTAAGGAGAAGTTCAACAGCTGTAACCAATCTTTAATTCTCAGGAGGCTAATAAACTGTCCATCTCTTGGGAGGTAGGGGCTGCCGATCAGCCTGCTCAGATATTGGCGCATCCCCCAAAGGCTAGCTGGGTTAAAGCCTGAAATAATCAAGCGCCCCTCAGGACGAAGTACTCGCTCAGCCTCTCGCAGAATTTGATGAGGGTCAGCAGCAAATTCCAAAACATGTGGAAGCACTAATAAGTCGATGGTTTCAGATGCAAAAGGTAGCTCGTTGGCATTGCCCTCTACTTGATGCCAGTTAAATTGACTGGCGTGTTTTTGGCGATCATTTGAATGAATTAACAGGGCATGCAAAGGCATGCGATTTTCTGCCAGGGTATTCATTTGTGGCAAACCGATCTGAACAGCATAAAAACCAAACACATCCCCCACGATTTGGTTGAAGCATTTTTGCTCCCAGGCAAGCACATAGCGTCCAGGAGGCGATTGCAGCCACTTTTCCCATGAACTCCATGGTGGTGCAGGCATCTGAGATGGGGAGGGTGGGGTTGGTATCATCGGTCTATGGTGAAGAATACTTTATTGCAGGTTTGGCCGATACCGGCCTTTGATGACAACTACATCTGGTGCATCCATGATGGCCAATCCGCCTTAATTGTGGATCCAGGTGATGCTGCGCCAGTACTGCAATACCTTGAGCAGAAAAATCTGACCCTGACAGGCATTTTAATTACGCATCATCATGCTGACCATACGGGCGGAATCCTGAATTTATTGCAGGCACTGGGTTCAGTTCCAGTTTATGGCCCAGCTAATATTGAGATTCCTGGTCGCACGAATGTCGTGATGGAAGGTGACAAGATTGAGGTGGCTACTCCACGTATTAGCCTTGAGGTGTACGAAGTGCCAGGCCATACCTTGACTCACATTGCTTACTTCGCAAACATGCAGGCTAATGTAGTTGAACCCATGCTGTTCTGTGGCGACACCTTGTTTGCGTCAGGCTGCGGTCGTTTATTTGAGGGCACGCCAACGCAGATGAGCCAGTCCCTCGCCAAGTTCATTGCCTTACCAAAAAATACCCTGGTGTATTGCACCCATGAATACACCTTATCGAATATTCGCTTCGCCTTAGCGGTTGAACCCAATAATGCAAATCTTATTACTTGGGCCCAAACTGCCAAGGCTCTGCGTGATCAACATCTGCCCACCTTGCCTACGACTATTGGTCAAGAGTTGCAGGTCAATCCATTCATGCGTTGTGATCAACAGGCCGTCATTGATGCTGCCCTTGAAGTTTCTGGTGAGAAATCATTGCCAACGCCTGCGCATGTCTTGGCGGTGATCAGGGCCTGGAAGGATCGGTTCTGATGTTGTGGCGCTATGCGGCGATCTTGTTGATTGCTGCACTCTCGGGTTGCGCAAGTACTGGGGACTGGTCTTCCGATACCCCGACGCGTAAAGATCCTCGTGCCGCTAGGGCAAAGAGGGTGAACTTGCAGAACCAATCTGTCAGCGATTTGTATGCACCATCAAGCAATCTTTGGATTCGTATTCGGGATGGCTTTGAGATGGAGCCGATGAATACTCCGCTAGAAATCGAGCAAGTACGCTGGCTCAGCGCTCGCCCTGATTATGTGAATCGCTCGATGACTCGTTCATCCCGTTATCTGTTTTATATCGTGCAGGAAGTGAATGCGCGCAATATGCCAACTGAGATTGCTTTATTGCCTTTTGTGGAGAGCGCCTTCGTCACCAATGCAAAGTCCAGCGCTAAGGCAATGGGTTTGTGGCAATTTATGCCAGCCACCGGCAAAGACTTTCGTTTAACGCAAAACGTCTTCAGAGATGAGCGCAGGGATGTTATTCAATCAACCGATGCAGCCTTAGATTATTTACAGCGCTTGTATAAGCAGTTTGGTAGCTGGGAGCTTGCATTAGCTGCTTATAACTGGGGCGCTGGCAATGTCGCTAAAGCGCAGAAACGTAATTTGGCAGCGGGGCTTCCGACTGATTACCTGAGTCTCAAAATGCCAAATGAGACCCGCAACTATGTACCCAAGTTGATGGCCTATCGACAGATTGTGTTGGATCCCCAGGCCTACGGCATCGTGTTACCTGAGTTAGAAAACCATCCTTACTTTGTGGCGGTCGACGTAGGTAGTGATATCGACGTTGATCTAGTGATTAAGTTAGCCGAGATTCCAGCGGATGAGTTTCATAGCCTAAATCCGTCTTTTAATAAGCCGGTCATTTTGAGCAATGCCAATCAGCAGATTTTGTTGCCGTTCGGTCATGCGGAAATCTTCCAGGCAAACCTCAAGCAGTACAACAAACCTCTTTCTTCTTGGGCCGCCGTTCAGGTCACCAAAACAGAGTCTGTTGACCAGGCTGCCAAAACCTTGGGAGTGGATGTCGACACTCTACGAGAAGTAAACGGCATTCCAAAGGGTATGCGCATTCGTTCTGGGTCTACCGTGTTGGTGCCCAAAACCAGCCGTAGACCTGGTGATATTTCTCTGGCGATGGCAGAAAATGGCAGTCTCAGCCTTGATAAGCCGGCGCCCCCAGCGCCTAAAAAATGTGCAAAAGGGGCCAAATGCCCGGTAGCAAAACCTGCAAAAGGGGCTACTAAGGGTAATTCTTCCGCAAATAATGCTGCATCTCAGCATAAATCCGCATCGACAGGGCTTGCAAAATCTG
>ERZ650303.257-NODE-257-length-15976-cov-16.350983_pt1 | contig 15976 bp, 12 predicted proteins | sample MGYA00376239_ERZ650303 | MGnify/ENA primary metagenome ERZ650303 (study PRJEB26733, sample SAMN07839262) | wastewater metagenome | biome: small river; feature: stream; material: water | place: USA: North Carolina | collected 2016-04-05 ... | reverse complement strand
CCATCTCGCAAAACGCGGGGTTCACATACGTGATGCGGCCTTCGTTGTCACGCGCACGCAAGCCCGTGACCAGTGAGTCTTCCATGGCTTTACGAAAAGCCAACGCATCGGCCAAGTCCAACTCCACACGTTGGCGACGGCGCATGTCACGCCCCAACATGACGAGCACGGTGACCAAGGCAATCGCCATCGCCGTGACCAAAGCGGTCAACACATTGGGGAATAAATCCGGCGCACCTCGCCAACTGTCCATGCGCAACACCATGGTGTGGCCCGGTAAATCGATCAGTTGCTTGGCAATGAACACGCGCGAGCCACGGCGTGCCGTGCCGTGCATGGCCAGGCGTGTGCCATCCGATTCGGTGAACGACACCTCTTGGCTGCGAGTCAGTTGTGGGCCCACCATGTTCACCAAAATTTCGCCCAGCGAATACGTGGCCACGGTGTATCCCGTGAGCTGCCCATCGGTGATCACGGGCAAACACAAATCCATGATCTCTAAACCCAAGCCATCGGCTTGCGGCACGTAGGTGCTGGCCCCATAGCCCGGCCCACTTTGGCGGCGCGCCACGCCACAGGCCTGCACCACCTCAGGTTGGTTGGCTGCACGACCAAAACGATTGAACACGGGGGCGCGAAACGGCGTGTCGATGCTCTTGAGGACGCGCAGCTCCGTGTCGCGCAACTCTAAGCGCAGCCACTCGCGATGCTCCCGCAACAAGGTATGCGCGTCTTGCCCCCAAGGCATGGCATTGCGGTCGGCATATTGCAAGGCTTGCAAACTCTGCACATTGCGGGTGAGTGCGGTGCGAATGTCGCTCACGGCATCGGCCGCGTCCCGCTCCAAACGGTTTTGCACTTGACTGACTTCATAACGTCCCGCCAGCCACACCAAGGTGCTGAGCATGGACAGCACAAGCACCACCAACAGTCCCCACAGCACCCAGCGACGTATTTGAGCTCCTACAGGAAACAGCATCAGTCCACCTTGGTGACGCGGGGGTCAGCCCATGTGCCATCGACGTGAAACTCCGTGGTGCCCGCGCGCACCAAAGGCTTGCTCAAAATCATCTGCGCGAGGTAGCTGGTCAAGCCGACCAAGGGATTGATGGTGGCCACGTAAAGCGAGGCCGTGCCCGCATTGATTTCAGGCACTACCACCACCTTGAGTTTTTGAGTTTCACGCACCAAGTCGGCACTGCCTTCAATCAACGCGCCAGCCACCACGCCTTTCATCTGCAAGTTGTTGGTGGATGCCACGCCTTGTTCGATGCGCACATCGCCGCGCACAAAGTCAAAGGCAAACCCATCGCTGAACAGGTCGCTGAAGTCCAAGGTCAGGCGCCGCGGCAAGGCCTGTAAATTCAGCACGCCTAGCAAGCGGGCGGCACCTGGTTCTGTTTTTAAGAACTGTCCTTTTTCAATCGCCAAGTTCATCTTGCCGCTCATGCTGGCGTAGTCCAAGGTGATGGGCGAACCTTGCCAAGACACCTGGCCTTCCAAGCGGCCCTCGCCATCGCGAATTGCGCCAGGCGTGCCCAAGCGCGTCAACAAATCACCGCTGTCGCGAATGGTCAACACAAAATTAAATTGGGTACGGCGCACCCGCGGCCCCTCGGCAGCCCAATTGCCATGGGCGGCCAAAGTGGCTTCCGGCAAGGTCACGTTGAACTTGTTCAAACGCCATTCGCGCACCGCGTTGGCCCCCATGCGGTTGACGGCATCAATCTCTAAGCGCCCTAACTTCTTGCCACGCAAGGTCAACTCATTCACCACAATATCCAACGTGGGGATGCTGCTGGGTTGCTCGGTCAGCAGGCGTTCCACGTCCGGCACGGAGCTGGGTGGGATATTCAGATACGCCAAACGCACATACAGCTGTGCCGGCACATTGCCATTGGGTGGACGCACTTCGGCAGAACCATTGAGCTCATCGGCACTGATGTTCAAGCGCCACAGGTCGCCTTGGCGCGTACCACCCACCACCACCCGATGGATCACGCGGTCAGACACTTTGAGTTGCTCTGCCAGCAACGCCGCAAAGGTGGGCATGTACTCTTGCGCGCTGTCCCCCGCCGCTTCGCTGCCAATGACAGAGGGGGTGAGCTGTTTGCGTTTGAGCGGTGACACACCGGTGAGTTGGGTGAAGGCCGTGTTCCACGCGTCCAAGTCGAGCGACGGCAATTGCAAATTCAAACTCACCGCGTTGTCACGCATCGGCACCGCATCGATCACCGATTGCCCCACCGCAATGCCCCCGCGCACGACGCGGGGACGCACACCACTGAGGTCACGCACATACGTGACTGCGACCATGCGCCCCAACACCACTTTGATTTGGTCTTGCAACAGGCGTGATTTGGGCTGCAACGATTCGCGCGTGAGTTGTGACTCGATGCGCAACGGCATGACCGCCGATGCTGCTTTGTTCAGCGGGGCCGGCAAATTCAAGGCCATGCCTTTGAGGTCGCTGTTGATCAACAACTCCGGTTGCCCGCGGCGCAAGCCCAATGTGGCGCTGTAGCTGGACTTGCCAGACGCACGCTGCGCCAAACGAGACACAAAGCCCAGTTCGCGCGCCTGCTGCAACCCCTCAGCCGTCAAGTCACCACGAATTTTGAGCTGCAAGGGCGACTCTCCCTCTCCCGCGACAAACGACAAGCCGCCCTCCAACACAGCATCGCCCCCCAACAGCTGCGCTTGTACGGCTTTCAGCCGAAACCCCTGTTCGCTGAATTGCAAAGTGCCACGCGTGCGGTTGAGCACGGGTGTGCCGGGAATGATTTGCAAAGCGTTATCGGCAAAGGTGACACTGCCTTGAACTTCCGACTTCGCCAATTGATCGATCGGCAGGGTCAGTGCCAATTTGAAACTGGCCGAACCACTTGCTTGGCTCTTGCTCAAGACCGTGCCGGTCAACTCGTTGAGTGCCGAATTGGCAATCACCGTCAGCACTTGCGCCAAGGGGCCTTGCGCTTCGCCCGTGACACCCACCACCGGTTGTGCCAGGGTGGGGATGTGTGCCTCTACTTTTTGCCATGTCACCCCTGGTGCCCCGGCCAGTTGTGTGCGGCCCTTGAAATGCAGGGCCGCGCGGTCAAACACCAACTCCCCGTTCACGTCCGTCAAGGCCGGCCATGCCGGTGGTGCCGGTGTTTTGGCTTTCGGGGGCTCAGGTGGCACATAGGCATATTTGCCTTGCGCCACTTGGGCCACGATGCGGAACTCGCCCAGCTTGGGGTTCTCAAACGGCATGTCATTCAAGTTGCCGCGCAAGCGCATCGTCACATGGCTGGCTTCGCCAGCCTTCACGGCATCTCGCACATACGTGCGCACAGCCGCGGGCAAGGTGTTGGGCAAGTAGCGATGCACCTGTGCCACATTGGCGCGGCTCAGGGAGGCCGTCAAATCCAACACCCCCGGTAAACGGGCCTCACCTTCCCCTGTTTTCCAATTGCCGCTGAAGTCCCCGGCCATGTCGTCATTGACCACGCGACCTTGTGTGAATTGCACAGCCACGTCATCGCCTTTGAGTTGCCAGGCCAATTGCGCGGAGGCCTCGGTCAGTGGGACGTGCGGCGCATCTAGCCCCATGGGCAGGGTCAAGCTGCCTTGGTGAATGCTCACGCGGGCTTTGCCGCCTTTTTGCGTCAAGTCGAAGTCCAATTGCGCTGCCTGCACACCAGGCACTTGGGCCAACCAACTGTCGGCGTGGGTCTCGCGTTGCATGGCGAACTGACGCACTTGGCCACGGGCGCTGTACTGCAACCCTGCATCTGCGTTTGTTTGCCACGACGCCTTGAGTTGGTTCACCTGGCCTTGGGGTTGCGCGCGTGCCAGAAGGCCACGCACTTGCTCTGACAGGGGCACACGCTGGCTGATTTGCGCCAAGGCGTTCAGGTCCAAACGGTCCGCGCTCAAGGCGCCCGATTCAAACCCGTCGCCCTGCCAACTCACACGCAACAGCCCCCCCGGCCAATGCTCGCCTTCCAGGGTGTCGAACACCAAGTCTTGGCTGCTGATTTCCACTTCACGGCCTTGCCACTGCGCGCCCAAGCGGCCATGCACATGGCGCAGGCTCAAGGGCCGCAAGTCGGCGCCCAAACGGGCCGCCACAGCATCCAGTGCGACATCTGCGGTCACGCCTGTGGCTTGTCCCTTTTGCACATCGGTCCACAAGCGCACCGCGCCACGCCCTTCATGCAAAGACAAGCCTTTGTCCATCACCACCCATTGGCGCAAAGCGGCAAGATCAACATAAGGCAAATCGGCATACAGCTCGCCCGACCAGTGCGCGGTGTCGCCGGCACGCTGCCAAGGCGCTTGGTAAAACTTGCCGCGCATGGACACGCGTCGGCCCAGGGCCTCGGGCGGTGTGGCGTCGAGGCGCAGCTCGTGTTGGAAGCGGTGGTTCTTCACCGACAGGTCCACGCCTTGCAGCGTTAGCACCGGTGCGCTGGTTTGCGCAGCCGTTGAACGACTGTCGTCACGCCAATGCACCACGCCTTGGCGCACCACAAATTCGGGTTGCGAGAAAAACCAGTCCGCACCACTGCCGTCGCCCGACGCTCCCGTGTCTAGACCCGCCACCCACACATGGCCCTCAACATCACGACGAATTTCCAATTCGGGTTGTTCAATGTCGAGTTGCTCGAATTGACCAAACAGCACCGAGCGTGGCGACACGGCAGCCAGCACGCGTGGCAAGCGCAAAGCCTCTCGCCCTTCTTTGTCAAACAACTGGATGTCGCCGAGTTCAAGCCAGGGCACCCACCAACCCCCTTGCATGCTGATGCGACCGATTTCCACACGCACACCCAAGGCACGTGAGGCTTGTTGTTGCATCACCTCACGGTAATCTCCAATTCGCGGCACAATGAAAATGTGCAGGGCGCTCCATGCGACCAACACCGCCACCCACCCGAACGCCACCAAGCCCACAGCCCAGTTGAGCGCACGACGCCAGCCAGACTTGGTTTTCAAATCTGGTTCAGCGCTTTCGGGAGTGGGGTTCACAGCGTCAGAGAAATGTTTCATGGTGGTAGCAACGTGACCGGAATTATCCCCTCCTCTATGTCGAATTTGAGTACTTATTCACGCTTCGTCCAGCGTTTACGTCGCCGCTATGTGAATGAGTTGCATTTGTTGCCGCAAGGCGCGCCTGTCTTGGCCACCCTGCAGGTCTGTTTTGAGACGCTGCGCCAAACCCACAACTGCAGCGATGCTCTGCGCGTGCTGCGCCAACTGGTGATGGAACGCTTGGTGGTGCTGGACTGCGACCAAGGCGCCGACCTCGAGGTGGTGACGCGCGCGATGACTGAGTTGGGTGAGTTCGCGCTGGATGCGGCCTTTCGCGAAGCCCAAACCCAGCTCGATAGCAGCTATGGCATGCCCACCACCCCCAGCGGCGCACGTGCCACGTTGTGGATCATCGGCATGGGTAAATTTGGTGCGCGCGAGCTGAATGTGTCGAGCGACATCGACCTGATTTATGTGTACGACGAAGACGGTGAAACCACTGGGCTGGCCGACGGGCGCGGGCGCATCAGCAACCACGACTACTTTGCCAAAGCGGTCAAACTGATTTACGCCTTGATCGGTGATACCACCGAACACGGGTTTGTGTTTCGCATGGACTTGGCTTTGCGCCCCAACGGCAACTCGGGGCCCAGCGTGGTGTCACGCCAAGCGCTGGAAGAATATTTCTTGGTTCAGGGCCGCGAATGGGAGCGCTTTGCCTGGCTCAAGAGCCGCGTGGTCGCCCCCTTCAGCGCCAAAGCCAATGCATTTGAACTGCGCGACACCGTGCTGCCTTTTGTGTTCCGACGCTATTTGGATTACAGCGTGTTTGAAGCCTTGCGCGGCTTGCACCAGCAAATTCGCAAACACTCGGCCACACGCAGCGCGGGTCGACCTGAGCGCGCCAACGATGTGAAGCTCTCACGCGGCGGCATTCGTGAAATTGAATTCACTGTGCAACTGTTGCAAGTGGTGCGCGGGGGCCACTTCCCCGAGTTGCGCACACGGCCCACATGCCAAGCTTTGCAACGCCTGAGTCAAGCCAACCTCATGCCCGCGGCCACCGCTGAAGCGCTGACCCAGGCCTATGTGTTTTTGCGCCAAGTCGAACACCGCATCCAGTACCTCGACGATCAGCAAACCCACGTGCTCCCCACCCATGACGATGACCTGAACTGGATTGCCTTGACCCTGGGCTTTGGCGATGTGTGCGACTTTCTGTCGCAACTCGACAGCCACCGCGAATTGGTGGCGCACGAGTTTGACCGGCTGTTGGGCTTGGGCGAGAAAGCCGAATCCAACGGCAACGGCGCGTGCAAAGGTTGCACACGCCCAAACGACTACGTCGATTTGGCCTCCCTGCTCCCCGACCTGAACGCACGTTTGCGTGAGCGCGTGACACATTGGTGCGAGCAACCCCGCATGCGGGCCTTGCGCGACGAAAGCGTGCAGCGCTTACTCAAACTGTTGCAACGCACCAACGCCTGGATTGACGATGGCCGCATCACTGAAGAAGCCGCGGTGCGTTGGAGCGATTGGATCGAACCTCTGCTGCGTCGTGAAAGCTATTTGGCCTTGCTGATTGAACGGCCCCGGGTGCACGAACAACTGATGCGTTTGTTGGGCCTCGCGCGTTGGCCGGCGAAGTATTTGCAGCAACACCCAGGCGTAATTGACGAGCTGGCGGGTGAGGCCTTGCTGGCCGAACGTTTTGTAGCGGCTGAATTTGAGCACGAGTTGAATCGCCGTTTGGAATCACTGCAAGCCACGGGGCAGGCCGATGAAGAAACCTTGCTCAATCTGTTGCGCCGTGCGCACCATGCCGAGGTATTTCGCACCTTGGCACGGGACGTGGAAGGTCGCATCACGGTAGAACAAGTGGCCGACGACTTGAGCGCTTTGGCCGACTCCGTGCTGAAAATCACCAGCCGTTGGGTGTGGCAACACTTCAAACAACGCCACCGCGATGAACCGCAATTTGCCATCCTCGCTTACGGCAAATTGGGCGGCAAAGAACTGGGCTATGGCAGTGACCTCGACATCGTGTTTGTCTATGAAGACCCCCACGAGCGGGCCGGCGAGATTTACGCAGCCTATGTGCGCAAACTCATCAACTGGCTGGCCGTGAAAACGGGCGAAGGTGATTTGTACGAAATTGACACCGCGCTGCGCCCCAACGGCAACTCTGGCCTCTTGGTGTCGACCTTCGAAGCCTACGCCGACTACCAATGCCAGCGCGGCGAAAACACCGCATGGACGTGGGAACACCAAGCCATGACGCGGGCGCGTTTTTGCCTGGGCTCACCCGAGCTGCAGAGTCGCTTTGATGCGGTGCGTGCCAACGTCATCAACGCCAAACGCGACCAAGCCGCCTTGCGCCAAGAGATTGTGGCCATGCGCGACAAGCTACGTGGCGCGCACACCGTGAAGCCCGATTTGTTTGACGTCAAACACAGCGCAGGCGGCATGGTGGACGTCGAGTTTGTCGTGCAGTACTTGGTACTGGCCCATGCACAACAGCACCCGGCTTTGCTGGCCAATGTGGGCAATATTGCGTTGTTGCTCAGCGCCGAAAAAGCCGGCCTGCTGCCTGTAGGCGTGGGCGAAGCAGCGGGGAGCGCTTACCGTGAACTGCGCCGCGTGCAACACCGCGCGCGTTTGGACGAACAGCCCACACAAGTGCCCTCGGCGGAATTGGACAAAGAATGCTCGGCCATTCAGACCTTGTGGCACGCGGTGTTTGGCTGATTACCCTTGGCGAATTTTCTTCACCAGCGCCGTGGTCGAGTACCCATCCACAAAGGGAATGGCTTGGGCACGGCCCCCATAGGCCAGCACCACATGCGTTTCTGCGAGTTTGCTCATGTCGTAGTCACCGCCTTTGACCAGCACATCGGGGCGCAGCTCGGTGATGAGCGCCAACGGGGTGTCTTCGTCAAACCACGTCACCAAGCTCACCGACTCCAAAGCGGCCATCAAAGCCGCCCGGTCTAGCTCGTTGTTCAGGGGACGGTCTGGGCCTTTGCCCAAGCGGCGCGCAGAGGCATCGCTGTTGAGGGCCACCACCAAACTGCCGCCCAAACTGCGGGCTTGGGCCAAATACGACGCATGGCCTCGGTGCAGCACATCAAAGACACCGTTGGTGAACACCACCGGCCCTTGCGCACGCAGGGCCGCGACGCGCTGCACAGCATCTTGGCGAGACGCCAGCTTAGAAAGAAAAGCAGGGGGAAGCAACGTGGTGTCAGTCATGGGGTGAATTTTAGGTGCGCCACTGGTGCACCGCGTCTGCAATGGCACTCAAGTCATCCACCACCCGCACGCGCGCGGCCTGGCTGCGACGCAGCGCGGGCGCTGCACCACCCGCCCACACTGCCACAGCGGGGGGCAAGAGTGCGCTCAACTCCATCAGCCCGCTCAACACGTGGTTGGTCTTCATATGGGCACTGAAACTCAAGGCCACCACGTCCACACCATGTACCGCGGCGGCTTGCGCGATGTCACGCACGGGCGTTTGTGTGCCCAACGACACACAACGACAGCCTTCCAACGTGAGCAGACTTTCAACCATCAACAACCCCAAGCCGTGGGCTTCTTGGGGAAAGGTGGTCAGCAGCACCACCGGTGTGCCGCCACCGGCGGGTGTGGACGTGGCCGCGATGGCCTGTCTCAGCACCCCGCTCACGCACTCGGTGTAAAGGTGCTCTTCATGCACCGCCAAATCACCACGCGACCAAGCCTCCCCCACAAGGGTGGTCAGCGGCGCCAGCACCTCTGTCACCAAACTCTGCAACCCCTTGTCTGACAAAGACTTGAGCAATTCGCGGCGCAAACCCTCAGCGCCTTGCGTCTGCAACAGGGTGATGTACGCCAACACATCGGCACGCGCATGGCCCCCCGCCAGGGCTGGCGCCGACTGCAGCACAGCCTCGCCTCGACTGAGGTGCTGCAGCATGTCCATCGACTGCGCCACGATGCGGCCCGGGCGGTGCCCTTGGTCCATCAAGCGCTTGATGACGCGCAGCTTCTCCACTTGCGCCATGGGATAGGTGCGCTCGCCATGCGGGTCACGGCCAGGCACGGGAAAGCCATAGCGACGCTCCCACACGCGCAGAGTGTCCTTGCCGATGCCGGTATCGCGCTCTACGGCAGCAATCGAAAGCGTCATGGATGAAGGGCCGTCACGTAAGTTCATGAATTTGGAATCCCCCGCGGGTGGACATGGAGAATATTTTTGTCCTAGACAAAAAGGCCATACTTGGCCATGATTCTGCACGAATGAAGAAGGACTTTCACGTGATGCACCGTTTTGTTTTCTTAAGCGCTTGGCTCTGGCTAGGCCTGCTGCCCTCGGCCTACAGCGCCACTGAGGGGGTGAGCACCAGCATGTGCCCTCGGGTCTTGCAACACACCGTGCTGCGCCTGCAAGACGAGAAGCCCCAAAACCTGTGCCAATACGCAGGCCATGTGGTGGTCGTGGTCAACACCGCCAGCTTTTGCGGCTTCACGCCGCAATACAAAGGCCTAGAAGCGCTTCATGCCAAATACAAAGACCGCGGGTTGGTGGTGTTGGGTTTCCCGAGCAACGACTTCTCGCAAGAACCCGACAGCAACGCCAAGATTGCTGACTTTTGCGAAAACACCTTTGGCGTGAAGTTCCCCATGTTTGTCAAAACCACCGTGCGCGGCGCAGACGCTTTGCCCCTGTTCAAACAGCTGGCTGAACAAACCCACACCACGCCAAAGTGGAACTTTTACAAATACGTCATCAGCCGCGACGGCAAGGACATCAAGAGCTTCAGCAGCATGACCAGCCCACAAGACAAAAGCTTGGTGCAAGAGATTGAAAAGCAACTGGCCGCCAAAGGTGCCGCCCAATGACGCCACGCATCGCCATCGTGGGCTCGGGCATTTCGGGCCTGTCTGCAGCCCATCACTTGCACGGCCAAGCCGACATCACGCTGTTTGAAGCGGGTGATTATTTTGGCGGTCATACCCACACGGTGGACGTGACACTGCCCACACCAACAGGCACACAAACACACGGTGTAGACACGGGCTTCTTGGTCTACAACGAGCGCACCTATCCGGGGCTGATTGCGCTGTTTGAAACACTGCAAGTGGCCACCGTCAAATCAGACATGTCGTTTTCTGTGCAAGTGCCACAGGCCCGTGACCAGCGCACATTGGAATGGAACGGCGCCAACCTGAACACGGTGTTTGCGCAGCGCAGCAACTTACTCAAGCCCCGCTTCTTGCGCATGTTGCGCGACGTGGTGCGCTTCAACACGCTCGCCACCGAGCTGGCCGAGCGCAACCAAGACCACGAACTCGCCCAACCTTTGAGTGGTTTTTTGTTCTCGCACAAATTCAGCGATGCGTTTCGAGACTGGTACTTGCTGCCCATGCTGGGTTGTATTTGGAGCTGCCCGACCGACCAAATGCTGAAATTTCCCGTCGCAACCATGATTCGGTTTTGTCACAACCACGGGCTCATTCAGGTGAACAACCGCCCGCAGTGGTACACCGTGGCGGGTGGTGCGCGTCACTATGTCGAGAAAATTTTGGCGCGCATTCCCGATCAACGCTTGAACACCCCCGTGCTGCGCATTGAGCGCGATGCCCACAGCGTGACCTTGCAAACGCATGCGGGTTCGGAGCGTTTTGACCAAGTCATTTTGGCCAGCCATGCCGACCAATCCCTGGCCATGTTGGCCGAACCCACCGCGCAAGAGCAAAGCACCCTAGGGGCCATTCGCTACCACCCCAACCGCGCGGTGCTGCACACCGACACCTCGGTGATGCCGCAAACAAAACTCGCATGGGCGGCATGGAACTACGAACGCGCGGCACACGACAGCACCGAGTCCACCCGTGTGTGCCTGCACTATTGGCTCAACCTGTTGCAGCCGTTGCCATTCAAGCAAGATGTGATCGTGTCGCTCAACCCCGTGCGCGAGATAGACCCCGCGCATGTGATCGGCGAATACGACTACGCCCACCCAGTGTTTGACCTACCCGCCATCCAAGCGCAAGCCCAGATGCCGCAACTGCAAGGCCAGCAACACACCTGGTTTGCCGGCGCGTGGATGGGCTATGGCTTCCATGAGGATGGGTTCAAAGCTGGGCGCGATGCCGCACAGAACTTATTGGCCAGCTTGGCACGATGAACCACATGACGCACAGCCCCACTTCGCTGGCCCATGAAAGGCCGCACGCCATGATTGGTTTTGGCCAAGTGCGCCACACACGCTTGCGTCCCAAGCACCACGCGTTCAACTACAGCACCTTTTTTTTGATGTTGCCCATGCGCACGCAGCACGCCACGGGCGATGCCGTGCTGCCCGTCAACCGCGCAGGCGTCATCAGCTTTCACGAGGTCGACCATGGTGATGGCCGCACACCCGAAGAGGGAGGCGCACTGGGATGGCTGGATGAATTGCTACACAGCGAGGGCATCACCGACGCCACGGGGGAAGTGTGGCTGCATTGCTACCCACGCGTGCTGGGCTACACCTTCAAGCCTGTGAGCTTTTGGTACTGCCACGCCGCTGACCACAGCTTGCGTGCCATCGTGGTGGAAGTGAACAACACCTTTGGCGAACGCCATTGCTATTTGCTAGACCGTCCGAAATACGGCGTTGAGCAACGCGCCAGCAAGGTGTTTCATGTGTCACCGTTTTGCGAGGTGCAAGGCGATTACCGCTTTCGCTTCATGCGCACCGCGGACCACACCGTGGCCCGCGTGGACCACGACGATGCACACGGGCCCTTGATTGAAACCAGCGTGAGCGGCCAACTCCAACCCATCACACGCGCCGCTTTGCGCCATGCCCTGTGGGGCTACCCGCTGATGACGGGCATGGTGATGGCACGCATCCACTGGCAAGCCTTGAAGCTATGGCTCAAACGTGTGCCGTTTTTCACCAAACCCACCCCGCCACAAGATTTTGTGACCCGCTGACCCAGAGAGAAGAACAGCCATGAACACCACCACGAATTCGGCCTCCTCCGTCGCCTCATCCTCCTCGTCAGCCATGCCTGCAGCAGCACGCCGTGTGGTGCATTTGCTGCAGCGTTTGCAACACGGCACGTTGCATGTGCAATGGCCCGATGGCCGTGTGGAGCAGTTTGGTTCCAGTGCCACGCCGGGCCAAGAATTGAATGCCACATTGCATTTGCACAGCTGGGCGCCACTGACGCAAGCCCTCAAATCTGGCGACATTGGCTTTGCTGAAAGTTACATCGCTGGCGAGTGGACCACCAACAACTTGGCCGATCTGCTGCAGCTCTTGGTGGCCAACCGCCGCGACATGGATGACTTGATTTTTGGCAGCTGGGTGGGGCGTTTGTTTTACCGCATACGTCACTTGCTCCACCGCAACACGCGCAGCAACAGCAAGAAAAACATCCATGCGCACTACGACCTTGGCAATGCCTTTTATGCGCTATGGCTAGACCCCACGATGAACTATTCATCGGCTTGGTTTGACAACGACAGAAGCCAACCCATGGCCGAGGCACAAAGCGCCAAAGTGCGGCGTGCCCTGCGCATGGTGGACGCCAAAGCGGGGGACCGCATCCTTGAAATCGGGTGCGGCTGGGGGGCCTTGGCCGAGCTGGGTGGCACCGAGTTTGGCGCGCGCATGAGCGGTGTGACGCTGAGCCACGAACAACTGATTTTTGCCAACCAGCGCATGCAAGCGCTGGGTTTGGACACGACCAGTGATTTGCGCTTGCAAGATTACCGCGACATCGACGATGGCCCTTATGACGCGATTTGTTCCATCGAAATGTTGGAGGCTGTGGGCCAAGAATATTGGTCCACCTATTTTCAAACTGTGGCCCGCTTGCTCAAACCAGGCGGCAAAGCGTGCATCCAGACCATCGTGATTGACGACGCCCTGTTTGATCGCTACGTGAAGAGCACGGATTTCATCCAGCAATACATCTTCCCTGGCGGCTGCTTGCCTTGCCCACGTGAATTTCGCGCACATGCGCAGCGCGCAGGGCTGAAGGTGGTGGACGAGTTGGCCTTCGGCTTGGACTACGCCGAAACCTTGCGCCGTTGGCGCCACCAGTTCATGGCCGACAAAGCGCAGGTGTTGCAACTCGGGTTTGACGAACGTTTCATTCGCATTTGGGAGTTTTACTTGGCCTATTGCGAAGCTGCGTTTGAGCAGCACAACACCGACGTGGTGCAGTTCACGCTGGTCAAACCATGACCACACGTCGTGCGACATTGGCCTTCGTCATGCGCACGGCGCTTGTCGGTTGTACCGGCGGCCTAGCGGCAACGCACGCCAACAGCCAAGGCCATGCGCAAGCAAACACCCCCGCAGCGGCAGCCCCCAGCTTTGTGCGTCCCTTGCTGCGTGGTACGCCGCGCCTGATTGGACAGCACCGCTTCTCCTATTGGGGGTTTGAGGTGTACGACGCCAACCTGTGGGGCAGCACGGCATTTGCACCTGAAGACTGGGCCAAACAAGTCTTGGCTTTAGAGCTGCGCTACCTGCGTGATTTCAAAGGTGCCGACATTGCGCAACGCTCGATGGACGAGATGCATGGACAAGTTGTCTTGAGCGATCGCCAAAAACAAAATTGGGCGGAGGTGTTGCGGTCGCTCATTCCCAATGTACGCACTGGTGAGCGCATCACGGGCATCTACACTCCCGACAAAGGCATGCAACTGTGGCACCAAGACCGCCTCTTGGGTGAGGTGGCAGATGCCGATTTGGCCCAACGCTTTTTTGGTATTTGGCTGGCCCCTGAGACCTCACAGCGGCAGCTGCGTCAGCGATTGCTCGCCGGCGCCCAACCATGAGACCCCACCTATGCCCTTGCTCCAACCCATGAATCCACCCATCACCGATTGGCGCGGTCGCAGTGTGTGGGTGATTGGCGCATCCAGCGGTATTGGCTTGGCCACCGCCAAAGCCCTGCATGCGGCAGGCGCTCGCGTGGTGGTGTCAGCGCGCAATGCCGAATTGCTGCAACAGTTTGTCGACACCCACCCCAGCGCGCAGGCGGTGGTGCTGGATGTGGCCGACACCGCCGCCATTGCCGCCGCGGCCCGCTATGTGCAAAGTCAGCAAGGCTTGGATGTGGTGATGTACTGCGCTGGCTACTACCAAGCCATGCGCGTGAGCGACTACGCTCTGGCTGACATGCTGCGCCACCTCGACATCAACTACACAGGCGCACTGCGTGTACTGGCGGCGGTGCTGCCCGAGTTGCTGCCGCAACAACGCGGTCATATTAGCTTGATTTCTAGTGTGGCGGGCTTTCGCGGCTTGCCACAAAGTTTGGCGTATGGCCCGACCAAAGCCGCCCTCATCAACTTGGCCGAGGCCTTGTATTACGACTTATCGCCACACGGCATTGGTGTCAGTGTGATCAACCCTGGTTTTGTCGAAACACCGCTGGTGGCAGGCAATGACTTTCCCATGCCCGCACTCATCACACCAGAGAAAGCCGCGCAAGAAATTCTGAAAGGATGGTGCAAAGGTGAGTTTCAAATCCACTTTCCCAAACGCTTCACGCGCTTGTTGCTGTTGCTACGCGTGCTGCCTTACCGCTGGTACTTCGCCTTGGTTCGCCGTGGCACAGGCATGTGATGACAGACACACCTGAAGCCGCCCTGCAACGTGTGGTGCATTTCTTTGAGCACCTGCAGCCCGCCGATGTGGCGCACATCGCCCACATCTATACCGCGGACGCACGGTTCAAAGACCCGTTCAATGAGGTCCAAGGCGTGGCGGCGATTGAACGCATCTTCGCCCACATGTTTGAGGCACTCGACACACCTCGCTTTGTGATCACGCACCACGTGCAACAAGGCGCGCAGTGTTTTGTAACTTGGGATTTTGTGTTCGCCATGCCCCGCCTGCACAAGCGAGCGCCACACACCATTCGCGGTGCCACGCACTTGGTGCTGCGTGAAGAGGCGGGGGTGTGGCGCGTGGCCGTGCACCGCGACTATTGGGATGCCGCTGAAGAGTTGTATGAAAAGCTACCCGTGGTGGGTGGCCTGATGCGTTGGTTGAAAAAACGCGCGAACAGTTAACCAGGCACTGTGTCTTTGAAGCTTTGTCGTTGCGACAGGCGCTCATACAAGGCCCCCAAATTGGGGTGCTGGCCACGCCAGTCGATGTGGGGGAAACGGAAGTCCAAGTAAGCCACCGCCACGCCCACGGCGATATCCGCCAAGCTCAGGTGGATGCCCACACAGTGGCTGCGCTCAGCCAAGGCCAGGTCCATCGCACTCAAGCTGCGGTCAATTTTTTGCAGTTGACGGTCAATCCATGCAGGGCTGCGTTCGCTCTCTTTGCGACCAGGCCAAGTCGCTTCCATGCGGGCCAGCAGGGCCGCATCCAACAAACCATCGGCCAGGGCCTCCCAGGTTTTGACTTCAGCGCGTTCGCGACCACTGCCTGGAATGAGCTTGCCCACGGGCGACAGGGTGTCCACATACTCCACGATGACACGTGAATCAAACAAGGCCTCGCCACCTTCCATCACCAAGCAAGGCACTTTGCCCAAGGGGTTAGAGGCAGAGATGTGGGTGTCTGCCGACCACACATCCTCGATCACGAACTGGTAATCCAGTTTCTTCTCAGCCATGACGATGCGCACTTTGCGTACATAGGGGCTGGTGGTCGAACCAATCAGTTTCATAAGTTTCTCATTGATTTATTGAGGCCCTAGTTTATCTAGCTTGGCGTATACATCTCGCTTGAGCCCAGCACCTAAAATTGCAGGATGAGCAATACCACCCGCACCCCCACAAGCCCCAATCAAAATATCTCACAAGTGACAGCCCTGTCGCCCCTCGATGGCCGCTATGCAGGCAAAGTCGCCGCCTTGCGCCCCTTGATGAGCGAGCAAGGCTATATGCACCGACGCGTGCAAGTGGAGATTGCGTGGTTCATCGCCTTGAGCGATGCGGGTTTTGCCG
>ERZ650303.256-NODE-256-length-15990-cov-6.535551_pt1 | contig 15990 bp, 18 predicted proteins | sample MGYA00376239_ERZ650303 | MGnify/ENA primary metagenome ERZ650303 (study PRJEB26733, sample SAMN07839262) | wastewater metagenome | biome: small river; feature: stream; material: water | place: USA: North Carolina | collected 2016-04-05 ... | reverse complement strand
GCACCAAGGCAAACGGCGTGCTTGTGCCGCCCTGCGCTGTGCCGGTTAGAGAGCCTGTCGAAGTGATCTGGCTGGCGCCGCCAGTGCCCGACGTAATCATATTGAAGAACGTGGTGCCGGTTTGCATTTGACTATTTGTCAGAGTGCCGGTCAGGACGTTTGTCGGAGTCGAGAGCACGGACACCGATCCGGCAGGCGTATAGGCCGGAAGATTCGCCGTCAGCATGGTCCGGCTTTCGGACCCATTTGCCACACCAAGCGTTGTAGCCGCTGACCCAAAATAAGTAGATGTCAGCCGGCCAGCCGCTGAGTTGCCCATGTCATCAAGACCGGCAATCGCGCGGCCTCGATAGTCAGGGAGGGCAATCGTCTTGTTCGCGGTCCAGTCGGCATTAGCTGAAGCTCCCCGGCCCGTCGAAACCGATAGATTGGAATCCGCAGCCCAGAGGTATTCGAACAATGATTGCGTGTCTGAGTTGGCCCGTTCCGTCGCGCCAGAGGTCGCACTGCCGATCGTTCTACCGTTCGCACGAACAAACCCCGTTAGAGCGCCCGTGCCGTGCCGTATCTTAAAGTCGCCGGTCGCGAGAACCGTAGTCGCGTCAACCGAACCACCGCCACCGCCGCCGGACGATGCACCGATGACGAGGATGTTATCAGCCGCAACCTGCACGACACCGGCCGAATTGGTCAGACGGATTTTGATTGCCCCGTCCGCAAAATAGAGCTGCGGAACACGTCCGGCGCTGTCTAGCGTGATCGGATTAGGCCACGGGATGGTAAGGGCCGAGTCCTGATAGGCGCTCTGCGGGGTTGTCGTTCCAGACGCATAAAAGTATAACAGCCCGCCATTAAGCGGTGCGCCCAGGTTGTCGAACTGCTGGGAAAGTGACAGCGAAATTGAGCCGGCCATTTATGCCCTCAAAGAAAAAGCCGCCCTTTCGGACGGCTCTGATTGTCTATTGCGTTGTGGTGATGCTATTGACCGTTTGGCCCTGGAACGTCTTGCTGCTCTTGGGCATTCCCAGATTGCAGCCCGCTCAGAAGGTCGGCCGGCGAGATATTGAAGCCCGCGCTTCGCATGTTGGTTGACAGATTGCGGGCCGCGAGAACCGCGCCGGCGATGGCCTGCGGAGTCCGGTTCGCTTGCACATTAGCCGCAGCCTGATTGAATTTCTGCGTCGAGCTTGCCAGCGGAGCGCGTGACCGGATGGCCTCCGAAAGTTTATCTGCCTGCCGGATCGTCAGTTTGTTGCTGAGAGCCTTCAGGGCAAAACCCGCGATCGGGAGCGCCGCGCCCGGCCCGCCCGTGGCAATGCCGCCAATGGCTCCGACAACCGCCGTACCAAGCCCGCCGCCGCCGCCAAGAATGTTTCCTGCGGTTCGGATGGCATTCTGTGTGGTAGACCCTTCAGAGATGGCCTTGGCTTGCGCGATTTCCTCAGGCAGCAAGCCGCGCTGCTCTTTCGGCCGCAGGACAACATCGGCCATGCGCTGGCGGATGGTGTTAGCAACGTTCATACCCGAGTTTGCGGATGCGGCGCGGACTTCGGCCTGCACCACCTTATCGTCAATCTTTTCGGCCTGCTTCGCTGCCGAATAATTACCCCGTGCGGTCGCGAGTTTTTCAGCCGCCGCGCCGACATCGCCCGCAATGACCTCACTACCCGGTATCGCCGGGATGAAGCTGTCCAGATGCTCAATAGCCATGCTGGCGGCGGCCTTCTCGGAAGGCTCAACCGAGCCGGCGGCCTTGCCAAGCATCTTTCGCAGGCTATTGAAGTTCTGCCCCGTGACCGTCGACCCGGTCGGGATTTTCTCCAGCTTGGACAGAATCCCGAATGTCTTTGGAGCTACGTTTTCGTCGAAACCCTCATTGTTGAGCGAAGCCTTGGCTGTGTCGGCATAGTTCTTGATGGTCGTCGGCTTGACTTCAAGCGTTGCGACCTCTGGGCTCTGGTAGTCGGCTTTCGCTGCGGCCTTCAGTTCCTGGATTGTCGGCGCGGCGGTTTTGACCGGGGCCGGCGCCCTAAGTTTTCCGGGAGCCGCCGCAGACATGGCAAGGTCAACATCGCCTTTAGCCGTCTCGTAGTTCTTCTGGCGATCTTCGTTCGCCGCGATCTCGGGAGCAATGACCGTTCCGGCGGCGTGCGTTGCCTGTTCAAGGCCATGCCCCAGAACCGAGCGTGCCGCGCCCGTGATGGGAGACATCAGCAATTGCGGGACGCCAAGAACGGCCCGTCCAGTGGTCGCTAGACCCTCAATCGGTCCCTGCCCGCCACGGTTCGCAATGCCCTTGATATTGGTCATCGCTTCGGAGGCGGCCCGGCCAATCTCAGACGGGATATCCGTGATTGCGTCCGAAAGTGACGGCTCGGGCTTTGCCGCTCTTTGCGGAATCAAGTCGGCAAATGGATTGGCCGCCGAAGATGACCCCTTGGACGGTATCAGATCGGCAAACGGGTTATCCATTACAGGCCGCTCGGGTCAATGCCGGCCTGCTGGAGACGCTGCAAGACGGCATCCCTCGGGGCACCCTGCGCAAGCGCGTCTCTGGCGTGCTGGAGCATGGTATCAGCCCCATTGCCCTGAGAAGGAGCCGCCGGGGCTTGTGGCTTGGGTGCGCCTCCCTGTGGCTTGTAGTACGATCCGCCGCGCAATTCTGCCGCGCGCTGTTCGTTGAACTTCAGCCGGTTTTCCGCCAGAGCAGCGGCCCGCTTCAGGATCTCCTGCCGGACGGCATCTGGCTTGTCAGCCGAAGCCTGCAATTCAAGCAAAATCTTGCGCTCGCCTTCGGTCGGGGCGGCGCCGAACGTCGATTTAAGCTGCGACAATGCTTGGCCCAAAACAATGTTGTCATAGTTCGCCGTGGCCGCCGCGCTTTTCGGAGATGCAATAGCGTCGGGAACAAGCCAGTCAGGAAGGTTGTTGCCGATCTTGGCACGCGCCGATGCGAAGTAGCTGGAGTGAACATCAGGGCTGAGTTTGCGAGCCTCGTTGAGCTGACCGATAACGGATTTGTTTGTCATCACGCCTTCGTCAGCTTCAAGAATAGCTTTCTTGTCGGTTGCCGTGAGAGGCTGGGCATCTTCGCGCGGCATCTTGCCGGTCAAGATGAAAGACTGATAGCCGGGGTTATCGGGCGTCATGCCGAGGCTTTGCGCCGCCGCCTTGCGCTGCTCAACCTGAGCGCCGACAGTCGTGTTCTGCGCCGGCAGTTCGCCATTGAGGACAAACGCCTTGAATTCCGGCATATCTGGCGTCAGGCCGTATTGCTTGGCAACCGCCGCGCGCTGGCTGGCCTTCTCTACCGGACCTTCGTCTGCACGGGCCGAGGCCCGCGCCTGGAGCCCGTAGGAACGATCCGCGTTGCGCTGTGCCCTTGCCGCTTCCTCACGCTGGAAAGCATCCTGCCGCGCCTGCCGTTCGGCTTCAGCCTGCCGCTGTTGCATCGTCATGCCGAGTTGAGCAAGCGATAGGTCGCCGGATTTCAACAGCGCAGTAGCGTCCACAGCACCGCCCTGCCCCAGATTGGCAAGCGTCTGCTGTCGAAGCGCATCAGCCTGCCCCTGCTTATAGATGCCGGGAAGCTGGGCGAGACCCGAGAAATCGACCTGCGGAACGGACAATTCGGCCATTGATTAATATCCCGACGGGCTACCGTTGCCCATGAACATGCTGCCAAGGCCCTTGCTGCCGGTGCCAAGCAGAGAGGTCCCACTAGCCGCACCGACACCAAGTTTCGCGAGGTTAAGGCCCAAGCCCCAGAGATTTCCAGAACCGGCCAACTCGGCATTCGCCGCCTGTGTGTTTTGATCCGTCAGCCCGCGCGTTGTGTTGGTCCCGAGATTGGCGATGCTGTTCGCCGTTCCAGTATAGACGCCCGCCTTGTTCGTGTCGGCGTTCGCCATTCCGCCCGTGGCCTGAAGCTCGGGCGAGACGTAGCCGTTCAGACGATCAACCCAAGAACCGTATTCCTGATTAGCCATATTGCCGGCACGGTCGGAAAGAGCCGCCAGCGTGTTCCCGCCTAGCCCGCCGCCGCCGACAGCCCCCGCGCGGTTGATGCCGTCCAGCGACTGATCGACCGCGTAACGATAGCCAGGCCCCGCCTGAAACGCGCTGGTTGCGCGCGTGTTGCCTTCCGCGCCATTCACTCCAAGCGCATCAAGCCCCAGCGTCGTCGCCGCGCCATACTTCGAGGCCAGCGGCGCATAAGCACCGCGCGCCGAGTCCAGCGCAGCAATGGAGTTCGTCTGCCCCTGCTGAAGGGTATTCGTTCCTGCCGTCTGGTTGGACCGCAGAAGTTCGGCGTTCTTGTCCGCCGCTTCCTTTGCCGGCCGGCCGGTAAATATGTCAGTCAAACTATCGAAGAAGCCCATGCTGGCGTCCTATGCTATCCGAACAGCGGTAATCGTGCTGTCCTTTGAATTGCCGCTGGAGTTGAATAAAATCTTTCCGGTCGTCGCCGTAGCGTCGTTGCAACTGATCCTGAGATTTCCGGTCGGACTTGCGATAATTCCCGACAACGTGGCCGGGAATCCGCCAATCGTATTATTCGAGCGCAAGACGCACGAATCGACAACCGTTGTCCCGTCCCAGAGCTTGCAATTGATCGAGGCAGTTGCGGCGGTATCAATAACCGTAACGGTCCCCATCACGAACCACGTCCCAGTAGAGCCTTGAGCAACACTCGGTCCGTCGAAGTAGGCGCCGGTATTGTTCAGAGCAACGTCAGCCCCGAGGGATGCCGTAATGCTCGTCAGACTCGTCCGCAGCGCCTGCGATGTTCTCGCAAGGCCGTAGCCGAGCGTAATCGCGCCGGTCGCCGTGTCGATCGATGACACATTCGCCGCCGCCGCAGGAATATCCGACAGCGGCTGAAGCGTGCCGAGAAACTTTAGCCTCTCATAGCCAAAAGGCGTCGGCGTTCCGTCAGGATTGAACCATTGGTCAACCTGACTGCCGATCTGAATTGTACCCACTATGCCGCCTTCAGCTCTGCGGCCATCTCACCGCCCATAAGGCCGAAGTGAACCGGACTAGACTGTTTGACCCTGACAATCCGGCCCTGCGATTTGCTGCGTCCGCACTGGTTAACGCGGATGCGGGTCTTGCCTACCGACTGCCGGCCGATCTTTCGAACGCGCGGGATCGAGAACGTCTGCCCGCCGTCGTCCGACCAATCAATCTCAATGTCAGGGTCAGTCGCTATCGGGTCCGTCCCCGACGCGATGCCAACACCCACCGCCATATCAACCCAGATCGAGGCTACCCGGATTTGCTCGGGGAATTTCTCGATGGGCTTCGAGTAAACCTGCGTTTGAATGGGCTGATCCACGTCCAGATAAGCCGTGTTGGTGATCTCCACCATGTTGCCGGACGAATAGTCGCCGGTCAGCCACTTGTTGAAGGCGTACACCGCGCCATAGGTTCGCGAGCGCGTCCCGAGATACAGGGCCTTTTCATGCCACCAGCCCGTTGACGTGTTCAGCACCCACGTCCAAGCCGGACAAGTCACCTCGACAAACCCGTGGCCCCTCGAAATATACGAGGTCATTTCGATTGTCGTCTTATCCGAGACGGCTTCAATCAACCCATCGAGGTCAGGCGGCGAAACCGGCACGGGCGTATAGCCGTCCAACCGATAGACCTTGTTGTCGTCACCCACAAAATGAACGCCTCGGGAGAAATTATCTTCAAAGCCAGTGACGCAATATGGCCCGGCAATGCCCCGCTGGATTGTCGTCACACGAGCAAGGGGGAATGGTGAAGTTGCGGCATTGCTCCATACGCTGGTAGCGCGTCTGCCGAACGCGATAAACCGGCCCTGCCACTTGATTCCCCGCGTAAGGCCGCCAGCGTTGTTATCCGTGGTGAATGAAAGCGCGTTCACGGTAACGGCGTTCAGATCGGTTGCCCAAATCTGCCCCGATCCCGTCGTGAAGATGATATAGCCATCAAGGTCAGTGACGGAATTGGACGAAGGCAGATCGGAGTCAAAAGAGTTGGTAACGGCCGAAGTCGTGAACGTCGCCACGTTGCCGTCAGGGTCAATAAACACCTTGTCGGGCGTCGCCGCATTGTTCGAGGCAAAAAAGCCCTTCTTGGTTCCGTTCAGGTTTCCGACGTTCGTTGATGCGCCGGCTGCCGTCCACTTCTCCAGCTTACCACTGAAGGCCGCATAGAGCGTACCACCTACAACGGTAGCGCCACGGTAGCCCGTCCTTGCCGTCGTTCCCCATGCAGCCAAGCCGGGCACGCGATGGATGACAAAGGCATCCCGTCCACCGTCTCCGATGGGCTCAGCATAGCAATTGATGAGCCTGCCCGCGCCCTCACTGGATTTCAGTCCCGGTGCGGTCGAGTAAGGCCATGGTATAGCGACCATCAGTAATACCTCGCCTTGAGCGTTTCGCTGTTTGCGTTCGTCGAATTGATCCGGCGCAAAGTATTCTCATCGCGCATCAACGCCGCGTCATTGATCGGAGAGCCGAAACTTGGCCCCGCGTGATTGGCGAGTATTGCTGCCAAAGGCAGGAACACTGCAACCTCAATCGCGTCATCATCCTGGATATAGATGATGCGATCTGCCGCTAGCTGCTGGATGACGGGATCGACCAGATTATCCAGCGTGCTTTTATCTTCCGTCGATAAGGCTTCGCCCGGCTGCACAAGGCCAAGATTGATCCCGGCGCGTTCAATCAACTGATTCCGGGTCTTGGTTACGTCAACCATGCGATGCCCTCAAAAGAAAAGGCGGCCACCCCGTAGGATGACCGCCGATACCCCTTACGGAACGTAGTAGTAGACGACGACGGAGAGCGTGCCGGCGGCGAAGGTCGCAGCGGTGGCAACGCACGTCACCTGAACAATGGTTTCCGCAGAGAACGAGCGCGGGCCATCGGTAATCAGCGTGCCGCCGAACTGGTAGTTGTACCCCGATTCCGGCTTGATACCGGCAACGGTGTCCGTACCCAATACGCCGAGGTTTCCGAACCCGTCCGGGTCCGCAGCCTCGACGCCGTTCGACGCCCAACCGATATCCAGGTCAAGCGTTTCGGTCGCATTGGTGTCGAGGTCGTCAGAGTAAATCTGTCCGCCGACGACAACCGCACCCTTGGGGATGCGGCACATCTGGTAGATATCGGCAGCGGTCGGATTGGCCGCAACCTCGATGGTGCCCCACGCGACGGCCAGAGAGCCGGGCGCGGGACGGGTAACCGGGAAGGTCGAAGCCGCCCGAGTTGCAGTAAACGTAGCCATGTGCGCTTCTCCTTACGATGCGGTCGAGCTGGCGAAATAGCCGGTGACGACGCCGTGGTCTTTCAGGTCGTCGCGATCAGCCGAACCGGAGCCGAACTGCATCTTGCCGATGCCGTAGAAGGCTTCGATTGCGACGCCGTACTTGTCGCCGTAGTCGAACTCCTTGGTCTTTGAAGTCCAGCGCTTGGCGTAGGCAGCGCCGATAGCCTGCGCACCGCACAGGTAAACCGGGACAACCGTGTCCGTCGCGGACGCGCCTTCGAGGGCGAAGGTCGAAGTATCGTAAAGGCCGTGAGCCTCCTTGATAATCATACCGTCCCACAGCAGGTCGCCGCCCTTGAACAGCCGCTCGTTTTCCATCGCGAGATTGACTTCGCGCTGGGCCAGCGTGATCGTGGTGTCGTTCTTCAGGTCGCGGAATGCGAGCGGATGAGCATACACGATGTACAGATTGCGCCCGTTCTTCTCCGAACGGATCGGACGGACCTTCGGGTTACAACGGGTGAGAGCCCGCAGCTTCATCGCCGACAGATCGGATGCAGTCAGGATGTCGTTCGTAGCATCCAACTGATCCCAGCCGGCCGAATGGTCGGTGCCGGAATAGCCCGAAGCGAAGTAAACGCGGTCGGTGTTGTCGGTAAGCCATGCGTCGCGGTTGGCTTCCGATGCCGACGCCAGCGCCTCGCCGTTGATGGACGAGAGAGCCTTTTCGATCAGAACTTCCGTGTCCTTGAGAGACCATTCCTTGAGGACGAACTTCGCCGCTTCGCGCAGATCGATCGCGGAGAACTGCTGATCGGTCTCCGAAATGCGGACGGCATTACGGCGCTTTTCAATCGCAAGCTCGAACGAGCGAGACGACATATCCTCTTCGTTGCCTTCGAGGACATCGCGGCCGGTGATCGCGGACTGCGTCAGCTTGTTGACGAGGGCGAAGTTAACGCGGTCGCCGGGCTTCTTGGAAAGCGTCTCCTTCACCTGGATGATGGAGTTTTCCGAAGTGCCCATTTCGCCGGCGTAGCGGTTTTCGGTGAGGTACTCGGTGAAGAACTTGTCGTCCCACTGTTCGACAGTGAGACCAGTGCTAACGCGAGAGTCAGCCATGGGTGTCTGTTCCTTTTAAGATTGACACCAGCAATCGATCCGCCTAGCCGGCGGGTCTGCGATTGAAGATGTCGGATATTGGCGCGGGACCGGACCAAGCCGGGCCGCTTCTGGCGCTCACGTTGCGAGCGCCCGCGAGGTTCGAAGGCATGACAGCGCGGGCAGCCGGAGCCGCCTGCTGTTCGCCCTGGGTAATGCCGTGCTTGGCGAGGATTTCAGCTTCGACCTTGGCGCGGAACGCCGTTACGTCATCGCCGATCTCGGCTTTCGCCTGCTCACGCTTGAACCACTTGACAGCCTCCGCGTAGCGGTTCGGGCTGCTTACGACCTTCTGGTAATCGGCAGGGTCAAGCTTCTGGCTTTGCATGGCGCTGATAAACGCCTTCTCTGCCTCGTCCACCGTTTCGGGGGTAAACCGCGTTTCCGCGTTGTCCCTCGCGATGGCTAAAAGCTGCTGGTTGATTTGTTCGAATTGCGGGGAGACGCTCTGCTGCACTTCATGCCGCGTTGCGCCAACCGGGTTTTCGAAGAAATCTGGAGGAGGTGCGGCTTCCTGTTTCGGCTTCACAGCCTCGACAAGCTGGGCCATTCGGCGCTCCCATGCAGCATTCGTTTCCGAAAGCTGGCGCTGAAAGTCCGATACCTGCTCCGTGTAACGCTTAACCTTCTGCTTTTCGGCATGAAGGGCTTGCTGCGGGACCATTCGCTGGCCCTGCTCGCCCTCGCCTTGTGCTTCCGGTTCGTCGTGCTGACTCGCGTCAACAACCTGCGTTACCTGTTCCTGCTCGTTTGCCTCGGGCGCAGCTTCGCTGTTCCCGGACAAGATGTTGTCCAGATCGGCCATGTGGTTCCTAGTTTTTGTGCATAGACACAGACGCCTCGAACCCCGGCGGCGGGCCTCATTTTTTAATGTGGGGAGATTCCACAGACGCCCTTATGGTTGGCGACACCATTGCGAAGAAGCCCAAGAAATGCTAAAAACACCTATGGCAGAAGCACTTCTTGAACTCTTCGAATCTCACTTCGTCCCCGAGCCAAACAGCGGTTGTTGGCTCTGGCTCGGCTCCCTAAACCGGCCGAATGGATATGGCATGTTTGGCCAATATCCTCGGCGCGGCGCTCATCGAGTAGCGTTCGGACTCTACAAACACCCAATCCCAAAGGGCGCTCACGTCCTCCACCGCTGCGACATGCCCTGCTGCGTAAACCCGGACCATTTATTTCTTGGTTCGGTTTTAGATAACGCCGCCGACAAGATCGCAAAGGGACGCGATGCGAAGGGCACAAAGAACGGCCAAGCGACGGGTAATTAAGCGGCTTCCGTCTTGCGGCTAGCCTGCTTGTCCTTGATGGCGCGATCTTCGCGGCCTGAATGAATGTCGTGCGCCAACCTGATCGGGGCCAAGTCGCTTTCGGTCGCGATATGACGCGCCTGCGCTCGCTTTTGTTCTGCGCTCGCCGTCTTGTCGTCGATTTCTGCCAAAGCCCGCGCTGCCTCGATCTCAGGCGGCAGGCCATCTCCCTGCACGGACTGATCCGGCATTCCTTCGGAACGCGCCCTTGCTACGTTCAGGGCGGCCTCTGACTCGGTTTTCTGCACTTCGGCCACAGCGCCGCGCATCTGCAATTGCTGCGCTGGCTGGCCTTCCTTGGCCTTCTGTTCGGCCCTCTGCTCCATGTCTTTCATGAAGGCTTGCTTGTCCTTCATGTTCGGCATGGCGCGGACAATCGAGCGGAACGGGATTTCGCCCTCAGTGTCGAACTTCTTCAGTTCAACCAGCGCCTGGAACTGCTCAATCTGCGGCGTCATGCTGTCCGGCGCGTCATCGATGATGATGTCGCAATCCAGTTCAGCAATCGATCCGACCGTGCCGGCAATCTTCTGCGCTGCCTCAGGATTTTGCATCAGCATTTGCATCTGCTGCGGATCGACGTTCAGTCCAAGCCACTTGATGTTCTCGTCGTCGTCGGTGACGCGAATCCACTTCTCAGCGGTCCAATACTGCCGAACCCGCGCCCAGACCTTCCGGAACACGCGCTTGTCGAGATGGCGAAGCCCGTCCATCAGGTCGCCGATCTGGATCATGCCGCCCTGCTGGCTGGCAAGGATGGCCCTGCCCGATGCCGAACCGCTGGCGTTGCTCGTCTTGTCCCCCATTTCGGTTGCGTTCGGCCCCTTGAGGTCGATCGCGTTCTTGGCTTCCTGCAACAGCGAGAAATGAGCCTGCGCCAGATCCTCACGGGTATTGAACTGAATGCGCTTGTTGGCGAGCGCGCCGGGGTTGACTTTCATCTTGCCGTCAGGACGAACCGACTGGCGATGAAACTCCCCGATATCCTCGACCGCGCCGTCCTCATACACGACTTGCGAGACGTTCAGAAGGTGCAGGCCCTTGGAGCGGCGCTTGTTGATTTCATCCTGGAGCGTAATCATCTCCCGGACGAGGCCATAGCGGTTGTTATCCCGATCGACATAGGCCGACTGGAACACTAGCTCATCGTCGCTCTCGCCCTTATCGGTGACGAACGGCGAGGCGCCGGCCTTCAGAATGCCGCCCTTGGTGTATTCAGCGAAATACCACTGTTCGGCCCGCTTGACCCAAATTTGACAAATGCGAACGCGCTTGCGCTTCTTGTCCGCCCAAAGGCTGAACTTCGGCTTGTCGTCGTAAGTATCGGACGGCGCGCTTTGCAGCGTGTTGTCGAGGATATCCTTTGCATCTGGATTATCCTTGTACTGCGCTACAGCGTCGTCATAGTCCATCCATACGACAACGCCCTTATAGCCAGCGTCCGAATAGTCCAACTCCGAAGAGTGAGGATCAGCGAACATGCGATCCCATGAAATCTTGCGTAGCTTGATCTCGACGCCCGGCTGCCCGTTTTGGTCTACAGATTCTTCCACCGTGACGCCGACGCCGCCAGAGCCTTCCACCAGCATATTGCGCCAGACGGCGGAACGCTTGGTTTCATAGTCCTGCTCTTCCGAGACGTAGCGCAAAGCCTCGGTAGCGCCGTCTGCATCGGTTTCGTGCTTGGGAGTGCGCGGGAAGGCCTTGGGCTTGACGCGCTGCTGCTTCTCCAGCCCGACGAGGTAGTCCACCTTCGTCTTGATCCGGTTATCGATGACCGGCGGCTGGCCTCGCTTCTTCAGTTCGGCCAGTTCTTCAGCGGTAAGCTGCTTGCTGTCAACATAGTCCCTATCCCGCTCAGCATCCCTGCGAGAGGTATAGGTCGCGTCCTCGCTTTCCTCGAACATGCGAACAAGATCGCCGACATCCAAAAGGCCATCGCCGTCTTTGTCGACATTCAAAGCAGATTCTGCCATTACGCGGCCCGCGCAAAGCTAGAGAACATTTCGCCAGCCGCCGTGACATAAGCAGCGTGGGCAGATTCTGGCGTGTCGAACAAGCCAAGATATTTCTTCTTGCCGTTCTTCATTATCTGGGCCTGCCAAAGACCCGTAGCCTTATGAAGCGACGCGCCCTTAAGGCCCGACCGTCCGTTAACGTGGCGCTTTTTGTTTGCCGCGTTTTCGGAGTAGTCGGCCTCGCGCAAGTTGCAGATGCGATTGTCAGAAGGGTTACCGTTCTTGTGATCAATTAGTTCGCGCGGCCAATACCCATTCACGAACAGCCAGGCCAAATGGCTTTCCTCGAACCGCTGCCCGTCAACCATAATGCGCCGATATCCTTTCGGGCCAACCGTGCCGGCCCGCGACCCGGCCTTGCTCGTCCCAGCGCTGACCAAACGAACGAATATGCCGGTCTCTGGGTCATAAGAGATGGCGCGGCACAGGTCGCCTACGTCAAGCAAACCCTCCTTTGCCGCTTCGTTCGTGTCAGCCATTAAACCGTTTTCCAATCTGCGTCGTTCGATTCTTCAGTGTCCCAGCGATCACGCTTGGGCTTTTGCGTTGCCGTTGATGGTACGTTCCACGGCCTTGACATGCAGCCGTATCGCCATTCGTCGGCGGCGTGATCTTCCATATCGGAGTCTAAATCTTCTGGCCTTGCGCTATCGTGCTGCAATGCGGGTATCGTCCGAATGCTATCAACGCACGTTGAAAAGCAAACGATCATCGGGTTTCCGTCGCCATCGCCGACCATCCGGCCGCGCATCTGATCCCAGCCACCCATTGCGCCACGGCCGGGGACGCGGGCATTATCCGCCTCCACGAACGTAATCTTGTTACCGGAACCGCTCATGATGCGGCTTGCTATCGAAGGCCCGCCGTCCTCTTGAAAGGCAGACGGGTCAAGAGCGCCGTACTTCAGCCTTGGGTCGTCCTTTTCACGTTCCCAAAGCCCCTCTCCGACCTTCTCGGCGTGCAGCTTAAGCCCCACGTTCGGCTTATCCTTCTGCATCCCGTACCATTCTCGGTAACGAACCATGCAGCCGCGCGGCAGGAGAATATCGCCCACCCGGTAGGGCTCAGCGACAATGGCCCACCAGCCAAAAGAGAACGGCTTAGCAGAGCCCCAATCGCCCGACCTGAATCTTATCCAGTCCCTGGGCACTTCGAACGGCCTGATAACGTGCCTATGAGAATCCCAGCAATCGAAGAAGGCGCCTTCGATCACATCCCAATCGCCCCAGCGCATCGCCTTGACGAGCGAGGCTGAACCAAGGCCCTCCAGGCGCATCTCATAACCGGGATCATCCTCGGTCATGCTGGGGTTGTCCTCCAGCCTTGCCGGGATGTACTGACGCAACATGCCGCCATCGTTTGCCGGCATCATCCGAACTTCCATGGGAACGCCAGATGAGACGAACGTGGCCTTGACCCAGAGATGCCCGACGTTGCCGGGGTTCGCGCCGCATAGAATGCGGGGGAATTGTCCGACGTATTGAGATGGGATGGTGATGCCCACCATGCGGACGCGGTTACGGAGAAACCGATACATCGTCTCGGTAAAGTGCGTTAGCTCGTCGATCAACAGAACGTGGATTTCCGCGCCCTGGTATTTGTAGATATCCTTCTCGTCTTTGCAGTGGCAGAGGTAAATCTTCGCCCCGTTCCAGAAGCGGATTTCATCCTCAACTATCGTGCACCAGCCCTGAGCTACCCAACCCGCCAGCATGGCCCGAAAGCCCTTGGGGCCTTCCATGTGGTTCTTGTTCAGGTCGTCCCGGATGCGCCGGAATAAGTAGACCTGAAGCCCAGGAATCGACGTACACCATACAACCGCCGCGATCCGCATAAGGTGCGATTTGCCGCCGCCCGCCGCCCCTCCGTAGAGACACTCGGTGGCCTTGGTTTCAAATGCCTGCCATTGCCTAGGATGCAGATGAAGGTTCAGGGCGTCCGGTGAGGTTGATGATCGGGACAAGCGGTGAGCCGTTTGCACCAGTTACCTCTTGTGTGATCTTGTCGCCGTACTTCTTGGGCGCCATTCGAGCCATAAGCCATTTACGGGTATCGACGCGCAGCCTAGATCGTGCAATCACGTCCAGGTTAGTCCGCTCGTAGCCGTCGTCGTCTTTGTAGGTGTCGTTTTGGCCGTCATCGGAGATTTCGATAATCTGTTCAGCCCAATAGTCGGCCTGTGCCTCGCGTGCGCGCGCGTATTGGTCCTGAAACTCCGAATGATCGTTAAGCCAACGCATTACCGTGGACTTGCTAGGCATATCGCTATCGGCGCATATCTGACGCAGGCTCTCTCCTAGCCCCAGCCTCTCACAAATGGCTGCTGTCAGTTCCAAGCTGTAGTCTGATGGCCTTCCCACGCTATTTCATCCTAAGCATTCGGCCCATGCTGTTCGGGACGCCGCGACGAATTGGCTTCTTCGGCTTCCCAGCTTGCTCGCCGGCCTTGCGTGTAGTTCTTGGCGAACCTGATATCCTCGTTTGAGAACGTCCAGCATTCGCCCGTTTCATTTATGATCGTTACCCATTCGAGGTCGCTGTCTACTCCGCGATCGATCAGGAACTTGACGAGCGCTTGCCCTTTTGGCGTATCGGCCCAGAGAGCTTGCTGTAGCTCGTGGATCAAGCCCGGTCCCGCAGATCAGCGACATCGTCGGCATGTCGCTGGCGACCGTGCAGCGCTATTGCCGCTTCGCCGATCGCAAGGAAAGTGGCCGCGCGGCACTGGTCATGCTAGGCGAGCACAGAACGGCCAAAGAACGAAAATTGTAAAACATTCGCCGGGACTGAAAAACAAGTGCCGAAAAACACAGCAATTTCAACGCCGAGAAGGTTTGAAGGTGATTTCGACTAGATTATCAAGCAGCCGCTTTCCTTAGCAAAATCAGTGGCATGCGTTTTTCAATGACTGCCCGCAAAACCGTGAACGGTCACGGAACATCGGTTCGAATTGTAAAACGGAAAATAGCCGCATGAGCCCAGTGAAATACTACACCGACGGAGAGGTAGCGGCCCGGATTCATCGCTCGAAACGCTGGCTTTCGGACTGGCTGCGGGACAACCCAGTCGACCCCAAAACCGGCGAGCCGTTGTACGCTTTGGCGAGTCGAACAAAGCTCTTCGGCAACGGTTGCCATATCCATCAGCGACCGCTCCGGACCATGCGACGCTCGCACCGATCGGCGATCATCCCGCCGGCGAGCCACAGCCCCCAGATTGGCGAGAGCAGGATGGCGAGGGCGATCAGGGTCCAGCGCGCCAAGGCGATCATAACGCTCACAGCATCGTCTCTTGTTTCGGGTGCGGCGCCGGAGGCTCTTGGAACATGCGCGGCTGCGAAAGTTCCTTTGCTATCCGCCGGCAGGCAATGTCGAAATACTTCGGCTCGATCTCTATGCCGATGAACTTTCGGCCGAGCGAAACGGCGGCCACGCCGGTTGTGCCGCTACCCATAAACGGGTCTAAGACTAGAGTCGCAGGGGGGGGTAGCTGGCCGATGCACCACCGCATCACCTCGAGCGATTTCTGCGTCGGATGTTCCTTGCCATCACGCAGCGCAACAGAGCGCGAAACCATCAGCCGCCGGATCGCGCCGTCGAAGCTGCACCAAGCCAATTCGCAATCAGCAAGGGAGAAATCGGTCTGACCCTTGTCCCAGATCAGCCATTTCGTTCCGGGAGCAAGGTGGTCGATATAGTAATTTCCGCCCCAAAGGATGACCGTCTCAGAGGCGCACAGGACGGCACGGAGCGCGTCATCTGGAATCCGGGCGTCATCCCAGCCATTCACCCCGAAATCGCGCCAGCCGAAGCGCTGTGAGCCGCGCCTGCGCGCTGCCTTGATCCCATAAGGCGGATCAGTCACCACGGCATCGACCTTGCCAAGCGTCGGCAATATCTCGCGGCAGTCCCCGAGATACAGCGTAACGCCTTCACCAAGGGTTTCGATACGCATCAATCCACCCTCACCTTTGCCAGCCCGCCCATGCCGATTGCGTTTGCGCCGGCGCGGCCGAGGTCGACACAACGGCCGCGGACGAACGGCCCGGGTCTTTCTCGGGCGCGTGATACCGGTCCGGATCGTTCACCTGCGGAAACGCGGCGTTGACCAATTCCAGCCCTTGGCGCTCAAGTTCTCTAAGCCGTTCTTCTCGGTGCGGATTCGGCTTGGGCACGAACTGGATAATCTCAGCGGTCATATCCATCCCATAGGGCTATTCCGACTAGGAGGATTATTGAGGAAATAAGGAG
>ERZ650303.255-NODE-255-length-15991-cov-6.530560_pt1 | contig 15991 bp, 14 predicted proteins | sample MGYA00376239_ERZ650303 | MGnify/ENA primary metagenome ERZ650303 (study PRJEB26733, sample SAMN07839262) | wastewater metagenome | biome: small river; feature: stream; material: water | place: USA: North Carolina | collected 2016-04-05 ... | reverse complement strand
GGTCTCTACAGCGTGTGTAGAGGCTTGCCAGCGAGGTACAGGAATGCTTCACCCAAAGATTCGTTCTGGGTTGGGTGAGCGTGGATAAGTGGTGCAATGTCTTCTGGGTGTGCTTCCCAGTTGACAACGAGCTGAGCTTCACCGATCAGTTCACCCACGCGGGCACCAATCATGTGAACACCAACAACGGGTCCGTCTACGACGCGAACAACCTTCACTGAACCAGCGGTTCCAAGGATTTCGCTCTTACCGTTACCGGCAAGGTTGTAGTCGTATGCGGCAATCTTGTCTGCGCCGTACTGCTCAGCAGCCTTCGCTTCGGTAAGACCTACAGAAGCAATTTCTGGCTCGCAGTAGGTGACCTTAGGAATGTTGGTGTCAGAGATAACAACAGGGTTCAGGCCAGCAATTTCTTCGGCAACGAAGAAGCCCTGCTGGTAACCGCGGTGTGCAAGCTGGAGGCCAGGAACAATGTCACCCACAGCGTAAACGCCAGGAATGTTGGTAGCGAGGCGCTCGTTGGTGATCACGAAACCACGGTCCATGGTGATGCCGACCTCTTCGAAGCCACAACCTGCGGTTGCGGGGCCACGGCCTACAGCAACCAGCATGAGGTCGGCTTCGATGGTCTCGCCGCTTTCGAGGGTGATGACAACACCAGAGTCACTCTGAGTTACACCCTGGAAGCGAACACCGAGCTTGTAGTCGATACCGCGCTTGCGGTACGCACGCTCGAGAGCCTTAGAGATGCTCTCTTCTTCGTTAGGAACGAGGTGAGGGAGGCCTTCGATGATGACAACTTCTGAACCAAAGCTCTTCCAGACTGATGCGAACTCGACGCCGATAACACCGCCACCAAGAATGGCGACCTTGTTGGGAACGTAGTTCATCTGCAGGGCGTGCTCGCTGGTGATAACGCGGCCACCAATTTCTAGACCGGGAAGAGAGCGAGAGTAGGAACCAGTTGCCAGAACAATGTTCTTTCCCACAATGTTGTCTGCACCAACAGCTACGGTGTTGGGGGAGACGAGGCGACCTTCACCCTCAATGACGGTGATGCCGCGTGCCTTGATCAGGCCGCCGAGGCCCTTGAACTTCTTAGCAATGATGTCTTCGCGGAATGCGTTTACGCGGTCCATGTCGACACCGTTGAAGGTGGCGTTGATGCCACATTCGTGAGCTTCACGTGCGTTGTCAGCTACCTCAGCTGCGTGGAGCATTGCCTTGGTGGGAATACATCCCACGTGAAGACAGGTGCCACCAAGCTTGTTCTTTTCGATGAGGGCAACGTTCATGCCCAGTTCGCTGGCGCGGATAGCAGCTGAGTAGCCGCCACTTCCGCCGCCGAGTACGACGAGGTCAAAGTTGAGTTCAGCCACGTTTCTGCTCCTTTTGAGAGTGGGTTTGCGCCAGGCAGACGCAAAAATCTGCGTTACTTACGGTGAAGTTAACCTCTACGAGACTACTACGCCGTGGCGTAGGACTCTGCGAGGTTAATCAGGGTGCGTACAGCAACGCCTGTTGGTCCAGCACTTGTATAGCCATATGCTCCACCGGCATTGTTTGCGGTGTTAGCAATGTCAAGGTGCACCCAGGGAATAACTGGTGCATCTGGCTTGTCTGAGGTCTTTCCTATGAAATCTTTGAGGAAAGTGGCTCCGACGAGCATTCCCGCAGCGGTGTTACCTGGCTTGACGTTGGCAATATCTGCAACATCTGAGTTCAGATAGGCGCGAAGTTCTTCAGGCAACGGCATGTGCCAGAAGTTTTCTCCCGCAGACTTTCCGAGTTCCACGAGGTGGGAAATAGTTTCAGAGTCTCCCATCACACCCGTGTAACGAGTACCCAGTGCTGTAGTTGCTGCTCCAGTGAGGGTGGCAATGTCGATGATGAGATCAGGGTGTTCTTTGCTGGCGGCAACGAGGCCGTCAGCGAGAACGAGGCGGCCTTCTGCATCAGTGTTCAGAACTTCAACGGTTTTTCCGCCATGGATGGTCAATACGTCGTTGGGACGAGTGGCAGTGCTGGAAGGCATGTTCTCGGCCAAGCACAGCCATGCAGTGATGTTGACATTGAGTTTGAGCTGTGCGGCGGCAGTGATGATGGCCAAGGTTGAGGCCGCACCCGTCATGTCATATTTCATGCCGATCATGCCGGCACCGGTCTTCAACGAAAGACCACCGGTGTCGAAGGTAATTCCCTTGCCCACGATGGCTATGTGCTTCTTTGCTTTCTTGGGCGCATAAACAAGCTTGACCAGACGTGGTGGGCGAGATGAACCCTTACCTACACCGACAATGCCGCCAAAGCCGTCTTTGACGAGTGCTTTCTCATCCCACACCGTGGACTTAATCGGCAGACCCTTGATAGTTGTCAGAGTGTGTTCAACAAAAGATGCGGGGTAGAGGTCATTGGGTGGAGTGTTGACCAAGTTCTTGACCAGTGAAAGTGCCTGAGCAGAAATCGTTGATTTGGAGAGCTCTGCAGAGATTTTCTTATCTACAACAATTTCCACGGCAGAGACGGGATTCTTTTTCTCTGGAGTCGATTTGTACTCGTTGTAGGTATATGTGCCAAGTGCAGCACCTTCAGCAAGTGCTTCAACAGAGACGGAATCGGTAAGAGCTAGATCAAAAGCAATGGTTTCTGTGCCCGCCAGTTTGCGGGCAGCGACTGCGCCGGCGTAGCGGTAGCTGTTGGGGGTGAGTGGCTCCGAACCCAAACCAACCACGGCAATAATCCTGGTGGGATGTGCCGGGTCAACCACGGTTGTGAACGAATCCTGTGCACCTGTGATGTTCAGCGCTTCTGCCAGCTTGGTCAACTTTGATGTGTCCCGAGAAGACTCGAAGCGCACTCCCTTCTTTCCGGAAACAGCACCGACAATAATGAGGGCTTTCGCAGAAGGGCGGGGGACCAGTGACAACTTAGGAATACTCACGACTTCACATTAGGTTCAAGTGCTGTGCACAAGCTTCTGCCACGCGTACGAGAGGTGAGAAAACCGAACGTAGACTGAAGCTATGCCTGAACGCGAGAGCTTGCTTCATTTCGTGATGGACGCTGCCGAAGTCCCACGTGGACTTCCTTTGGTTGCAGGTTTGACCGGGTTTGCAGATTCTGGTTCTGCAGTCACGGGTTTCACTGACTACATCGTGGACACGATGGATTCACAGATCATCGCCATCTTTGATGCTGATTCTCTGCTCGACTACCGTGCACGCCGCCCTATTATTTACTTCGATCAGGACCACTTGACGGGCTTTGAGCCACCCATGCTGGCATTCCACCTCGTTCGAGATGAAATATCTCGTCCCTTCATCTTGCTCACTGGGTATGAACCTGATTTCAAATGGGAAGCATTCAGTAAGGAAGTTCTCAACTTCGTAGAACGCTTCGATGTTGCCACGACGACCTGGGTCCACTCCATTCCCATGCCTGTTCCGCACACCCGGCCTATTGGTACCACGGTGAGTGGTAACCGTGCAGATCTGATTGAACAGTTCTCGGTATGGCGTCCCCACACCCAGGTTCCTGCCAACGCAATGCACCTGGTGGAATATCGACTCCAAGAGATAGAGCATGAAGTAGCAGGATTTGTTCTGCTGGTTCCTCACTACCTCGCTGATACCGAGTTCCCTCAGGCCTCGCTCGTGGCACTGGAAAGTATTAGTTCTGCTACAGGGCTCATCTTCCCAACCGATCGTCTGCGTGAGGAAGGACGTGAGTTCGTTTCCAAGATCGACGAGCAGGTTGAGACCAACGAAGAATTGAACAAACTCGTTCACACACTTGAACAGCGGTATGACTCCTACATGAAGGACAACGCACTTCGTTCCCCTCTGACCGACGTTGAGGGTGAGCTACCTACCGCTGATGAAATTGCTGCCGAACTCGAAGAGTTTCTTGCGTACCGTCGTGGTACGGAAGAGTCTGGCGACATGCGATAATAGAATCCGGACCCAGTCTTCTCCCTTCACGGGACTTGACAAGGGTCCTAGTTATGCCCCCGAACAGGAGAAATCTGCTCATGGCTACAGAGAACACAGCACCTAAGGCCAAAGGACGCTTTGCGTCGCTCTTTGGTGGAAAGTCCAAGTCCTCTGCTGCCGAGCCAGCTCCGGAAAGTACTCCCTCTGTGAAGGCTCCTGCCGCAAAGACTCCTGCTCCAAAAACCACTGCAAAAGCTGCTGCTAAGCCTGCTGAAAAGCCCGTCGTAAAAGCTCCCGCTGCTAAGGCCCCTGCGAAAGCATCTGCTAAAACTGAAAAGCCCGCTGCGAAAACTGCTGCTAAGCCCGCAGTAAAGGCTCCAGCAAAGGCACCTGCAAAGGCGGCTGAGAAGCCCGCTGCGAAGGCACCAGCTAAAGCTGCTGCAAAGCCCGCCGTAAAGGCACCAACTAAGACTGCTGAGAAAGCACCTGCCGCAAAAACTGCAGTGGCTAAGGCCCCTGCCACCAAAGCTCCTGCAACTAAGGCTGCTGCCCCCAAGGCCGAGCCAAAGACGGCTGCAAAGGCTCCTGCCAAAGCTGCGACTAAGGCTCCTGCTAAGGCAGTTGAAGCTGAGAAGCCAACAGCTAAGGCAAAGAAGCCCACTAAAGCTGAATTGGAAAAGATGGCAAATGCTCTCTTGACCGAAGAAGCAGCACCTGCAGAGATCGCTCCTAAGCGTGGTCGTGGCCGCGCAAAGGCAGTCGATCCTGAGGCAGATGACGAAGAAGTAGACGAAGAAGATCTCGTCGCAGATGTCGCTATCGAAGCAGTTGTCATTGACGTTGTTGACGACGAAGCACTCGAAGAAGATGAAGACAAGCCTGCACGTCCTGCAGTAACTGAAGAACCTCTTCCAACCGGCGCCATCGTATTGTCCATGGCAGACGATGACGATGACATCCCTGTCTACTCCACCGCAATCACCGGTGCTACTGCTGACCCCGTCAAGGATTACCTCAAGCAGATTGGTAAAGTTCCTCTGCTCAACGCTGTTGAAGAAGTTGAACTTGCCCTGCGTATTGAAGCTGGTCTCTTTGCTGAAGACAAGCTGGCAACCAAGAAGAACATTCCGAAGCAGCTCGAGCGTGAACTTCGTTGGGTCGCCCGCGATGGCCAGCGCGCCAAGAGCCACCTGCTCGGTGCCAACCTGCGTCTGGTTGTTTCTCTTGCGAAGCGTTACACCGGGCGTGGCATGCAGTTCCTGGACCTTATCCAGGAAGGTAACCTCGGTCTGATTCGTGCAGTAGAGAAGTTCGACTACACCAAGGGCTTCAAGTTCTCCACCTATGCAACCTGGTGGATTCGTCAGGCAATTACTCGCGCTATGGCTGACCAGGCACGAACCATTCGTATTCCTGTTCACATGGTTGAAGTCATCAACAAGCTGGCTCGTGTCCAGCGTCAGATGCTGCAGGACCTCGGTCGCGAACCAACTCCTGAAGAGCTCTCACGCGAACTCGACATGACTCCTGAAAAGGTCGTTGAAGTTCAGAAGTATGGTCGCGAGCCCATCTCGCTTCACACGCCTCTTGGTGAAGATGGTGACAGTGAATTCGGTGACCTCATTGAGGACACCGAGGCAGTTGTCCCAGCTGATGCGGTGGGATTCACCATGTTGCAGAAGCAGCTGGAATCCCTCCTGGATTCACTCTCTGAGCGTGAAGCCGGCGTTATCCGTATGCGCTTTGGTCTGGGTGATGGTATTCCCAAGACTCTCGACCAGATCGGTGACACCTTCGGTGTGACTCGTGAGCGTATCCGACAGATTGAGTCGAAGACCATGGCGAAACTTCGTCACCCTTCGCGTTCTCAGTCTCTGCGTGACTACCTCGAATAAATCGAGAAATGTGAAAGAAGCCCCGGTGCACTGCACCGGGGCTTCTTCGATAAGTTGAGTTCTTAGATCGAGCGATCGTTCGCTGCGTGCAGCTTTGCGGTCTCGTCGTGCCACTGTGCACCAAGACCGGTGAGCTTTTCACGGTGCTTGGAAGCGTGGTGTGCGCAGAAGAGGAGAACACCGCCTGCAGGCATGGTTGCTCGAACATATGCCTGTGCACCGCAGCTGTCGCAGCGGTCGAGGCTGGTGAGCTCGGAGGCTACGTCGGTTGATGCGGTTTCAGTCATTGCTGTTGTCATCTCTCGCTCCTCTTCGTAATGAAGTCCTAAGCACATATAACCATGAAGAGCTGTGTTTTGTGGTCGGAATGCAGGGCATTTCGCTGACCGCGTATCAGGTTCCTGACGCGTGCCTCCGCGGAATTGGGCTCCGAACAAACTACTGTTCAAGAGCGCCACGAAGTAGTTGAGGAGTCGCGTGAGTTCTTCTGAGTATTCCGCTCGCCATCTTTCCGTTTTGGAAGGATTAGAGGCGGTCCGTAAACGTCCCGGTATGTATATCGGAACCACTGACTCTCGTGGACTCATGCACTGCCTGTGGGAGATCATCGACAACTCAGTTGATGAGGCTTTGGGCGGTCACGGTAACTCTATTGAGATCCAACTTCACAAAGACAACAGCGTCGAGGTACGTGACAAAGCGCGTGGTATTCCTGTTGATGTTGAGCCCAAGACAGGCCTGACTGGTGTTGAGGTTGTCTTCACCAAGCTGCACGCAGGTGGAAAGTTTGGTTCCGGTTCTTATGCCGCTTCCGGTGGTCTCCACGGTGTGGGTGCATCGGTCGTTAACGCGCTGTCAGAGCGCCTCGACGTTGAAGTTGACCGTGATGGCAAGACCTGGGCAATGTCGTTTCGACGTGGAGAACCTGGCGTCTTCGACGACAGCAAGGGAATTGCTCCCAACAATCCCTTCACCCCCTTTGAAGACGGAAGCTCACTCACCGTCAAAGGCAAGGTTGCCAAGGGTGTTACCGGAACCCGTGTGCGCTACTGGGCAGATCAGCAGATCTTCACCCCAGGTGCTTCTTTCCAAACCGAAGATTTAGATTCCAGAGCCCGCCAGACTGCATTCCTCGTTCCTGGTCTTGAAATGAAGATCACAGACGAGCGTGGTCCCGAAGTCCTTGAATCGAGCTTCAAGTTCAGCGGCGGTATTAGCGAGTTCGCTGAGTTCCTTGCTCCAGATACTGCAGTGACTGACATCTGGCGCCTTTCAGGCGAGGGTAACTTCACGGAGACCGTTCCTGTTTTGGGGCCAGATGGAAATATGGCTCTCACTGAAGTTGAGCGCAGCTGTGGTGTGGACATCGCGCTGCGTTGGGGCACCGGTTATGAAACCGAGATGCAGAGTTTCGTCAACATCATCTCCACCCCCAAGGGTGGAACGCACCAGCAAGGTTTTGAACAGGCATTGCTCAAGGTCATCCGCGCCCAGGTTGACGCGAATTCTCGCAAGCTGAAGGCAGGTAACGACAAGGTTGAGAAGGACGATGTTCTTGCCGGTCTTACTGCAGTAGTGACTGTACGCGTCCCTGAACCGCAGTTCGAGGGCCAGACCAAGGAAGTTCTCGGAACTCCTGCAGTGAAGGCCATTGTTGCCTCTGTTGTTCAGAAGCAACTCACAGCACGCCTGACCTCAACTAAGCGTGATGACAAGGCTCAATCTGCTTTGCTGCTGGAAAAGATTGTTTCTGAAATGAAGAGCCGTATCTCGGCTCGCACACACAAGGAAACACAGCGCCGTAAGAATGCGCTGGAAACTTCGAGCCTTCCCGCCAAGCTGGTTGATTGCCGAAGCAACGATGTTGAACAGTCCGAACTCTTCATCGTGGAGGGTGACTCGGCACTCGGAACGGCAAAGCTCGCTCGCAATAGTGAGTATCAGGCGTTGCTGCCCATCCGAGGCAAGATCCTCAACGTTCAAAAAGCATCTGTTTCTGACATGCTCAACAACACGGAATGTGCCTCGATTATTCAGGTGATTGGTGCGGGCTCTGGACGCAGCTTCGATCTTGATGCGGCCCGTTATGGCAAGGTCATCCTGATGTCAGATGCAGATGTTGACGGCGCACACATTCGCACGCTTCTCCTCACACTCTTCTTCCGGTACATGCGTCCCCTCATTGAAGCAGGGCGGGTTTTTGCCGCTGTTCCTCCGCTTCACCGTGTGGTGGTGATCAACCCCGGCACCAAGCCCAACGAAACGATTTACACGTATTCGGAGACGGAACTGCAATCTGTCCTTGCCGCGCTGGCAAAGTCAGGCAAGCGCTACCAAGAGCCCATTCAACGCTATAAGGGTCTTGGAGAAATGGATGCAGATCAGCTTGCCACCACCACCATGGATCGCTCAGCTCGCACACTGCGCCGTGTTCGTGTGGAGGATGCAGCGATGGCTGACACCGTCTTTGAACTCTTGATGGGTAATGACGTTGGTCCACGCCGAGACTTCATTATTGAAGGCTCAGCTGGCCTGTCTCGCGACCGAATCGACGTTTAGCTAACGGCTTTGCCCACAAAGGCAACGTCTCCGTCGAGCAAGGTGCCAGAGGCATCACGCTTGGCTAGCTCAGTGGGAAGTTCACGAGGCATGCCATCCAGTGCGCTTGCGCGAGGAGTTCCCTGGCCCACCCACGCCAGTGCCAACGCATCTTCACCCTTGAGGAGAGTCTGCGCACGAACACCACCGGTGCCACGACCCTTAGCGGGGAATTCAGAAAGCAGAGACACCTTGGCGCGGCCAGCGTCTGTTCCGAGCAAAGTGTTCATGCTGGTGGAGATGGTGACCACCTGGGCGTCAGCTTCTGAGCCTGCTGTGAAGTAGATCACACGAGCACTGTCAGACACCCGGATACCGGCCATACCCCCCGCTGCAGCACCCTGGGGGCGAACAGCGTCTGCACCAAAGTGGAGGAGCTGCGCATCAGAAGTGACAAAGATCAGTTCATCACTCTCTGCTGCGGGAGCGATACCCACAACCGTGTCGGAATCTTTCAACGAGATGATGGCATTGCCAGATTTCACGGGGAATGCATCAGCTTGGATGCGCTTGACGACACCTTCTGAAGTTCCCAAGGCATAAGTGGTGTCTCCGCCAAGGGAAACCAGGCCGACAACCTTCTCGCCAGATTCCAATTCCACGTAGTCGGAGCTATTGACTGCTGCAGCAAGTGAAACGCTGGAGGCAGGAACCCCAGGAAGTGAGACGGGGGAGAAGTGAACCAGGCGTCCCTTGCTTGTCACAGCGCCGATAAGACCTCGACGAGTTGTGGAGATGTTGGAGACAACACCATCATGTGCTGTGCGGTGGGTTCCTTGAGCAATGGGGTCGTCAGCATTCTCAAGATCAACACGAGCAAGTCGACCGCTGGCAGAGAGCAACACGCGGCACGGAGTGTCCTCGAGCTGAAGTGCTTCGGGTTGCGCTGAAGCAACACGTGCTGCGGTTGTGGCGGGAGCGACTGTCGAGGTAGACAACACCGTTCGGCGAGGAGTTCCGAGGTTCTTGGAAACTTCGGAAAGCTCTTTCACCACGACATCAATCAGCTTCTTATCGCTGGCGAGAATGGTTTCCAGTTCAGAGATTTCTTTACGCAAAGCATCGGCTTCTGCTTCGAGTTCCACTCGAGAGAATTTGGTCAGACGACGAAGACGCAGTTCCAAGATGTAGTCAGCTTGAGGAACCGAGAGTTCAAACACATCCATCAGACGTGCTCTGGCTTGTTCGGTGTCGTCGCTTTGACGAATGAGCTGAATGACCTCGTCGATGTCCATGATGGCGATGAGGAGACCATCGACCAGGTGAAGACGTTCTTGACGCTTGGTGAGGCGGTGCTGTGAACGACGCTGAACAACTTGCTTGCGGTGTTCAACATAAACCGTGAGCATGTCGCGCAGACCCATGGTTTGTGGGCCACCGTTGACCAGGGCAACGTTATTGATGCTGAAGGAGTCTTCCAGTGGGGTATAGCGGTAGAGCTGTTCCAGGACGGCTTCAGGGTCGAAACCGGTCTTGATTTCGATCACGAGCTTGAGACCGTGGTGGCGATCCGTGAGGTCGATGACGTTGGAGATACCGTTGAGCTTTTTGCTCGTGACGCCATCTTTGATTTTGTCGATAACTTTTTCTGGCCCGACCAGGTAGGGAAGCTCGGTCACAGTGATGCCCATCTTGCGAGGGGAGATGCTGCCAATGGTGACGCGTGCACGTGTCTTGAAACTGCCGCGACCGGTTTCATAGGCTTCGCGGATACCGTCCAAGCCCATGATCACACCACCGGAGGGAAGATCTGGTCCAGGCACGAACGCCATCAGGTCGTCCAGCGATGCCTGGGGGTTCCTCAGGAGGTGAATCGAGGCTTCAATGACCTCAATCAGGTTGTGGGGAGCCATGTTGGTGGCCATACCCACTGCAATACCGCTCGCACCGTTGACGAGAAGGTTGGGATAGGCCGAAGGAAGAACATCTGGCTGCTGGAACTGGTTGTCATAGTTTGGAACGAAATCGACAACGTCTTCATCGAGGTTCGCCGTCATCGCCAGGGCAGACGCGGCCAGGCGGGCTTCGGTGTAGCGGGCAGCAGCAGGGCCGTCATCCAGCGAACCGAAGTTACCGTGTCCGTCAATTAGGGGAAGGCGGAGCGAGAAGTCTTGAGCCAAGCGAACGAGGGCGTCGTAGATAGAAGCATCACCGTGGGGGTGGAGCTTTCCCATCACTTCACCAACAACGCGGGCCGACTTTACGTGGCCCTTGTCGGGGCGTAAACCCATCTCACTCATCATGAACAGGATGCGGCGTTGAACAGGCTTGAGTCCGTCTCGTGCATCGGGCAGTGCACGAGAGTAAATCACCGAATAGGCATACTCCAGAAACGAGTCCCGCATCTCTGTCGAGACATCGATGTCCTCGATGCGCTCGAGGGCATCATTCGCTGGGGTGGAGGGGACCATATCTGTGATCTTTCGTTACGCATAAGACACAGCAGGCATAGCTGGCAAACCGCGTAACTATGGCAGACTGACGTCGATGTCCATCATGTTACCGAGCCTGAATTCCGCTCAGTTGAGCCTTGCCGACGTGTTGCCAAGTTGCTTATCGAGCCTCGGAATCCAGCAGCTGCCGAATGCTCTTGAGCTTGCTCCTGTGCGCTCTGCTGTTGTTGTGCTGATTGATGGATTGGGTGCTCTGAATCTTTCATCTGCTTCAGCACATGCTCGTTTTTTGAGCAAGAATTCCTCTCCAGAAACTCATTTGTCGACCGTCTTTCCCAGCACCACAGCTGCAGCTCTTGCATCCCTCACAACAGGTGCCACCCCGGGGCAACACGGTATGACCGGATATAGGGTTCTCGATGCAGAATCTGGTGAGGTCCTGAATCTCCTCACTGGGCTTGGTGCGCTCACAAGCCCTTCTTCGTGGCTGCGCTGTGATCCTCTCTATGGACTTGCTGAAGAAAACGGAATTACTCCAACAGTTGTCGCTCACCCACGTTTTGCCGAAACGCCTCTCACTCACATCATCCACGAGGGTGCAGTACAGCTCAGCGCCAAAACTATTGATGACCGTGTTCAAGCTGTCCTCAGCACCCTCAACCAGCCCGGTCAACATCTGATTGTTCTCTACATCTCAGAGCTAGATGAGCTAGCTCACAACAAGGGCGTCTCCAGTGCGGAATGGGCCGCAGCTTTGGAGTCTGTTGATGGAGCAATCAAAGAACTCTCTGACCGCTTACCTGAGGGAGTAGGGCTCTTTGTGACAGCAGATCACGGTGTGCTGGATGTCACACAGTCACAACATTTTCTGTATGGACTTGATGTAGACCACATGAGGCATATTGCCCACGTTGGGGGAGAACCTCGCTGTTTACAGCTTTATTTCTCTGAGAAGGCGACAGAAGCGGAACGTGCCCAAGCAGTGGCGTCATGGCGAGAAGATTGGTCGGAACTTGCCTGGGTTCTTACACAAGAAGAAGTCTTAGCTGCCGGACTTTATGGCGACGTCGATTCGGAAGTACTGTCTCGCTTGGGGGATGTGTTTGTTCTTGCCAAAAAAGATGTCGCCTTCTATGACGAGCGTGACACGTCCTTGAAAGGGCGAAACATGATCGGTCAGCATGGCGGGGTTTCTCACACCGAGCTTGCTATCCCCGGCATTCGCCTCGGGGCATACTCACGCTAGCTAGGCAGGGTCATCATCGGAACGAGTTCCGAAGACAATGTCGTCCCAGGAAGGCATTGCAGGACGGCCGTTTTTACCAATTTGCTTGGAATCATTTTTGGATTCTGACGGAGCAACCGTTGGAACTTCTTCAGAGACAGACATATCAAAGGGCTCAGTAAAGCTCAGAGTCGCGTCGAATTCGACCGTTGCGCCGCTGATGACGGTGTCTTCTGCGACGACCTGATGTGAGTCTGTTGCTGCACTGACTTCGTCCTTGAGCCAGGCGGGAGTGGATTCACGTTCATTGCGACGCTTGCGCAGAGCTTCGAGAAGATCGGCCGTGGGGCTGTGTTCGCGAGTTTGTTCGGCAGCGGGCGCCTCGACAGGAACTTGTTCAGATACTGCGGAGATGGTTGCTACGGGTTCGCTACCCGAAAGTGGCTCAACCACAACAGTGTCTGCAGAGTCAACCCCCACAGCGCGAAGCTTTGGAATGAGACCCGTGCTCAGGTCACCCTTTTGAGATAGCGTTGACGCGTCACTGTTGACGGGAGTGAGAGTTCGCTTGCGGGGCTCGAAAGACCAACGAGCATCGTGATCAATACCGTTTGCGGTGAACTCCAGCTTCACAACCCATGAACCAGTCTCCTCTTTCCAGGTTGCCCATCGCTCTGCTGTTGCGTTCAAGCCATGCAAGCGCTGGGTAATAACTGTTCCAAAAGCAGTACTGAGGTTCCCGGTTTCCGTTTCCACCGTGGTTTGCGTGGGAACGGACAACGCTGATGTGATGATGAATTCACGTTCTGCAAGAACGGGAGTTTCAAATCGTTGAATGAGGTCTAAAGAAGCTCCGGTGAGAGCAGAAATTTCTTCATTCGACAGACCTGCACGTAAATGAGCTTGGATGTCTTTGGGGGAGACGCGAGGACCGTCTTCGGGAGCGCTTCTGTGACGCAGGCGGCGTAATGATGTCTCATCAACGGGGACGCGGAATTCATTTCCTTCATCGTCAGAAACAACGAGGGTAGCGCCATCGACATCGGTGACTTTGAGTTCGCGCATAACAGTGTGCTCCTTGGCCAAATTCTGCTGTTTAGAGAATTCCATGGAATGACTCACTTAGGCAGTAGCGCGTGCGCGTGCCGAGCTAATTCCTCCTGTCGGGCAACACGCCCAGTCAGGTTTTTGTGTTTCTGAGCTCTATGGGGCAAACTGTCGGCGCCGGAGCATTTCAACGCCGGTGACGTGACGAATTGGATCTTCAAGATGGCAACTGACTACGACGCACCTCGTAAAACTGATAACGACGACACAGAGTCGATCGAAGCGCTCAAAGAGCGAGTCCCGGACAAGCTCTCTGGAGCTGTTGATGCTGAAGACGCTGACAACCCTGGTGGTTTCGAGCTCGCAGGTGCTGATCTGTCAGATATGGAACTCGACGTTGTCGTTCTTCCACCTCAGGATGACGAGTTCACCTGCGTGAGCTGCTTCCTGGTTAAGCATCGCTCACAGGTTGATCACGAGGAAAAGCTCGGACCTGTTTGTAAGGAATGTGCTTTCTAATACTTTTCATTCACGAAAGGGCCGGTTTTGTAACCGGCCCTTTCGTTTTGCTAAGAAGTTTTTCTGCCTGCTCTGAGTGCAGCAACGAGTTCTTCTGGACGCCTTGTCGAAAAGAGCCAATATGGGGTGGGGTCGTTGGGGTCGGTAATATCCACGCGCACGACAGGGTTAATCCACCCACGAAGGAATATCCACGCACGTGCATCCAGCTCAGGACCTCTGGCTGTTACGGCGTATGTTCCTGAATATGCGCTGACGGCACCAATGAATTCACGGTTGATGTGTGCCTTTCCGACACGAAGTTCTGTTTCTGTCAGCGAGATGGTTGGTGATGTCGCGAACATAGGGATGACGATCAGCGCATAGACAACGATGGACAAGACAATGCCCAGGGTGAAATTGATGGGCGCCATGACCAAGATGATCGTGGGAATCATGAATGCGGCAATGAGATACATCCACCAGCTAGGTCGTAAAACTTCACGAAACGTCGTCATACATCTATTCGACCACTGTTTTTGGACTAACCTCGACACGTGGCCGAAACAGTTGAAGTTCTCATCACAGCTCAGAACGTTCCCAGTTACTCTCACCCTGGTGATGCCGGGGCTGATCTTTCCTCCGCCGAAGCGCTGACATTGGCACCAGGACAGAGAGCAACCGTGGGTACGGGAGTTTCTATTGCCTTGCCAGATGGATACGTCGCCTTCGTTGTTCCCCGTTCTGGCCTTGCTGCAAAGCACGGAATTACGATTGTGAACTCACCCGGCACTGTCGATGCGGGTTATCGAGGTGAGCTCAAAGTGACTCTTCTCAACACGGACCTCTCAGAGCCATTTGAGATTGCTGTGGGGGACCGTATCGCTCAGGTCATCGTGATGCCTGTCACCCAAGCACGTTTCATTCCTGTTGAGAAACTTCCAGTAAGTGAACGCGGAGAATCAGGTTTTGGTTCTACCGGACTCGCTGCACGAAAAGGAAACTAAAGATGTCAGGTCCTATTTCAGACGCTAAAAGCGCACCGGCTGATCGTGAAACGACCGGACCCTTCGACGAATCAGAAGTCAGTGGCGTTCGGCCCTATGTCGACTTGGGGTCCCTCAAGCTCATCCCTCGCGAAGGGCTAAACCTCCGTCTCGAGGTTGAAGAAGGTTCAGGTCGTGTTGTCGCAGTTGCGATGGACTACCTGGGTTCCACCCTTCAGGTTCAGGCGTTCGCATCTACGCGTTCACAGGGCCTGTGGCACGAAGTTCGATCACAGCTCACCGAGCAGATTTCTACTCAGGGCGGTCTCGTAGAAGACGCTCTTTCAGAGTTGGGGCCTGAACTGTTGTGCAAAGTGCCTGCACTCGTGGACGGCAAACAGGTTTTCCAAGAGGTTCGTTTTATCGGTGTGGACGGCCCCAGATGGTTCCTGCGTGGAGTTATTGCAGGCCCAGCAGCTACAAACCCTGAACAGGGTGCCCGCTTAGTTGAACTCTTTAGAGACATCGTTGTTGTCCGCGGTCAGCAGCCTATGCCTCCTCGTGAGCTCATGCCTCTGAAGGTTCCCGAGCAAGCTGCAGGCATTGCTCCCACTCAGCGTTAACGCATGAGCGAGAAACAAGGAGTAGCTGGTTTAGCAACACAGCTTGGCGGCAGTTCCAACGGCAAACACCCACTTTGGAATGCCATGGGTGGGGCACTGGGCATTGTTGAGACCGTTCTCCCTGGTCTTCTGTTTGTTGCCGTCTTCACTTTCACCTTGAATCCTTGGCTGGCCATTTGGATTTCTGTTGGCGCTTCGGTTCTCTTCACCTTGTATCGCCTAATCCGTCGCCAGGCAGCTACACAAGCACTCGTGGGTCTTGCTGGAGTAGTTCTTTCTGCAGTTCTGGCATTGATGTCAAACAAGCCTGAAGACAACTTTGTGGTCGGAATGGTGACCAACGGTGTTTATGGGCTCGTCTTCTTGATCTCAATCCTGGTTGGCTGGCCGCTCATTGGTGTCGTAGTTGGCCTTGTTCGTTCCGAAGGAACGAAGTGGCGACAAAATCGCCACCACAAGCGCGTCTACATGGGCGTCACAGCGTTGTGGGTAGGGATGTTTTCTTTGCGCCTCGCCATCGAAGTTCCGCTGTATCTAGCTGGAAACGTTGCTGGGCTGGCAACGGCGAAACTGATTCTTGGTTTACCTCTTTATGTTCCTGTTCTTGCCTTGACGTGGCTGATCGTGCGCTCTCTCTATCGAGAAAAAACCTCGAATTCGCAGAAATAACTGTCAAAAAGTACGACTAAGATATATCTTGATATCAAGAGACTTTTTGACTCTTGATGCGCACCACAATTTTTGACCTGCGTAGTACGCCCAATGGAGGAGCAGCACGTGTCGGCAGTAAACAG
>ERZ650303.254-NODE-254-length-16018-cov-4.019295_pt1 | contig 16018 bp, 35 predicted proteins | sample MGYA00376239_ERZ650303 | MGnify/ENA primary metagenome ERZ650303 (study PRJEB26733, sample SAMN07839262) | wastewater metagenome | biome: small river; feature: stream; material: water | place: USA: North Carolina | collected 2016-04-05 ... | reverse complement strand
TCACGGTGACCTCGTACGAAACCGGAGCACAGCCCCAACCCGTCTGGTGCTGCCCCGTCGTGCAGCCCACCAAGTAGCCCGCGCCGGTACAGCGGGCGATGTCCCGCGAACAACTCCCCGACCACTACCCCGCCGGATGGCTCGTAGCAGCCTCGACGGCCCTCGCCTTCGTCGCCTTCCTGCTCTGTGCGGGATGCGGCATCACCACCCGCCAAGCTGAGACCGCAGCCCTCGACGCCGCCAACGCCGCGATCGTCGCAGCGGCCCACGACATCGACGCCCGCGAGCAGGCCGAGGAAGCAGCCTGCACTGTGAAGGCCACGACCGACGTCAAGCCATGCATCGATCGGGCTCGTCGGTGGAACGATGCCCTTGCCGCGTACGACGTGTGGCGCACGGCGTGGTCGGTCCTCCGTGCCGCGTGGGTGACCGCCGCGGAGATCGTGTGCTCGGGTCAGGACCACGCGTGACGTTACGGGCTCAGTGACACGCCGATCGGCGAGTGCGAACCGTGACGCGTGGGGGCTGTTGTGAGCTACCCACGCACCGCGTACAGTAGGGTATGGGCCGCACGCGTCGCACAGGGTGAGGCGCTACTCGCGTCAGGTGGGCACGGCATCACCAACAGCGACGTCATCGACCACGCCACGAGCGCGACGCTTCCGCGAACCCCACATGGCGCGCCCGCTTGCGACGGGGCGGCGCCAGCATCGTCGCGAGGTGGGCTTGCTCCGCCCGACCCAACGCCAAGCACGCCTCCACGTACGCGCGCGCCGTCTCCTCTGTAGGGTCGCGGTCCATCGCCGACTCAGCGGCGGCACAGGCAGCTCGCACATCCTGTAGCGCTTGCGCCATCACGGCGACACCCGAGCGATACCGTTCGCGTCGACCACATAGAGGCGGTACTGCACGCCGTCACGCTCCACGATTACGACCGTCCCGGGCTCGTAGCCAGCGGTGCGCGCGTGCTCCGTCGCGGTAGCAGCCGACCACGTACCCGGCACCTCGAAGGGGTTGCCGGCGCAGGGGATGACGACGATTCGGTATTGCATGCGGGATGGTATTGCATGCGACGTGCCACCGTGGGCACCGTGGGCACCGCGGATCCGCGGTGGATCTGTGGTGGTGTTACGCGCGCCGACGTGGGTGTTACGCCGGTTGTGACGCAACACACGTGACGCTGTTACGGTCAGACAGCAGCGTGCGCGGCGTTCCAGATGGTGCGGATTGCCCGCTCGATAAGCGCGATCTCCTCACGGGTGGCGCGCTCACTATGCTCCACGAGGACCATCTCCGCAGCCTGCCAGCAACCGCTGTCCTCAACGATCTGCGCCGCCATGTCGATCGTCTCGGCAAGCGAGTGCCCACGAAGGTCGTGGACCGCAACCAGGCACAGGTGCGTGAGGGAGGCGACCGCGAGCTTGATCTGGTTGGCGTTCATGCTCAACCTCAATGCAGTATCGGTGCCACCTACAGGGCGAGCCACTCAGCCCGCGCAGCCTCACACGCCTCGTCAGCAGCCCGCCACGTAGCGAGCACATCCGCCGTGGCGTCGAGCACGTTGGCGGCGTCCTCGGCTGCCTGGTAGACGGCGACCGCGGCCATGTAGCGCTCGTACGCGGCTTCCTTCGCCGCCATGCCGCGGAGCCCACTGACGATGGTAGCAGCAGCGCAGGGGCAGACGTCGGAGTCAACGATGATGGTCGCGGTGTTCATGGCAGACCCGTAATGCAGCATCGGTGCCAACGCGCGACACCGCAGATCCGCGCGGATCGCTGGGTGCGCGGGTCACCTGTTACGCTGGTGTTACGCCCATCGTGACGCTCGCAGGCGCAACACCGTAACGGTCACCCGTAACGCCAACCCCAACCGGCGGGCTCGTCCCGTACCTCGACGGGCAGGTAGGCCAATGGCGCCGCAACTCGTCGCGCATCCTCCCCGCCCCAACCATCCCAGGCGTCCCACGACATCCGCGCCAGCATCGCACGCAGCGGCGCCTCGTACGCGGGCGAGCACACCCACGCGACCACGGTGTACCTCGGCACGGGTAGCGCCGACACCGTGGGCTCTACGATCGTCAGCCACCCCTCGGCGCGCTCACGACACAGCGAGCAGTGGTGACGGCTACCCTCGCCAGGACCGCTCGCAACGGGCACCCTCGCGTCGTAGCGGTAGTAGGTGGACCGCGCACGATCGACGGCGCCAGCAGTGCTGTAGCGGGTGGGGTCGAAGTCGGTCACGGCGGTCACAGCAACTTGTTCACGATGCGCTCGGCGGCCCCATCGCCCCAATCGCGATCGTACAGGCGCGGGTTGAGCGTGGAGCCGTTGATCTCGACCTTGAGCGGGCGACCGTACAGGTAGTCGAAGTACGGTCGCTCCCTGCCGCGGAGTAACTCCGCGGCATCGTCCTCGGTCATGTTGGGTCGCGCGTGCAGGAAGCCCATGCCGAGCGGCTTGGCGTTGTTGTAGAGCGCGGCGAGCAGACGAGCGGGCGGGATGGTGCTGACGTCGATCATGGGATGGTCCTCGGGTCGGTTGGCGGTCGTTGGGTCACTTGGTGTGGGTGTAACACGTCGGCTTGGCGCGCGGCTTCGTGTCGGGGTGCCCGACCTTGCGCACGATGGCGACGCCACAGACAGCACAGTGAACGGTGGTGGTCTTGGTCTTGATGCGGTTCATGTTGTGGTCTCCTGCACGGTTGGTGCCATGGCGCCCGTTGGGGTCGGCGCCTCACCCGGCGTCAGCCCACTACAGCGTCGAGCGACCGCGGAGCACGTTGGGCGGACCGTACTGGAAGCGCACGCCGACGCACAACTTCGTCAGCATACCGTCGCGCACCATGCCCTCGACAAGCGCGTAGGCGGCATCGACGGCAGCCTGATCGGTATCGCTGAGGTCGTCGCGCGAGGCGTTGCAGCCCGCGAGCATCGACAGCATATCGTCGGCGTCACGCTCGTAGCCGTTGCACCACACGAGGACCTTGGCGCGGGTAGCGTCACCGCCCACGAGGGCGAGGACCTCAGTGCGGGTAGCGGCGCAGTCGTTGGCGTTCATGCTGACCCGTACTGCACTGTACGTGCCACCGCAACAACGCGAGGATCCGTGGTGAATCGTGTGCACACGACGGTGGTGTTACGCGTAACTGTGACGGTACTTGTTACGGTGTTGCGTCACTCCGCCGCGTCCGCTTCCTCGGCGTGCTCACACTCGTCGCTGTGTTGACCGCTGCCCGTCTCGTACTCACCGCAGCATCCACGCTCGTCGCCCTCGACCCAATCGACGTCAGCGGGATCGACGTCCAGCCCCGCATCGATGGCCATGCGGATCAGCACCTTGAGCGGGTCCTCACCGGGCTCGCAGTACCGCGCGATCCATGCTGCCATGCGCACGCCATCGGCTTCAAGCTGACGCAGCATGTTGCGGTCGGCGCCCGCCTGCATCAACGGCGAAGGGTCCTGCCATGCCTTCCACGCCGCGTGTGCGGCAGCCTGCTTGCGCTCCGCTTCGTCCCACAGGTACTTCGGTCGTGTCGGCTGCGGTGGCTCAGGCGGTCGTTGCTGTGTGGGCTCGTCGTGGTAGCCGTAGAGGCGCTGCGCGGCGCGGTACTCGCTGCGGGTGAGCGTGACGTTGCCGTGGGTGATGCCCACGCCGAGTAGGCTCATCATGGCGGCGGCGTTGGGTGTGGTGCCGGTCGAGTGGTTGGGCGTGCGGGGTCTGTCGTGCATGGTGGTCTCAGGCAGTACGGGTGAGGTCGCGGGCACAGGTGACCATCGCGCGAGCTTCCGCGCTGCGGTAGTGGGCGATGGCTTGCTCGAAAGCATCAGCACCGTGGAAGGCTGAACCCGTGCGCGATGTTGCGGCGTTCGTCATCGGTGAGCATCGTGACTCCTAGAACCAACGGACGGGGGCGAACGTGCCATCGATGCCGAGGTCGACCACGCCGGTCCCGGGCTTGTGGAAGCGGATACCGTACCCACCACGGCGCGGTGACCACTGGAACCAGCCGACAACGGGGCGAAGGTCCGCGGTCGCAGTCCTGGCAAGGCGCTCCGCATCGTTGACGATGGTGTCGGGGATGGCGGGGAGGGTGTTACGCTTCGCGGTGGTCATGTCGCGCTACCTTGCGAGCGTCGTGCCAACGTGGGCGCGGAACGCCTCAGGGATGCCGTTGTCGGTCCAGTCGGCGAGCCTGCCCAGCCCTTCGGCGTAGCTGCCATCGGGTCGGGTGTAGCGAGACCGCTCGCACCCGCAGCAGTAGCACCACACATGCGAGACCGGCGTACCCACCGGGACTGACACGACATCAGTGTGCTGGCACGCGTTGACGCGACGGGTCTCAGCGGCCTTCGCGGCACCCGCCCGACGACGATCCCGCGCCTCTGCCTTCCCTTCGGGGGTAGCGCGGTAAGCAGTGGCGGCGCACTTGGGGCAATGGCGGTCGCCGGTGACCTCCTCGCAGAACCGACGGCAGCCGCGACAGGTGAGGCACTCGACGTGCGCCGAGGACCCGTCCGCCCACGCGATGCGGTCGCCCGGCTGGATGGGCACATCGCAGCGGAAACAGGGGCCCTGGTACTGCGCGGTGAGGAAGCGGTAGGTGTTACGGTAGCGGGACGCCATGCGGGTCGACCATGCTACCGCCGTGCCAAAGCTACAGGTTCTCGGCGAGGGCGTAGCGGATCGCCTGTACCTCGGTTGCCGTCAGCAGCCCCTCGTGGAGCGCCGTGACGAGCCATTGGGTCCAGGCGACGTAGCGGTCGCCCCGCGGGAACGGCACGAGCGATTCCAATGTGTCGAGCGTCAGCGCGGTGCGCGGGTTAACACATTGCGGGTACGTGAGAGCGTTACGCCACATGGCGACAACCGATGCACCATGTGTGCCACACGGATCCAGCGGAAACCATCACGGTGTTGGTGTGGTGTTACGCGTAACCGTTACGGTGTTACGTAACAGTTATGGATCCTTTGGTTGGATGGGGCTGAGGTTCTCCACGGGCACGAGTCCCACGCGGCCATCGTCGTCCCACCGCACGTCGTACGTGTCCAGGTACGCGAGGTAGCCGACGATGCGACCACGGGCGGGCCTACCATCGCGACCCATGAACAGGTCCGTCGTGACGTCCTGCCCAATGCCGTACGAGGTGCTCATCAGTACTCCAGTCCGAGCATGGCCATGATGGCGGGTTCCCATGCTTTGCTGTAGTCCCTTCCCTTAAAGAGGGACGCGAGGCCCGTGATCTGCTTGAGCCTCAACACCTCGTCGGTGTCCATGCCCAACTCGGCCGACACGCGGTCGTCGTCCCACCCGCGTTGGTGCAGCTCGGCCACGATTGCGGACATTGGATTCACGCCGTGCTTCCCTCGCGCCCGGTTGTGCCGGATGGTCGACGCGATGCGATCGTTTCGGTCTTCCCGATCTCCACGGATGCGCACAACGGGCAGGTACCCGTGGCAACGCTTGCGCACATCGGGGACCTCTTTCCCGACGCGGTGACGGTGGAAGCCGTCGATCACCTGCTCGCCTTGCTCGTCGTGAGCGGCCACAATCGGCTGCGTGTACCCGTCGGATCGGATCGAGTGCGCGAGGAGCTTCATCTCCGGCGGCGCCACCGCGTTCGGGTTGTAGTCGTTTGCGCGCACCGTGTCGGCCTTGACCCACGTAACGAGGTCGACAGGCTCTTCGGAGAATGGAGAGACCGCGTGCAGCGCCGCACGGGCACGGTTGAGAGCATCGACGCGTTCGTCGACCGGGAGAGCCGCGACCGCAGCGGCCAGCCGTTCCACAAGGACGCCGATGTACTCACCGGGCGCGAACAGATCGCCCTGCTTCGCTTTTAGATTACGCGCCACGTCGCCCTCCTCCGCTTCATCATGTCCTTGTACTTCTCTTGCTGTTCCTTGCGGCTCCCTTGCTGGGAGAAGGACAGTCCCTTGCACACGCGATCGTTCTTGAGGATGACCTTCACGATCCGGCGCCACGAAGGCACGCGCCGCGCGGCTTCATCTTTCGGGTCCGCGGCGTCCGGGATCCCGTCGGGATAGCCGCGCTTCATGTACCACTTGAGGAATACAGCGATCTTGTCCTCGAAGTGGTCGCGCTCGTGCGTTGGTAGCGACGACAGCAACAGGTCCGCGTAACTCTCCCAAGTGTGCCCGTCCGGAAGCTCCGCCTTTCGGTTGCCGAGCACGTTGCCGCTCTCGCGGCAGTACAGCGCGCCCGCGTTGGCACCCTCGACGCGGGCCACCACGCGCGCCCACGTCTCCGGCTCCATGACGTGGAATAGGTCGAGCCCTTTGCGCTGGTCGTCGCCGTACGGCTGACAGATCCGCATCTGGTGCAGCGTGAGCCCGGCCGCGTGCATGAGGTCATAAATCCGGTTGTATGGCAGCGCTTCGCGCGCGACGAACGTCCAAAGATCCTCTGTCCTCCAGTCGTAGATCGGGTACACGTTGCACGTCTGGACGCCCTTGCGCGCTGTCCACGGCTTGCCGTCAACGCGGCTTGCGCGGTCCTTCGAGATCGAGCGCCAGCGGTTCAGGCTCTCATCGGTGCGGATCCCGACGAGGCACGCGGCCGGTTTGTCGCCGTTGTACCAGTCGCCGAATTCTTCCACGAACTCTTCAAACTCCATGCCGACACGGAAGAACGGGAGCGCGGCAGGGTCGGTGATGCTGCCCGGCTCCGGCTGACGCACCCACCGATCGCGCTCCGCAGGGTCCCAGCACATCCAGTACGGCTCGGTCATGCTTACTGCGTTGCGGAGGTGGATCGGCAAGGCGATCCAGTACGGGTCGATGACGTCCGCATAGAGTGCGAACATCTCGCGCACGTAGTCGATCGTTGCGCGGTACTGCGCCTCAAGGTCGATGTACAGGACGCCGATCCGACGCCCGCGCCGCCGCGCCTCAGCCGCAGCAAGGTGCAGCATCACGCCGCTGTCCTTGCCGCTCGGGCCGCTTACGTAGACGCGCTCGAAGCGGTCGAAAGTCCACGCGATGCGGTTGCGCGCCGCTTCCAGCACGTCGATGTCAAGTTCTCGTTTGCGAGACGTGCGGGGCATTGTCAGCCCCCCGCGGCGCGGCCGATCCGATGATACTCCGCCATGGTCGCCGGGCACGTGTAGACGTCAACCTTGAACCCGTTGGAGTCGTAGATGTCGACGTCGTTGCGCTCGCCGCCGAGGCGCTCCGCGCGCCTCCGAACCTGGGACCTGAACTTCTTGCCGCCAAGCTCGTTGTGCCACTGGCGAGAGGTGAACCCGTTGAGGTCGATACGAAGGGTTGCCATGGGTCAGCGCTCCTCGTTGTTCTCGTTGACGTCCACCTGGCGGCTTGTTCGCCTCAGCGCGCCGCGCCGGGCCAACTCCTCGGCGAGTTCGCGCTCTCTGGCGGGGGTCGCGGTGTCGGAGAAGATTTCGTTACGGATCTCGCGGTCGCTCATATCGGACGGATTCTTCATGGCGCATGCTCCCGATGTCCAGAGTATTTGGAATGTGAAAGCGTTCGGCTGGTTTGCGTCGTGCCGTCGACGGTGAGGGCTAATGCAGGCGTCGTGCCACCCTGTTGGGTTGCGGATCCTGCGTGGATCATGGTGGTCGCGCGTGGCGTTGGGCTTGGTGTTACGGCGCAACACCGTAACTGTTACGCAACACCGTTACGGTTGGCGGTCGTGTCGCTGCCCACGTAGAGGCGTTGCGCAGCCCTGGCGATCACGTCATCGGCGCCCGCCTGCACGAGTCGCGCGTGGAGATCGTCGCCGTGCTGTGGGGTGGTCGGCTTACGCGAGGCGTCGAGCGTGTCGGCTGCCGCACGCAGCTCGTCGGCGACAGCGACGGGGTAGAGCCCCTCGCACGCGTTGGCGAGACTGCGCAGGGACGAGGCTCGGATGGCGATGACATTGTGGCGCCTCATGGTCACCCCGCGAGATCCTCTTGCATCGCCTTGACGACGGCGACGACACATGATGCCCCGATGTAGCAGGCCCAATCGCGCACGCGAGCCTCACGACCGCCTCAGGTCGCGCGTACAGCAAGGTCGCCAGATCGACGATCTCCACGCTACATCGCCGCGAGCGCAGCGTTGATCTCGGCTTCGATGGCGTCGCGCTCGTGCGTGCGGTCCTCGCTGTAGTAGCCGACGTACAGGCTCCGCATGCCGCGACTGTAGAGTTTGCCGCCACCGCCAAGCTTGCCCATCCAGCGGAACTCGCGCGCCGCATCGGGCTCACGGATGCTGTAGCGCCCGAGGTGGTAGTCGAGAAACTCGCGGCGGCTCGACTCGCGCGCACCATGCCGTACGAGCAGATCCCACACACGAACCCACCACGCGAGCGTCGCTGCTCCCACGGCGCTTTCGATGTCGTGGCCATCACGGGCCACCCGCGCCGCGTCGACCAACCAGAACGTACCCGCCGTAGCGTCCGCGTCGGGCTGCACGATCCACGTACCGATGATGGGCGCACAGGCGTCCTCGGCATCCGTGACGTCGTTCGGGTGAACGACGATCCAGCGCGTGATCGTACCGTACTCGTTGGGTTGCTGCGCCATCACAGCCATCGCGTCCAACAGCGCATCGGTGGTGATGCTGTTGCGCGACAGGATAACGCCTGGCACTGCGGTTGTGGTGGGCTTGTTCATGGTGGTCACATCATCACGCCACAGCAGTAACTACCGCGATCGTGTCGCCTTGGTCAACAAAAAGGCGAGAGGCCCGGTCCGTCCACCAACAGTAGACAGGCGAGCCCCTCATGGTCCGTCGTGTTTGGCGCTACATACGCCGGTCCGTAACGGCTCTCCCCGCGCCAACGGCTTGAGTCCGTGCCCGCTCGTCGCTCAAACGCGACTTACTCGCCCCGTTGTCAGGGCTAACGTTGTTCTACGCGATCGCGAACTGCGGAGTCAACGATCTCGCGCGATGATGGTGTCGCCCTGCTCGATCGCAGCGAGGCGGATGAGCGCACGCCTTGTTCCAGCAGCCGGCGACTCGCCTCGCGCACGGATCATCAGGATCGTTTCCATTGCGGTCGCTCGACCTTGGAGAACATCATCGGCCCACACGGGGTACCCGGCATCAGTTAGCGCAATGGCGGCTCTACCGCGCGCTTGGTCCAGGCACAGCGCCTCACCCGCCACAGCATCGGCGGACGCCTCTACGGGGCGCGCAGTGGCCTTGTCGGCGTCCTGGTGTAGGTCGGGCCTGAGCAGGTACGCGAGCCGCACCACGCCCTCGTAGATGCCACGCGATCGCTCCCATGCCTCGTGACGTCGGCGGATCGCTTGGACTGACTCGCCCTTGTTGCGTACTGGCGCATGTGTGTCGGCGGCTTCTCCGGTGGCAGCTCGCGCGATGGCGTGGGCGATCTCGGACAGCGGGGCAGGCGGCTTCGCGTTCATTGCGTACTCCCAAGCAGTAGTGCCGGCGATGATCAACAGCACCACGAACAGCGACCACCCCACGACACCGATCGCGGTGCTGATCGCGCGGCGTCGAACGATCTCGCGATCCATCGGCCCGAGGTCCAAGTAGTGGGGGCCATCGCCCAACGGGTGCGGTCATGGTCAGGATCCGATGCTGGCGAGGTAGGTGCGCCCGTGGTCGGTGATGGGGCTGGTTGTCTTCTGGTGCCCCGTGGCGTCGCGCGAAACCTTGCGCCCGACGTATCCATCACGGCGCAGCATGCCGAGGGTGCCGCTTTCGACGAAAGCGGACGGGTCCCGTGCGAGCGCACGGAGCGCGGTAAGTTGGTTCGGTTTGAGCGATCGGTCGTTCATGGTGTTGATGGCCATTGCAGTCGGCGTGCCAACGTTGTGCTAGAGGATCCGCTGGGTTTCCGCGGTGGAGGCGAGCCGCGCGTGGGAGCTGTTACGCTGTTCGTTACGGTCGTGCGTAACCGTTACGGCGTAACACGATGGCTCTTGCTGGCGAGCCACGTCTGCGCAGCGACGCTCGGGTAGGTGTGGTGCTCCGCCACCCAACGCGCGAACCTCTTGAGCGAACCGTACGCGGGGTGAGCCGGACCGATTCGGCGGTAGGCGGCCTTAACTCGCTTGCTGGGGACGTCGAAACGAATGTTGTTCATGTTACTTCTTCTCCGGCATGTAGACGTGGACGACGCGCTTGGCGACGACCTCGGACTTGGCAGCGACCTCGCAGCGGTAACCGACCGCCGTCAACGCCGCCGCGTACCCGGCGAGTGCCGCTTCACGCTTCGTGCCGATGTGATCGACGATCATGTGGACGTCGGTGCCCCACCCAACCGTATCGACGACGTAGCCCGGGGTCGCCTTGGTGGCGTCGCTCACCCTGCCACCCGGCGAGGCGCGCGTACCCGAGTCGAAGCCCGCGCCACACAGCACGTCACCCGGCAGCGGCATCCCGGGGCACAGGCTGGTCTCGTGCCCGATGCGGTACTCGTTGCTGTTACGCTCGTTGTTCATGCCAGACACCCATTGCTACATCCGTGCCAACCATGTGTGAACGGTTGGCTACAACCACGTCGCGGGGTACTGGCGCGTCACCGGAGCGACATCACGACGGCGCATGGTTGCCTCGCACGATGGTGTCAACGCGAGCGCGGATCTCGCGGATCTGTCGGCGCAGGGTGGCATGTCGTCGGCGTCGATCGCCGTAGCGGAGGATCCTCACGTAGTAGTCCGCCATCCTGCGGATCGCTGCCCACTCGACGGGCGTGCGCTCACGATCGGTCGTGACAGCAGCGATCCATGCGCGGGCATTGTGGGCGACACTCACGGCACGACCTCAGCCGCCATCGCGCGCAACGCCTCGGACGGGTTGCTGACGACGCCCCACCCGACGAGGGTGTCGCAGATGCTAGCGACCCGCGCAGCGTAGTTTGCGCAGACATCGCGCGGCACCTCGATCAGGTGCGAAGGATAGCCAGCCCAAACGATGCCGTAGCCGAATGCGATCGTGTCGCGCTCACGTCCCTTGCACTCGCGCCACCGTTCGCCGTGGAACTTCGTCCGCTGTGTCCACTCGACCGTGAGGACCCGCCGGCAGTACGAGAGCACTTGAGCGGGCGCGACATCCATGGTGACACGAACCCGATCGACAACCTCGACGTTCACGGCGTGGCCCTTTCCGCCTGCATCGCGCGCAGGGCTTCCGACGGCTGCTTGACGATCCCCGCCTGCACGAGCGTGTTGCAGATCGCAGCGATCATGCGAGGCGCATCACGACCATCGCGCATGGGGCAGACGCAGTAGAGGCTCTCGCCAGTCGCACCGATCGTGCTGAACTCGACGGCGGTACCGTTCATCCACGCCGCTTCGTCCCACCCTGCGAGGACCCTGCGACAGTAGGCGAGCGCTTGCTGCGCGGTGACGTCGCCATCGACGGTGATGTGGTCGGTCACGGTGATGATCACGCGGCACCTCGACGGACGATGGGGCGTTGGGCGACGGGGGCACGGTGGATGCCGCTGTCGTCGGCGCAGTTCTGAACGGTCACGATGATGGCGGCGGGCGGGTGACGAAGATCCACCACGACGTCGAGCGTGTCGCCCGTGCAGTCGATGCCGCCGATCAGCCTGTAGGTACCGTTGTCGCGAAGCACCTCGCGCTTGGCGGTACGGATCGCCGACTCGACATCGGCGCGGGTAGCGGACCGCTCGCGCATGCGGTCGCGAACGTGGATTGTGTAGTCGAGTCGACCGAAACGAAGGGCGTGCTGTGTGGTTTCGATAGCGTTCACGGGGTGGTTTCCTTTGTCGCGGCACGGATGGCACTGGCGAGTCGCGTCAGCCCATCGCGCACGTGGTGGCCATGGTCATCATCGGCGCTGTTGGCGGCATCGGTGAGTGCAGCGATCGCGCCATCGACGTGTTCGCGCCGTACTGTGATGGATGCGGATCCGTCCCACTCGCCAGGGAATGGCGTAAAGTCGCCATCTGGATCGGCTGCGCTACCATCGACGACAGCGGGATCGAACACGTAGATGGCGAGCCCGGTCCGCTGCACTGGAGTGAGGCGCGAGATTGTGATCGTCTCTGGTGTCGTGGCGGTGACCATCACAACCTCTGTAGGTTCAGCAGGTTCGCTGGCCACGATGCAGCACCCGTGCCACTCGTAACGCCGCGGATCCTCGTGTCGCACCACCGTAACAGCGCCCGCAAAGCGTCACAGTTACGCGTAACACGAGCGTAACATCGCGCTCCAACGTTGCGGATCCTCGGGTAATCCTGCGGCACACCGCGCGCATGGCGACGGGCATGCTCTACAGCATCGTCACCGTGCCGGAGATCGCGTCGTGAACTGCAACGCCATCACGATCGGACAGCCCAAGCGACCGCGTTGGTGTGGCGTGCCGATGGTGGTTGATGGGTGGGTGTTAGACCCTTGGTCAGAGACCGATGGGACATGGGAACGATGGTGGACGCGTCGTGACCAACTCGCCGAAGCCGCTGAGATCAAACGGTGCGACACATGCTCCCACTACCATTACGACGTGTACCCGCCGCGCCTTAACTTCCCTGACCGTTTCGCCGATGGGTCCAGCCGTACCGCCCGCGCTGCACGCGAAGCCGCCGATCGCGACCTCGCTGGATGGGCAGCGACGGGGTGTCCTCTCTGCATTCCGTGCCGCTTCGGTGAGCCGAGGATGTGGCGGACATACCGCGCGCCCGCTTGCCAGTAACCCACGTCACGTTCCAGCATCCAAGCGGTCGTGAACCTGCTCGCACGCCTGTGTCGACGACTACGCCCGCAACAGCCCAGCCAACCCACCCCGCATCCTCATTACCGCGCCACGTGGTTCGCTGGTACCCCTCGGGCGGGCGCCGTGTACGAGGCACGCCTAGCGACCGCTGAGGCCCTCACAAGGCTCGCGCAGCCGACGACGATCCACGATGCTGCGCTGACGTGTCGCCAGCATGGGATCTCGTGTCGGCTGGATCTGTTGGGGGCGGTGGTGTGGATCGCGCCGGACGGCACGGTCACTGAGGGAGATCGGTCGTGATCGACACAATATCGTAGTCACTGTCCTGACCGATGGGCTGCACTGCCCACTGTCGGTAGCGGACCGTCACTGGCGTGCCGCGCTCCATGGCGCTCATGATCTGCCGTGCGAGACGATCGGGCGCGTGAAACGCCCACACGTTCGCGGCAGCTCCGTTCGCATCGGTGCGCATGCCACCCATGAGTAGCTCACCTTCCCAGGATTTGATCGCGAGCCCCTTGTGGGAGAACTTCGTGACGACGCCGTGGCGCTCGCCCTCGCTGTAGTTCTCGCCGCAACCCGCGAGCGTTGCGCCAACGATGGCCACCGCCGCCACCTTCAACCAGGTACCCATAGAGACACATCCAGCGTAGTGCGCCCTCCCGACGGGCACAGGTGAGACCATCCCACCCGTACCCGTCGAGAGTCGCTGTCGCTGAGTCAGCGGACGCTACCGTGGCGGAGACCTCGCAGTCAAGAACATCGGCGACGCTGTAGGTTTTGTGTTGACGTAAGCGCGAACGTCCGTACCATGGCGGAGTGTTCATCGAAACCACGCCCGAGGTTGCCGCAGTCCTCGCCGAATCGATCCGTCGTGAGCGCGCCGATCGCGAGCGCGTCATGCGTGTGTCCCGGTACGGGGACGACCACATCAACGCCGTACTGGCTCAGTACGATGAGCAGCACGCTACGTTCCTGTACTGGTACGAACATGGAACGCTGCCGCCTGTCTCGGTGAGCCACAGGGCGCCCGAGAAGCCCGCTACGGCGGAGCGTCATGCTGCGCGGGTTATGGCGATGGTTGCCTCGGTGGCGGACGTCGTGACGGGCGCGATGATGGTGTTTTGAGGAGACCGACATGGCCAAGGTGATCAACGGTGTGCGGAGTGCCAGCGAGTTTGCGCTGGACTTCATGCGAGAGAACCCAGGGTTTGCAACGCAGGTGATTACGTCGCAACGACTCGGTTGCGTGGTGGCCGATCGCGATGCCGAGGTAGCGGAGCGCCTGCACGAGATCGCGCAGATCCTACGCGAAGCCGGACCGGATGCGGCACTCGGCGCGATCGAGCGTACCTACGAGACCCTCACGGGCGGACGTATGCCGCGGTTGACGGGTCCCACTGCGGCGCTGCGAATCGAACAGCACGCCTGGATGACGTTCGCGGTCGGGTCGAACCAGTTCAACGTGCGCGCGAGCGAGGGTTCGCTGCATGTGATGACGCTCCACGGTGAGCCTGTTGCTGTGCGCCCGCTCGTTAGCAACAAGGTCGCGATCGACATCCTGCCGGAGTGAAGCCATGGCGCCCATCGAACAGATCAAGCTGCTGAGTCGTGTCCCGCTGCACGAGTGGGCGGACCGTCCACCGCACGCCTACCGCGATGCGCAGGTCGACCGATTCACCGACCTCGCGCGACGCATTGGTGCCACCGCATACGTCGTGGGAGAGCATGCCCCGTACGGGGTGACGGTCCCGGTCGTGATGTTCGACATGGGTCGCGCACACGTCATCCTGTGGGACAACCACGCCGCTGTGGTCGCCACGGTGGTGCGTCTGGATGCCGTCGATCTGTCGCGCCACATCGGCTACCAGGCTGCCGCGGTCCGTGACGTCGACTGCTACGGCATGCCGCTCGTGCTGGGCAGGTACGCGGATGACCCGTCGGCGTTCACGTACGAGCCAAAGTCATGGGATGCCCTGCGCAGCATGATGGGCGTGCTGGCGTTCGCATCGGGTTGGATGACCGACAACGCGTTGGAGCTTGCAGCATGATCGTCCTCTTCGCCGACTTCGATGGCGTGCTTAACAGCAATCGCCACTTCCTATCGCTGCCACCCGAGCGTGCCGCGTCCGAGGTGGAATACGACGATCGATCCTTCGACAAAGAAGCGGTCGAGCGGCTCAACAGGATCGTGGAGCGCACCGGATGCGAGGTCGTTGTGTCCTCACACGACCGCGACCGAACAGGGGATCGCGGCAGCCGTAAGCCGACTGTAGACGGCGTGCTCCGCATACTGCGCGGTGCGACGGTTGTAGTTGTTGAGATGGATCGTGACCTGGATGGTACCCGTCGCGTGGTGGCGCACGATGAACCGACCCGCACCACACGAACTGCGGATCTCACGACCCGCGTCAGCGAGGATGTCCGCGATGGTGTTACGGTCGGTGGTCATGCGCGACGATGTTGCACGCAACGTGCCAGCTAGCAGCCGATGTGGTTCGCGTCGGAGCCCACGCCTGACGGTCCGCCGTACATGGCTTTCGTACGCATCGCGCGGGCGAGGTCATCGTACGCGTTCGCCACCTGCTCGCACAACACGGCGTTCGCGAGGCGGTCAAGCCGGGCGCCACGTTCGCCGCACTCGCGGAGCCTCACATGCGCGAGCACGCCCACGCGTGGGCAGCAATGCGGGCGGCGTCGCATGCGCTGATCGCGGTCGTGCAGTTCGTTTCGCGACGCGAGGAGATCGCGATGGTATCGAGCGTGCGCTGCCTGTATGGTGAGACGGTAGCTCTCGCGCGGTTCCTCGCCTGGACCGTGCCCGACGACTGGCAACGAGCGGCGTAGCAGCCGCACAACAGGAGACCGACGATGTCGTACAAGTCTGTGAATGACCTCCCGAGCGAGGAGAAGTGCCGCATGGGACTGCGCGCCAAGTACCGTGTTCGCCCCGCGACGAAGGGCACGCGCCCCAAGACCTCGGGCAACTCGGGCAAGTGCGGTCGCAAGTACCGCAGCCACATGCGCGGGCATGGCGGTGGTCAGGTGTGCGCCGAGGAGAAGGCGCGCCGCGATGCGCAGATGCGTGAGGCTCAGGTCGCCCGCTCGCTGTGGGGGTCGCAGTAGCAGAGCGCTACCGCCCGACGGAGCGTATCCGTCACATCGGGATGTAGCCCAAAGGTAGGGCGCGATTTTTGGGAAATCGAGGCTGCCGGTTCAAGTCCGGCCATCCCGACCCGAACCGACACCCGGAGGCAGCCATGAAGAAGTAACTCGACATCACCGCAGCAACCCAACCGTAGCTACGGCACGGTCTAATGGGTGGTGGTTCGACCCCACCC
>ERZ650303.252-NODE-252-length-16122-cov-11.488019_pt1 | contig 16122 bp, 18 predicted proteins | sample MGYA00376239_ERZ650303 | MGnify/ENA primary metagenome ERZ650303 (study PRJEB26733, sample SAMN07839262) | wastewater metagenome | biome: small river; feature: stream; material: water | place: USA: North Carolina | collected 2016-04-05 ... | reverse complement strand
CTGGGGCTTTTTGCGTTTGGAGGTGGGATATGGCTGGCAGCAAGCCCGGCACCCCGCTTGGCGAAGGCCGCCTTAAGGCTCCAGAGTTCGTTTCCAATGCGGGCAAGGGCCGAAAGCCTGGGTCGAAGAACAAGTTCACGATGGCTGTCAAGGAGATGATCCTTGGCGCACTCGATAAGGCCGGCGGCATTGAATATCTGGCACGTCAGGCTGACGAGAACCCCGCTGCGTTCATGGCCCTGGTCGGAAAGGTTCTACCCACGCAGGTGACTGGCGCTGGTCAGGACGGCGAGCATCTGGTGGTCAGTGAAATCAGGCTGGTTGGTGTGCGGCCAGGTGACGGCGGCTAATATTCTGATCCCGGACAAGCTGGTTCCGGTATTCGAGGGCGAGGCAGACACAAGGGGCGCATACGGCGGGCGTGGTTCAGCCAAGAGCCGTACGTTCGCCAAGATGACCGCAGTGCGCGCACACATGTGGGACCGGGCTGGTCGTGAGGGAATTATCCTCTGCGGCCGTCAGTTCCAGAACAGCCTTGCCGATTCCAGCATGGAAGAGGTCAAGGCCGCGATCCGGTCGGAGCCATGGCTGGAGGCGCATTTCGATATCGGCGAGACGTACATCCGCACCAGGTCGGGCCGGATCAAGTACGTGTTTTCCGGACTTGATCGCAATATCGACAGCATCAAGTCCACGTCGCGCATCCTGTTGGCATGGATCGAGGAAGCTGAGCACGTCACCGAGGCGGGTTGGGTCAAGCTGATCCCGACGCTGCGAGAAGAAGACAGCGAGCTTTGGATAACGTGGAACCCGGAGCGCGAGACATCCGCGACGAACAAGCGGTTCCACAAATCGACCGACCCGCGAACGAAAATCGTCGAGATGAATTACCGGGACAACCCGTGGTTCCCGGCGATCCTTGAGCGCCAGCGGCAGAAGGACAAGCGCGAGCGGCCTCACCTCTATGGCCACATCTGGGAGGGCGAATTTCTGTCCTCGCTCGAAGGCGCTTACTTTGGCGAACATCTGGGGACGGCGAAGGAGCAAGGCCGGATCGGTTTTGTGGCCGAAGACCCGCACCTGATCGTTCGCCTGTTCGCGGACATCGGCGGTACGGGCGCGAAGGCTGACAATTTCGTATTCTGGGCGGCCCAGTTCGTCGGCACGGAGATCAGGGTCATCAACCACTACGAGGTGCAGGGTCAGCCGATCGCGGCGCACCTTAACTGGATGCGCGAGCAGGGATACACGCCGGCCCGCTGCAAAATCTGGTTGCCGCACGACGGCGACACGCAGGACCGGGTGTTTGATGTGTCGTATCGCACGGCGTTTGAAGGCGCAGGCTACGCGGTCGAGGTTATCCCGAACCAGGGCAAAGGAGCTGCGGCGGCACGCATCGAGGAAGTCCGCAAGCTGTTTGCGCGTATCCGGTTCGATGAGACGAAGACCGAGGCCGGGCGCAAGGCGCTGGGCTGGTATCATGAAAAGCGAGACGAAAAGCGCAATATCGGCCTTGGCCCCAATCACGATTGGGCCAGCCATAGCGCGGACGCATTCGGGTTGATGTGCGTGGCTTATGAGGAGCCGCGCATCAAACAGCCGGCGCGGGTTGTGCCCCGCACCGCCGGCGCGTGGATGGGATAGGAGGACGCATGAAAGACAGCGACCTCCTCAAGGAGGCCCACGAGATTTTCGCCGCCTGCGAAAGCCGCGACGAGGACAACCGCAGGACGTTCGAGGAAGACATCCGTTTTGGCCGGCTCGAAGAGCAGTGGCCTGAAGAGATCAAGGAAAAGCGGGCGCGTGAAGGCCGCCCCATGCACACGATCAACAAGCTGGCCCCGATCATCCGCCAGGTCGTGAATGATGCGCGGCAGAACAAGCCGTCGATCACGATCCGCCCGCAGGATAGCAAAGCGGACGTCGAGACGGCCGAAGTCCTGTCGGGGCTGGTGCGCAATATCGAAAGTTCGTCTAACGCGGACATCGCCTACGACACCGCTGTCGAGAACGCGGTTTCAGGCGGCTTCGGCTACATGCGCGTCAATATGGACTACGCGCACGATGACACGTTCGATAAGGACATCGTGATTGACGCGGTGCCGAACCCGCTGTCGGTCTATGGCGATCCCGAGAGCTTTTCGTTCGATGGCAGCGATTGGAACACCGCGTTCATCACTGATCGCATCACGCGCGACGCGTTTGAGGCGCGCTACAAGGGCGCGCAGCCGGACAACTGGCAGGGCGATTATCCCGATGGGTGGTTGGAAGAGGATCACCTCACCATCGCCGAGTGGTGGACGCGAGAACAGGTAGCGCGCAAGATCATCCAACTTTCCGATGGCCAAGTCATCGGGTTGAAGGAATTCGAAGCGCGGGCGCAGGAGTTTATGGATGCTGGCGTGCAGCCGGTGGGAAGCCCGCGTGAAGTCCTGTCGCACAAGGTGACACAGCGAATCATCACTGGTCTGGAGATCCTTGAGACGAACGACTGGGTTGGGACATATATCCCGATCATTCCGGTCTATGGTGATGTCGTGGTTCTGAAGGACAAGCGCCACTTGCGGTCCTTGATCCGTCCGGCGCGCTCGGCGCAAGAGCGGTATAACTATTGGATGAGCGCATCCACCGAGATGGTTGCGCTGGCCCCGAAGATGCCATTTGTCGGCGAGGAAGGCGCATTCGACGTTGATCCGAACTGGAATCTCGTCAACTCCGATAGCCTGCCTTATGTGATGTACGCGCGTGGGGCCACCCCGCCGCAGCGCCAGGCACCGCCACAGATCAGCGCCGGCATGATGCAGGAGGCAATGAGCGCCGCTGAGGACATCAAGGCGGTTACGGGCATCTACGATGCGTCGCTGGGCGCGCGCTCGAATGAGACGAGTGGCGTTGCGATCAACGCCCGCGCACGCGAAGGTGATGTTTCGACGTTCCACTTCATTGATAACCTGACGCGCTCGATCCGGCAGGTTGGCCGCGTCGTGGTGGATCTGGTCCCCAAGGTCTACACCAGCGACCGCGTGGTGCGCGTGCTTGGTCAGGATGGCAAGTCCGAGCAAATCACGCTGGGCCAGCCCAACGAACAGGGGCGAATCTACGATCTTTCGGTCGGCAAATATGACGTCGCGGTAAAGGCTGGGCCATCGTTCACCACACAGCGCGAAGAGGCCCGGGCGGAACTGGTCGAGATCATCAAGGCCGTCCCCGATAGCGCCAAGGTTCTCGGCCCGATGTATCTTCGCAATTCCGACTGGCCGGGCGCTGAGGACGCTGCCGATTTGCTGGAGGGCAAGGGGCAGCAGCAGGGCCTTCCGCCTGAAGTGCAGCAGCAGATCGGGCAGATGCAGCAGGTTATCCAGCAGGGCGGCGCGCGCCTCCAGCAACTGGAGCAGGAAAACGAGCAGTTGAAGGCTGCGAACGCGATCAAGGACAAGGAGGCCGACGCGAAGCTGATCGAGGCGAACGCGAAGGTCATTGAGGCAAAGGCGAAGGGTATGGCGGCGTTGATGCCGCCACCCGCGCCAGCGCAGCCGCAGCAAGCGGCGCAACCTGCCGGCAACCCCTTCGCGATGGAGGGGTCGGCTTAACCCGCCAACGTCGTGAGACAGTAGGCAACAAGGAAATACCATGACCGATGTGACCAATCCGGAAACGGAAGTCGCCGTTGACGTCGATACGATCGATGATTTCGAGGCGTTCGAAACCGCCGCGTCCGAGGATGAGGGCGAAGACGACGACACTGCAACCGAACTGGACGAAGACGGCACCCCCATCGAGGGACCGGCGGAACCCAGCGCCGACAGTGCGACGGCCGACGAAGAAGAGATCGAGATCGACGGCAAGAAATACCGGGTCCCCAAGGACGCTGCGCTTCGTCACGCGGACTACACCCGCAAGACGCAGGCGCTGGCGGAAAGGGCCCGCGAAGTTGATGCGACATTGGAGCGCATCACCTCGGTCAGCCAGCAAGAGACGCAGGCACTCGTCAAGGTGGCTGCGATCCAGGCCCAGATTTCCCAATACGACGGGATTGACTGGGATGCCTGGGAACAGACGAACCCGCCCGAGGCGCAGCGTGCATGGCGCCAACTCACACTTCTGAAGGAAGCAGGTGGGCAGGCGACGGCCGAATACCAGCACGCGCAGGAACAAGCCCGAGCGACCGCGCAGCAGGAAACTGCCAGGCGCATCGCTGAGGGGCAACGTGTCCTCGCACAAAAGATCGAAGGCTGGAGCAAGGACAAGGCGGAAGCCATCCTCGACTTCGGCGTCAAGACCTACGGCTTCAGCCGCGAAGAACTTATGGGCATCGACAATCCACTCGCGATCGTCGTTCTCCATGACGCGATGGAGGGCAGGAAAGTCAAGACTCAGGCGGCCACCCGCGAAAAGATCGAGAGGCAGCAGGCAGTCAAACCCGCGACGGTCCTGAAAGGCAATTCAGGCCGTGTCGCGGTCAGCCCAAGCACGACCGATTTTGCCGCATTCGAGCGGCTCGCCAACAGGTCTCGTTGATCGCTGCGGCAAACGCCGCACACCGCAACCCCCGGGTCCCACGTCGCGATGACGTCGGTTTCCCTTTGATGGACAAATATCATGGCAAATCAGTTTCTCAACGCGCAGGAATACGCGAACAGCATGCTGCTGCTGGCCAAGAACCAGCTTGTCACCGGCAAACTGGTGAGCGGCAAGTTCAAGAAGGACGTTTCGGACGAGAACGGCCTTTCCATTTCCGTGAAGCGCCCGCCCCGGTTCTCCCGCAATGATGCGTCGGCGATGTCGGCCGCGCTCGCCGCGCAGGACGTGCTGACCGGCTCGGTGAGCGTCGCCGTCAACCAGTATGCCAAGGTGCACATCTCGGTGGGCGATATCGAGTATGTCCAGAGCTACAACCAGCTCATGAAGAACGAGACGATGAAGTCGGCGGCATCGACGCTGGCTCACCAGATCGACGCGCACCTTCAGTCGAAGGTCGCGAAGTTCTCGGGCTACATCGGCACTGGCATCTTCGATACGGACCCCTCGCACAACATCGGCACGCCGGCCGAGTTCAACCGTGTCCACACCCGCCTGATGGACCTGGGTGTCCCGAACAGCGACCTCGTCTCCACCGTGTTGTTCGATGATGCGGAGGAAATCCGTGGCTCGCTCATCGGCGGCAACATCGACGGCGTGAACAAGACCGCGCTGGAGAAGGTGCGCGTTCCGATCCTGTCGGAAATCGACATCTACGCCACGCAGCAGTGCCCGTCGCTGACGGTCGGAACCCGTGTTGCTGGTGCCACCTCGCTGATCGACAACGGCACGCTCTCGGTCAACTACCGCGATGTGAAATCGACGATGGTGCAGACCATCCACATCGACGGCCAGACCTCGGGCAAGACGATCAAGGTCGGCGAAACGCTCACCATCGCGGGTGTCTATGCCTACGACTGGCGCAACCAGGTGGCCCTACCCTACCTCCAGCCCTTCACCGTCGTCGGCGGCGCTTCCACGGCGTCCGGCTCGGTCCCGAATGGCTCGGCGCTGGGCACTGCGATCACGACCGATTCGGGCGGCGATATCGACCTGATCATTTCGCCCCCGATCGTCGTCCCCGGCACCTCCGATGGCGTCTCGACCGCCGGCAATACCGCCTTCGCGACGGTTTCGGCCGCGCCGGTCGATGGTGCTGCGGTGACGCACTTGGGCGCTGCGGGCACGACCCGCCGTGTTCGTGCGGCATGGCACAAGTCCGCGATCACCCTTGTCAGCGCGCGCCTCCAGACGCCGTTTACCGGGGAATCCAGCTTCGCCACGGACCCGGAGACGGGCATTTCGATCCGCTACTGGCGTGGTTCGGACATCTCGACCGGCGCCCACGTCCATCGCTGGGACTGCCTGTACGGCGCGGAAAATCTCGACCCGCTGATGGGCTACCAGATTAGCGGTTCCTGATCGTGATTGGCCCCCGCCTGCGGGTGGGGGCCTTTCTCTTTCGAGAAGGCGAGACACATGACAAAACTGGACTGGCCGTCCTGGCGCTACGGCCCCAATGGCGCGGCGGACATCTTCGAGCGCGCGGATGACGTGCCTGCGGGGTGGGTTGACCATCCCGGCAAACTGGCGGCTGACCCGCTCGACCATGATGGCGACGGGCGCAAGGGCGGGTCTCTGCCGCGCGGGCGCAAGGTGGCCGGCTGATGCCCACCTACGCGGACCTGAAGACGCGCATCATCACGGAAACGGTTCGTGATGATCTTGCGGGCGACCTCGCCACGACGTTGGCGACGCATATCGCGCGCGCGGTCGAGTATTACGCATCGACGCGGTTCTGGTTCAACACGATCCTCGCCAGCGCGACGACGACGCCTGGGACCGCGACAGTGGATATTCCCGCCACGGTCCGGATCGTTGACCGCGCCGCCTACCCCAACGGCTTTGGCGACATCAACGAGTATCAGCTTGTCGAACTGCCGGACGACGGCAGCACTGGCCGCCCGACTCGGTACGCCTATTACAACGACAAGCTGCGCCTCTGGCCAACCCCGGACGGTGCTTACACGCTGAACATCTATGGTGTCGCTCAGATCGCCGGGCCCACGGCTGACGGCGACACGAACGTCTGGACCAATCAGGCCTACGACCTGATCACTGCGCAGACCAAAATGACGCTATATCGCGGCATCTTCCGCGACCCTGAAGGCGCGCAACTCGCCATGGCCGAGGTGCAGGACGCACTGGCCCGGCTGAAGCGCGAAACAGCCCGTCGTGTGCAGTCTCCGCTGCGATCCGATTTCCAGATCGCACGCGGCTGGTTGAACCCTCTCGCGACATGACCTCCCGCGTTCGCGCCGCAACAGGCGCACCGAAGCATGTCTCCGACCTCGCGCGGACCACGCAGCGTGTCATTGACGAGACGGTGCAGTCATTCCGGGGAATCCGCACGATCACGGCCTCGGAGACGCTGACCAAGGGCGACGTGACCGTGTTGGTCAACGCTGCCAGCGGCGCAGTGACGGCAGCCCTCCCCCCGGCGGCCGAAGTCACCGGACAAACGCTCCATATCAAGAAGATCGACGCCAGCGGCAACGCGGTGACGATCGACCCAAGCGGCTCGGAAACCATCGACGGCGCGGCGACCAAGGCCACGGCGACGCAGTGGGCCAGCTACTCAATCCAATCGAACGGCACAGGGTGGTTCATCATATGACCTACGTCCCGGAACGCATTCAGTGGCAGGACATCGAGGGCAAGCCCGAGACGTTCCCGCCCGAGCCTGAGGCGGTGAAAGAGCAGATCGCCATCCAGGTCGAAGAGCAGCTTGCGGTGCAACAGGAAGTCAGCGGGCTGAAGCTCGCCGATCCCGAGGCCTGACCCATGGCTGACACCTATAGCCCCCGCCTTCGCCTCGCGAAGTTCGAGACCAATTCGCACAAGAACACCTGGGGCGCCGACTTCATCAACGAAGTTCTGACGCCGCTGGAATCTTCTATCGCGGGCGTGACCACTCTGGCGATGACCGGCGACGTGACGCTGACCGCGAATAACGGCGTGGCCGATCAGGCGCGCGCCGCCGTCATCAACGTGACCTCGACCGGCGGTGTCGCGCGCACGATCACAATTCCATCGGTTGAAAAGCTCTACAAGGTCCGCAATGCCGGTACGTCCACGATCCTCGTGAAGACCGCTGCGGGCACGGGTGTTTCTATCCTGCAAGGTACCACGGCCGAAGTCTTCTGCGACGGCTCCGCGTGCTACCGCGCGTGGGTTTCCGGCTGGGGCCGCCTGACCAGCGTCGATATGTCGTCCGGCACGAGCAAGAACATCGTGTTCACCGTGACCGGGCAGGCTTTCACGCGAGCGCGCTTGACCTGCAACTTCGGGATTTCATCGGCCTCGATCGTCCAGCTTACGGTGAAAGGACCCGCCGGTTCGTCTTCCGCCGTCAATATGACCGAATCAACGACTGCCGTGCAGGGCGAAATCATGATCAACAGCCTGACCAGCGATTTCGGGGCTGTCCGCAACGAAACGCAAGTCGTGGCCACTTCGCCGGGCTTGGCCGCCGCTACCCCGACGACACTCGTGTTCCGCATGGTCGGCGGCATCACCGACATCACGCTGACCAGCGCCAACGCATTCAACGCAGGCTCCATCTTGGTGGACATGCAGTGAAAGTCGCGCTCGAACTCGCGCCAGGCCTCGTTTCGGACGAGACGCTCTATTCCACGCCGGGGCGCTGGGCGGACGGAAGCAACGTGCGCTTTCGGCTGGGCAAGCCCGAAACCGTAGGTGGCTGGGAAAAGTACAACGCGACGCTGATCGCGGGCGTCTGTCGCTCGGCGCTGGCGTGGACCGATAGCCTTAGTCAGCCGAACGTCGCGTTCGGCACGAACACCAGCCTCAACGTCATCAAGTCCGGCGAGTGGTACGACATCACGCCGGCCGGGATCGGCACGGGCGCGATTGATGCGGTCTACTATGACGGCGGCTGGGGCGGCGGCGGCTGGGGAATGGGCGCGTGGGGCGTCGGCCAGACCGAAGAGCAGCCGCGAGTATGGTCACTGGCGAACTGGGGTGAGGCGCTGATCGCCGCCCCTGCTGGCGGCGCGCCGTATTACTGGGGCAACGACCCGTCGCAGGTGGCCACAGTCATCTCGCAGGCGCCCCAGGCGTGCAATCGCATACTCGTCACCCCGGAGCGCCAGTTGCTGGCGTTCGGCTGCGAGGAGGAGCTTTCCGGCCTGTTCAACCCGATGTGCATTCGGGGATCGGACATCGAGGATTACACAGACTGGACGACCGCCAGCAACAACAACGCTTTCGAGCATATCCTCGAAGGCGGCGGCATGATCGTCGATGCCAAGATGCTCGGCTCACTGGTGCTGGTCTGGACCGATTCGGGCCTGTTCGTGGGCGAATTCCTGGGGCAGCCAGATCAGGCGTACCGCTTCGACCGCGTGGCGGATGGCTGCGGCCTTATCTCGCCGCAAGCGTCTGTGGTGGACAACCAGACGGCCTATTGGATGACGCCGGACCTGCGGTTCTTCTTCTATCAGTACGGCGGCATCCCCACCGAGATCCCCTGCCCCATCGGCCGTGAGTTCCGCGATAACCTCGACACCGCGCAAGTCGGCAAGATCGTGGCGACGTCCATCCAGAAGTTCGGGGAAATCTGGTGGTTTTACCCTGACGCTCGCGATGGAGACGAAAATAGCCGCTACATCGCGCTCAACGTCACCGACCAGACGCTGCCGTGGTTCAAGGGCGATATCGCGCGCACGGCATTCATCGACAGTGGCCCGCTCGCCTATCCACTGGGTGTTTCCTACGCAGGGCAGACCTACCTGCACGAGAATGGCGCAGCCGCTGACGGCGCGGCGCTGGTGTCGTACATCGAATCGTCGGCGCAGTACCTGGGCGAGGGAGACCGGCGGCTGCTGCTGAAAGGCATCTGGCCGGACTTCGAGGCGCAGCAGGGCGACATCACGCTATCCATCGATGTGCGCGAGAGACCGCAGTCTTCAGCATCCACCAAGGGTCCGTGGACGCTGGCCACTACGACGCTGAAGAAGGACTTTCTGGCCAGCGGTCGCCTTGTCTCGGTGAAGTTCGCGGCCTCTGCGGTGGGTTCCTTCTACCGGATCGGGAAGCCCGCGTTCGAGACGGTCTCGCTCGGTGGCGAATAGCTATTGGGATTGGCGGGAGCGGCTGGCTCTCGGGTTGAACCCCGATCTCTACACCGTGGAGTGGTTGGACCGCCTTCTGTGTGATGAGGGCGCAGGCTTTGCGGCCACAGACGCGGCGGCGATGGTTGTCCAGCTTCGAGATTATCCAACAGGCGTAAAGGCCTGCGTCGTTGTGGTTGCCGCCGGCGATCACCGGGAAATTATCGACGTTCTGCGCCCTGGTATCGAGGATTGGGCGCGCTCCCGTGGCTGCACAAAAGGGATCGTTGAGAGCTTCCCGGCTTGGTCGAGGCTTCTCAGGCCTCACGGATATTCGCCCTTCAAGCTCTCGCTAATCAAGGATATTTGACATGGGTTCAGGCGGGACCAAGACCAAAACCACGTCAAACGAGACGGCTGTCACGACGCCGAACACGTTCGCTGGCGCTATGCCGTCGATCAATCAGTATTACGGCACGACGGTCCCAAACCTGTTCAATGTGGGGGCAGAGAATGTCGCCCCGGGCCTCAACGGTTTGCAGATGGTGGCACAGGACAAGGCCATTCAGGGCCTTGGCCAGAACAGCGGCGCGTATGACATGGCTGGCGGGCTGATCCGCAACGCCATTGGCCAGATCAATCAGGTGGCCCCCGCCACCGCGTCCACGGCGAGCCTCTCCACGGCGGCCCTGCCGAACGCGATCACGGCGCAGCAGGCAGCCCTGCCGGAGCGGTATCAGGCGGCCAGCGTGGCGCGCACGGCGACGCCGACTGCTGCACAAGCTTCGGTGGCGGACCTGCCCACGGCGGCGCTGGCGGCGGATACATCCGGGCTTGCCGGCAAGGACGTCAATACCTTCGGCGGAGTCTCCGCGGTCGGCGGCATCAACCAGTATCTGAACCCGCAACTTGATGGCTACGTCAAGGCGGCGCTGGCGAACTTCGACGATACGGCCGGGCGCCAACAGGCCGCCTATGCCGCGCAAGGGGCGAAGAACAATGCGTTCGGCGGCTCCCGCTTCGGCATTGGCGAGGCGCAGCTTTTGTCGGACCAGGCGCGTGGTCGCGCATTGACCGATGCGGAATTGCGCTCCGACGCATGGAAGACCGCGCTGTCGGCTTCCAGCGCCGATGCCGACCGTGGCAACGCCGCCGGGATCGCCTCGATGCAGGCGAAAAACAGCCGCGACGAACTGCTGGCGCAGCTTGCACAGAGTTACGGCCTCGCCAATGCCGATGCGACGAACAACTTTCGCATGGCCGGCTTCAATGCGGAGAACACGGCGAATCTTTCGAATACCGACGCGATCAACAGGCTGTTGTCGCAGGCCTATGGGATCGATGCCAACGCCAACAGTCAGGACGCCGCGGCCCGGAACAACGCGCTCAGTCAGTTCTATTCGACCGAGGCGGCGAACAACCAGTTCAACACCGGGCAGGCCAACGATCTTGCCTCGATGCTCTACCAGTCTGGCCTTCAAAACAACCAGTTCAACACCGGGCAGGCGAACGCCAACAGCCAGTTCAATGCCGGCGTTGGGAACGATATGTCGCGGTTCAACACCGACCTTGCGATGCAGCAGGGGCAGGCGGGCATCACGGCGGGCAATTCCCTTTCGAACATCCTGTCTCAACAGGGTGACAGCTACCGCAACGACATTTCCACGATGGGCAACCTTGGGAACAGCCTGTGGGGTATCCAGCAGCAGCAGGGACTGGCTCCGTACACGCAGGCCGGTCTGCTTTCGGAAGCGATCAATCCGCAGCTTCTGGCGCAGCTTTCGGGGCAGACGATCACCTCGAACGGCACGAATACGTCGAAGCAGTCTGGTGGGCTGCTGGGCAGCATTCTCGGCAGCGCGGCGCAGCTTGGTAGCGCTGCGATCATGGCATCCGAACGCCGCGTGAAGCGCAATATCCGCCACCTCGGCGCGGAATCGGATGGCCTCGGGGTCTATGCGTACAACTACGTCTGGGATGACGAGACCGAGCCGCTGCGTGTCGGCGTGATGGTCGATGAGGTGGCGCGTCTTCGACCGTGGGCGCTCGGCCCGGTCGTCGATGGCATCCAGACAGTCGATTACAGCCGCTTGCGGGAGGCATTCTGATGGGCCTTTTCGGTTCACGCAACAAGAAGCGCGGGCTTCTGGGCGATACGATGTGGGATGGGGCGCAGACGCCGGGCTATGGTGACGGCGCAAACCAGCATTGGGACATCGCGAACATGCCAGCGCCCATGCAGGGCGCCCCGCAGGACCGCCAGCCCAGCTTCTGGCAGGGCGGTGGCAAGTTCGGCTTGCGCGACGGGATCGCCGGCATTCTGGCGGCCATCGGGGACGGTCTGGCGCAACAGGGTGGCGGACAGGGTGGCGCGGTGCAGATGCTGGCTGGTGGGCGCATGGATGCGATGGACATGGCGCGGAAGGCTCAGATGGAAGCACAGCAGCGCCAGCAGGCCATGCAGGCGTTGATCGCCGCCGGGATCGACCCAGCGCGGGCAAACCTGGGGGCGATGGGGCTGGCCAGTTACGGCGATCTCGCGCCCAAGCCAACCGAGGCTCCCAGCGACGTGCGCGTTGCCGAATGGTATCGCACTGCGACCCCGGAGCAGCGCGCATCCTACGACCAGACGCGGCCGATCATCACGAACGGCTATGGCTCGACCGTTGTTCCGCGTTCTGCGCTACCGCGGGGCGGTGGGCCGCAGCCTGGGGCGATCGAGGATGGCTATCAGTTCATGGGCGGCAACCCGTCCGATCCCAATAGCTGGAAGCCGGTAGGAGGTGGTGGCGGCAACGTCACCAGCGGGTTTCGACGGTAATCGCCTCGACCATATCACGATGATGTCGGAAAGCGGCGGCAACCCCAACGCGGTCAGTCCGGCAGGGGCGCGCGGGCTTATGCAGGTCATGCCTTCGACGGCGCGTGATCCCGGCTTTGGCATCCGCCCTTCGGATGGATCACAGGCCGATGATGTGCGGGTCGGGCAGGAATATCGCCGGGCCATGGAACAGCGCTACGGCGGCGATCCTGCAAAGATGTGGGGGGCCTACAACGCTGGGCCGGGGCGCGTTGACAGCCTGATCCAGAAATATGGCCCGAACTGGCTGCAATACGCGCCGCGCGAGACCCGCAACTATGTCACGTCGAATGTGCGCAAACTGAGGAACCGTTGATGGCAAAACCATGGGAACGCTATGGCTCGGCTCAGCCCGGCGCGCCGGCTGGAATCCCGATCGGTCTGCAAGACCCGGCGATGCCTTACAAGGCAGACGGCGCGGCCCTGGACAACGCCGGAAAGCGCGCCGACATCCGGAATGATGCAGAACGGATCGCGCTCGAACGCCAGAGGCTGATACTGGCGCAGCAGGCGGAAGCACGCGCCGCTCAAGCGGAAGAACGCGCCGCTCAGGCAGCCCTTGCCGCGCAAGATGCCGAGCGCCGCCAGCGTGAGCAGAAATCTTCTCCACTAACGGCTCTGGAGGCGCAGATCGCCCGTGTTCGCGATCTCTACGACAAGGGGCCTGGGGCGACGAAGGGTCTTCGTGGCGCGCTCGACTACTTGCCAACGCCGGGGAACCAGCAGTTTGATGCCGCCGGCGCGGCGCTTGGCGAAATCGGACTTTCTGCCTTCCGCACTCCGGGTGTTGGCTCGCAGTCCGATGCGGAACTGCGGGCGTTCGTGCAGGCGAACCGCCCTTATGCATCCGACTATGATGCCACGATCGAGGAAAAGCTGCGCAACCTGGAAACCCGCTTGGGGGCTGCCCGGAAGGCGCAGGGAATGACTCCCCCACCGCGCCGTGCGGGGACAACCTGGTACGGCACGCCCCGCAACGCCCCGCGCAAACCGGCTGGCGGCGCGAAGTTCCTGGGATTCGAAGACTGATGGCTGAAACATCCTGGTACGGGTCGAAGATGCGCGTCGCGCGCGTCCAGATGCCCGATGGCCGCGTCGCGCGCGTGCAAGTCCCTGAGGACGCAACGCCCGAACAGATCACCGCTTTCGCCCAGAATGCCGCTCGTCAGGCTGGGCCGTCGCAATCGCGCGCAGCGCCCCCCCAGAAGCCAACCAGTTTTTGGCAGGGCGTCCTTGAAGAAGCCGGCAAGGGCGCTGCGAATATCGGCAATTTCATCGAAAAGATGCCGATGGTTGGTGACGCTTCCCGTCTGATCGGTGGCGCGCTGGGGATGGTCACTGGCGACCCCTCGCTGTCCTCGAACGCACGCAGGATGATGGGCCGTGAACTGGCAAAATCTCCTTATCGGGGATCCACGGCGGGGAAGATTGTCGGCGGACTTCTTGCGACGGCGCCCACAGCCATGGCCCCTGGCGGTGTTCTCGCGCAAGGCGCATTGGCCGGCGGCTTGCTGACTGACGATCCCAATGGGATTGGGCTGGCCCGCGATGCCGCAATCGGCGCTATCGCCAACAAGGCCGGCGAGCAGGTCGGGAAGCGTGTTCTTGCGCCGATCGCAGAGCGGGTCGGACGCACAAACGCTGCGCGCACGATTGGCGAGACGGTCGCCGGCATGTTGCCGCGCGGCATGCCTCTACCGCCGCGTGCACCGCGCATCAGTCGTGGTGAAAGGATCGTTTCCAAAGCCACGCCGGACATCGCCGCAATACGCGCCAAGGTGCAGGAGGCCGCTGACCTCAAGCTGCCCTTCGCGCTGGCTGACGCCGACCCCCGCCTGCAAGCGCTGGGTGGCTCAGTCGCGCGGTTCTCGCCGGACGCGAAGGCAATTGCGGAGCAGAACTTCAACCCTCGCGCGCTGGGCCAGGCTGATCGTGCTGTCAATGCGATCGACGAATACCTTGCACCAATCACGGATATCAAGGCGCGGTCTACCAATATCATCGAGGGCGGCAAGCCGACGTATGGTCCGCTTTACGATGCTGCTTACGCTGCGCCGCCAATCACCTCGCCCCGTCTGGAGCAGATTCTCAACACTCCTGCCGGGCGTGAAGCGGTGGCGCGCGCGAACACGATCGCGGCCAATGAATTCCGCGATCCGAAGGCTATGGGCTTTGTCCTGGATGATGCGGGGAATACGCTCCTTGAGCCAACGATTCCGATGTCCCTGACGACAGTCGGCAGGGAAGGTGGCGCCCCAATCCAGCAGCCCGGCTTCACCACACAGTCACTTGACTATGTGAAGCGCGGTATCGACGATATTCTTGAGCCGCAGCGCAACGAGATCACCGGTAAGTTGAACCTTGATGAGGGTGGTAGTGCGATCAATGGCGTGCAGCGCGCGCTGCTCGATGAAATGGATAACCTCAACCCAGACTACAAAGCCGCCCGCGCGGCTTATGCGCAGTATGCCAAGCAGGCGGAGGCGCTGAATACCGGACACCAAGTGTTGCCGAGGGGCACGCTGCCGCAGCGGGATTTCGAGGCCATTTTGGCGCGCCAGACTCCGGAAACACTGCCAGAGGCTCGACGCGGTTACGCCACTGCGCTGGCGGATCAGGTGGACAGGGCTCGCCTCTCTGCCAATCCCTACGAGGCAATCTATGGTTCGTCGCAACAGCAGGGCAAATTGGCCACAATCTTTCCCGAAGGCGCGCCGAAATTTGATCGCCTCTACAATATCGAGAAGGTGATGGCGGCAACGCGCAATGAAGCGCTGGGCGGCTCGCAGACACAGCCCCGTAATATTGCCGACCAGATGTTCCAGAATAACGCGCTGAATGGGGCCGCTGACGCTGGCATCCAGGTGTTGACCGGCGGTGGCGTTCCCGGCGCTACCAAGGTTCTTGGCATGGCGGCGCGGGCGATCAAGGACCGCTCGAATCTGGGCCTGCTTGGCGCGCGCCAAAAGGCCGACGAGCTTGCCCCTGCGCTGTTCGATACGAACAACCAGCAGACCATCCTGTCTTATCTTGACGAGTTGATCCGCAAGCAGGCTGAACAACGCGCTCGCGATAAAGCGTATCGGAGTGCTGGCGGGCTACTCGGCGTCCCCGTCGCCGCCGGAGCGCTGGGCCTCTCTCAGTAGCAGAAAGTATCGAATCACGGCGACAACCAAGCCGTTGAGAAAGCACACGGCGGCGATCGTGAAAGCGTTGTCGTCCATCACGCACACCTACCCCATTTCCACTCCCACCGAAAGGAATAACCGATGTCCGCACCCGTGACATGGGACGGCTCTGCTTACAGCGCGGTCGAGGCCGGAAGCGTGTCGATTTTCTGCATCGTCGCGCCTTCCGTGGCTTGGACTATCGAGTCCGGCCCGACGCAGGCAACGACCAGCGCCACGACGGTGGTAGCCACGACGTCAACCGGGATCACCACCGGCAGCACGATTGCTGGCGTCGGCCGCTACGATCTGGCCGGCGGCGCGGTCATCAAGCTGTCGGGCGGCACCGATGGCACTTTCATGATCTCTTCGAACTGAGGGTTGCGACATGGCTAACGCACTCACCGAAGGCGACGGCTCCGTCTCGCACGAACAGATTTAC
>ERZ650303.251-NODE-251-length-16165-cov-4.444382_pt1 | contig 16165 bp, 16 predicted proteins | sample MGYA00376239_ERZ650303 | MGnify/ENA primary metagenome ERZ650303 (study PRJEB26733, sample SAMN07839262) | wastewater metagenome | biome: small river; feature: stream; material: water | place: USA: North Carolina | collected 2016-04-05 ... | reverse complement strand
CTTTCTTTTCTCGGTGCGTTGATTTCAACAACGGTGATCTTCCGGCCAAGATCATCGGCACCATCACGTTGATGGATGGGGGGTACACATTCTCCATCATCCATCAATCAAGCATGGTCCCGCACGCAACGAGAGTTGCTGCTGACAAAGAAGCTGAGAAGCTCAAGGCAGTTGCTTCGGCTGGCTTTACCCCTTGGTTGCTCGAAACCGCAAAACAAAAGGTTGCCAAGGCCGACAAGCCGTCAAAGGCAGAGGCCAAGGCGCTCAAGGCAACTCAAAATGCCGCCAACCGCCCTTTCTTAAAGCTGATGTTGGCACTCGGATTCATGGGTGGCGCCGGCGCACTAATCGAGGGCGTTGGCATCGACTGGTCTGCCCTGCACGGCGTGAGCATTCTGAAGGTTTCGGTTGCAGAGGCGGCGCTATCGGTGGTGCTATTTTCATCGGCCATGGCTGCCTTTAGGTTGGTTGCCGACAAGTTTGTTGAGCGCTACGGCCGCCTAGTGGTCATTCGCTACGGCGGTGCCCTAAGCGCTGTTGGCATCGCTTTGGCGCTAACCCTTCAGCCGCACGGCCTATCGTTGGTCGGTTGGTTGATTGCCGGTTTGGGTATTTCTGCCGTTGTTCCGCAGATCTTTGCCTACTCGGCAACCATCGGCGAAGAATCCCACTCTGGTCGCAACATGGCCAAGGTCTTTGGTCTCACTTACGCCGGCATGCTCGGTGGCCCGGCCATCATCGGTTGGTTGGCCAGCATCTCGAACCTCGGCCAGGCGCTTTGGGTCGGTGCACTGCTTGGTGCACTAATCGCGTTTGGCTCACTGTTGGTAAAAGAGGGCAAATCGGCCTAAGGCTAACGCCCAACCAAGGTTCACCGAAAAGGTCTACTTCCGTTCAATGGAAGTAGACTTTTTTCATGCCCAATGCCAGCGAAGCAGCCAACGACAGCCAGTCATCGAAGTCGGTAACCGGTCGCTCGTTCGAGGTTCTCGACACCTTCGATGCCGAACACCGCCATCAAACTCTGGCCGCAATTGTGCGCCGTTCTGGCCTGCCGCTTTCGACCGCCCATCGCCTGGTGCACGAATTGGTTTTGCTCGGTGCGCTTACAAGAACCGTTGATGGCTCATACGAGATCGGCAGCAAGATCTGGCGGCTTGGCATCTTGGCTTCGCTGCACTCAGATCTTCGTGAGATTGCACTTCCTTATATGGAAGACATTTACCAACTCGGCAATGATGCTGTGCAAATTGGTGTGCTAGATGGTCTTCGTTGTTTGATCGTTGAGCGCATCGCTGGTTCAAGAACGCTTTCGGTAATCAGTAAGCCGGGGGCAAGGTTGCCGCTACATGCATCGGGTGTGGGCAAGATTCTGTTGGCCTACGGCACCAAAGATCTGCAGCAGGCCGCACTGGAGACCCTAGACAAATTCACGGGCAAAACCATCACCGATGCCGAAGTGCTGAAGAAGCAGCTCAAGGCCATTAAGGCGCAGGGCTACGCTCACTCACAGGAGGAACTTGCCGAGGGGGCAACCTCGCTGGCCGTGCCTATTTATGGCTATGGGAATAAGGTGATTGCGGCCCTGGGTATTGTGACTCCGGTGGCAAATAAGGACATGGAGCGCATGGTCTCGGTGCTAAAGGTATCGGCCGCGGCCCTGTCAAAGAAGCTGGTGCTCAACGGCATGGGCGATCTTGCTCATCGGGTGTAATCGGGCCAATTTGGTGCCCCAAATCGATATCTAAAAGTCTTCCACTCAGCGGAAGTAATCCATCTAATCTGGCTGGATTGGTGTTGTCTAAAGGGTATGAAAACTCAAGTTGCCATCATCGGTGCTGGCCCCTCAGGGCTAATGCTCAGCCGCTACCTTGCCAAGCACGGCATTGAATCAATCGTGATTGAAGACCGCTCACGCGAGTATGTTGAATCGCGCATTCGTGCCGGGCTGCTTGAGACACAGACCGTTGATTTACTTCAGGAGCTGGGGCTAGCCGACCGCCTTAAGAAAGAAGGTCTTGAGCACAGCGGAATTTACCTGCAGATTCCAGGCGAAAAGAAGCACATTGATTTCAAAGAACTAATTGGCTACACCGTTTGGGTGTACGGCCAGACCGAGATTCAAAAAGATTTGGATGCAGCTTGCGATAAAGCCGGTCAAGAAATTCACTATGAAGTAACCGATGTCGAGTTGCACAACATTGATTCCGAGGCGCCATCGGTGTCTTTCGTTGATAAAGACGGAAACAAGCAGACCATTGATTGTGCAGTGATTGCCGGTTGTGACGGTTTCTGGGGTCCATCGCGCAAGGCAATTCCGGGCGTTGAAGTTGGCTCGTTCGAGCGCGTCTACCCATACAGCTGGTTGGGTGTGATGGCAAACGTTGCGCCGTCAACCGATGAACTTATTTACGCATGGCACCCAGACGGTTTTGCAATGCATTCGATGCGCAGCGAAAAAGTAAGCCGCTTGTATTTGCAGGTTGATCCAACCGATGACATTGCAAACTGGTCTGACGACAGAATCTGGGAGGCGCTATCAAAGCGCATGGCGGTTGATGGCTGGGAACTAAAGACCGGCGAGATCACCGAGAAGAACATTTTGGCAATGCGCTCGTTTGTAGCCGGCAAATTGCAGCACGGCAGGTTGTTCCTGGTTGGCGATGCCGGCCACACTGTTCCGCCAACTGGTGCAAAGGGTTTGAACGCTGCCGTAAATGACGTGCGTTTTCTAGGTGAGGGTCTGGTGAAGTTCTTCAAGCAAAACGATGCTTCTGGTTTGAATGGATACTCTGACCGTGCCAAGGAAACCATTTGGCGAGTGACTCACTTCTCTTGGTGGATGACAACAATGTTGCACACCAGTGGAAACGAGTTTGATAACCAGCTTCAACTTTCACAACTTAAGCACCTGTTCAAGAACAAGGCTCTGCAAACAAACCTTGCAGAAAACTACGTAGGAATCCGATAGGCAATCATGGCAAAAGTAGTACGCGGCACACCACGCACAGATCTAGCAATCGTTGACGGTCTAGCCAGGCTTGGCTCGGCAACCGTTCACGAGGCTCAGGGTCGCATTGGCCTGCTACACCATAGGCTTCGCCCTATCTTTCCGGCAACGATTGCCGGAAATGCCCTAACCTGTGAGGTTGCGCCAGGTGACAACTGGTCTATTCACGTTGCCGTGGAGCAGGCTCAGCCGGGAGACATTTTGGTGGTTACCCCAACCAGCGCCTGTGACGACGGCTACCTGGGTGACCTGCTTGCCGAGAGCTTGATGGCACACGGTGTGCGCGGGTTGATTATTGACGCCGGCGTGCGAGATGTTGCCACCCTTACCGAGATGAACTTCCCGGTTTGGTCAAAAGTAATTTCTTCTCAGGGCACCGTAAAGGAAACCCCTGGCAATGTGCAGGTTCCAATCATGATTGCCAACCAACACATTCGTCCGGGCGATGTGATTGTTGCCGACGTTGACGGTGTCTGCGTGGTTCGCCGAGAGGACGCAGCCGTTGTTCTAGAAAAAGCAAAGGCTCGCGAAGCAAACGAAACTGAAAAGCGTGCGCGTCTAAAGTCTGGCGAGCTTGGCCTAGACATCTACAAGATGCGCGAAGCACTTGCGGCCAAGGGTTTGGTTTACGAGGACTACTCCGAATGACAAACACTCAGGTAGCAGTTGATTGCGCGGTGATGCGCGGTGGTACGTCTAAGGGTCTTTTCTTTTTGGCCTCTGACTTGCCTAAATCAACCGCTGCCCGCGATAAATTTTTGCTTGCCGCAATGGGTTCGCCAGATGCAAGAGAGATTGATGGCATGGGTGGCGGTCACCCGCTAACCTCAAAAGTTGCCGTGGTCAGCAAGTCAGATCGCGCAGGAATTGATGTTGACTACCTTTTCTTGCAGGTTTGGCCAGACCGTGCCGAGGTTAGCGATCAGCAGAACTGCGGAAACATTCTTGCCGCGGTTGGGCCGTTTGCAATTGAAAAAGGTTTAGTTGAGCCAACCGGTAAATTAACCGCGGTCTCAATTTTTATGGTCAACACCGATTCCAAGGCAACCGCATTCGTAGAGACTCCAAACGGAAAAGTTAATTACGAAGGCAAAGCAAGAATTGATGGAGTGCCAGGTTTTCACGCACCGGTGAACATTAACTTCGAAGATGTAGCCGGCTCAAGCTGCGGTGCACTGCTGCCAACCGGAAATGCGGTTGATGTGGTGAATGGCGTAGAGGTCACCTGCATTGATAACGGAATGCCCGTGGTCTGCCTAAAGGCAGAAGACTTTGGCATCACCGGTTACGAGAGCCCTGAAGAGCTTGAGGCCAACCAGGAACTGCGTGCCAAGGTTGAGGCTATTCGCTTGGCCGTTGGTGAGCGCATGAACCTTGGCGACGTGACCAATAAGACCGTGCCAAAGATGTCTCTGCTATCAAAAGCCAAGAATGGCGGGCTAATCAACACTCGTACCTTTATTCCGCACCGCGCTCACGAGGCCATTGGTGTGCTTGGTGCGGTATCGGTTGCAACCGCCTGCATGCTTGAAGGCAGCGTGGCTCAGCAAATCACCGGCGCCCTGCAGGGCAGCGGTGGCTTGGAGATTGAAGTCGAGCACCCAACCGGATTCTTCACCGTGCAGATGGAAATTGATGCCTCTGGCGATGAACTAAAAATTACAAAATCTGCACTGCTTAGGACTGCCCGAATGCTGATGTCGGGCAGCATCTACGTTTCAAAATCAGCTTGGGAGAACAAATGATTATTGATTGCCACGGCCACTACACAACCGCACCAGATGCACACAACCAGTGGCGCGAAGATCAGTTGGCGGCATTCAAGGCAGGTCAACCAACTCCTGCATACCCAGAAATCACCGATGATGTGATTCGCGCCTCAATCGTAGACAACCAACTCAAGTTAATTACCGAGCGCGGTTCTGACCTAACCATCTTTTCGCCGCGCGCTTCTGCCATGGGTCACCACGAGGGTGACCAGCGAATCAGCAAAGAGTGGACTGTTGCTTGCAACAACCTGATTAAGCGCGTGGTTGATCTGTTTCCAGACACCTTCGTTGGTGTTTGCCAGCTACCTCAGTCGCCCGGTGCAGACCTAACTGAATCCATTGCCGAACTTGAGCGTTGCGTAAACGAGCTTGGCTTTATTGGTTGCAACTTGAACCCAGACCCAAGCGGTGGCAAGTGGGAGACCGTGCCACTAACCGATAAGTATTGGTACCCGCTGTACGAAAAGTTGGTTGAGCTTGATGTGCCTGCCATGATTCACGTTTCGGCTAGCTGCAACCCAAACTTCCACGCAACCGGTGCGCACTACATGAACGCAGACACAACAGCCTTCATGCAATTGATTCAGGGAAACCTATTCAAAGACTTTCCAACCCTGCGCTTCATCATTCCTCACGGTGGCGGCGCGGTGCCTTACCACTGGGGTCGTTACCGCGGTCTTGCAGATATGTTGAAGCAGCCAAGCCTTGATGGCCACCTAATGAACAACGTGTTCTTTGACACCTGCGTTTATCACCAGCCAGGCATTGACCTTTTGGTTGAGGTAATTGACAACAAGAACATTCTTTTTGGTTCAGAGATGATTGGTGCAGTTCGCGGCATTGACCCAACTACTAGCCAGTTCTTTGATGACACTAAGCGCTACATTGACGCTGCAAAGATCTCGGATGCAGAGCGCAAGAACATCTTTGAATCAAACACACGCAAGGTGTTCCCGCGCCTAAACCAGAAGCTAGAGGCGGTAGGGCAGTGAGCACCAAGTTTGTAAAAGACGCCGATTGGCTAGATTGGCACCCAAGCCCGTCAAAGCCTAAGTTTGTGGTCCCGGCCGGCGCCGTTGACGCGCACTGCCACGTTTTTGGCCCGGGAGACGTTTTTCCTTTTGCCCCAGAGCGCAAGTACACCCCGTGCGATGCAAGCCGCGAGCAATTGTTTGCCCTGCGAGACTTTCTTGGTTTCGAAAAAAACGTGGTGGTTCAGGCAACCTGCCACGGCGCCGACAACTCCGCATTGCTTGATGTTTTAGAGCACTCAAACGACGAGGCTCGCGGTGTGGTGACGGTTAAAGCCGACATTTCTCACGAGGAGCTTGAACGCATGCACAAGCTTGGCGTTCGAGGTGTGCGCTTCAACTACGTAAAGCGTTTGGTTGATCCAAAACCCGATGACTACTACCGCGGAATCATTGAAAAGATTAAGCCGCTTGGTTGGCACGTGGTGCTTTACTTTGAACCGGCAGATCTGCAAGAGAAGTGGAACTTCTTTACCTCGCTTGGCGTACCGATTGTGGTTGACCACATGGGTCGCCCAGATGTGACCAAGCCGCTAGATAACCCAGACTTTGAGCTATTCCAAAAGTTCATGCGCGAGAATGATGTTTGGGCAAAGGTGAGTTGCCCAGACCGCCTCACAGTATTGGGTTCGCCAGAATACAAAGATGTCGTGCCATTTGCCAAAGCCATTGTGCAAGAATTTTCAGATCGCGTGCTTTGGGGAACCGACTGGCCACACCCAAACATGAAAAAGGAAATGCCTGACGATGGCATTTTGGTTGATTATGTTCCTTCAATTGCAGTAACTCAAGAGCTGCAAGTGAAATTGCTAGTTACAAATCCAAACAACCTCTATTGGAGCTAAAGATGAAACCTGATTTCGAACAATTCAAGGACATTCCAGGTACCACCATTTTTACACTCGAGCACGCGCGTAAGGGCTTCTGGTTGAACCAGTTCTGCATGAGCCTGCGCACTGAAGAGAACCGCAAGCGTTTCTTGGCCGATAACCGTAAATACCTAGACGAGTGGCAAATGACTGAGGAGCAGAAGCAAGCGGTGATTGATCGCGACTTTCAGAAGATGCTTGATCTTGGTGGCAACGTTTACTTCCTCTCAAAGATCTTTGCTTCAGAGGGTCTCTCATACGTTGAGGCCGTTAGCACCATGACCGATATGTCGGTTGATGAATACAAGCAGATGATGTTGAACGGTGGCCGCAATGTTGAAGGCTGGCGCTCAAAGAAGGAACGAGGAGAAAACTAATGGCACGCATTACAGCGGGAATCACAACCAGCCACGTGCCGGCAGTGGGCATGGCGGTTGACCTAGATAAGACTCAAGACGCCTACTGGAAGCCTATGTTCGAAGGCTACGAGTTCTCTAAGAAGTGGATGAAAGACAACACCCCAGATGTTGCCATCATCGTTTACAACGACCACGCTTCTTACTTTGGCATGGAGATTATGCCGACCTTTGCTCTTGGTATTGCCGACAAGTTTGGTATTTGCGACGAGGGCTACGGAGCTCGCCCGGTGCCTGAAGTTGAAGGCGCACCTGAGCTGGCAACTCACATCGCGGCATCACTAATTACCGATGACTTTGACATGACCATCTTGAACGTGCTTGAGGTAGACCACGGTCTAACCGTGCCGATGTCACTGATGTTTGGCACACCAGATAAATGGCCAACCAAGGTTATTCCGCTTCCGGTAAACGTGGTGATGAATCCGCAGCCATCGGGTGAGCGTTGTCTTTCAATTGGTAAGGCAATTCGCCGCGCAGTTGAAAACTACGACGAAGACCTAAGCGTTCAAGTTTGGGGAACTGGCGGCATGAGCCACCAGATTCAGGGTGCACGTGCCGGTTTGATTAACGAACCGTGGGACCGCAAGTTTATGGACGACCTGGTTAACGACCCAGAGACCCTGCAATACAAGCCACACCTTGAGTACATGATTGAGGCTGGTTCAGAAGGCGTTGAGCTAATCATGTGGTTGATCATGCGTGGTGCAATGGGCGACAAGGTGAACGATGTGTATCGTTTCTATCACGTGCCTGCATCTAACACCGCGGTTGGTCACATGATCATGACTCCAAAGGAAGACTAATGACAGTAAATATCGCCGTAGTAGGTCTTGGTGCCTTTGGCATTAAGCACCTAGATGCTTTGGCTTTGATTCCCGATGCAAAGATTCAATACGTTGCTCACAGCAAGATGGATGTTGCAGAAGAAGTTGCTGCTAAGTACGGTGCAAAGGCTGCATTCACCGATTACGCCGAGTTGCTGAGCCAACCGGATCTTGACGGCGTGATTCTTGCTACGCCAACTCAGATGCATCGTGCCCAAACTCTTCAAGCTCTTGAAGCAGGTAAGAACGTGCAGGTTGAAATTCCAATGGCCGATAACCTGGCTGGCGTGCAGCAGATCGTGGACTTGCAAAAGAAGACCGGCCTGGTTGCAATGGCAGGGCACACCCGCCGCTTCAACCCTTCACACCAGTACCTGCACAACAAGATCACCGCCGGTGAAATCTCAATTCAGCAGATGGACGTGCAGACCTACTTCTATAGACGCACCAACACGAATGCACTTGGTAAACCGCGTTCCTGGACCGATCACCTGTTGTGGCACCACGCTGCTCACACCGTGGACCTGTTTCAGTACCAGACCGGTGAAAAAATCGTAAAGGCAAACGCTATTCAAGGGCCAAAGCACCCAGAGCTTGGCATTGCAATGGACATGTCTATTCAGTTGCAAAGTGAATCTGGAAAGATTTGCACCCTGTCACTTTCGTTCAATAACGACGGCCCGCTGGGCACTTTCTTTAGATACATCTGCGATAACGGCACCTACATTGCCAGGTACGACGATCTGGTTAATGGCAAAGAAGAGGCCATTGATGTTTCCAAGGTTGATGTATCAATGAATGGAATTGAACTTCAGGACCGCGAATTTGTTGCGGCCATCAATGAAGGTCGTGAACCAAACGCAAGTGTGGCAAGTGTGCTGCCTTGTTACGAGGTTCTAGATCAACTAGCTAAGCAGCTGGATTTCTAATTATTTTGTGAGCTTGGCAAACGGAATTGGTTTGCTGTGCATGATTTGTGAGTACGTAGCCATAGTGCCGTGAGTCATGGTGCTCTCATAACGCGCACCGGCTAGAAGTTCGGTGATCTGAGTCATCTCAATAGTGCTGCGCTTGGCATTTAGCAGCGCTCTATTTAGCTGGAGTTGTGCAGTCTCGGCATCGCTCGAATCAAACTCTCGCTTTAGTTCTTCGAAAGCCCAGTTTTCTAGACCCAAAGATTTTGCTGCCCATAGGAAATCAATCGAGACAGCGGCGATGCCCTCGGTGAGCATTTTAAGCAAAAGGGCTTTTGCGGCCTCGTCTTGTGATGCCAAAGGGGTTGATTCATTAGTCATGATTTGAAGTTTAGGACATGTGCCGTTTGGCCAGGGTGCCTAATGCAGATAGCACCCACCCCAAAAAAACTAAAAGAGACCATCCAAAGATGATCTCTTATAGTTTGTAGGCCCCGTGGGGATCGAACCCACGACCCTCGGATTAAAAGTCCGATGCTCTAACCAACTGAGCTAGAGGCCCACGATTGCCTGGGTGACCCAGACAACCTGACTAGTCTACCAACCGAGGTTGGATAGGAAGTTCCTTTGACGCCTTGGTTGGCCATTCAACCACCAGCATGGCGGCCACCATGATGGCTCCACCAAGCACGGTCTTTAGGTCAAGCACCTCTTGGCCAACGATTACCGCAATCACGGCGGTCCACAGAACCTCGGTGGTCAAGAAGATGGCCACGCGCGATGGGTCCATGATGCTCTGCGCCCAGGTCTGCACCAAGAAGGCAACCGCCGTTGAGAATACGGCAGTGAAGATCACAGCAAACCAGCCGTCGCCATTTGCTGGCGGGTCGTAACGGCCGTCAAGCATTGCGCCACCCCAGCTGTAAATTGCAACCATGGCCAGCTGAATCAGGGTCAGTGCGTAAACATCTTTACCCGGGCTCCAAATGCTCAAGCCAACGATGTGACCGGCAAAAAGCAGCGCACATAGAACTACCCAGAGTTGGTTTACGTCAATGCTGAAACCGTTCAAGGTAAGCAACGCCAACGCGGCAAATGCTAAAACAATGCCAATCACAAGTTGCTTGTTGATCTTGTTGCCAAACATCATCCAGCCAAGAATTGGGGTGAGCACAACGTAGAGCCCAGTGATGAATCCGGTGATGGCAGCGGTGGTGAGTTCAAGACCAATGGTCTGAGTTATATATCCACCCGATAACAGCGTGCCCAAAAGCACACCGTGCTTAAGAAGTTTTGCGTCGAATGATTTCAAAACGCTCGGACGGAATGCAATCATTACCAAAACCGCAAGGGTGAATCTTGTTGCTAGAAAGTCATTAAAAGGTTGTGCGGCAATTGCGTCTTTCATAAGCACAAAAGCTGCGCCCCAAGCAATTGCAACAGATAGCAGCGCCAGTGCTGCCCAGGTAGTTTTTCTCATCCTGCCAGCCTAACTGAACGGCTATTTCTTTTTGGCTATGGCTGCGGTCTTGGCCATTGATGGAAATACCAAACCGTGCATTGGCCAAACGGCCCACCAATATGCGTGGCCTAATAGCCCCTTTGGCGCATAAATTGCCACCTGAGTCAAAACAGTGCCACCGGTTTCAACTTCTGTCTCTAAGCCAAATTCCAACCAAGCCAACCCTGGCATTTTCATTTCGGCACGGAGCCTAAGAAGTTTTGGTCTAATGATTTCTTCTACGCGCCAAAAATCTAGAGCGTCGCCAACCTGCAAGATGTTTGGATCTCTGCGCCCACGACGTAAACCAACGCCACCAAAAATTTTGTCGATGAAGCCGCGCACCTCCCAAGCCCAGGTAGCTAGTGAGTAACCGTTGTCGCCACCAATGGCCTCAACGCGTTTCCAGACATCCTCAATTGGGTCTGGCGAGTGCACAATTCTTACGTCGCGATACAAGGTTCCGCCGGCCCAGTCTGGGTCGGTCGGTAGCGGTTCCGAAGGCGTACCCGGAACCGAGGCATCGCTCCATCGGGTTTCAACTCTTGCATCTTTGATTTTGGTTAGGGCCAATTGCACCGCGCGCTTGAATGGGGTGAGACCGCCCTGTGGGTCAGGAATCAAACCTCGAATGCTGTCATCGGCTGCAACTACTTCGTTCTTTAAACTTGCCACCAGGCGTTTTGCGAGTGTGTAGGGAACCGGGGTCACTAGCCCAACCCAACCACTGGAAAGTCGCGGAGTTAGCACCGGCACCGGAATGATGATGCGTCTTGGTAGACCAGCTGCCTCGGCGTACTGCTGCATCATTTCTTTATAGGTGAATATTTCAGGCCCACCAATATCAAATGCACCACTCACAGTTGGGTTGATTGCCGCAGCGCCAACTAGGTAGCGCAGTACATCGCGAACCGCAATTGGTTGAATGCGAACGTTGACCCACTTTGGTACGGTCATGATTGGAAGGCGCTCGGTTAGGTAGCGCAACATTTCAAAAGACGCAGATCCGGAACCAATCACAACACCGGCACGAAGTTCAATGGTTGATACGCCTGAAGCACGCAAAATTTCGCCGGTCTCGGCTCGCGCCTTCAAATGTGGAGACATTGTTTCGTTTGGCGCAATGATTCCGCCAAGGTAAACGATGCGTTTTACATTTGCAGCCTTGGCAACCTTGCCAAAGCCCTCTGCCATATCGCGCTCTTCTTTTTCAAAGTCGTCTTTAGACATGAGTGCGTGCAGTAGGTAATAGGCAACGTCAACACCCTGCATTGCCTTGGCAAGGACATCGGGGTTGTGGGCATCGCCCTCGGCAACCTCTACCTGGTTAATCCACGGGTGGTATTTGAGGCGGTCTGCATTCCTGGCAAGAATTCGCACGCGGTAACCGTGGTTTAGAAGTTCAACAATTAGTCGGCCACCAATGTAGCCAGTGGCTCCGGTGACTAGGCACAGGGCTGGCTCGCCAGCTGCATTCTTTAGAAGGGGCAGACCTTGGCTCACCGATGAGTTCATGGCTTTAGAGTACGCCGTATCTCTCGATAGAGACTATTTTTCTTTGCTTGCCGGTATCGGCGGTGCTTAGGTGAATCACCATCATCTCGGCTGGCTTTAGCCCCTGGCCTTCGCGCAGTAGATCCTTTTGCGCTCCGGTGGCATAGGCCTCAAGGCTTTCAAAGATGGTTGGCAGCGCAGGGCGGTGTGAACAGATAACCGATGCACGACCGTCCTCCACGATATCGGTGATTACATTCTTGGTGCGCTTTGGGCCTTTTTTATTACCCAGTTCGCTCAGCTGAGAACGCTCAATGATTTTGAGGTTTCGTTTTTTTGCATAGGGCGCAACTGTATTTAGGCACCTAGACCAAGGGCTAGTGATAACGCGCTTCGGGGAAAACGCGCCAAGAAGTTTGATGAGCTGTTTTGCCTGTGCATCACCTGCTGGCAAGAGCGGGCGGTGACCGTCGTCAACGGCTTGGCCGTTCATCCAATCGGCACGCGGTGTGGCTTTGGCATGACGAAGCACAATCAAGGGCTTTGTGCGAAGCAGACCCTTCTTGGCTATTGCCAAGAGTTCGTCTAGAACCTCACTGTCGAATTCGTAGGTAAGTAGTTTGCGAGCTTCTTCTGGAGTGCGCCATTCAACGCTCTCTACCTCTTCGCTAGGTTTGAATTTAGATTTAGCTAATGCGCTTGGGCTAACTCGTGCCGCCCAGTAGTGCACCTCTTTTGGTGTGCCATTAGGAATCTTGTAGTTAACAATTTTTAAGCGAGGACCAAGTTTTATTTTTAGTCCGGTTTCTTCGGCGATTTCACGAACTGCGGTCTCGGGTAGTAGTTCACCCGGGTCAACCTTACCCTTGGGCCAGCTCCAGTCGTTGTGACGATTGCGGTGAATCAGTGCAACTAGGAGTTTTCCTTTTTCTTCGCGCCACAAAATAGCGCCAGCAGCATAGATCGTCATTATGTGCGCGAGTGACGCTTTCCGTGAACTTCCTTCATCAGCTGATCTTGCAGGTCAACCAAAATTTCACCGTTGGCCATTAGCTGGTGACGAGTCCATGTTCCGTCTGCACTCAAGTACCAAGAAGCAACGTTCTCGCTCATCGCCAAATCAAACAGCGCGTTAAGTTCGCGAATGTGATCCGGTTGTGAAAGTCTCACCAGTGCCTCAACACGGCGGTCAAGGTTGCGGTGCATCATGTCGGCAGAACCAATAAATACTGCAGGGTCGCCGCCACCCATAAAGGTGAACACGCGTGAGTGCTCAAGGTAACGGCCAAGCACAGAACGAACCTTGATGTTCTCACTCAGGCCAGGAACGCCAGGCTTAAGCGCACACATACCGCGAACCAAAATCTCAACCGGTACCCCGGCGTTAGAAGCCTTATAAAGCGAGTCAATGATTTGCTCGTCAACCAGTGAGTTCACCTTGATGCGAATGCGCGCATCTTTACCGGCCTGCTTGAAAGCAATCTCGCGCTCGATGCGCTCGGTTAGGCCCTCGCGAACACCAACCGGTGAAACCATAAGTGACTTGAACTCGGCCTCTGGTGCATAACCCGATAGCTGGTTGAAAAGCTTGGTTAGGTCTTCACCAACTGATTCACGCGCAGTAAGTAGACCGTAGTCCTCGTAGTAGCGTGCGGTCTTTGGGTTGTAGTTACCTGTACCCACGTGGCAGTAGCGGCGCAGCTGGCCCTTTTCTTGGCGAATAACCAGAGCCAACTTACAGTGCGTCTTTAGGCCAACGATTCCGTAAACCACGTGCACACCGGCCTGCTCAAGCTTGCGAGCCCAGGCAATGTTGTTCTGCTCATCAAAGCGCGCCTTGATTTCAACCAGAGCCAAAACCTGCTTGCCCGCTTCGGCAGCGGCAATCAGTGCATCAACAATTGGCGAGTCACCAGAGGTGCGGTAAAGAGTTTGCTTAATTGCAAGAACCTTTGGGTCGGCGGCTGCCTGCTCCACAAATGCCTGCACCGAAGTTGAGAAAGATTCGTAAGGGTGGTGCATCAAAATATCGCGCTGACGCATTGCCGAGAAGATGCTTACATCTTTATCTTCAACCGGTTGCAAGAAGCGGTTGGTGATTACCGGGTGCGGTGGGTAGCGAAGATCAGCGCGCTTCAAACTTGAAATCTCAAACAAACCGGTTAGGTCAAGCGGAGAAGGTAAGTGGTAAACATCTTCATCGTTGATGTCTAGCTCGCGAATCAAAAGTTCCAGAACTTCTGGGTTAATGTCGTTGGCAACTTCAAGACGAACCGGTGGGCCAAAGCGGCGGCGCAGCAATTCCTTCTCAAGTGCAAGCAGAAGGTTCTCGCCTTCTTCTTCATCAACTTCAAGATCTTCGTTGCGAGTTACGCGGAATGTGTGGTGTTGCAAAACTTCCATGCCCGGAAACAGCAAGCCAAGGTACTGACCAATGATGTCTTCGAGAGGAACAAAGCGAGCATCGGTAACTCCGGTGTTTCCCGGAATGCGAACGAAGCGAGGAAGAAGTGGTGGAACCTTTACACGAGCAAAGTGTTCTTTATCGGTTTCTGGGTTTTTCAAAACCACAGCAAGGTTCAGTGACAAACCAGAGATATAAGGGAACGGGTGAGCCGGGTCTACGGCAAGCGGAGTCAATACCGGGAAGATTTGGTTCTGGAAGTACTCATGAAGCAGTGCACGTTCGGAATCCTCGAGGTGCGCCCAGCGCACAATGCGAATTCCCTTTTCTTTCATCTCCGGCTTGATGGTGTCAATGAAGAGTTTGGCGTGACGTTCCTGCAGGCGGTGGGCCTCGCGGCTGATTTCACTGAGCACCTCTTGAGGTGAAAGCCCAGAACTTGCGGTTACGGCAAGGCCAGTAGCAATTCGGCGCTTTAGGCCAGCCACGCGAACCATGAAGAATTCGTCGAGGTTGGAGGCAAAAATCGCTAGAAAGTTGACTCGTTCAAGCAGGTAAAGGTTTGGGTCTTCGGCCAGTTCCAAAACGCGCTGGTTGAACGCGAGCCAGCTGAGCTCACGATCCAGGTAGCGATTTGGGGCCAATTCGGTGCCAAAATCAGGCAGCGAGATGGCCATGGTTTCTTCTGAAGACATTCTTCAATCCTGCCACGAGCAGGTTGCCTACGGATAGACGCAGTTTTAAGCGCAGGTAAATGCTGGTCAGAACACCGATATCGGTGTTATTCGGCTAGAAGATCGGCGGTTTCGTCAATGTTGAAGCGGTAGCCAACGTTGCGCACGGTGCCAATTAGGGCCTCTAGGTCGCCCAGTTTGGCTCGCAAGCGACGAATATGCACATCTACGGTACGAGTTCCGCCAAAGTAGTCGTAGCCCCAGACCTCGCTCAGCAGCTGCTCGCGGGTGAAAACGCGGCCTGGGTGCTGGGCCAAGAAGCGCAGAAGTTCAAATTCCTTATAAGTAAGGTCAAGCGGGCGGCCATTGACCTTGGCTGAATAGCTGGCCTCGTCAATCGTGACCCCGGAGGCGTGAATCTTGTCGTTGCCCTCGGCCTGCTTTGCCTTGCCAATCGCCAAGCGAATGCGTGCATCTAGCTCGGCCGGGCCGGCACCTTCAACCACGATGTCCGATGCGCCCCACTCGGCGCTGACTGCGGCCAAGCCACCCTCGGTAACTACAAGAATTAGGGGAGCGCTGAGGCCGGTAGCAACCAGGATTTTGGCTAGGGATTTTGCCCCCGCCAGATCGCGGCGAGCATCAAGAAAAATTAGGTCGTGGCCCGGGGCATTTACGAGGTTGGCTGGTTCGGCCGGAATCTGGCGAACGCGGTGGCTTAGAAGCCCGAGCGCAGGAAGTACTTCGGAATCAGCTGTTGCTGACAAAACCAGAAGTTGTGCCATTTTCTCTCCCAAAACGCTTGGCTAAAGTTTAGCCCGTTCTGGGGTGGGCAATAAGGCATGATTGCCTTGTGAAAGCTAAGTGGGCGCAGATTCTGATTATTTGGGCGCTGGTCGCAGTCGTGACCGTGTCAATCATTCTGCAGTTCGGCCAGGACGATCACCTGGTCGAGGCCTCATTCGGTGCAATTTTGGCCGGCTCGATCGCCACCGTTTCACTACTTCAACTATTCAAAAACAACGCCGATGGATTCGTGCGCAAGTTGGTTTACGTGGGCGGGGGAAGCTACCTGATCCTCGCCGCGGCCACCGCGTACCTTTTCTTGAAAGGTTAGACTTTTAGCATGTTGCTATCACTTGAGATTTTCTTCACCGGACTACTAGTACTAGCTGCACTTGCTATCGGTGCAATTTCTGTGCTCGTGCTTTACAAGTTGTTCAAGGGTCAGAAATAGTTGTTCGTTCTTCCTGAGG
>ERZ650303.249-NODE-249-length-16237-cov-9.624645_pt1 | contig 16237 bp, 16 predicted proteins | sample MGYA00376239_ERZ650303 | MGnify/ENA primary metagenome ERZ650303 (study PRJEB26733, sample SAMN07839262) | wastewater metagenome | biome: small river; feature: stream; material: water | place: USA: North Carolina | collected 2016-04-05 ... | reverse complement strand
ACAAAGGCGAGCATCACCATGGTCGCGAAGACCGGGTTTTTTAAACTGACTTTGGTGAACCACATGCAGAGTCTGTCGTCTTAATTGGCAGCACTTGCTGCAGAGGCGTTGGTGCTTGCTGCTGTAGCGGTGTATTTGACGACCACACCTTCACGCAATGCGCCCACATTGCTTTTGAGCACGGTGCTACCTTCGTTCAAGCCCGTCACCCCCACCATGGTTTCGGATTCGGGCTTGGCCAAATCCATGCCACGCACGCCGAGGGTCACAGTTTTGTGTGCCACTTGCTGTTGGTCGCCGACTTGCTCTACCACTTGCACATACGGTTGCGCCCGGTCGGTACGAACCGCTGACAAAGGGACAGCCAATACTTGACTCTTGCCCATGCCCAAGATGCCTTTGGCAAACAAACCGTGGCGCAAGCCCTCGGCTTTGTCGAGGGTTAAATAAATCAGCACACTGCGGCTACCCGTTTGGGCGCTCGGGCTGATGCGTTTGACCTTGGCGCTGACGGTTTCTTGGCGGTCTTCCACTTGCAGCGAGGCCACTTGGCCCACACGCACGTCCATTGACTCACTCGGGCTCAAAGGCACTTCCACTTCGAGTTGGTTCAAGTCCACCAATTCCATGATCTTGGCGTCAATCGCCACGCGTTCGCCGACTTGCGCGGCGCGGCCCGACACAATGCCGGCAAACGGGGCGCGCAAGGTGGCGTCATCCAAGGCTTTGCGGGCCACATCAGCACCTGCGATGGCCGCTTTGTGGCTGGCGATGGCCCCTTGGTACGAAGCGACCGAGTTGTCCATCGCAGCTTTGGAGATGAAGCCTTGGTCCACCAAGGCTTTGTTGCTGTCCCAGGCGCGTTGTGCAATTTCCATTTGCGATTTAGCGGCACTGGCGGTCTCTGCTGCTTGTTGCCAGCGGCGTTGGTATTCGGTGGGGTCGATGCGCGCTAATACATCACCTGCTTTGACTGCATCACCTTCACGCGCGACCACTTCTTTGAGTTCACCGGCCACGCGTGCTTTGATGACGGCATAGTTCACTGCTTTGACTGTGCCAGATACAGGCAAGCCTTGTGTGATGTCTCGCAACTCGGCTGTCATCACATCGCTGCTGGCTAATTCGACTTGTGTGACAGCATTGGCGGGGGCAGCGGCTGCCGCTTGTTGTGCGCGCTTGTTGCTCAAAGCGCGTAGCACGCCGCCAGCCAACGCGAGCACGATGATGCCAATGACGATCCAACGGGGTTTGATTTTGATCATGGTGTTTGGGGCTGGGTCATGCCGTGCAAGAGCACATCCACTTGCATGTGAATGAATTGCTCGGGGTCAACAATCTTGGCGGATGCGGCGCATGCGCCCATGGAGTGCTTCCACATCATCAAAAAAATCATGGGTGCCACGATGAGGTGCACCGCTTGATCTAAGTCCATCTCACGAAATTCACCGCTTTGCACACCTCGCGCCAAGATGCGACGAATCATGACGTTGCCAGGCTGGATGACCTCTTCTTGGTAGAAGCTTGCAATCTCAGGAAAGTTTTGTGCTTCGCTCATCACCAACTTGGTGATGCCGCTGGCGCGTGTTTTACCAATGCGCTCCCACCATGAGGTCATGGCATAGCGCAGCATGTCTGAGCTAGTGCCTTCAAAGGTGAGGAACTCTTCTTGCCATCTGGGAAAGTTGTTGGCAATGTTTTTGCGCACCACCGCTTTGAAGAGGTCTTCTTTGCTTTGGAAATACAAAAAGAGCGTGCCTTTTGACACGCCCGCGCGTGCGGCGACCTCATCTACCCGTGTGGCTGAGAAGCCTTTTTCAACAAACAAATCCAAAGCCGCATCGAGTAGTTCGCCAGGGCGCGCTTCTTTGCGACGCTCGCGTTTGGGTGCGGCTTCGGGGTTGTGAAGGGAAATTTCGACGCTCATAGATTGCTACTGACTAATGGGTTAGTAATGTACCAGCTTAATTCTTTTGATGCACTCAGGTCAGCAAAAGCCCCAACCATTCACGGATCACCCAGCCGCTGTCTCGCAGGCCTTTGCCGCTGGGTAGCCATTGCAGCAATGGCGCTAAATCGCTGCGGATATATCCCATCGGCGCAGGCGTGACTTGCAAGCCCGCAGCTTCAAACTGACGCACGCTGCGCGGCATGTGCCAAGCGTGCGTGACCAAGGCAATGCGGGTCACGCCATCGTTTTTCAGCATCGCAGCCGTCAACAGCGCGTTTTCGCGGGTGTCGCGTGATTGGTTTTCTTGCCACCGCAATGCGGGAGCGCCCATGCGTACCAAGGCCAAGGCGGCCACTTCTGCTTCAGAGGTTTGTTGGCTGGTGCCAGCCCAGCCAACACCGCCTGTATAGGCCATGGGCAGTTGAGTCAGGTGTGATAAGTGCACGCCATACAGCAAGCGTGACATGGCATCGGGTGACAGAGTGGGGCCGTTGTATTCGCTAGCTTCGTTTTCCACGCCGCCACCTAGCACGACGATGGCTTGGACGTGTTGACGTTTCAAATCGTCGGCATTCGCAGGGGTAATTTGGGGCAGCAAGTGCACCGACAGCCAAATGGCCACGGCTTGGCAACTGAGCAGCCACATGCCCAGTGTGACAACAGTGGCGATCGCCACAGGCACGCGTGCCGTACGTGCGCTGCGTCGCCAAGTCCAAACCAACAAGGCGAACAACGCCAGCAAGCCGCTGGTGGCGGGCAAGACCAGTGTGGTGAGGATGGGTTTGAGGGCGAGCAGTGTGTCCATGCGTTTCCAGTTTGCCTATGCGCTGTGCGGGTATCTGTGTGTTGGCGCATGCAATCATAGAATCAAGCCGTATGACAAACGCCATAGCATCCAACGCACACACCCAGGTCATCACCTTGGGCGGCGGTTGCTTTTGGTGTACCGAGGCGGTGTTTGTGCGTGTCAAAGGCGTGCTGGATGTGGAGTCGGGCTATTGCAACGGTCAGACCCTCAAGCCTACGTATGCCGATGTGTGCACGGGCGAAACGGGCCACAACGAAGTGGTGCGTTTGGTCTATGACCCCAGCGTGATCAGCCTGCGTGAGCTGCTTGAAATTTTCTTCGTCATCCACGACCCCACCACCTTGAATCGCCAAGGCAACGATGCGGGGACGCAATACCGCAGCGGTATTTACCTCAGCGACGAAGCTGATCGAGAGGTGGCGCAGCAGGTCTTGGATGAGGTGAATTCGGCGCTTTCGGGGCGAGTGGTGACAGAGTTAAAAACCTTGCACAACTACTCAGCCGCAGAAGACTATCACCAAGATTATTTTGAGCACAACCCACACCAAGGCTATTGCGCCTTCGTGGTGGCACCCAAGGTGCAGAAATTTGTGCAGACCTTTGCGGACAAGGTCAGGCATGACTAAGTCTTTGCCATGCATGCCTAACGCTTTGGGCTTGCCTTTGCTGCGCCGTGTGGTGTTGGTCTTGTTGACGGCTTTGGTTTTGCTACAAACCTTGGGGGTGATGCACCGCGTGGCGCATGCGCAGCAAAGCACGGGTGCGTCGATGCATGTGGCTGCAGACACATCGGGTGTCTTGGCTGTGATTTGGGGCGATCACAGCAATTCTGCTGAATGCCAGTTGTTTGATCAAAGCTGTCCAGATATGTGGCACATGCCTACGATGGCATTGGTGCTGCCACCTCATGTGGCTTTGTGGTTGACGGCTGTGTTGGATGAACGCTTGGCGCCGTTCGAGCGTTTTTATGCCACACGAGGACCGCCTGTTTTGTATTGACCTGACTCCGGGGTGTTTGCCGTTTTGCTCAAACACCGTCATTTCAAACGCAATAGGCTGGGCATGTTTTGCCCCTTTGTTTCTCATGAAAAATACTTTTCAACGCAGCGCAATAGCTGCTGCAGCGTGTGTCTTGTTAGGTGCCATGGATGCAGCTTGGGCGCATACCGCCGAAGTAGATGAGGTGGCTCATATCAACGAGGTCACCATCACGGCACGTTCCCTTGATTCACGCAATTTGGTAGAGCCGTCACAGCAGCTCTCTGGCGCAGCACTTACCCAGCGACAAGGCAGTACCTTGGGTGAAACACTCGATAACTTGCCAGGCATTGCCAACAGCTCTTTTGGCCCCAATGTGGGTCGTCCCGTGATTCGGGGGATGGACAGCGACCGTGTGCGTATTTTGCAAAACAGCGGAGCCAACTTAGATGTGTCGGGTCTAAGTTCAGACCATGCTGTGCCGATCGATCCACTGACCACGGAGCGCATCGAAGTGCTGCGAGGCCCTGCTGCGCTGCTTTATAGCGGCGGCGCGATGGGTGGTGTGGTGAATGTGATGGACAACCGCATCGCTCGGGAACGTACGTTTGATGTGCAAGGTGGTGTGATGGGCAAGGCCGAAGTGCGAGCAGGAGGCGCTACCAACGAACGCAGCACAGGTGCGATGGTCGAAGCTGGCAATGACCAAGTGGCGTTGCATGTAGATGCGTTTGATCGAAGTACTCAAAACCTGCGCGTACCTAAAGATATGCAATGCAACAGCACACCCAATGGTCGACGTGTTTGCAACTCAGCCAGCGACAGCAAAGGTGGCGCTGTAGGTAGTACTTTGTTGTTTGATCGTGGCTACCTTGGTCTCTCGACCAGCGAGTACCGCAGCACTTACGGCACGGTGGCTGATCCCATGGTGAGCATTGGCATGCTGCGTCGTCATCAGGCGATGGAGGGCTTGCTGCGTGACGTGGGCGTATTTGAAAACTTGAAGTTTCAGCTGGGACGTACCAACTACACACATACCGAATACGAGAGTGCAGTGGCTGGTACGCGCTTTGACAACCAAGGCCATGACTTGCGCTTTGAAGGTCGTCAAAATGCTTTGCGCTTGAGCAATGGCATGCAACTCGATGGTACTGTGGGTCTTCAGCGCGAACGCAATGACTTGCAAGCCGACGGTGCAGAAAAATTTGTTGGCCCCAGTCGAACGCAAAGCACGGCCATGTTCACCTACCAAACGCTTAAAACCAATTGGGGGCAGCTCAGCGCAGGTGCGCGTGCAGAGCAGGTCCGTGTTGCATTGAGTCAGGATTTTGGCAACAACATTGCTCAAGCTCAAAACTTCAACCCGCTCAGTGTCGGTTTAGGTGTGATGCGCAATTTGCGCGAGGGCGAGATACAGAGCGGGTGGCAAATTACGTCCAACCTAAGCGTAAATCAACGCGCCCCCAAAGACTATGAGTTGTTTGCGCATGGACCGCATGTGGCCACTGCTGCGTATGAGATAGGCAATGCCAACCTCGGTTTAGAAAAGGCTGTGCAAATTGACGTGGGCGGCGCGTGGCAACAAGGCGCACATCAATTCAGCGTCACCACTTTCACCTCGAACTTTGCCAACTACATCTCGCAGCAGCCTACAGGGCGTTACTCATTGCCCAATGGCGCTTCCGGCACCTCAACAGACTTGCCCATTTACACCTTCGAGGGGGTACGTGCACGCTTTTATGGCATTGAGTCCACCGCCAAAGTGCGTATGGTTGGCGGCCGCGATGCGGTGCTCTCGCCAAATGCTGCACACGGAACGATGGATTTGGATTTGCGAGCAGATCTGGTGCACGGGCAAGACTTGACGCACAACGCGCCTTTACCGCGCATTGCGCCGATGCGGCTAGGGGCTGATGCGGTGTGGGCGCGTAATGCATGGGGCGCGCGGTTCGGCTTCATGCATGCTGCAGCGCAAAACCGTGTGCCAGATAACGGTGCGAATCCAGGCATCACCACTGCTTCTCACACACTGTGGAACGCGGGCTTGAACTACCACACCCACAATGGCCCCACCCACTGGCTGTTGTTTGCCAAGATCGACAACATCACCAACAAGCTGGCGTATTCGTCTACTTCGGTGTTGACGCAGACCTTGGGCGCCAATGCGCCGCCTATCGCAGGGCGTAGCTTGAAAGTTGGCGCTCAAGTGAGCTTTTAAGGCGCAAGTCGTTCGCGAATCCAGGCCCCTTGCGCGTCTTGACCATAGCGCAAACGGTCATGCAATCGGCTTTTGCGCCCTTGCCAAAACTCCCACTGCTCGGGTACCAAGCGGTAGCCACCCCAGTGCGGTGGGCGTGGGGGCTGCAACAAAAACTGCGCGCCGTACTTGGCTGCATTGGCCACCAAGGTGCTACGCCCCTCAATGACTTGGCTTTGTGGGCTGGCCCATGCGCCAATGCGTGAGTCGAGTGGGCGGCTGTTGAAGTAGTCGTCGCTCTCAGCGTCGCTGACTTTTTCCACACGGCCTTCGATGCGCACCACGCGCTCTAGATCGACCCAATGAAACTGCAAAGCTGCAAACGGGTTGCCTGCCAGCTGCTGGCCTTTGCGACTGTTGTAGTTGGTGAACCAGACAATGCCGCGCGCGTCGTAACCTTTGATCAGTACCACGCGGGTGCTGGGGCGCAAGTCGCTGCCGACGGTGGCCAAGGTCATGGCATTAGGCTCTGGCACTTCGCCGCGGATGGCTTCTTTGAGCCACTGGTCAAACTGCTGCATAGGGTCTGCAGAAGAGGCAGATTCGTTCAGCTCAGCACGTTCGTAGCTTTTGCGAAGGTCAGAAATATGGCTCATGGTGATTCTTGTGTCTTAAGTGACAGGTAAAGGGAAAACCCGATAAAAAGTTTCACGCATCGTAAATACTTTTCCTTGATACTCGACTGTACTTATTTTGAGGAGACGTTGATGAGTGTCGATTTTCAAATCAACGGCAAAGCCGCCAAGGCCAACGCCGAAACAGATACCCCCTTGTTGTGGGTGATTCGCGATGAGTTGGGCCTGACAGGCACCAAGTTTGGTTGTGGTGCTGCGTTGTGTGGTGCCTGTACGGTGCATGTGGACGGTCAACCCACACGCTCTTGCCAAACCCCGCTCTCCAGCGTCGCAGGTAAGAAAGTCGCCACCGTTGAGAGCCTCTCCAAAGATAACAGCCACCCACTGCAAGTGGCGTGGATCAAGCACGATGTGCCTCAGTGCGGCTACTGCCAATCAGGCCAGCTGATGAGCGCAGCTGCTTTGCTTGCCAAAAACAAGAATCCCAGCGATGCCGAAATTGACCAAGCCATGAGCGCCAATCTGTGCCGCTGTGGTACTTACGTCCGTGTGCGTGCCGCCATCAAAGATGCCGCCGCCATGATGCGCAAAGCTTGAACTGCCGGAGATACACCATGACACATACACAAACCTCTCGCCGTTCATTCCTCAAAACTTCTGCTGCCGTGACTGGCGGCTTGATGCTTGGTTTCAATTTGCCTGGTACCCAAGGCGAAGCCATGGCTGCAGGCACCGTGCACACGCCTAATGCTTGGGTGCACATCGCCGACAACAACGTCATCACCTTGCTGTCGGCCCGCTCTGAAATGGGCCAAGGCGTTTACACATCCATGCCCATGTTGATTGCCGAAGAGCTCAATGTGGACATCAGCCAAATCAAAGTAGCTGCAGCGCCGCCTGATGCCGTGTATGTCAACGCCTTGCTGGGCGCGCAAATCACAGGTGGCTCGACATCTGTGCGCGATGGTTGGCTCAAGCTGCGTGTGGCTGGTGCACAAGTGCGCGAAATGCTCATCACTGCTGCGGCTGCACGTTGGGCCGTTGATCGCGATTTGATCAAGGCTGACAAAGGCATGGTTTACGGGCCTAAAGGCTTGAAATCTACCTATGGTGAATTGGCTGAGGCAGCCGCGCGCATGCCAGTGCCAGAGAAGCCACCTATCAAAGACCCCAAAGACTTCAAAGTGGTCGGCAAACGCACCAAGCGTGTGGACACCCCAGCCAAGGTCAACGGCACGGCAGAGTTCGGCATTGACGTGAAGTTGCCTGGTATGGTCTACGCCTCATTGGCGCAGTGCCCTGTGATTGGCGGCAAGGTCAAGAGCTTTGACGGCGCTAAAGCCAAAGCGTCAGCAGGTGTGATTGACGTGGTGCAAATCAGCGACGGTGTGGCCGTGGTGGCCAGCAGCTGGTGGCAAGCTAAAAAAGCCCGCGACTTGCTGAGCATTCAGTGGGACGAGGGCGCAGGCGCCGCTTTGAGCGATGCCAGCGTCATCGACGGCACGCGCCAAGCTTTGAAAACTGGCAAGGTGTTGGAAATCACCAAGCCGCAAGGCGATGTGGCAGCTGCACTCAAAGGCGCAGCCAAGGTGGTGGAGGCCGAATACGTCATCCCAATGCAAGCCCATGCACCGCTGGAACCCATGAACTTCACGGCCCATGTGCAAGGCAATAAAGCGTTGTTGATTGGCCCGACTCAGTTCCAACAAGGCGCGCAAGGCGCAGTGGCTGGTGCATTAGGTTTGAAGCCTGAAGACGTCACTTTGCAAACCACCTTCTTGGGCGGTGGCTTTGGTCGTCGCTTGGAGTTGGATTTCATCGTGCAAGCTGCCGAAATTTCAAAGGCTGTGAACAAGCCCGTCAAATTGCTGTGGACTCGCGAAGATGACATGACCCACGACTTCTATCGTCCTGTGGGTGTGAACCAACTCAAGGCCGGTTTGGATGCATCAGGTAAGCCTGTGGCTTTGCATTTCAAGGTCGCTTCGCAGTCGGTAACGCAACGCGCTTTTGGGTTACCCAAAGACACGATGGACCCCTTCATGGCAGAAGCCTCGGTCGCGGGCTACAACATTGCCAACACCCAACACGATTTGGTGATTCATGACACGGGCATCCGCGTGGGCTACTGGCGTGCGGTGAGCCACAACATGAACGCGTTCGCGAATGAAAGTTTCATGGATGAGTTGGCCAAAGCCGCCGGTAAAGACCCTTATGAGTACCGCATGAGCTTGCTCGCAGGTAAGCCACGTTTTGCCAATGTGCTCAAACTCGCGGCTGACAAAGCGGGTTGGGGTAAGCCACTGGCTAAGGGCCGTGCATTGGGTATCGCGCTGATGGAAGGCTATGACACCTACATGGCTCAAGTGGCAGAAGTGAGCCTGAATGACAGCGGTGAGGTGCAAGTGCACCGCGTGACGGTGGCTGCAGACATGGGCCACATGGTCAACCCCGACACGGTGGAAGCACAGTTGCAGTCGAGCATCATCTTCGGCATGGGTGCGGCCCTGAAGCACCAAATCACCATGACCGCTGGTCGTGTGCAAGAGACCAACTATCACAACTTCCAACCTGTGCGCATGAACGAGGCGCCCAAGATTGACATTGTGTTGGTCAAGAGCACCGAGAAGCCGGGCGGCATTGGTGAGCCAGCTACAGCGGTGGTGGCACCTGCCATTGCCAACGCGGTGGCTAAGCTCACGGGCAAACGGGTTCGTCGTTTGCCCATCACCGCTGAAGCCCTCAAGCAAACTACGGCGGCTTAAGGCTCAACATGGAGAGCTTGGACCTGCGTGTCTTGGGAGATGTGCTGGCTTGGCGACAAGCCGGTCGGCGCGTCACCTTGGTCACGGTGGTGGAAACGTGGGGCAGTGCCCCACGGCCACCCGGGGCTTTGCTTGCTGTGCGCGATGACGGCGTGGTCAGTGGTTCGGTGTCGGGTGGCTGCGTCGAGGACGACTTGATTGCCCGTATCAAAGCCGGTGAATACGACGCGCTTGCGCACCCCTCTATGGTGGCTTATGGCGTGAGTAAAGAAGAAGCGGCACGCTTTGGCTTGCCTTGCGGCGGCACACTGCGTTTGGTGCAAGAACCTGTCAAAGATGTGGCGTGGATTGAAGAGGTGTTGCAACGCACCTCGTCACATCAATTGGTGGCGCGCACGGTCAAGTTGTCAACGGGCGAAGTGACGTTGCGCGAAGCCGCGCGTACCGACGCGCTGCAGTTTGATGGCCTCACGCTCACCACTTTGTTTGGCCCACGCTGGCGCTTGTTGTTGATTGGCGCAGGTCAGCTTAGCCAAGCTGTGGCGCATATGGCCAAGCTGCTCGATTTTGAGGTGCTGGTGTGCGATCCACGTGAGGAATATGCAGCCACGCTCGGGCTCGAAGGTGTGACCCGTGTCATGGGTATGCCTGATGACGTGGTGCTCGAACTCAAGCCCGACGCACACACGGCCATCGTGGCGTTGACGCACGATTCCAAACTGGATGACATGGCCTTGATGGAGGCTTTGAATTCGGATGCGTTTTATGTGGGTGCCTTGGGTTCGCGCCGCAACCAAGTCACACGCAAGCAACGTTTGATGGAACACTTTGGCCTCAGTGCTCAAGCGCTAGAGCGTTTGCATGGGCCTGTGGGCTTGAGCATTGGTGCGAAAACACCTGCTGAAATTGCGGTGTCCATCATTGCCCAAATTGTGCAGGTGAAAAACGCGGCCACGGCAGCACCCGTTGCCACCGAATCATCCTGCGTCAAAGCGTGACAGGGCTGCCCACGGTCATTGTGCTGGCCGCAGGAAAGGGCGAGCGCTTCAAGGCCTCAGGCGCGACCCAAGACAAGCTTGATGCGTTGTTAAATGGCAGGTCCGTGCGAGCCCATGTGCTGGCGGCAGTGCAGGCCAGTGGCTTACCTTTTCATGTGGTGGAGCGTTCGCACACCGCACATTTGCCACAGCCCGGCATGGGCGACAGCATTGCCTGCGGCATAGCAGCGACGCCTGATGCGAAGGGTTGGCTGATCTTGCCTGCTGACTTACCTTTGATTCAAACCCGTACCTTGTTAGCTGTAGCTGCCGCTTTGCAGCGACATGAAGTCGTGGTTCCGCGCTATGACGGGCAGCAGGGGCATCCGGTGGGTTTTGCGGCCTCATGCCGAAATGATTTGCTGCAACTTGCGGGTGACCAAGGCGCACGTGCCGTGCTGGCGCAGCGCCAAGTGTGTCGTTTGGATGTGGATGACGAAGGGTGCGTGTTAGATGTGGATACCGTCGAACTTTTGCAGCAGGTTGAAATGCGCATGCAAAAAATGGTCGCCAATTGATATCTGTCAATCGAACGTTAGGAACTCTCGTTAAGATATGCACTGTCAGTATTTTCTGGCCCAATTTCAAACTTTCCCAAGGGGACATTGATGAACAAACCTACCAACCGTCGCGTATTCATGATGCAAACCATTTCTGTTGCTGGCGTTGCCGCCTTTGCAACAACAGCTGCACAAGCAGCGATGGTGGATGAGAAAGACCCACAAGCTGCTGGCTTGGGCTACAAAGCTGACGCCACCAAAGTGGACAAAGCCAAGCAACCCAAATACGCTGCTGGCCAACAATGCGGCAACTGCCAATTGTTCCAAGGCAAGGCTGGTGATGCCGCTGGCAATTGCCCCTTGTTTGCTGGCAAGCAAGTGTCTAGTAAAGGCTGGTGCTCTGCATACGCTAAGAAGGCTTAATTGCAGCCTTGATCTGTTCGCAGGTCAAAACAAAATGGGAGCCGAATGGCTCCCATTTTTTATGCACGATCTGCATCAAGTCCCCGTGAATTTTGGTGGGCGTCGCTCTGCAAATGCAGCGCGTCCTTCTGCAAAGTCTTGACTGAATACCGAGTGGCGTGAGCGCTCTTTGAGTGCAGGCTCGTTGTAAAGGCCAGCGGCAATTTCGTTCAAACTTTTCTTGGTGGATGCGAGGGCTAATGGAGCCATCTCACGCAAGAGATTCACCAAGCGTTGAACTGCACCTTCAAACGCTTGTTCGTCTACCAACGCTTCAAAAATACCAAGTTCTTCAAGTGCTTCATAGGGCGTGGACTGCCCCAGTAAAAACGCACGTTTGCTCGCCTGTAGGCCAAAGCGGCTTACATAACGGCGCAAGCCGCTGGGGTAGTAATGCAAACCTAGCGCTGCTGCGGGCATGCGCCATGTGTGACCGCGCAGGGCGACCGTGAAATCACAGGCCAATACCAAGTCTGTTGCGCCGCCATAAACACTACCGTTCAAGGCGCAAATCGTGACGGGACGCAGGCGTTCTAAAGCCTCTGGGATTTTTTCAAAGAACAGCGGAGCCATGGGGTCGTTGTCAAAGCCGCCCACGTTGTAGCCAGCGCTGAACACCGCTTGCTTTTGTCCTGTGGTGTCTGCGCGCAGCACCACCACATGTATGTCGGTATTGGTGTTGATCGTCTCAAAGTGGGCCAGCAAAGTGTTGAGGTCGTCATCGTTCAAGCTGTTGCGCTGCGAAGGGCGGCGCAAGGTGAGGGTGGCGATGGGGCCGTCGATATCGAGGAGAGGAGTGCCTTCAGTCATAGCTGTGATGTTAGCCAATCAGCGGGTAGAGTAAGGGGCAATACATAGGACAGTTGGAGGATCTCGCCATGGCACAAGAAATCATGCAAGTCTCGCCCTTGCCGCCGTTCATGATGAATGCGTTGCAACAAGCCGACTATGTCGTGCACGATCACACCCACATCAAAGACCCAGGTGCTTTGAGCAAAGTCACGGCGTTGGTGGGCACAGGGGCTGCCAAGGTCGACAAAAAGTTGTTGATGATGCTCCCCAATGTGAAGCTGATCGCCATTTGTGGCGTGGGTTACGACGGTGTGGATGTGGCCGCGGCGAAAGAGAAAGGCATCGTTGTCACCCACACCCCCGGTGTACTGACAGACGATGTGGCGGATTTGGCGATGGGTTTGGTGTTGTCGATTGGTCGTCGTATTCCGCAAGCAGATAAGTTTGTGCGCAATGGCGATTGGGTGGACGATGCATTTGCATTGACCCATAAAGTCTCTGGTTCCCGCCTAGGCATCGTGGGTATGGGACGCATTGGCAGAGCCATTGCAAAACGCGCCGCGGCGTTTGACATGTCTATTGCGTACACCGGTCGTCAAGCGAAGACGGATGTACCTTATGTTTTTTACAAAACTGCCACTGAATTAGCCGCTGCCGTGGATTATTTGGTGGTGGCTGTGCCAGGCGGTGACAACACCAAAAATCTCATCGGCGCATCTGCGTTGCAAGCCTTGGGCGTGAAGGGGTATCTGATCAACATCGCGCGTGGTTCGGTGGTCGATCAGCCAGTCTTGGTGCAAGCCCTCAAAGACAAAACCATTGCGGGTGCCGCTTTGGATGTGTTTTGGGATGAACCCATCATCGACCCCGAGTTACGCCGTTTGCCCAACGTCGTGCTCACGCCGCATATCGCCAGCGCGACAGCCGAAACACGTCAAGCCATGGCAGCATTGACCCTTGATAACTTGCAGGCCTTCTATGAAAGGAGGGCTTTGCCAACCCCAGTGCCTGAGTGCCAGTAATTTGAGGAAGTCCATGAGCATCATTTCGTCGTCTTTGCCAGCGCGCCCATATCGACGCATCGCCACTGAGGAGGCTTTTTCTCCCCCCGAAATGTTGGACATTTACAAACGCATCTTGGCCAAAGACGATGTGGATGTGGGTTTCAAACACCTGATGGGCTTTTACATGAGCAGCCCGAGTGAGCGGGCCACGCACATCATGCGCTGCCTGACCGACTTAGATGCGTTGCGATTGCAGCACATGGACGAAGCGGGTGTGGATGTGCAAGTCATCGGGCTCACATCACCTGGTGTCCAGATCATGGACAAAGATACAGCCGTGTCGTTTGCGCCTGTGGCCAATGACATCTTGGCCGATGCCATGCGTCGCCATCCTGATCGCTTGGTGGGCATGATTGCCGTGGCTCCGCAAGACCCTGCAGCAGCAGCCAAAGAAATTCAGAGGGGCGTGAATCAACTCAATATGCATTCGGTGGTGATCAATTCGCACACCCAAGGCGAGTATTTGTCCGATCAAAAGTTTTGGCCCATCTTTGAAGCTGCCGAGGCAATGGACACGCCCATCTACCTCCACCCTAATGCCATGCCTGCCAGCATGATTCAGCACTTCATTGAAGCGGGTTTGGATGGCGCGATTTACGGCTTTGGTGTGGAAACAGGTTTGCATGCCTTGCGTCTCATCACTTCAGGTGTGTTTGATCGCTTTCCTAAGTTGCAAATTATTTTGGGTCACATGGGGGAGGCGTTGCCATTCTGGGCTTACCGCTTGGACTACATGCACGCAGCCACTGTTAAATCTAAGCGCTACGCCAGCATGCAGCCAATCAAGCGCAAGCCAAGTGACTATTTGCGCGAGAACTTCCACATCACCAACAGCGGTGTGGCTTGGGGCGCAGCACTCAAGTTCACACAAGACTTCATGGGGCCCGACCGTGTGCTCTACGCCATGGACTATCCCTACCAATATGTACCTGAAGAAGTGGCGATGTTGGAAAACCTCGACATGGCGCCTCAAGTGCGCAAAGCCTTCTTTCAAGACAACGCAGAGCGTTTGTTCAAAATCCCACCTGCTGCCAAAACTGCTTGAGTGCCACCTTTTAAAGGACATCGTTTCATGACTTATGTTGATCGTCGACAGGTGGCTGCGCTTGCACTGGTTGTTTTGGGACTTTTTAGTTTCAGCGCTGTTGCGCAAAATACGTATCCCAGCCAAGCAATCAAAATCATTGTGCCTTTCACGCCAGGCACAGGCATGGACACCATCGCGCGCGTGGTTGGACCTCGTTTGAGCGAGCGCTTAGGTCAACCTGTGGTGGTGCAAAACCAACCTGGTGCTAGCGGCAACATTGGGGCGGAGGCGGTGGCCAAGTCAAGCCCTGATGGTTATACCTTGTTGATGGGCGCCAACACCATGTTGATTGCGTCACAGCTTTATAAAAATGTCGGCTTTGATCCTGTGAAAGATTTTGCGCCTGTCTCAATGGCTGCGTATGGGTCTTTGATGTTGGTGGCCAATCCAAAAACAGGCATCAAGTCATTGGCGGACTTGATCAAGGAGGCGAAAGCCAAACCGGGCTCCATCAGCTTTGGTTCACCCGGAGTAGGCACACCTCACCACATGGCCATGGAGTTGTTCAAACTCGAGTCCAACACCTTCATGTTGCATGTGCCGTATCGTGGCACAGCGGGCTACACACAAGACCTGTTAGGCGGTGAGCTGAATGTGGGCTTTTTGCCTGTGCACATTGCTCAAGGTTTTGTGAAGACTGGCCGTTTGAATGCTTTGGCAACGGGTAGTCCCAAGCGGCATCCTGTAGCGCCCGATGTGCCAACGTTTGATGAGATGGGGGTCAAGCGCATTGACGTTGATCTTTGGTATGCCTTCTTTGCGCCTAGCAAGACACCTGCTGCTGTGGTCGCACGATTGAACACAGAGATGACAGCGATCTTGCGCCAACCTGAAGTGAAAGACCTCTTGGGCAAAGCGGGGCTGGATGCTGCAGCATCTACCTCTGCTGAGCTGGCAGCGATCGTGACCAAAGACTATCCAAGATGGGGTGCTGTGATTCGCACCAAGCAAATCACAGCAGAGTAAATAGTTCGATCGTCAATGCACTGTGCTGTCGCATCAGCCACGCAAGTGCTTGAATAGCTGTTGAGCGAAAGTCGTTGTGATGGTTGGGTCTTCACTGGCCCACGCCACAAACTGATCTGGTCGAACCAAAATCCAATGGGCTTCATAGCGGTCGGCTTGTGAGCCTGTAGGTTCGTGAAGCACTTTCAGTGGCAGGCCTACAGCTGCAGCACTGTCGATCAACACTTGCGCATCGTTCGTTGGGTCACCCACGGCAATGAGGGTGAAACCATCACCCAATTCTTCAAAAATATTCTTCCCATTGGATAGAACTGCAGGCGCCAAGTGATGCCCTGCGCGCGCTTTGAACTGATGCGAACCTTTGGCGCTGCAAACGTGCGATGCAGTGTGGGTTTGCCACACCACGGGTGAGCCTTCGTAGTTGGGCTCAAACGCATGGACTTCACCAATCGCGCCTTGCGATCTTTCTACCCACGCTTTTTCAAAAGCAGCTTGGTCTTGCTGAGGATTGAATTTTTCTAAGAATTCTTTATCCGTTTCAATTGACTTTGCAATGAAGTCGTCAATGGTCGACGCAAACACAGGTCGGCGTTCCGCGTCATACGAGTCGAGCAGCGCATCCTCGCCCCAGCCTTGCAAGACAGCGGCTAACTTCCAACCTAGGTTGCGTGCATCCTCAAAGCCTGAGTTGACGCCGTAGCCACCATAGGGCGGGTGGCTGTGTGCTGCATCACCCGCTATGAAAACTCGGCCTGCGCGATAGTTGTCGGCCAAGGCGAAACGCAAGTCCCAAAAACCAATGTGTTCAAACTCAATTTCAAATTCAGCCCCAACAGATTCATGCAGATACTTCTTGAAATCAAAGTTGTCTGCTGTGGTGCCCATCGGCACTGGCGCGTGAAAGAACCAAGTGTTGCCAAGGTCGACGCGACCAAAAAATTTCCAATAGCCTTTGAGCTCGGGGTGCAGCACGTTGTAAAACGATTTGCCAGGAA
>ERZ650303.248-NODE-248-length-16252-cov-5.169908_pt1 | contig 16252 bp, 14 predicted proteins | sample MGYA00376239_ERZ650303 | MGnify/ENA primary metagenome ERZ650303 (study PRJEB26733, sample SAMN07839262) | wastewater metagenome | biome: small river; feature: stream; material: water | place: USA: North Carolina | collected 2016-04-05 ... | reverse complement strand
CCGGCCGTTAGCCGGCATCCTGCTCAATGGAGCCCGGACTTTCCTCCCCGCACCTGACGGTACGCAGCGACTGCCTGGGCGACTTCCCGTGCTTATTATACGTGGGCGAACGACCAGGGCAGCGTGTTACCGGCTTCAAGCGGCACCAGCGTATCGCCATTGATGTACGGATACCCGCCCGGCACCGTCAACGGCACACGCCGCAACACTACCTTGCGCTCATTGACCGGCAGCCCGTAGAAGACCGGGCCATGCAGGCTGGCAAAGCCTTCGAGCTTATCCAATGCACCTGCGGCATCAAAAGCAGTGGCATACATTTCCATGGCTTCGCCCGCGGTATAACAACCGGCGCAACCGCAGGCGGCTTCTTTGGTCAGCTTGGCATGCGGTGCCGAATCCGTCCCCAGGAAAAACTGTGACGAGCCCGATGTAGCCGCCTCAACCAGCGCTTCGCGATGCGTTTCGCGCTTCAGTACCGGCAGGCAGTAATAGTGTGGACGCACGCCGCCTTGAAAAATCGCATTACGGTTATAAAGCAGATGGTGCGCCGTGATCGTAGCGCCCACCTTGCTACCCGCACCGCGCACAAACGCTGCGGCATCCGCTGTAGTAATGTGCTCGAACACTACACGCAGATCCGGAAACTTATGCAACAGTGGTTTGAGCACCTGTTCGATGAACACGGCCTCACGATCAAACAGATCAATAGCACCGTCGGTCACTTCACCGTGTACCAGTAGCGGTATGCCCTGTGCTGCCATTTCGGCCAATGCAGGATAAGTCTTCTCGATGGCCGTTACACCGGCATCCGAATTGGTGGTTGCACCCGCCGGATAGAGCTTCACAGCCTTCACAAAACCCGATGCTTTGGCTTTAGCAATTTCTTCCGGCGATGTCGTATCCGTCAGATATAGGGTCATCAGCGGTTCAAACGTAGAGCCTGCAGGACGCGCCGCGAGAATACGATCTCGATAAGCCTGTGCTGCCTCAACGGTGGTCACCGGTGGCCGCAGATTCGGCATGATGATCGCCCGCGCAAACTGATGTGCGACATGCGGCACCGTTACTGCCAGCGCAGCGTCATCCCGCAGATGGATATGCCAATCATCGGGTTGGCGAAGAACGAGTTCATTAATCACAGCAGTCACGGCAACATCCTTGAGCTAAATCATCAATGCGTTCATTTTACGCGCGCCGCAGCCCTCGCGGGCAATCAGTCTTTGAGTGCCAACGCCCGCTGATAGAGCATATCTTTAGGCGCACCCGTAAGCTGCTGGGCAATCTGCGCCACCTGTTTGGTCGGCAACCCGGCGGCTACCAGCGTCTGGACGACTTTCTCCGCTGCCTCGTCAAGCCCCGTTGCAAGCTCTTTCTGCACGGCTGACGGAAAGACGACCAGCACAAACTCGCCGCGCGCGTGATTCGTATCGCTTTCCAACCAGGCCACTGCCTCACCCAAAGGCAAGCGCACAGACTGCTCAAACACCTTGGTCAGTTCCCGGCCAATCAGTATTTCGCGTTCAGCACCAAAGGCTTCGGCTAAAGCGGCCAAGGTCTCATCAATACGGTGTGGCGCTTCATAAAACACGAGCGCCAGATCGTCGCGTGCACGCGACTTCCAGTCTGCCAATACCCGTAAACGTTCTTGGTTTTTGGTTGGCAGGAACCCCGCAAAAATCCAACCGCCACCGGTATGTGTCAAACCGGCAATTGACAGCGCCGCTGCCGCGGCACAAGCGCCCGGCACGGCTACAATCGGCCAACCCTCCGCGCGCAAGGCGGCGACGACGCGACCGCCGGGGTCTGAAATCGCCGGCGTGCCTGCATCGCTCACCAATGCGACAGACTGCCCCGCCGCCAGATGCGCCGCAATTTTCTGGGCGGCGCGTTGCTCATGATGTTCGTCCGCCACCAGCATCGACGCACCGCTCCCGACATGGCGCAGCAAAGTCGCCGTGCGCCGCGTATCTTCGGCCGCTACGATAGCTACCTCACGCAAAATCCTTGCCGCCCGCGGCGTTAAATCTTCCAGATTGCCAATAGGGGTTGCCACCACATAAAAAGTGGCCGTGCTGTTTTCTGGCGCTTGCGTTAGAGTAGCCATTGCGGTTAGATAAATCGTCTTGATTGAAGATGCGGATGCCACACCAAGATACCACGCTCACGCCCAAGCAAGTGGCCGGCAATGCGGCCGAAGATCTCGCCTGCACCTATCTGGAAAGTGCAGGCCTGGGTATTCTGGTGCGCAACTACCGGGTAAGAGGCGGCGAAATCGACTGCATTGCGCTCGATGGCAACACCCTGGTATTTGTTGAAGTACGACTCAGGCGTAATACGCGCTTCGGTGGCGCCGCTGCCAGCATCGACACTCGCAAACAACAACGCATTATTCATGCGGCACGCTGTTATCTCATGCGTTACCCCAAACAAGCCGAGCGCCCCTGTCGTTTTGACTGCGTACTGCTGGACAATCTGGACACAAACCAACCGGAGTGGATTAAAGATGCCTTTCAAGCAGATTAACCACGTTTGCAACCTAGCGACAAAACGCATCACCAGCGGCGCCCTATGCGCACTGCTGCTATGCCAACCAGCACTTGCTACGGACACGGCACCTGTAGCTAGGGAGGCACAGGCCAAATCGGGGCAAGCCACGCTGCTGATCCAATCCTCCCCGCTTGCCGGCAGCCAATTTCATGAATTGCCGGATGTCGTTTCACAAATCCGCGTTGGCGATGCACTCACACTAAAGCGAGACTCGGCCAATCCGCACGACAGCAATGCCATTCAGGTGTTATGGCATGAACACTTACTCGGCTTTGTCCCCCGCCGCGAAAACAAAGCCGTAGCCCGCGCCATGGACCGGGGAGACCCGCTGGTTGCAAAGGTTGTTGCATTACGTCCCGATGAATCGCCCTGGAGACGACTCCGTTTTGAAATCAGCATCCGGCTTTCTGATTAAAACACTGGCCATTAAGGCTGCACGCGGCCCATGTTAAGATCGGGGCAACTTTTCATGGCTTACTGGTCAGTCAATTACGGAGCAGCCTCATGGATTTGCAAGCCCGCGTAAAACGTCATTTCGAAGATAGTGCCCAAACCAAACTGCGTGCCGCAGAAACGCTAAGCGCACCGGTTGCTACAGCCATCGACACGATGGTGGAAGCGCTTATTGCCGGCGGCAAGATTCTGGCCTGTGGCAACGGCGGCTCGGCTGGCGATGCCCAGCACTTTGCTGCCGAGCTAGTTGGTCGCTTCGAGCGCGAACGGCAGGAGTTGGCGGCCATTGCACTGACCACGGACACCTCGATTCTCACCGCCATTGCCAATGACTACGCCTACGATGTCGTGTTTTCCAAACAGGTTCGTGCGCTCGGCCACCCGGGCGATGTGCTGCTGGCCATTTCAACCTCTGGCAATTCGAAGAACGTCATTGAGGCGATTAAGTCTGCCCACGAACACGATATGAAAGTCATCGCGCTCACCGGCAAAGGCGGCGGCCAAATTGGCGAGATGCTGCGCGACGGCGACGTCCATCTCTGCGCACCCGCTGATCGCACAGCCCGCACACAGGAAACGCACCTAACCATCATTCATGCCCTATGCGATGGCATTGATGTATCGCTGCTCGGAGAAGACGCATGAAACTGAATGCCAAGCGCACGCTCATCATGAGCATGGCAGCCATTTGCATCTCGACCCAGCTGGTTGCCTGCGGCCTTGAAACTGCTGTCATCCTTGGGGGCGCAGCCGTAGTCACCGGCGGCCTGATCATTGCTGACCGCCGTCCATTTACCACCTATTCCAAAGACGCCTGGATTGATATTCAGGCAGCAAGCCCTCTTGGTGACATCGGCACCACCAAAGACACACACATCATCGCCAACGCCTTTAACGGTCGCATATTGCTCACCGGCGAAGTGGCCACCGATGCCGACAAGCAGAAGGCTACCGATGCCGTTAAATCCATTTCCGGCGTCAAAGGTGTCGACAACCAACTGGTTGTTGGCCCCGTCACCTCACTGGATGTACGTAACAACGATAGCTTCATTACCACCAAGGTGAAAAGCCGCCTGGTTAACGACAATCCAGAACTCGGCAACGCCTTCAAGATCGTTACCGAAAATGGTGTGGTCTACGTATTGGGCAACCTGACGCAGAGCGAACTGGATCGCGGCATCGAAATCACCCGCACCACAGCGGGCGTACAGCGCGTGGTAAAAACTTCTTTGATTACCATCATCAAGGAGCCGCAGGCAGAAGCGCTAGACAAGGCTGCTCAGGAGGATGCCTCAAAGACTCAGGGCACGGTAACACCACTGCCAAACGGTGACCAGCAACCGACGACGCAAGGCGTCAACTAACTAGACGCCTTGTAGTAATTTCGCCTCGGCAGCAGCCACTGCATTCGGGCTGCCGAGGAGTACGACCACATCCCCTTCTTGCAACCGTGTTTCGGGTCCTGGCTCCAGGCCGCGAATGCCATGACGGCGGATGGCGCTAACTTCCACATCCTGTAGCGTCAGATCGGCCAGGCTCTGCCCAATACCGAATGCACCCGATTCAATCAACACCGAATACATACGGGCAGATTCGGCATCCGTTTCTTCCGTCTGATCCGACATACCTTTAAAGAACCCTCGCAGTAAGCGATAACGTGCATTACGGGCATCCCGTGCACGACGCATCACACGATTAAGCGGCACTCCCATCAACAGCAGCGCGTGTGAACCGAGCATCAAGCTGGCTTCCTGTGCATCAGGCACGACCTCTGCCGCACCTGCTGCCACCAGGCGTGGTAGCTCACGTTCATCTTCGGTACGCACCAGCACTGGTAAATCTGGCCGTAACTCACGGCAATAATGCAGCACTTTTTCCGCCAGCGGTGTATCCGCAAAGGTAATCACCACCACGCTCGCCCGCTTAACACCCGCCGCAATCAGATTTTCACGCCGACCGGCATCACCAAACATCACGGACTCACCGCCTTTTTCTGCGGCACGCACCCGCTCCGGATCCAGATCCAGGGCCACATAACTGATGTTTTCCTGCGCCAGGATACGCGCCAACGATTGGCCGCTACGCCCGAAGCCACAAAGCACCGCATGCTTCTGGGTCGCAATCGAGGCGGCTGCCAGCTGCGTCAGCTGCATAGACCGCGCCAGCCACTCACCTGCCGAAAACCGGATCACAATCCGGTCGCACCAATGCACAATAATCGGCGCCAGCATCATCGAAATGAGGAGCGCGGCCAACACCACCTGAATAATGGGACGCGGCGCCAGCTTTGCCGCAGCAATTTCTGTCAGCAACACGAAGCCAAATTCACCGCCCGCTGCCAGCCAGAGCGCCGAGCGTAAGCCCGTAGATTGGCTACCGCCAAATGCACGGGACAGGCCATAAACAATAGCGGCCTTCACCAGCAGCACCCCCACAATCAGTAACAGAACAAGCCAGAACTGATTCCAGATCACTGTTGGGTTGAGCATCATGCCGATGGTGACAAAGAACAGCCCCATCAGCACATCACGGAACGGCTTGATATCTTCTTCAACCTGGTGTCGGTACTCTGTTTCGGAAATCAGCATTCCCGCCACAAATGCCCCCAGCGCCAACGATAGCCCGGCTTCTTCCGTAACATACGCCAGCCCCAGCGTCACCAGCAGCACATTTAATACAAATAGTTCTGAGGATTTACCCCGCGCCACAATATGGAACCAGCGGCGCATCCACTTCTGCCCCAGGAAAAGCACCACGCCAAGCACCACCGTGGCTTTAATCAAGGCGACACCAACCTCCACCGCCATATCCGCTGCAGGCTGTCCCAATGCAGGGATCACAATCAGCAAAGGCACCACAATCAGATCCTGCGCCAGCAGCACGCCCATCACTTCACGGCCATGCGGCGCCTGCAACTCGCGGCGCTCAACCAGCAGTTTGGATAACACCGCCGTCGAAGACATGGCCACCGCACCACCCAGCGCCAACCCCGGCTGCCAGGAAAGTCCGGCCAGCATCGCCAATCCGGTGACGACACTCATCGTCACCAGCACCTGCGCCATCCCGAAGCCGAACACCGTCTTGCGCATCGTAAACAGACGCGCCACCGAAAACTCCAGCCCGATCGAGAACATCAGAAAGACCACGCCGAACTCGGCTAAGGTATTGGCCGCCTTCACGTTTTTCAGCAACGACAGCGCGTGCGGACCAATTAATAGCCCAACCAGCAGATAGCCGAACATCGGCGGCATATTTACCCGGCGCACCAGAATCACCCCGAAAACCGAAGCGGCAAGCAGCATCAGGACTAAAGACAGGGTGGACATAGCGATCGATAGGTCATTCGCACCGGATCGGTGCTATTGGTTTGTTATACTCGAACTCAATCATACCTCTGCCGCAACCCATGTCTGCACACCCATCCGCTGACGCTGTAAATAATTTTGCCAAACCAGACACCACCAGGATTCTGGATCTGGCGCGTGGCGTTTTGCAAACGGAGGCTGAAGCGCTTCTGGAGCTAGCACCACGACTGGGTGACGCTTTCGTTGCCGCTGTGAGATTACTACTCGCCACCGAAGGTCGCGTCATCGTCTCCGGCATGGGCAAATCCGGACACATCGCCCGAAAAATGGCGGCCACCTTTGCTTCTACCGGCACACCGGCTCATTTTGTGCACCCGGCCGAAGCCAGCCATGGCGATCTGGGCATGATTACCGGCGCTGATGTTTTTCTGGCGCTCTCCTACTCGGGCGAATCCGAAGAGTTACTCAATATCCTCCCCGTGCTGCGCCGTCGCGGCACGCAAGTGATCGCCCTCACTGGCAACCCGCAATCCACCTTGGCCAAAGAAGCTGATGTGGCGCTGGATGGCAGCGTTGCCCGCGAAGCCTGCCCTCATAACCTCGCACCAACCACCAGCACCACAGCCGCACTCGCGCTGGGCGATGCTCTGGCGGTTGCCTTGCTGGAAGCCCGCGGGTTTAGCGCAGAAGACTTTGCCCTCTCGCACCCCGGTGGCGCTCTGGGGCGGCGACTGCTCACGCATGTGCGCGATGTCATGCACGCCAAAGGTGATTTGCCCTGCGTTGGGCCAGACAGCTCACTGGCCGATGCCGTGCTGGCCATCTCGCGCGGCTCGCTGGGCATGACGGTTATTTGCGACTCACAGAATCACGTACTCGGTATCTTTACCGATGGCGATTTGCGTCGGGCCTTTGGCAACCAATTGAATCTGCAGCAAGTAAAAGTGAGCGAGGTCATGACGCCCGCGCCCAAAACTATTCGTGCCGACAAGCTGGCCATCGAAGCCGTGGCGCTCATGGAAAAACATCGCATCAACCAGCTCATCGTCGTTGATGCCCAAGGCACTCTAGCCGGCGCACTCAACATGCACGATCTGTTCAAAGCCAAGGTTGTCTGATGTCACACGCCCTGAAAAATCTGAAATTCATGGCTTTCGATGTCGATGGCGTCATGACCGATGGCACCCTGACTTACCTGCCTGATGGCAGCGAAACCAAAACCTTCTACACCCTGGATGGTGCCGGTATCCGCATGTTGCAAAAGTCGGGCATCGTTGTCGGCTGGATTACCGGACGCTCTTCCCCTGCGGTCGAACATCGCGCCAAGAATCTGGGCATCACCCATCTGGCCCAAGGCGTGAGCGATAAGCACAAAGTCTTTGGCACCTGGCTCCAGGAAGCTGGCCTGGATTACTCGCAAGCCGGCTTCATGGGAGACGACCTCATTGATCTGGACGTCATGAAGGCATGCGCCTTTTCAGCCGCACCCGCCAACGCCGTGAGCATCGTGAAACAGACGGCCGATCTGGTGACCGTAGAAAACGGTGGCCGCGGTGCCGTACGTGCTGTCTGCGAACACATACTTCAGGCGCAAGACAAACTCAACGATTTTCTGAACAGCGGCATTCACTAAGCATGTTCAACCGTACACCAGGCGCAGTTGTCCAGCCCGTACTCCGTGACATCGTCACGGCTGCCTACCCAATCGGGTTAATGACCCTCCTCGCAGCACTATCTTACTGGCTGAACATTGTCGCTACCGCAGAACCCGTCGACATCGGTGGCCGCTTTCGTCATGACCCGGATACGATTGTCAGAAATTTCGATGGTGTCAGCTACGACCAGGTAGGCAATCGCAAAGCGGGCTTAAAGGGCGTAGAACTCCGACACTTTCCCGATGATGAAAGCAGCGTCATACAGAAGCCTTTTCTGCGCCGTTTTTCTACAAGCGCCGAAGCAGCAACCGTTAATGCCAACCAGGCTATCGTGAATAGCGATGGCTCCGAAGTGGACCTGACCGGCGATGTTAAAGCCGTGCGTCCAGCACAAGGCGGCAAACCGGCACTCACCCTGACCGCACCCCACATGCATGTGATGGTTGACGAAGAGCGCGCCCGCACCCCCGGTTTTGCCCGTGTACAACAAGGCAGCTCCTGGATTAGCGGCACCGGCTTCGAAGCGGATAACGTCACGCAGACTTTCAGCTTCCATAGCAACGTCACAGGCAGTTACAAACGCTGATGTCTAGAATGCACCCACGCCGCTTGTCACTGGCCATTGTGCTTTCGTCGCTACTGGCCAGCCCGGTGCTGGCCGACAAATCTGATAGCAGCAAGCCGATGGACTTCCGTTCCAACAGTGCCAACATGGACGAGTACCGGAAGCTCTACAACTACATCGGCCAGGTACGCATGACCCAGGGTTCACGCCTTCTCACGGCTGACAAAGTGGCTATCAAACAAGATGCCGCCGGCTTCAGCAAAAGTGTGGCTACCGGCTCCGCCAAAAAACTGGCTTACGTAAAACAACGTGAGAATGATGGCAAAGGCTGGATGGAGGGCTGGGCAGAACGCATCGAATATGATGACCGCACCGACAAGTTCATCTTCTTTGACCAGGCACGCATCAAAACCTCTACTGATGACGCCAAGGGCGAAGTGATCATTTACGACAACGTGACTGAGCGTTATCAGATCCTCGCCAAGGGGCAGCCGATTCCGGAAACAGGTAAAGCGCTGCCGGCACAACCTGCGGCAGCACCCCACCCACCTAAGCCAACAGGTTGGACACCTGCACCGAGCAAGGCTACGCTACCGAGCAGTACAGCGCCGGCCATCAGCAACGCGCCGGATGGCCGTGCCAAGGCCGTGATCAGCCCGGGCAAATAAGCCTTCGCGACAACTCAGTCTCGGTAGCGCCAAGCTAGACCTCGGCGATCCACTTCGGCAACAATTTCCTGTAGCGCCTGCTCGACACGTGCCGCCGGACCGGCAACACCTAATTCCAGATGCCGGCGAATACCTTCTTCCGTGAGCGATGGCAGCGAGAACAAACGCAGATCCGGGTAACTCGCGACGATACGTTCCATCAGATCCAGCAAGGCGCTTTCATACGCACCATCACCCGTTAACAGAATGGCCCGGTCCACATCCGGCTCACGATTGAAGTAAGTGCTGTAATAACGATCCAGCACCCATTCCAGCATCGGATGCGCCATTTGCGGAAAGCCCGGCACAAAGTAATGCTGATGCATCATGAAGCCGGGAATCCGGTTGAACGGGTTGGGAATAATTTCAGAGCCCACTGGAAACGTGCCCAGCAATAAGCGCTGCGGCGTCACCTCTTCCGCGGCAAAGCGTGCACGAATCTCCCGTTCGGCATCTGAATGAAGCATCAGCGGTACGCCGAAGGCCTCTGCAGCAGCCTGGCGGGTATGGTCATCCGGCGTGTTGCCAATACCGCCGAACGAAAACACCACGTCTCCCGCGGCACGCGTTCGTTGGAACACCGAAGCAAGGCGCGCACGATCATCGCCCAGATATTCCACCCAGGAGAGGCGCAAACCACGCTGCGCCATCACACCGGCTAGCCAGGTGAAGTGTTTGTCCGATCTTTTGCCCGAAAGGATCTCATCACCAATAATCACAGCGCCAAATGTTGGCATGCGCATTTCACTCATCGCAATCGGCTCCCCGTAACAATGACTTCACCTTCGACGACCTCGCCCGCACCATCGCTCTGGCCCCGCGACAGACTCAACAACTCCAGTGCAGCCACAGCAAACATGAGCGCGGTGAACGATGCCGCAAAAAAACCGAGGATCGGAATATGTGCCATTAAAGCCCCCACGCCACCAATCACAAACAAGCTACCGCGATAACGGCGGCGCAAGGTCCGCATCTCCGTGTCATCCGCATGACTCGTCAACGCATCAAAACTCAGCGTACGTGCATTGAACCAGGCCAACCAGCCTACCGGCAGCACAAAAGCCAACCCCGGCACCAGCCATAGCGGCAAGGTGATTAACCAACCAAAGAGATAAATCACCGTAGCAGAACCACTCACCCACGCAGATTGTAGTAACCGATCCGAGCCATGGCGACGCACTTGCGGATACGCGGATTTCCCCAGCCAATCCACCAGGCGGCTCACAATCACCAAACCGGAAAACAGCGCCGCACAGCCATAACTGATTGCAAAGATCATCAGCCAGGCGGCAACCCAGGAAAAAATCTCGGCCACGCCAGTCCAGCCGATGCTGCTTAACCATGTTGCGGGTGACATCAGTAGAAACTGGGCCGACAACGGCTGTAGCGCAGTAGCCAACAGCACCACAAAGACCACCACGGCCACCAGCACGGGCATCATCAGAAACTTCCAGAGTGCGGGATTACGCACCGAGGCCAGACTACGCCAGAACACCCGTGTCACAAAAATCAGATCCAAAACAACCCCCTACGATGCATGGCCCAGCTGCTGCCAGGCTTTTTCCAGACGCTTTACCGAAATCGGCAGCGGTGTTTTTAATTCCTGCGCAAACAGGCTAACCCGTAACTCTTCCAGTTGCCAGCGAAACTGATTGAGGCGCTCATCCTGCACGCCGGCTCGGGCCAGATCCCGTGCCCGACGTTCATAAGACTGCCACAACCGTGACCAATCCGCGAGGGATGCCTCATCGCGTGCTTGTGCGGGCAAGCCCCCACTCTTCAAGCGATCTAACCGTACCGTGTGCGCTTTGAGATAACGCGGCAAGTGCTGCAGTTGATCACGGCCAATCTCGCGAACAAATGAGGGGCTAATCAATCGGTCAAGATGTGCTTCAATATCGCTCACTGCCTTGGGCCAGGCTTTAGCCGTTAACAGCTTTTTACGCACTGCCGTCCACTCGTCCAGAATACTGCGCACCAAACGGGACAATTCCTGAATCAACAATCCAAAGCGCTCCCGTCCCCGTCGCGCTGCTTCAGCAAAGGCTTCTGCATTACGCGGCCAATCTTTATCCGACTCCGGCAAACAGGCTTGCGCCAGCGCACACCATACAATCTGCTGCGCTAACTCTGCGGCATCACCCAACGGCATATAACGCATGCCGAGTTCGCTATCCTTGCGCAGCTGTTTGTCGAAGCCTTTAAACGGCTCGTGCAGCGTAATGGCAAATAATCGCAGTAGTCCCTGGCGATGAATCTCTCGCGCCGCCTCCGGCGAATCAAAGACGCGGATAGATACCGACTCCCCATCATCATGCAATGCCGGATAGCCAAATAAAGTCTGGCCATCAACCGTCAGTTCCATCAATTCGGGCAGCTGGCCGAATGTCCAACTTGTTATGCCAGCGGTCTCCACCGGTACGCTAGCCGTAGCCGCTCCGGACACCACAACCTCTCCGGCCTTTTGTACCACTGTCTGCGCTGCTGCTTGAGCCGACTGACTAAAGGCTTCCCGTGCCTCCTGCGCCCATCGCGCACGCAAATCAGTCAGACTACGCGACTGATCCCGCTGCCGCCCATCACCATCCACCAGCCGGAAGTTCATCTGCAAGTGCGCGGGCAGTGATTCGGGTGCAAACGCGTCCGGCGTTAATGTCCAGCCACGTGCGTTGAGACCCCGCTCAAACAGAATGTGATGAATCAGCGCGGCCAACAAACCGGTGGGCGTCTTTTCTGGCCCGTCTTCACGTACAGCCTGTTGTGCTGCAATGAATTCATCGGCAAACGCCGGCAATGGCACCAGCTTACTGCGATAGCGTTGCGGCAGATTCTTGAGCAACTGCAATACCTTGTCGCGCAGCAAGCCGGGCACCAACCATTCGCAAGCTTCAGAAGGGATACGATTCAAATGGGCCAAAGGCAAGCTCAGCGTCACGCCATCATCATTCGCACCCGGCGCAAAATGATAGGACAAATCGTAACGCACCCCATTGATCAACGTTTCCGGTGGGAAGTTATCCGTTGTCACACCACCCGCCTCATGACGCATCAAGTCATCACGGTTCAGATACAACAACTTCGGGTTGGCTTTCTCTGCTTCACGACGCCAGGCATCAAAGCCGGCACCATTCACGACATCCGCCGGAATCCGTGCGTCGTAAAAGGCTTCAATCAGTGCATCATCGACCAGCACATCCTGGCGGCGCTGCTTATGTTCAAGCTGCTCAATGTCTTCAATCAGTTTCTGATTGTGTTGATAAAAGGGCCAGCGATTCACCCAGGCCTGATCAATCTCTCCGGCCACCAGGCCTTCGCGGATAAAAATCTCGCGCGATGCGGCCACATCCAGCGGGCCATAATGCACGCGTCGTTTTGCCTGCAGGGTCAGGCCGTGCAATGTCGTGCGCTCAAAGGCCACGACCTGCATGGCTTTCTTTTCCCAATGGGGCTCGCTATAGCTACGCCGGATCAGATGTTCGCCAATCTGTTCGATCCACTCAGGGTTTACCCGAGCGACACAGCGCGCAAACAAACGCGAAGTCTCGGCTAACTCGGCAGCCACAATCCACTTACCGGCCTTCTTCTGCAAATAAGAGCCTGGGTGAATGACAAAGCGGATGCCGCGCGCACCGAGGTAATCGCCCTTCTCTTCCGTCTTGCAGCCGATGTTACCGAGCAACCCCGTCAGCAAAGCCCGGTGAATCTGTTCATAGGTTGCTGGTGCCGTGTTGAACTTCCAGCCCAGCTCACCGGCCAGTGTATGCAACTGCCCGTGGATATCGCGCCACTCGCGCAAGCGCAATATCGACAGAAAGTTTTTCTGGCATAGCTGCGTCAGCTTGCGCGAGGAGTTGTGCTTCATCGCCTCCTCATACCAGGCCCAGAGTTTGAGCCACGCCATAAATTCGGACTGCGCTTCCGGGCCAAACATCATGCGTCGATGCGCTTCATCAGCTGCCTGCTGTTGCTCCGGCGGACGCTGACGTGGATCCTGCGCACCCAGGGCACTGGCAATAATCATTAACTCGGTCAGACAATGGTTTTCGCGTGCGGCCAGCACCATGCGACCCAGACGCGGATCCAGCGGTAGCCGTGCCAGATCTCGTCCAACCGGCGTGAGCTTTTGCTGCGCATCGACAGCCCCCAGCTCCTGCAAGAGCAGCAAACCATCACGAATGGCTTTGTCGGGTGGCGGCTCGATAAACGGAAACGCTGTTACATCACCGAGCTTCAGATCCAGCATGCGCAGAATCACGCTGGCCAGCGATGAGCGCAGAATCTCCGGATCGGTAAACTCATCGCGCGATTCAAAATCCAACTCGTCATAAAGACGAATACAGATGCCATCGGCGACACGGCCGCAACGACCGGCACGCTGCCGTGCCGCTGCGCGGGAGATCTTTTCAATTTGCAGCTGTTCTACTTTGCTGCGATAGGAATAGCGTTTAACGCGTGCCAGACCGGCATCCACCACATAGCGGATACCCGGCACCGTGAGCGATGTCTCTGCTACATTAGTTGCCAGAACCACGCGGCGCCCACTATGCCCACGGAACACACGATCCTGCTCTTCCGCCGATAAACGGGAGTACAGCGGCAGAATCTCGGTATGCGGTGGATGGTGCTTTCGTAGCACTTCGGCCGCATCGCGAATCTCGCGTTCGCCAGGCAAAAACACCAACACATCACCCGTGCCACAGCGGGAAAGCTCATCAACCGCATCACTAATCGCTTCGTAAAGCCGATCTTCATCGGCCTCACGCGCTTCACGACTGGTCTTCGCAGGCTCGCGTGACGTCACTGCACCCAGCTTTGCTTCAACCTTCTGTGCGCGGGGATCTTCAATAGGGCGCCACCGCACTTCTACCGGATACAGCCGACCGGAGACTTCAATCACCGGCGCCGGTTTCCCATGCATCGTGAAGTGCTTTGAAAACCGTTCGGCATCAATCGTCGCCGAGGTAATAATCACCTTCAGGTCCGGCCGCTTATGCAGTAAGCGTTTCAGGTAGCCCAGCAGAAAATCGATATTCAGACTGCGTTCATGGGCCTCATCAATAATGATCGTGTCGTAGGCTTTGAGCAGCGGGTCATGCTGCGATTCGGCCAGCAAAATGCCATCCGTCATCAGCTTGATCAGCGAATCCGGTGATGTGCGATCCTGGAAGCGAATCTTGACGCCCACGCCTTCGCCGATCCGGGTATCCAATTCTTCGGCCACCCGTCGTGCCACAGACCGCGCCGCCAGCCGCCTTGGCTGTGTATGCCCGATCAAACCCTGCACGCCGCGCCCCAGCTCCAGGCAGATTTTGGGCAACTGGGTCGTTTTGCCCGAGCCTGTTTCGCCACAGACAATGACCACCGGGTTGGCAGCAATGGCTGCAGCAATCTCCTCCTTACGGCCGCTGACGGGTAGGTCTTCCGGAAAACGGATCTTTCCCGCCATGCTGGACAATCGCGCCGCTCGAGCGGCAATTAGCGCAGCTATTTTTGGGGAAGTTTTCGCAGAAGAAGCGCCTCTCATAGCCTGCATTTTACCGGCCGCGCCGGGTTGAATGCGGTAAAATGCTTCGCAATATTTCCAATACTAGTGACACCATCGTGAGCCACGCAAAATCTCCCGCTACGCCAACACCACCTGCCTCCAACTTTCTGGTGCAGGTGGTCGAGCAGGCATTAGCAGATGGCAAATACGCGACACGTCACTGGTCAGGCAAACCGGGGCCTGCGGCCCAGCAAAAAGCAGGTGCACTAGACCCTGCCGCCATCCGCACACGGTTTCCGCCAGAGCCTAATGGTTACCTGCACTTTGGCCACGCCAAATCGATTGCGCTGAACTTCGGTTTGGCTGAACGTTTTGGTGGCGCCTGTCATATGCGCTTCGATGACACCAACCCGGCCAAAGAAGAACAGGAATACGTCGATTCGATCATCGAATCGGTGCAATGGCTGGGATACGGCTGGCAATTCCAGAATGAAACCAACCTGTACTTCGCCTCGGATTATTTTGACTGGCTCTACGCGTTTGCCGAAAAGCTCATCGAAGCGGGCCACGCCTATGTCGATGAACAAAGCGCGGATGAGATTCGCCTGAATCGCGGCACGCTCACACAGCCCGGCACCAACTCTCCCTGGCGTAATCGCCCGGCTGCAGAGAGCCTGGATCTATTCCGCCGCATGAAGGCAGGCGAATTCGGCGATGGCAGCCTGGTACTACGCCTCAAGATTGATATGTCCTCCGGCAACATCAATCTGCGCGACCCACTGGCCTATCGCATCCGCCATGCCCACCATCACCGTACGGGCGATACCTGGTGCATCTACCCGCTGTACGACTTTACGCACGGCGTATCGGATAGTCTGGAAAACATCACCCACTCCATCTGCACGCTGGAATTCGAATCACATCGTCCGCTTTACGACTGGCTCAACGAACGTCTGGCCGAACTGGGTTGTCTCAACACCCCATTGCCACAACAGTACGAATTTTCCCGCCTCAATCTCACCTACGTGGTGCTATCGAAGCGCAAACTCATCCAGCTGGTAGAAGAAGGCCACGTACAAGGCTGGGATGATCCGCGCATGCCGACATTAGTAGGTGCCCGTCGTCGCGGCTATACCCCGACTGGCTTCCGTCTTTTTGCCGAACGCATCGGCGTCTCCCGCTCTGACTCACTGATCGACTACACCGTGCTCGAAGACTGCATGCGTGAAGATCTCAACATCGCCGCAGAACGTCGTATTGCCGTACTCGATCCGATCAAACTGGTCATTACCAACTATCCGGAAGGCCAATCGGAAATCTGTCATGCGCCGAACCATCCGCTCAAGCCTGAGCTCGGCAAGCGCGAAATCATGTTCTCGCGTGAACTGTGGATTGAGCGCGAAGACTTTGCAGAAGAGCCACCTAAAGGCTTTCACCGTCTCTATCCGGGTAACAAAGTGCGCCTGCGTTATGGCTACGTCATCGAATGTACTGGCTGCGAAAAAGATGCCAACGGCAACGTCAAGATCGGAAGA
>ERZ650303.246-NODE-246-length-16282-cov-4.325137_pt1 | contig 16282 bp, 13 predicted proteins | sample MGYA00376239_ERZ650303 | MGnify/ENA primary metagenome ERZ650303 (study PRJEB26733, sample SAMN07839262) | wastewater metagenome | biome: small river; feature: stream; material: water | place: USA: North Carolina | collected 2016-04-05 ... | reverse complement strand
CCCCGCGCTCTGGGCCAACAACGACTACCTGTACGTCCAGGGCAACTACCTGGCGATGCCGCAGGGTTTCTTTCTCTGGGCGCCTCCCACGGTGACCCCCAGCGAGAGCTTCTACGGCGTCGATCGCAGCGTGGCGCGCCTCGAGCTGGGCGGCTGGTACTACAGCGACAGCAGCGGCGCCGGCACGGACGAGGTCATCGAGGACGCGATCGCCTACGGGCAAGATCTCGAATCCGACTTCGACACGATGCTGATGAACATCACCCGCTGGTCGGCGCTGGCGAAGTCCCTCAAGGACCGCAGCCTGCTGAACCTCGGCGTCGTCGGTTCGCCCGACCGCCCCGAGATCGGCTTCAAGTCGATCCAATTCATGGGCCCCAAGGGCAAGCCGGTCGACATCCTGCCCGACCAGTTCTGCCCCTTCGCGAAGTCGCCGATGTTCCGTCGCGCCGACCTCTCGGTGCCCTACATCGGCAAGAGCCAGGGCAAGCAGCTGCCCAACTACAGCGACTTCGACGGCATGAAGGTGCGTCGGTCGCGCGCGGTGGCGAACGTCAGCGAGTGGGAGCTTTTCGCGCACTGGTGCATTGCGTTTGAGAACCCCCGCAACCTCGGGATCGTGGTGTTCTGATGAGGACCTATCCGAGCGCCAAATGCCTGAACCGGAGCGCGATTTCGTGCTTCCTCACCCTCACGGGTGGGGGGCTCGGGGTCGCGCCCACGGTCAGCGCGCCGGGCGGGCCCTCGAACCTGTTTTCGAGCATCACCCGCACGGCCCCCGGGAGCCTCACCCTTAAGCTGCGCGAGAAGCACCGCGACGCGCAGATCGTCGGCTTCTCGTACGGCAAGAGCGATTTCGACACTACCAAGGCCCACAAGCGCCTCGTACAGGTGTCGCGCGACGTCAAAGGCGCGCAGACCCTTGTTTTGCGCATCGAAGACGAGGGCATGGTCGTCGACGAGTTCACCGACCCCCCGGCCGCCGCTGCCGCCGGCCTGCTGGCCGCGACCGCGACCACGGTGGCCCCCCAGACGGTGCTGGCCGCAGCGCTGATCTCGGGCGGCAAGAGCGAGCTTCTGCTCCGCCCGCGCAACGTCACCTTCACGGTCGGCGGCACCGCGGCCCAGTCGCCCACCAGCGCCGTGATCACGGGCACGGACATCAACGGCGACAGTCTCACCGAGACCGTCGCCATCACCGCCAGCGCCGGCACCTACGCCGGCGTCAAGGCCTTCAGGACGATCACCTCGGTGGTCTACGGCGCCGCCGGCGGCACCGGCGCCACCGTGTCGATCGGCTACGGCGCGGTCTTCGGGCTCAGCCGCAAGGCCAAGACCCGGGCCGGGGCTGTGAACCGCGGGATCGAGATCAGCGCCGGTAGCGTGGTCACCAACGGCACGCTGGTTGTCGCTGGCACCAGCGGCCCCAACGGGACCTACGCCCCCAACAGCGCCCCCGACGGGTCAAAAGACTACGCGATCGCGTACGAGCCCGACGGCGGCATAGACCTGCTGGCCACCGAGTTCATCGACTTCGAGCTCGTACTCTACCGGGGGACCTGATGGAGGGCGGCCTGATCATCGGGGTCAAACCCAGCGAAGAGAAGCCCAAGGGCAAGGCCGGCGAGGCCGAGACCAAAGCCGAGGGCTCGGGCGAGATGGACATGGCCGCCGCCCGCACCGACGCGGCCGGCGCCCTGGTCGATGCGCTGGGGCTCGACCGCAAGGGGCTCGACCTCGAAGCGGTCGCCACGGCCATGGAAGACCTCATGGCCTGCTGCGGGGACGACTTACGTGGCCTCGGTGCTCCGCTCTGCCCTGGTGACAGAGGTCCGTGCCTATGGGCATCTGGAGCACCTCACCCATGTCACCGACGCCGAGATCGCCCGGCGCCTCGACCGCAGCTATCGGCGGCTGCGGGCCATCCTCGACAACGCCCGGGGGCACGAGGTCGAGAAGAGGGAGGCCTTTGCCTACCTCGCCCCGGGCGTGCGTTTCATCGTCCTGCCCACGAACTTCTACCAGCTGCGCGGCGTGCTCGTGCAACGCGCCGTGGTCGAGGAGATCCAGCAGTGACCGCGCGCTACGCCGAGGCCGCGGTCAGCGTCGACGTCCCCCCGTCGGTTTCGAGCACAGGCGACGGCTCGACCATCGTGGCCACGGGGACGGGCGACTCGTACGAGCTGCTCGAGTTCGGCGAGCGTGACCGCGTCGAGCTGGTCAACCGGACGACCGGCGTGCCCATCGACCAGTATCGCTACCGGCTGCGGGCCGAGGAGTCCTACGGCACCGCCAACGAGCCCCGCGACCTGGTCGAGGTGCTTCCGCTGGCGAACGAAGGCCTCTTCGTCAGCCTCTTCTACCTGCCGCAGCTCGACCTCACGCCCGTCGAAGGCGACGTGAAGTACGCGGGCGTCAAGGGCATCGCCGAGGAGTGGTTGATCCTCGACGTGCTCACGACGATCAAGGGCAAGACCAACGAAGAGGTCGCCCTCTGGCAGGCCCGCAAGGGCGAGATCGAGGCGCAGCTGCTGGCCCAGGCCACCAACCGCGACGCGGCCCAACCCACGGCCATCCGCAAGGTCTGGGACCGCACCGACGCCGGCCGCCCCCGCGGGCGCCTGTCGGCCCGTCTGGGGGTGCCCTGGTGGCTAAGGAACCGCTGACCCCCGACGCCGCCCGGATCCCCCGGAGCGGCAACCCGGCCGAAGACCGTGCCCGCGCCGCCCAGGCCGCCGACCTGGGGGGCGTGCTGGGCGCCCCGCTGGTCAAGGCGCGCAAGTACGTCGAGCGCGTCAAGCTCGCCAGCGCCACCCCGAAGACCATCGCCCACGGGCTCGGCCGCGAGCTGGCCGGCTGGCTGTTCGTCGACCCGACGACGGCCGCTCTCGTGCGGAGGATCAGCAAGGACGACCGGACCCTGGTGCTGGAGTCGACCGGCGACGTGGAGGGCGACCTATGGCTGTGGTGAGGGGCCTGCTCCGCATCCCGATGGGTCGAGGCATCGACCAGTCGAATGACCCACGGCTCGACGCCCCGGGTACGACCGGCGAGGCCCGCAACGTCGTGATCGACCGCGCCGGGCGCTTCCGCAAGCGCACGGGCTGGGGGCGGCTGCCCCGCACCGACGAGAACGGCGTCGCCTTGCAGGGTGGCCCCGAGCGGGTCGACCCCACCGGCGCCGAGCTGCTGCAGGCCGATGACTCGGGCCGGCTGCTGGCCTGGGGCCCTGGCCGCGCTCGCTGGGAGCAGATCGGCTACCTGCCGCCCTGGTCGGCCGAGAACCGACCCCTCGTGCGGTCGCAGGCCTCGATCATCTCGGGGGCCCTGACCCGCTTCGGGGCGAGCAACAAGTACGAGCTGATCGTGTGGCAGTACGCCCTCTCGGGCGACGGTGGGGCGCTGCGGGCCTACGCCCAGATCCGCGACACCGAGACCGGCGCCCTGATCGGCCGTGACGCGCTGGTGTACCCCGCCGCCCTCACCTACCCGGTCACCTTCACCGTCGGCACCAGCGCATGGGTCGTCCACGCCTTCGCGCCCACGGTCAAGATCCAGCGGTACGCCGCCGACCTGGCGACCTTCCCGACCTACGAAGTCAGCGCCACCGAGGCCATCGCCTTCGACGCGGCGCCGGTCGACAACGGGACGCACGGCCTGGTCGCGCTCGCCCAGGTGGTCAGCGACTACCGCGTCGAGGTGTACCTGCTGAGCGAGACGGGCTCGGTGCTGCACAGCACCTCGAGCATCATTCCTGGCACGGGCGGGGTCGCCGTATCACAGATCGCCGTGTGCGGTGCCCCTGGCGGCGAATACCGCGTGCTGGTGAGGTACAACGGCGGCTCCGGGTACGTGCTCGACCTGTGGCGTCTTGACAGCGACCTGGCGGTCATTGGCGACGTCATCAGCATCGAGTCGGCGGCCTACGAAATGACCTCGATCGGCGTCTGCTGCGACGTCGACGGCAACGACTGGGTGCACTGGTACGGCAAGCTCGAAGAGACCGACCGCGACGCGCTTCACGTTCGCTGCGCCTTCGACGGAAACTCGTCGGTCGAGTCCTGGCGCAAGATCGTTTGGCGCGCGGGGCCGCAGTCGCGGGCGAAGCTCGTCAACGACGGCGTCTTCTTGCCCGTCTTCGCCGAGAGCACGGGCACCCTGAGCGACGGCCTGCACCTGGCCATGGTGCGCCTCGACAACGAATTCTCTGACCTGCCCCCCGCCTACGCCGGCGTGGCGCTGCGGCAGGTCGTCTCGGGCTCGATCCCGACGCAGCACTGGGTCAGCGTGGGCGACGGCGAATACCAGATCGCCGCCGTCGTCATCACGCGCGCCCAGAGATACGGGGCCGACATCGATGGCGTCGACCGCGTCACCCTGACCGAGAACCGCTCGCGTCAGGCGGCCGTGACCTTGCCCCAGCAGCACATCTGGGGCGGCGCCGGCCTCTGGGGGTACGACGGTTACGACTGCCACGACGTCAACTTTTTGCAGCCGCCGCAGATCCTGCAGCTAGGCGACCCCTACACGACGTCTGGCGCAGGCATCGGGCTCTTCCCCGAGGGGATTTACCTCTACCGGGCCCGGTACGAGTTCGTCGATGACGCGGGCGTGATGCATGTCTCGCCCTGGTCGAGCGACTTCGAGGTCGACCTCACCGGCGTCACCAACGCCGTGTCGATCAACCTCGACATCGCGACGACGCAGCTGACGCAGCACGGCCGCCGCGCCTCCTACCGCTCGGTCTCGATCGCGCTCTACCGCACCGACACCAACGGCGCGGCCGCGGGCGTCGCGATCTTCTACCGCCTCACCAGCTACGGCCTCGCCGACCTGGCGGCCCCCTACAACGTCGCGACGGTCAGCTACGTCGACGACCAGAACGACGCCCCCGCCGCGGGCTATGGCTTCGTGCTGTCCTCGGGCGGCCTGCTCGAAGCCCGCGCGCTGCCCCCGGTCACCGCGCTGGTCGTGCACCAGGGGCGCCTCTTTGCCGCGGCCGGGGAGCCAGACCGCGCGGTCTGGTTCTCGCAGCAGCTGCAGACCGACGAGACGCCGCGCTGGCACGAACAGCTTCGGCTTCAGGTCACCGACTCGCCCGAGCCGATCGTCGCCCTGGCCTCGCTCGACGCCAACCTGGTCGCTTTCACGAGCAAGGGCATCTGCACCTGGACGGGCATCGGCCCCACCGACACCGGCCAGGAGGGCAGCTTTAGCGGGCCCTACCCTGTCGCCAGCGCCTTCGGGTGCACCGACCCGGGCAGCCTCGTGACCAGCTCGCGGGGGGTCTACTTCCGCAGCGCCGCGGGGATCTGCCTGCTGTCGCGGTCGCTCGAGGTGACCGTGGTGAGCGACCCGGTGCGCGACCTGCTCGAGCAGACCGGCGCCGAGATCCGCCACGCCACCTACCACGAGGCGGAGGCCCGCGTGGTCTTCCACCTGGTGGTCTCGGACGCGAGCCAGCTGCTGATCTTCGACGAGCGGCACGGGCAGTGGACCCGGGCCGACAGCAACGAACTCACCTCGATCACGCACCTGGCGTACGACCGCGGGCACGCGGCGCTGACCTTCGCCGCAGGCTTCGGGGTCTACCGCGAGGGCTACGGCACCACCCCGGGCTTCGACGGCCCCGACACCGAGCCCACCTGGTTCGGCGCCGAGATCGGCTGCTCCTGGGTGCGCGGGGGCGAGGTGGCCAGCTGGACCGACCTGAGCATGGTGCACCTCGAAGGCGAGGCCGCCGCCGACTCGACCTGGCGGCTCAAGATCGAGCGCGACTACGAGACCACCGGCGCCCAAACCCTCGACCTGGACCTCACCGGGGTCACTCGTGGTGCCCGCGTGGTCAAGCAGATCGGCCCCGCGACCCGCACCGCCCAGGCCTTTCGCATCACCCTCACCGAGCAGGTTCCTTCGGAGCTGCCCGCCGACACGACGGCCCCCCAGAGCGTTCTCTGGTGGGGCTGCTCCGTCGAGGTGGGGCTGCTCCCCGGGCTCGCTCGTCTCGACCTCAACAACCGCGGAGGCGTCTCGTTATGGCTGGTCTTGCTCCCCTTCTTCTCGGCGGCGCCGGCGCCGTGGCCGGCGGCGTCTTCGGCGGGCCCCTCGGCGCGGGCGTCGGCATGGCCGCAGGCTCGGCCCTCGGCGGCTACTTCGACGGCGCGTACGACACGCCCGACCCGCTCAACCCCTACCCGGTCGATCCGAGCCTGTACGACCCGGCCGAGTTCAACTCGATCAGCGACGCGGCCCGCCAGCAGGCCGCCGGCGCCGGGCAGCGCGCGGCCCCGACGACCGACTGGGGCATGTCGGACGCCGATCGGGCCCTGTCGATGGAAGCTCGCGGGCGCCAGATGGGGCTGGCGGACGACCTCGAAGCCTTCCTGCGAGGCGAGCGGACCAGCCTCGCCCAGCAGCAGCTCAAGAGCGGAATGATCCGGGCCCAGCAGGGCGCCGCCAACCAGGCCGCCAACGTCCGGGGCGGCGCCGGCAACCAGCTCGCCGCGGCCCAGGACGCCACCCGAGCCTCGCTCATTGCTGGGCTTCAGACCAACGCCGACCAGGGGCAACTCCGGGCCCAGGAAGAGGCGGCCGCCCGCGGGCAGCTGGCCGGCGTGCTCGGGCAGGCCCGGGGGCAGGACCTCGGGCAGCGCGGGCAGAGCCAGGGGCAAGCTGAGTTCGGGACGCAAACCCTGCTGCAACAGCAGGCCCAGAACGACGCCCAGCAGCGCTTCTACGAACAGCTGCGGCTCCAGGCTGCCCAGGCCGCCGCCCAGACACAGCAGGCCCAGGCTGCGGCCCAGCAAGGGGCCGCGGGCGCCGTGCAGGGCATCAACGCCCAGCGCGAGCAGCAGGCCCAGGACCGCAAGGCCGACCAGGTCGCAGGGCTCACCCAGGGCGGCATGGGCCTGGCCACGATGGGCATGCAGACCGCCGGCAAGCCCCAGAGCACGGGCAGCGAGGGCGGCGGGGCCCCGCCGACCGATCAGGAGTGGGACGGCGCCTGGAACGCCAACGCGCCGCCCACGCAAGACCAGTGGGACACCGCCTGGAAGCAGGGCGGCGGAAGGAAGTGGTGGTGATGGCTCCTCGGACCTACCTCGGCCGCAACGACCGCGGGCTGCTCGGCTTCGACCTGGGCGACGGTGGCCCGCCGGCCTGGCTGCCTCCCACGCCCGACACCACGGCGGCCGCCCTGCGCATGACCGCCGACGCCGGCGGTGACCCGGCCAGCGTGCTGCTGGGGGCCCCGCTGCCCCCGCGCCGCGGCGCCATGAGCCCCGACGCCCTGGCCGCGGGCGACGCCTCGACCCCGGACGGGCGCAAGCCCTCGCTGATGTGGGACGCGCCCACCGACAGGCCCAACCCCTTCCTGATCGAGGTCGACCCCTCGAAGCGCCCCGCAGCGCCCCAGCTGCCCGCGGGCCCCATCGAGATCCAGAGCGGGCCGGGGGATGTCTCGGCGGCGAAGGCCGCGGGCATGAGCCAGCCCCAGATCGACCGCATGCGGTCGGCGGGGTACCGGGCCGAGGAGGCCAAGCCGGCGCCCCCGGCGGCACCCGCGGGCCCCGTGCTCTCGGCGGGCACCCCCGGCGCCGGCCTGGTCGCCACCCCCACGGGCGGCGGCGGGGGCGCGGCTGGCGGCGGGCCTGCCGACCCGTACGCCAACCTCAACCCCGAGGAGCGGAAGAAGCTCGAGCTCGACCGGGTGCGCATGCAGATCGAAGCCGGCAAGCGCCCCAGCGCCGGGCAGTTCGTCAAGGGGGGCAAGATCCAGACGGCCGAATCCTGGCAGGGCGAGGCGGGACCCAACGCCGAGACCCTGGCGGCGATCAAGGCCAACGCCGATGCGATGGCGAAGACGCAGGGGTTGCAGGCCCAGGCCAACGCCGAGCGCGACGCCAAGATCGGCGACGTGCAGCAGCAGCAGGCCGACTACGAGCAGGAGCACGCGCGCATCCAGGCCGAGATCGCCCAGCGCAAGCAGGACGCCCTCGCCGGCCTCGGACAGCAGTCGCGCGAGCTTCAGCAGAAGATCGCGTCGGCCGAGATCGACCCGACGCGCTGGTACGCCAACCGCAGCACCGGCGACAAGATCATGATGGGCGTCGCGGTCGCCCTCGATGGCGTGGTCAAGGGGCTGACCGGCCGCGGCGTGGGGCAGCCGAGCCCGATCCTGGGCGAGATGGTCCGGCTGCAAAACCAGGACATCGACGCGCAGATCAAGAACATCGACAAGCAGCGAGGCGACCTGAACGACCTGCAGCGGGTCTACGTCCAGACGAAGGAGCAGTTCGGCGACGAGGCGCTGGCGGCTGACGCCACCAAGCTCGCGGGGCTGGCGGCCTTCAAGGCGCAGATCCAGCAGGCCGCCCTCCAGGCCGATAACGCCCGCGGCACCGAGCCCACCCGCAACCCCGCCGACGTCGCCCTGGCCGGTGAGATGGAAGCGGCCTTCCGCGAAGCCCTCGGGGGCGACACGCCGATGGCCCAGCAGGCGGCCGAGTTGCGGCTGAAGAAGCTGGCGAGCCAGACCCGCAGCTACTCGCTCAAGGCCCGCGCGCTCGAGCTGGACGTCGAGCGGCAGGCGCTGGCCAAGCAAGCCGAGCTGGAAGCCCGGATGAACGGCGCCCTGAGCAAGCAATTCGGGTTCACGCAGGACCGCTACGCGGGCGGCAGCGCGGGGGCCAACCTCGACAAGATCAGCGAAATCCAGGGCAAAAACGCGGCGATGCTGCGGGGGGCCGACGAGGCCGCGGCCAAGGGCGGCGCCGGCAAGGATGCCAAGATGATCTTCGTCGACGGCCAGCCCATCGCGGCACACACCGGCGCCTCGCAGGGGAGCGTCGACAAGGCGCAAGACCTGATCGGGTTCGCTGACCAGGGCCTCGACATGGTCACCAACGTCGAGAAGCGGGCGGCCCAGGGCGGCGGCATGGTGCCCGGCGACCCGAGGATCAAGATCGCCAGCGCGGGCATCGCCTCGGTGCTCTCCAACGCCCAGGGCGGCGGCGCCCCGAACGACAACGTCATGAAAACGATCGCCGACGCGGTCACCGCTGGGCCGCGCCAGGCCGAGGCCATCGCCGAACTCAAGTCGGAGTTCAACAGCGCCAAGCGCCGCGGCATCCAGCGGGTCGGGGCGGCGAAGTTATGGCCGACTCCCTCACGATGTACGACCCCCAGACGGGGGCGCCGGTGCAGGTGGCGGCGACCGACGCCGGGGCCCTCTTCCGGGCGGGCAAGGCGACCTTCGCCGCCGACCAGGACGTGCCCGTCCTCGGGGCCGATGGCCGGGTGCAGGTGCTCAAGGGCGCCCAGGCCGGGGCCTACTTCACCAGCGCCGCCGGGCTCGCCGGGGGCGCGGCTGGCGGCGGGCAGCTGCGAGAGCAGCAGCTGCAAGACGAGTTCGGGGGCGTCGGCGGGCAGGCGAAGGCGCTGGCCGCGGGCGTGGCGCGCGGGGCCTCGCTGGGCCTCAGCGACGCCGCCCTGACACAGACCGGGCTGGTGGACCCCCGGACCCTGGCGGGGCTGCAGGAGGCCAACGCCGTAACCTCCGGGGTGGGCGAGGTCGGCGGCATGCTGGGCGCCGTCCTGGCCTCCGGGGGCACCCGCGGCGCCGCCCAGGCGGTCGGCGGGGGGCTCCTGCGGCGCGGTGCGGTGGCCGGCGCCGAGGCCCTCACCGCCCCGACCCGTGCCGTCATGGCCCTGGGGCGCGGCGTCGAGGCCGCCGGCGGCGCCCTGCTGGGCGAGGGGGCGGCCGCCCGGGTCGCCACCAGCGCCGTCCAGGGCGTCGTCGAGGGCGGCCTCTTCGGCGTGGGCCAGGCGGTCAGCGATGCCTCGATCAAGGACGTACCCCTGACCGCAGAGCGGCTGCTGGCGGCGGCGGGGCATGGCGCCCTGCTGGGCGGGGCCCTGAGCGGCGGCGCGACCGCGGCCGGGGCCCTGCTGCGGGGCGCCGGGGCGAAGGTGGGCGAGGTCGGCGCCGGCCTCCTGGGGCGCGTCGAGACCAGGACTGCCGAGCTAGGCGGGGAGCTGGCGGGCAGCGTGGCCCCAAAGACCGAAGGCACCCTCACCGCGATGGTCGACCGCTACGGCCGCGAGCAGGCGCTCAAGGCGTCAGGCGGTACCACCGGCATGATCGAGCGGCTGCAGAAGATGCCCGAGGACATCGAGCAGCGCGTGATCAAGAAGCTCCTCGACGACGCCCCGGAGATCCTCGGGAAGAATCCGGGCGCCCTGCTGAACGCGGGCGAGAAGGCCGCGGCCGCCGAGAAGATCGTGCAGCAGGACGGCGAGCGCATCGGCACCATGCTCGACGACCTCAGCCGCACCGGCGTCAAGGCCGACGTCGAGGGGCTAATCGCCAAGCAGCGGACCAAAGCTGCGGCCGAGCTCTCGGCGGCCGTCTCGCCCGACGCTCAGCGCGAGGCGGGGAAGTTCTCGACCTGGCTCGACTCGGTCGAGACGAAGGTGGGCAAGGAGGCCGGTGGCGACATCAAGGCCCTCTGGGAGGCCCGTCGCGAGCTGCGCAAGGACATCGATTGGAAGAAGGGCGTCGAGTCGGGCGACCGCTACAACGAGTGGAAAAAAGACCTCTATCGCGCCATGGGCGACGAGATCGAGGGCGCCGGCGCCAAAGCCGGCGGCGAGCTGGGCCCCGACTTCGCCGCCCGCTGGTCGAACGCCAACCGCGACTACCGGGCCGCCCTGTGGCTGCAAGAGGCTACGGCGCGCGGCGCCAGCCGCGAGGGGGCCAACCGGGTGCTGGGCCTCAGCGAGCAATTCGGAATCATCGGCGGGCTGATGTCCGTGGGCCTCGCCGCGGTCCCTGCCGCGGTCGGCGGCGCCGTCGTGCAGCACCTGGTCAAGCGGTACGGGTCGGACGTGGCGGCGAACGTCGCCCGGGCCGTAACCCGCGGCGAGGGGGTGCACGCCATCGACCAGGCGATCGAGCGCATGGCCGGCGAGCGCGTCGCCAAGCTGGTCGGGGTCGGCAAGGCCGCTGTGGGGCAGCTGCCCGACGCGGCCCCCGGCGTGGCCCTCGCTGTCGAGAAGGCGGTCGCCCCCCGCGCCGAGCCGGACCCGGTCGGGTCAATCCCCCAGCGCTACCAGACCGCAAAGAAAGAGCTGCTCGACGCCATCCCCGGCCGCGAGGTGCGGGCCCAGCAGCTGCAGACCGACCTCGACCAGGTCGCCCCCGGCCTGGGCGCCGCCGTCGCCGCCCGGACGATCGCGGCCCAGGACTTCCTTCGCTCGAAGCTGCCTTCGATGCCCGAGCGGCCCTCGCTGCAGCCGCAGCTCGAGCGCCCCCGCGAGCCGAGCTTCGACGAGCAGCAGAAGTTTTTGCGCTACGCCCGCGCCGTTAACGATCCGCTCTCGGCCCTCGACGACGCCCGGCGCGGCAAGCTCCGCCCCGAGGCCGTCGAGGCCCTGCAGGCGGTCTACCCGTCGCTCTACCAGGGGCTGCGGGCACAGGTGCATGCGGCCGTCGCCGCCCGCACCGACCGTCTCGGCTACCAGGAGCGCGTGCGCCTGGGGTTGCTGCTCGACCTCCCCACCGACCCGTCGATGGAGCCCGAGGCGATCGCCCAGATGCAGGCCGCCCAGGTCAAGGCCCCCGCGCCCAACCCCGCCCCGCGTCAGGGCGGCGGGCCGGGGCCGCGTCCCTCCCCCGTCCCCTTCCGCGGGCCCTCGCTGGGCACGCGCTCTAGCCAGATCGGAACCCCCGCATGACCGTCCTCGCAGGCATCCAAGCCGTCCGCCTCTCCCCTCCCAAGCGCGGGCAGCTTCTGGCGCTCGCCGTCACCACCAGCACCGCCTGGGTCGACCTGACAGCCGCCGTCACCGTCGACAGCAAGAGCGAAAAGACCTTCTGCAACCGCTACATCACCCTCCAGGCCGACGGGGGCGACGTGTACGTGGCCCTGACGAAGGCCGCGTCCGGCGCCCTGGACAGCACGGGCACCTCGAGCGTCGACGGCACCACCAAGGCCCCGACCTCCGAGGGGACGAAGGAATGCGTCAAGATCCCCAGCGGCACGAGCGTCGAGTTCCTCATGGACTCGGAGACGACGGCTTACAAATATCTGGCCTTCATCGGCTCGGCGTCGTGCGTGCTGCGGGTATGGCCGTCGAGCCCGCGCGAGATCAAGGAGCGGCGGTTACCCATGCGCCGTCGCTTCCTGGAAGCACGTGGCCACAAGGGGCCTCCCTTGTTCGTGCGCAGCGGCGGCGGGTCCGTCGTCGTCGACATCGACCAGACCTCGCTCGATCACCGCTGGCGCCCGTCCCGCGCGGCCAGCTGCTGGGCGGACAACGGGACCACGCCCGCGTCGACCGGCGGCACGGTCTACCGCGTCGACGACGAGATCGGCGGGGCGCACCTGGTGCAGGCGACCGCAGGCTCGCGAGCGACGTTGACCGCCAACGTCTCGCCCGCGGGCTACAGCGGTCTCGTCTTCGCCAGCGGCAAGTCGATGATGACGCTGGTCGACATCACGACGACGGCGACCACCTATTATTGGGTGGGCCTCTTCGTGAGGGGCACCGACAGCATCGCGTTTTCACGCACCGACGGCACCCTGACCGCGGTCGAATACCTGTATTTCGACACGGCCTCGAACGGGGCCGGCGCCGACACGGTGCTGGCCTCTCGTGGTACCAGCCGGCAGATCCAGCCGGCGGCCGACTCGCTGCCGACGGCAAAGCTCGGGGTCGTCGCGGTCGTCGTCGACGCCGGGAGCAACGTCAAGCTCTACGTCGACGGCACCCTCGTCGGCACCGCGGCCAGCTCGCCCGGAACGACGGCGCTGGTGAAGAAGCTGGCGCTCAACGTGTACACGCCGGGGTCGAGCACGTTCACCGGCGCGAACACCTGCCTCGAGCTCGACCTCTACAGCGTTGCCCACAACGCCACGGCGGTGGCTGCAAACTCGGCCATTCTGCTGGCGAAATACACCACGCTCGGCGCCTGGACCCCGCTCGACCTGCCGGCGAACGTGCTGCTGCGGCTGCATGCGCCGCTGGCCCTCGCAGACCTCGGCGCCACCAACGCGGGCGCGGGCTCGGCCGTCGACGGCGGCGACGTGGGGTGGGTGAAAGATGAGAAGGCCACCGCCGACTCGCGCTCGCTCGACCCGCTGGTGCAGGCCTCGGCCGGTGTCCGGCCCACGGTCAGCTACCACGCCAAGGGGAAGGGGGTGGCGATCCGGGGCTCGGGGCAGGCCGGCGCCGGCGGCGACTTCCTCGCGGGTGGCGCCTCGATCACCGGGGCAAAATTCGCGCTGCTGATCGCGCACGCTGTCGGCCAGGACGCGACCCGCAGCGCGGCCGAGCTGCCGCAAAATTTGTTTCTCGACAACTTTCACGGGATTTTCGGCACGGCGCCGGTCGCCTTTTCGGCCTCGTTTTTTACCGGCAACAACGGGGCGAACGCCTGGCTGCCGTCGTCGTGCACGCATCGCCGCGACGGGGTGCTGACCGAGGATGTTGGGCTCGGGCGCACGGATTACGTTTTCCAGGCCAACCACAGCGGGACCGCGGACGCGGGCGTGCTTGAAGTGCTGCGCTTCCTCGGTTCCGATAACTACTACTGGCGCGGCAGCTTCCGCGCGGCGGCGATCTTCTCTTCCACGGCGCAACCCTGGGATATCGCCAACACCGCGGCCTGGCTCAAGTCCAAGCTGCTCACCGGGCCGATTATTGCCATCGCCGGAGATTCCAACGCCTCCGGTTACAACCTCACCGAGACGCAGGGCATCTCAGCCTTGCTGCACGAGGCGTACGGGCGCTGCATCTCGGTGCCCAACATCTCGATCCCGGGGCAGGGGATGGTTTCTTCCATCTCACCTTTGGCAAAGACGATGACGGCGGACGACCCCGCCAAGCTCGCGCTGCTGCGGCGCACCCACAGCCCGGCCTTTGTCGTGGGGTTCGTCGGTACAAACGACCTGGCCAACGGCGTCACGGCCGCGACGCTGCGGGCCGCGGTCGAGGCCTACGCGGCCGCCGTGCAGGCGCTCGGGTGGAAGTACATCGCCTGCACCATCCCCCCGAGGACGCTCGACACCGACGGCATCGCCCCCTGGCCTGCCGGGAAAGAGGCGCAACGGGTGGCCTACAACGCAGGCCTGGTGAGCGACCACGCCTTCGCTCAGGGCGGCCTGGTCGACGTCGACGCGATCAACCCCACGCGCCAGGGCGACGGCCTGCACCTGGCCTCTGCCGGCGCCGCGGCCGTGGCCACCGGAGCGAGCGGGGTCAAGGCCGTGATCGACCCGCAGATCTGAAAGGAAAAGGATATGGAAGAACTGGAACAACAACTCGCCGCCCTCGTCGTCGCGCACCCCCGGGTCGCCCTGGCGGCGGCGCTGGCGTTGCTGGTGACCAACACCGTCAACGCGGCCACCTCGAAGATCGATCTGCTCGCCCTCGAAGAGAAGAGCCCGCGCCTCGCGGGGCTGATCTGGATCGCGCGTGGCGCCGGCCAGGTGGCCCGCTGGGTCTGGCGCGGCTTGCTGCTGCTGGTGCTCAACCGCCGCCCTGACGGTCCCATCCCCTCCCCGGAGTCTGTGCCATGAAACGCCTCGAAATCCTTGCTGACCTCGCCCTGCTGGGCCTGATTCTCGCCAGCGCCTGCCGGCCCCAGGTGCCCACGGCTGACGACCTCGCCGACCTGGCCGCCGTGGTCGACGAGGCGCGCGAGCTGGCCCCCGCGGCGGCGGCCGTCTGCAAGCTCGCCGGCAACAAGGACTGCGACGACGGCGTGAAGATCATTTCCGAGGGGCTCGACGCCGCGGCGCCGGTGCTTTCTGCCGTGCGGAACTGCGACGGCAACAACGACTGCAAGGCGCCCCAGCGCGAGGAGGCCAAGAAGGCCCTGCCCAAGGCCAAGAAAGCCCGGGACACCGCCCGCCGGCTGGCCAAGAGGCCGGCGCCCGCCAGCAGCGCCAGCGCCGTCCCCGCGGCCTCGGGGGCCCCGTGAGCTGGGGACCACATTTTCTCGACGCCCTCGACAGCGAGGGCAAGGTGAAGCCGGAGCACCGGCGCCGCGTGGCCCTCGCCCTGGCGGCCTACGCCACCGCTGACGGGCGGGGCCGCGACGTGGGGGACCCGGTGCACGAGGCCATCACCGAGGGCCGGCGCAAGGCCAACGAAGAGCGCCGGGCCAAGGGGAGCCCCGAGGTGGAGTACTCGAGCTGCACCGACCTCGCGACCTGGCTGCTGGTCGCGCTGGGCTGCACCGACGAAGCCCTCGTCAACCGCGACGACGACGGCGGGCTGCTGCCGTGGCAGATCGGCCAGAGCCTGCCCCGGCTGGTGCACGCGCCATGGTTCGTCCACGCCAGCGGCGATTCCGAGCCGCAGCCGGGTGACATCCTCTACCTGGGCGACCGTGGCGGCCACGTGGCCGTGCTGCGGGAGCGCAGCGATAGCGCGGTGCTGACCGAGGACTATGGCCAGCCCTACGCGCGGCGCCGGCTGCGGACCCTGCGACGGCAGGGAGGGCGCTGGATGCTCGACGGGCGGCCCCTCGAAGGCTGGCTCGACCTCGACCAGGTACCGCTCGACGGCCCCGCGCGGCTGCCCGAGGTGGTCGCCGAGGCCGTCGATGGCTAGCCCCACCGTCCCCGGCATCGACGTCTCGCAGCACCAGGGCGTGATCGACTGGCCCGCGGTCGCCGCCTCGGGCATCCGCTTCGCTTACCTCCGGGCTTTGGAGGGGAAGGACGTGGACCCGACCTTCGAGCGCAACCGGCGCGAGGCCCGGGCCGCCGGGCTGCTGGTCGGAGCCTACGCCTACTACCGGGCCCGGCACCCCGCGCGGTGGCAGGCTGACCTGCTGCTCGAGCTGCTGGGCGACCAGCTGCCCGGCGAGCTGCCCCCGGCCCTCGACGTCGAGACCCTCGACGGACGGAGCGTCATCGAGGTGCAGGCCGGGTGCCTCGGGTGGGTGGACCGGGTGCGGGCCGCCTGCGGCAGAGACCCCGTCGTCTACACGTACCCCGCCTTCTGGGGGGCCGAGCTGCACGGGGCGCCGCTGGGCGAGCTGGCGGCCTGCCCCCTCTGGATCGCCGACTACAGGGCGCGACCGGCGCCCGAGGTGCCCCGGCCCTGGGGCCAGGCGGCGATCTGGCAGCACTCCGGGTCCGGGCGGTGTCCGGGGGTCGCCGGCGCCGTCGACCTCAACCGCTGGCTGGGGGATGAGGCGGCGCTCGTCGCCTGGGCTGAGGGCCGGTGCTGATCCTCGCCCTCTGCCTGCTGCTGGCCCCCGAGGCCG
>ERZ650303.244-NODE-244-length-16304-cov-8.388455_pt1 | contig 16304 bp, 13 predicted proteins | sample MGYA00376239_ERZ650303 | MGnify/ENA primary metagenome ERZ650303 (study PRJEB26733, sample SAMN07839262) | wastewater metagenome | biome: small river; feature: stream; material: water | place: USA: North Carolina | collected 2016-04-05 ... | reverse complement strand
TCGTTTGCGACGCGTGTTGTCTCGCTCAGATCGAGTGGTGGTTTTAGCCACTCTAATTCTGATACTTTGAGCGACGCATCAGTAGTGAAGGCGCGACTGATGCCAAACGGCCTTTGGTCTGGCAAATTTGCAAACGACTCCAGTAGGCCAATTTTTTTGCTTTCGTTGTTCATTTTTCGCTCCTCACTTTGTGGAGGGCTTCACGAAGACTGCAAAAACTCGTGTCGCCAAGCATCGCTGTAAAGTCTTCGTTGAAATCCTCTAATCTTGATGTCATGACGTAACCCGGGGGATTAAACAAACTGGCGGCATGCTTAGCAGCATCAATTCCTGCTTTGTCATGGTCGGCAAAGAACCAGACATCTTGGCCGGGCCTGACAAAGTTTCTAGCCGCGATTAGATTGGCTGCACCAAAAGTTACGAGTACGGGCAAGCCTCCAAGCGCTGTATGGATGGAAACACCAGTCGCCCAACCTTCTGTTACGCCAAGGACAGGGCTTTCATCTGGATTTCCGATCATTAGACCGTTTCCAGTCTTTTGTGTTCCATCCACGCAGAATTTGTTGTTTTGCCTATCGATGTACTCAATCCCCTGAAGCTGGTACTGGTTGTCATGAATTGGAAGCACAAGATTTTTTAGGACCGGCTCGTATTTCGCACAAAGCGGCAGGATGCCTTTTTTCACGATGTACGGATGAAACAAAGGCACATCAACGCAATGCGAGAGAACTCGCAAGATTTCATTTCTGTCGGCGACATGTTGTTTGCTCATCGAGCGCGTCACAAAGTTACTTGGGGCAGTGATTCGCTTGTAAGTTGCGTTGTTTCCAAACAACCGTCTGCGAAGCCATCTGGCAGCGTTTACAAAGTTTGGAGCTTGTTGCATCGCAATGACGAGATCAAGCATTGAGCCGCCCCTTGGAGTGCAAGTGCAAAAGAAACGCTCTGTCTCTTTGTCAACACGAAAAGAAGGGTGCCGATCGTCGTGACTCGGCAGTGGGCAATGAACGTGCGTGTATCTTGATCTCTGATCGATTCCAAGCAAGTCGAGAATTACGTCGGATTTACCAGCGATGTCTCTGAAAATGTCGTACTGGCTCATATCACACCCCCCTTTTTGAGGAGAGGCTGTGAACTGTGTAACTCAGCACTTGAGCATCTTTAAGAGTTGGAAATACTGTTTTCAGTTCCAAGTCTGGAAAATTCTGGGGTAGACCGCATCTTCTATGCGATGAGAGGTCGTCGTCGTCAAAATGCCCAACATAGGCGAGGAAAAGTCCATCATCGTTCTTCTCTACATCTATGTAGTGGTAGACGTCACTGTCTTTCGTTTTAAAAATACGTCTCGTTAGTTCATAGCGGGCTGGCGTCAACACATTTGACATATGTTTGAACTCATCGCTCATTGGCACCAATTGAGAATCTTCTGGGTATTTGACTTCTGGATCTCGTGCGTGTCGTTTGTAATCCCAATCATTGATGTACCAACGAACAGCGATTTGTGAAATTTTCTCGAAAGACACGTGCTTACCGGGTCCAGTTTGCCAGTGACACTGACTTTCATTCCACGATACGCAGTCCCTGATGAGCGCATCAATTTCTTCTGTGATGCATTTATGAAGCTGCCAGTGGACATCCAATAAGCCACTTTTCTGGGCGAGCTTGTAAATCTCTTGAATTGCAAACGCTGGTGATCGCGGGTTTGGATCAATTGTCGCCAGTGCAAGGCGAGTTGCTTGTGTTAGCAGGTCGTAACCGAAAGTCAGAATTGCTTTTTTTGTTGTCATTTGGTTTCCCTTTTTTGAAGGCCGAGCCGCACTATGCGACTGGTCCTAAAGAGGTATTCGCTTGTCTTTTGGGTTTATTAAGGGTGAAGTCGAAAATTATTTTTGAAACTTCAAAAATCCTGTTTCCATCTTTCTCCGAAGGCCATGCTGGGAGTAACAACAACACACTTAAGAGTGTGTTGTTGTTACTCTGCTGGAGAGGGTCTTCAGAGAGGAAAGTGGGTTTGGGACTTGGCTTTGTCATTCGATGGTTTCTCCCGAAATGGTCAAGATGGTTCGCGATCAGAGGGAGAACCTTTAAAGCTCTTAAATTTCGAGCAAGAATGGTCGCTGACCATTCCACACCACGGTGACCTTCAAAATGTCCAGCGATCTCCCCCCGTTCGGATGCAGTGTTTCTGCTCTTGTTTCTGCAATTGACGAAGACAGCAAAGCGTTGCTCAACATAGGGGCGGCTTTGATCGGGAAAAGCGGAACTCCACTCTTTCCCCTTGACCTGTTGGCACTTGGCGCACTAAAGCGAAGCGTAAGTACAGCATCGGCAATAGTCATGATGGTGCAGTCACGCAATATGGTTTGCGCAAGGACGCTGCTACGGACCCACATCGACACGTCGCTTCGGTTTTCTGCTGCTTGGTTAGTTGAGAAACCACACGAGTTTGCGGCAGGAGTACTAAAAGGTGATCGAATAGATCGAATTAAGGGGCGAGACGGAAAAAAGTTGACTGATGCACATTTACTGGCCACCCACTCGGAGCAACATCCGTGGTTGCCGGACGTCTATGCCCGTCTTTCGGGTTATGTGCACTTTTCGGGGGCGCACATCATCGATTCGGTAAGCAATCTTGAAGACGATGGGCTAATTCAGTTTGCGGTGATTGCCGAGGACCTCAATTTTCCCGAGGTAAGTTGGATAGAAGTGCTGAAGTGTTTTCGCGAAGCCACGGAGATTCTTGCGCGGTATTTGCAAGGCTACCAGTTGACCAAGAGCATGTCTGAGGCAGAGCTGGAGGCAACTAGGCAAGTTGGCTAGCTATTCTTTGAACGAAAGGATTCAGCGGTCAAAATCAGCGCATTTTTAGTGTCTAGGACTAGGTGCAAAATGTGGGTAATACCAGCGTGTGGTTCGTCTATGAACTACGGCATCCCCGTTACCCAGCATTACACCTATGGCCCTCAAAAAATCTGAACTCTACTCATCTCTCTGGAAGTCTTGCGACGAATTGCGTGGCGGTATGGATGCCAGCCAGTACAAAGACTACGTGCTTGTGTTCTTGTTCGTCAAATACGTGTCGGACAAGTACGCGGGCGACCCGGACGCGCTGATTGAGGTCCCCGAAGGTGGTCGCTTTGCAGACATGGTGGCAGCCAAGGGCGACAAAGAGATTGGCGACAAGCTCAACAAGATCATTGCTCGCCTTGCTGATGCCAATGACAACCTGAAGGGGGCCATCAACGTAGCCGACTTCAACGATGAGGAGAAGTTGGGCAAGGGTAAGGACATGGTGGACCGCTTGACAAAGCTGGTCGCCATTTTTGAGGGGCTGGATTTTGGTCGTAATCGTGCTGAAGGTGACGACTTGTTGGGGGATGCGTATGAATACCTGATGCGCCACTTCGCCACTGAAAGCGGCAAGAGTAAGGGCCAGTTCTACACTCCAGCAGAAGTGTCGCGAGTCATGGCCCAAGTCATTGGCCTAGGGGAGGCCAAGGAAAGCACGCAAAGCATTTACGACCCCACCTGTGGTTCTGGCTCATTGTTGCTTAAGGCGCATGACGAAGCCAAAACCCGCACTGGGCTTGACTTGGCGATTTACGGTCAGGAAATGGACAACGCCACCAGCGCCTTGGCCCGCATGAACATGGTGCTGCACGACTGTCCCACAGCGGAAATATGGCAAGACAACACCCTGTCGCGTCCGCACTTCCTGAATGATCAAGGCGGCCTGAAGACGTTTGACTTCATCGTCGCCAACCCGCCGTTTTCCACCAAAGCATGGACCAGCGGCTTAGACCCGATCAATGACCTCTATGGCCGTTTTGAATACGGCACGCCTCCTGAGAAGAACGGCGATTACGCCTTCTTGCTGCACATGCTCAAAAGCCTCAAGAGCACGGGCAAGGCGGCGGTCATTCTGCCGCACGGTGTGTTGTTTCGTGGTGGGGCTGAAGGCAGCATCCGTACCCGTTTGATTCAACAGGGTGTGATCCAAGCCATCATCGGCTTGCCAGCCAACCTGTTCTACGGCACCGGCATCCCAGCCTGCATCATTGTGCTGGACAAAGAAGGCGCTGCTGGACGCAAAGGCATCTTCATGCTGGATGCCAGCAAAGGCTTTGTGAAGGACGGCAACAAGAACCGACTGCGCGAGCAGGACATCCACAAAATTGTGGATACCTTCACCCGTGAACTGGATGTGTCCAAATACGCCCGTCTGGTGCCCGTGGCCGAGATCGATGGCAACGACTTCAACCTAAACCTGCCGCGCTACATCGACAGCACCGAACCCGAAGACCTGCAGGATATTGAAGCGCATCTGCAAGGTGGCATGCCCCTGCGTGACATTGATGGCCTGAGTGCCTATTGGCAAGTGTTTCCCGGTGTGCGGCAAGCCCTGTTTACCGATGCCAGCCGCCCTGGCTATTGCCAATTACGCGTGGAGTCGGGTCAGATCAAAGCCACCATTTTTGACCATCCTGAATTCACCGCCTTCAACCAAACTGTCACCGCGCTTTTTGAAGACTGGAAAACCGCCAGCACCTTACGCCTCAACGGCATCCAGCTGGGTGACCGCCCCAAGCTGTTGATCGAAGCCTTGTCAGAAAGCTTGTTGGATACCTTTCGCAACCACGCACAGGTGTCCACTCTTATCGACCCCTATGCGGTGTACCAGCACCTGATGGACTACTGGGCCGAGAACATGCAGGATGACGTTTGGATGGTGGCGACCGACGGCTGGCAAGCCCTGCGCCCTGACGGTGCGAACAAAGGACAGCCCAACACCGACTTGATCCCTACCGCTTTGGTGGTAGCCCGTTGTTTTGTCACCGAACACGCCGAAGTGGAAAAGCTCGAAGCCGAGCGCGATGCCATCAGCCGCCAGATAGAAGAGCTTGAAGAGGAACACGGTGGAGATGACGGCTTGCTGAATGAAGCCAAAAATGACAAAGGCAAGATCACCGCCAAGGGCGTCAAAGACCGTTTGAAAGCTATAAAGACCGACCCAACCGCTACTGACGAAAAACAGATGTTGCAGCAGTACGCTGTGCTGGCCGACAAAGAAACCGCCGCAAACAAACAGGTGAAAGAAGCTCAGCGCGAACTAGACGTCAAAGTGGTTGCCTTGTACACCCGCATGACTCTGCCTGAAGTGCAAGTGTTAGTTGTTATTGACAAGTGGCTGGCTACCTTGACTCAGCGCGTGCAAGGCGAACTGGACCGCGTGAGCCAGCAACTCACCGGACGTTCTAAGCAACTGGCCGACCGCTATGCCACACCCTTGCCGCAGCTTGCACAGAAAGTGGATGAATTGCAAGTCAAGGTGAACGAGCACCTAAAGATGATGGGGTTTGAAGTATGACTGGCGAGCAAATAGTGCCGGGGTACAAGCTGACTGATGTTGGGGTGATTCCCTCGGATTGGAGAGTTTGTTTTATTGAAGATATTTGCAAAAAAATCACAACGGGAAAGCTGGACGCAAATGCAATGACGAAAGATGGTAACTACCCATTTTTCACATGCGCTAAAGAGCACTACTGGATTAACGAGTACGCTTTTGACGAAGAGGCATTGTTAATTTCTGGAAATGGTGCAAATGTGGGTTACATCCATTATTACGATGGCAAGTTCAATGCCTATCAACGCACTTATGTCTTGACTGGATTTAATGCTGACATTCAATTCTCCAAGTTGTTTATGGAGAAAACTCTCAATAGTCGTTTGCGAACAGAGGTCAACGCTGGGAATACACCTTATATCGTCATGGATACGCTTGCAAAGATGTCCATACCGATTCCTCCAACCCTGCAAGAGCAGCGCGCGATTGTCTCCGCGTTGTCGGACGTGGAGGCGCTGCTGGCAAAGCTCGACCAACTGATCGCCAAAAAGCGTGACCTCAAACAGGCCACCATGCAGCAGCTACTGACCGGCCAGACCCGCTTGCCGGGATTTTCAGGGGAGTGGGAGGTGAAGCGGTTGGGGGATGTGGCAAAAATCAAGACCGGAAGCAAGAACAACCAAGACAAAATTGAGGACGGTGAATATCCATTTTTCGTACGCTCGGCTACCGTGGAGAGAATCAATAGCTACTCGCATGATTGCGAAGCGATTTTGGTGCCTGGCGAGGGCGGTATAGGCAGCATCTTTCACTATATCAATGGGCGTTTCGATGTGCACCAACGCGTGTACGCGATTACCCAGTTTCAACCATATGTCTCTGGGAAATTTGTTCATCTTTACATGAGCACTCACTTCGGAGCGCATGCGATGCAAAATTCCGTAAAAGCCACGGTTGACTCACTTCGATTGCCTACCTTTCTCGGTTTTGAGTTAAGACTTCCGCCAACTTTCGATGAGCAAGCTGCCATTGTCATCGTTCTATCAAATATGGATGTCGAACTGGAGTCCCTTACATCTCGTCGCGATAAAACTTTAGCACTCAAGCAGGGGATGATGCAAGAGTTGTTGACGGGCCGCATTCGTTTTGTGTGAAGAATCTTATGAACATCAATAAAACCTGGTTCAGATTCAATCTTGATGAGATTCCTAATTGGCAATGTCCCGCATGCGGGAGCGCAAGCCTTAATTTGAAGCCCGAAGAGTTACAGGTGTATGACTCCGCTGAGACCACTCGTAACCGAGGAGAGGATTGGTTTGATGCTGATTTTGTCCAATATCGTTTTCTTGCAGTTCTGCACTGTTCCAATAGTCGTTGTAACGAGATTGTTTCTGTGGTCGGCACTGGTAAGGTTGAAGAAGACCATGTTCAAGACTATGAGGGAGGTTGGGATCAGAGTTATCGAGACTGCTTCACGCCACTGTTCTTTGAACCTTGTTTGGTGCCTATATCGATACCAGAAAACACTCCCAGCGATGTTAAGAACGCCTTGAACGCTGCTTTTTCAATCATTTTTGCAAATCGCGATGCTGCAGTGAATCAGCTACGGGTCTCAATTGAGGTTTTGCTAGATGATCTGGGCATTAAGTCGCGAAGAGAAGATGGCGGCTTCATTCCGCTTGGAAAGAGAATCGATAATCATATAAACGGCAATCTTGCATCTTTCAAAGACCGATTGTCTGCAATCCAATGGATCGGAAATGATGGTAGTCATGGTAATGGAGCAATATCGCTCGATGATCTACTGGCCAGTCTTGAAATTATCGAGTCGTTGCTTATCGCACTTTATCCATCTGCTCAAATTGACCTTGATGAGTTAGCCCGAAAAATGATCGAAAAAAAGAAACACAAAATGACGCCGAGCGGTGAATAACAATACATCGCTAACGGTTAAAAGGGTTATGCAATTGGACTGTTGCAATTAAACAGCAAATGTTTGCAGAAGTTATATGACAGGCAAGATACACACTCTAGTATGACCATTCAAATCATTGAAATTCTCGAACCAAGCGCACAGGGGCAGGCTCGTCCGTACAAGTGCCGAGGTGAAGACGGTCAGATCTACTTTGTCAAAGGTCGTCAGACCACTAGGGCTTGCTTGTGGCATGAGTGGATTTGTGGTCACTTGGCTCGGCGCTTTGGCTTACAGATACCTCCTTTTGAGATCGTGAATATCTGCCAAGAATTGTTGAATGAGTCTCCGCAAGAGTGGCGTGATCTGGGGGTTGGGCCTGCATTCGGCTCGCGCTTACACCCTAGCGCGGCATGGATGGAGGTCGGTAACTTGTCTTTGGTGCCTCCTCTTGTACAAAGGGACGTACTGGTGTTTGACTGGTGGGTACGCAACAATGACCGTTTGACGGGTAATCCCAATTTGTTGTGGGATGTGGTGGCCAAAGAATTGGTAGTGATTGACCACAACCAAGCTTTTGATCGTGACTTTTCAGTGCCTGACTTTCTTGCGTACCATGTGTTCGCCAATCATTGGCACCATGTCAGCACCGATATAGTTGCACAGGCGGAGTATGCCGAGCGGATGACTGCTGCTTTGGATGGGGTCGCTGCAGACTGTCATAATGCTCCTTTGGAGTGGCATTGGGTTAACGTCGAAATGGATGTTGCTGCCACTTATGATTTGAACCGGATCAAAGAAACCCTTGCCCGGTGTGCAACCCCTGAACTTTGGAGAACGGTATGAACCCCCTTGCTTGCCGCTATGCCATCGTCCAGTTCGTTCCTTACACTGAAACGGGTGAGTTTGCGAACGTAGGTGTTGTGCTGGCGTGTCCAGAAACTGGGTACTTCAATTTCAAACTACAAACACGGCGGTATGGTCGCATCACCGGCTTTTTTGATGAGCTGCATAGGGATGTTTACTTAACCGCTGTTAAAACCATTCAGGCTGAATTAGAGCGTGTCATGCGCATGGTGGTTGTGCTACCTATTGATGAAAAACGTGGAGATGCGATTCGTAGCATTTTGGGGGCTTTAGCCCATCCACGTGAAGCGATTGTTCGCTTTGGAAGCGTGCGGCCCATACTCACAGCAGATCCAGCAGCCCAGTTAGATAAGTTGTTTGACCATTACGTTGACCGTGCCTTTGCCACGCCCGAGTACGTAGAGCAAACCATCACCAAGCGAATTCACACGCTGTTGGACGGTTTAACGTTGCCAGCCCCGTTTAAACATGAGCGCATTGGTAACGACCAGATTCATGCAAACTTCCCCTTGGTACAGCGTATTCAAGGGCAACTAACTAAGGTTATTAAGCCATTTAATTTGGCTCAGAATGAAGCAAACGCCATCTACGTGCACGGTGACGCTTGGTTGCAAAAAATCCGTCGCCTTCGTAAGCGTCAACTCCTACCCCGTGATGTATTGTTTGCCGTGGCAGCACCGCCAAATACAGATGACAAGCGGTTTGGAGCCTACACAGAGATCCTTGCCGAATTGAAAGATCAAGGAGTTCAAATGGTCGCAAATGACCAAGAAGATCAAATCCTAGCTTTTGCTACTGCCCAATTTGATGTCAAACAGCCATCTTGATGTGGATAAGCCGGTGTTTGCCCCGCCGTTTAAGCTTGTACTTCAGCACCTGAACGCTTTGCCTCGTTTCAATGGCGGGGGAGCTGGCTACCGTGCATCGCAACGCAGCCAAGCTTGGCTTTAAGGCTGAAGTTTCCGTTGTTTTGAGCACGGCAGGGTGAGCCGGTTGATTCATGAGTTCCAGTTTAACGAATAAGGTCACCCTGATGACTTCAGGGATGCAATAACAATGACTTCAGTCGGCCAAATCGAAAAAGCCACCCAAGCCCATGTTGTGACATTGTTCCAGCATCGGTTGGGCTACCGCTATTTGGGAAACTGGATTGACCGCGACAACAGCAACATCGACCAGCCACTGCTGCAATCATGGCTGAAAGCTCGTGGCGTACCCGAAACGCTGATTGGCCGAGCACTTCATGAATTAACTAAGGTGGCTGGCGATAGCAGCAAAAGCTTGTACGACCGTAACCGGGCGGTATACGAGATGTTGCGTTACGGCATCAAGGTGCAGCCCGGAGCCGGAGAGAACCACGTCACTGTTTGGTTGATCGACTGGCACAACCCACAGGCAAACGATTTTGCTGTGGCGGAAGAAGTGACCGTCAGAGGTGCGGATTTACTTAACGCAGCAAAAGCTTCCACAAAGCGGCCCGATGTGGTTCTCTACATCAACGGCATTGCACTGGGCGTGCTGGAACTTAAACGCTCGACCGTGGCGGTGTCCGAAGGCATCCGCCAGAACCTAGATAACCAGAAGAAGGAGTTCATCCAACCCTTCTTTAGCACGATGCAATGGGTTATGGCGGGCAATGACACTGAAGGGCTGCGCTACGCCACCACCGAAACCCCAGAAAAACACTGGCTGCAGTGGGTGGAAACCAATGACGTTCACGCCAACGAGTCCAATCTCCTAGACCGTCACCTTCTGCAGGTGTGTGACAAAGCCCGATTCTTGGAGCTGATGCACGATTTCATTGTGTTTGATGCTGGGACCAAAAAGGTCTGTCGTCAGAACCAGTATTTCGGTATCAAGGCCGCGCAAAACTTCATTCAGCGCCGTGAGGGCGGCATCATCTGGCATACGCAGGGCAGTGGCAAAAGCCTGACTATGGTGTGGTTGGCCAAGTGGATTAGAGAGAACCGCTCTGGCTCAAGGGTGCTGATCATCACAGACCGCACCGAGCTAGACGAGCAAATCGAAAAAGTGTTCAAGGGTGTGAGCGAGCAGATATGCCGCACTTCAAGCGGTGCAGACTTGATCGAAAAACTCAATGGCACCGAAGAGTCCCTGTTGTGTTCCTTGGTGCATAAATTTGGCCGTGCTGATAGCCGCGGTGCCGAGGATGATGGTAGCGAGGGGGCCAAAGACTTCATTACTGCTTTGGACAATCTGCCTGCAGATTTTTCTGCCAAGGGAGATGTTTACGTGTTCGTGGACGAGTGCCATCGTACTCAGTCAGGCGACCTACACAAGGCCATGAAGGGGTTGCTGCCCAATTCCTTGTTCATTGGTTTTACGGGAACCCCGTTGCTCAAAGCAGATAAGGCTAAAAGCATCGAAGTGTTTGGCCGTTACATTCACACCTACAAGTTTGACCAAGCGGTACGCGAAGGCGTTGTTTTGGATTTGCGCTACGAGGCACGAGACATTGATCAATCTATCACCTCGCAAAACAAAATTGACCAGTGGTTTGACGCTAAGACCAAGGGCCTGAACGACATTGCTAAAGCTCAGTTGAAGCAGAAGTGGGGCACCATGCAGCGGGTGTTGTCCAGCCAGTCTCGCTTGGAAAACATCGTGGCCGATGTGCTGCTGGACATGGCAACAAAACCCCGGCTCATGGACGGTCACGGCAATGCTATGTTGGTGGCTGGTAGCATTTTTGAAGCTTGCAAGTTCTACGAACTATTTGCTAAAAGCGAACTCAAGGGCAAGTGCGCCATCGTCACTAGCTACGCCCCTAATGTGGCCGACGCCAAAGGCGAAACCACTGGCAGTGGCGACACGGATAACCTCACAAAATACCAAATCTACGGTCAGATGCTGTCTGATTGGTTCAATGAACCGCTGAGCAAGGCGATCACCAAGGCCGATAAGTTTGAGCTGGAGGTGAAAAAGAAATTCATCGATGAACCCGGTCAGATGAAGTTATTGATCGTGGTTGATAAGTTACTGACAGGCTTTGATGCGCCATCGGCTACCTATCTGTACATCGATAAGCAGATGCGTGACCACGGCCTGTTTCAAGCCATTTGCCGTGTCAACCGGTTAGACGGTGACGACAAAGAATACGGCTACATCATCGATTACAAAGACCTGTTCAAAAGTCTTGAAAACGCAGTAGGCGACTACACCAGCGGTGCCTTGGATGGCTTTGACAAAGAGGATGTGGCGGGGCTGTTGGAAAACCGACTGGAAAAAGCACGGGAAGACCTTGAGGATGCCCTAGAAACCGTTCGAGCCTTATGTGAAACAGTTGCTCAGCCCAAAGATTCCGCCGCTTATCGCCGCTATTTTTGTTGCGAAACAGCTGGTAATGCACTGCAACTGATGGGCAATGAGCCTAAGCGCTTGCAGTTATACAAGCATGTTGCCGCTCTGATCCGAGCCTATGCTGCCATCGCTGGTGAATTAGATGATGTTGGTTATTCCTCCACCGAAATTCAACGCATCAAAGGCGACGTGGAGCATTTCTCGAAAGTGCGTGACGAAATCAAGTTGTCTAGTGGGGACTACATCGACCTGAAGGCTTATGAGCCAGCGATGCGTTATCTGATTGACACTTATATTCGTGCGGAAGACAGTGAAAAAATCTCCGCGTTTGATGACCTCAACTTAATCCAGTTGATCGTTGAGCGTGGCCCCGATGCGGTGGATGCTTTGCCTGATCGGGTGAAGAAGAGCGAAGAGTCGGTGGCCGAGACAATTGAAAATAACGTTCGCAAACTCATCATCAACGAGAACCCCATCGACCCAGCTTATTACGACAGAATGTCCAAGTTGCTCGATGCCTTGATCGAGCAACGCCGCAAAGGCGTAGTGGACTACAAGGAGTATTTAGCTCAAATTGCCGATTTGTCTAAGCAAGTGTTGCAGCCCTATGGCGCTAATCCAAGCATACCGCCCAGCATCAGAACCGCTTCCCAAAAGGCGTTGTACAACAATCTCTGGCGAGACGAAGGACTGGCTTTGCAAATTGACGGAGCAATTCGCGTTAGTAGTCAAGATGGATGGAAAGTCAGCGCTATGAAAACCAAGCTGGTGCGCAAGGCAATCCGCACAGTGTTGGCTCCTGCGCTGGAGGCCAAGGTTGCGGAAGGTTTTGTGGGGGTGCAAGAGTCGTCATCGAGTTATGAGCTAGAAGCCGAAACCACGCGCATTTTGGAATTGGCTAAAAATCAGCATGACTACTGAGCATCGTCAGGCAAGTGGTCATATCACGGTCAGTGGTATTCGGGTGCAAATTGAGCGGAAGGAAATTAAGAACCTTCACCTCGGGGTGTACCCACCCAATGGTCGAGTGCGTGTTGCTGCACCGCTGGTAGTCAGTGATGATGCTGTGCGTTTAGCTGTGATCAATAAGCTGGCTTGGATTCGACGCCAGCAGACCAAGTTTGTAGAACAAACAAGACAATCCGCGCGCGAGATGGTGAACGGCGAAAGTCACTACTTTATGGGTCGTCGCTATCGCTTGCGTGTCCACGAGGGGCTGGGCAAACAATATGTGAGCATCCGCGGCATCGCGTCTTTGGATCTGTTTGTAAATCCTGGGCGATGCGTTGAGCATCGGGAGGCAGTTTTATTGCGATGGTATCGGCAGCAGTTGAATGTCTTGATTCCGCCTATGGTGGCCCAATGGGAAAAAACGCTGGGTGTTCAGGCGAACGCCTGGGGCATCAAGCGTATGAAAACCAAATGGGGGAGTTGCAACTCGGTTAGTCGGCGGCTGTGGTTCAACTTAGAACTGGCAAAGAAGCCTGTGCAGTGCCTAGAGTACATCGTGGCTCACGAACTGGCGCACTTACTTGAGCGCAACCACACTGAACGGTTCAAAGCGCTTTTGGATAGGCATTTTCCGAATTGGCAACAGTCACGCGCAATGTTGAACGAGATGCCACTGGGGCACGAGCGCTGGTGACTCGTTGTTCTTTTAAAAGATAAGAAGCTCTCGGCGCGATCAAAATTTTGCTTTTTTCACCGACAAGCCCTATCCTGAAAATCAGGGGAGAGGGAAATGCTAAAAGTGAATTTCGCTGAGATAAAAAGAAAAGAGCTTGCGACAGCAAAGCTCAAAAAAATGACGCTTGATGCTGTGCATGCACATCAGCTCTTCGATGCTAAAAGCATGAGCAATTTGACGCATGGGTTGAATGAAGAGACTCGCAGTCAACTGCTTCGACTTGATGAGAGTGGTCCGTTGAGACGTCTGATGATCGTCCCCGACGACTATCTTGCAAAGTGTCGAGAGCTTGAAGATCGTTTTCCGAATTTTTCGGGGTACATCAATGACTATCTGCTGCCGTCCTTAGCTCTAGCGCACGTTCGAAAAGCAAGCCTGCAGCTTCAACCGACTGTCTTTGTAGGCAGCCCTGGCGTGGGAAAGACACTGTTTGTGAGTGCTCTCGCTGAGATGTTTTACCTTGATTTCGAGCGTGTCAACTTGGAAACCGCTCAAGCGTCTATGGAATTAGTGGGAACAGCAAGAGGATGGTCGAATGCCCAACCCGGGATGTTGTTCCGTTGGTTAGTTCGATCTGAATTTGCAAACGGCATTTGCGTACTTGAAGAGCTTGATAAAGCAGACGACAAGAACGCTCGGAATCCGATTGTTTACTCACTTTTGCAACTACTTGAACCGACCACATCAAGGACATTTTGCGATCTCTCAATACCAGACCTAAAGCTTGATCTATCCAAAATCAATTTTTTGTTCACCGCCAACACGCTTGATGGCTTGCCTCCCGCGGTACTCAGTAGAGTCATGACTTTTGAAGTTCCCGACCTAACACCGTCACAAGCTAAGAACGTTGCTGTCCGACAGTATGAAGACATGGTGAAAGATTTGAAGCTGCCCACCGGTGCGCCAATCCTGACCCAAGAGGGGTTGACGCTCTTGTCAAGTGAGTCACCTAGACGCCAGCGCTTGCTGCTGCAGCTCGCGATCGGGTGCGCTGTTTACAAACAGTCGAAAGAGCTTGTGATTCAAAAAGCTAACAAACCGAAAAAAGGGATTGGCTTTGTCATTTGACTGTGACTTACGAGCAGGTCGTGACAGTCTGCGACAGCCTCAAGGTATTGGAGTCGGTTTTATTCACTGGTAGAGGCCGCTATTTTGGCGGGGTCATCCCGCGAGATGTATCGGGATGAGCTGAAAGCGGATCGGTGGGAAGTCGTATAGGCAGGGGAGGTCTCAAATTCTCATGTCTTTGCTACGACACCCAAGACGATCATAAATTCTTGCTCTTGCGGTGACGCCTTGTTCCACAGCACGTTGTGCAGTGCAGCAGTCATGTAAAGGTGTCGGCAGGCGCGTCCGTCAAGCTTTGTCGCTTTCGTGACCTGAGTTGCGATTGACGCTAGAAGGGGGTAATCGCTCAGAGTGTGTAAAGAATCTAGTGAGTTTGAACTCACATCCCCCCCCATTTGTTTTGGTTAATCGCGGACATATCACTTGCCCTTTTTCTTCCTGCTTCCACCACCGGTGGTCCTGAAGTTGTCGAACCTGCGTTCTTCATATTTGATCTTGTCAAGTTCAAGAAATTTCCAAAATGGCTTGTGAATCCATTTTTTCTTGAGCGCCAATCGGGTTAAGTTAGCGTATGACTCTTCGCTAACGTGTTCAAACTTATGCCCCATCAGCTCGCAACGTGAAGAGATGTCAACACCTTGTTGCTTTAAGGCATCCCCAAAATTTTTCCTGAACGAGTGAAAGACCTTTCCTTCCTCGGTGATGTGTAGTTTGTTGCGGAGGTGATATTGAAATTGTTTTGAAGCGTTAGTCCCGTAAGAGCCTTTTGTTGACTTTTCAATATGCGGAAACAGTCGCTCTGAACCGGTGCGATCCACATCTCGTACGAACGATGCGAAGCCGATATCAATCAGCAGTTTGTGAATCGGGACAATTCGCTCTGATGATGTTGTTTTGAACCCTTTTTCTGTGTTCTCACCTGAGCTGCGCAAGTTCAGGTAATGAATCCGATTTGAGTTGCGAATGTCCGAAACCTTCAACTGTGCGATTTCAGAAATTCTTGCGCCACACAAAACAGAAAGCAATGGTGCCCAAAAAATGAATGGATTTTTTATCTTTTTGTAGGTCTCGTGATCAAAAATCTTCTTCAATTCAGACTGGCTGAATTGTTCACGAAGTGTGTTTTTCGTACGCTCTTCTTTTGTTAAGTTTGTTTGCCCCTCAAATACGTTCACAGGACTCTTCAGATAGCGCTTTTTGATAGCCCACTCAAACAAGCCTGACAACTTTTGCAAATTTTGATCAATCGTTGTTGTATGGAGAGTATCTTTGCCATGCTTTTTCGCAAGTTCGATGCACTCGCGGAGGGATTTGCCGTTGTAGAGCGGGGTGTTTGTCCTGAATTTAGGGACTTCAGCGAGTAGATCTTTGGTCTTTTCGACATCAACATCCTTGACTGAGTTGATGTCTTTGTCTCCAACAATCTCGATCAACATTTCGTGCGCAACGCGAATTTTGTTGAGTTGATCTGAAGAAATTTCTGCCCTTTTTCGCTCATTGAGAAATTTGGCGGAGAGGCTGCTGAGCCTGCAGTCTCGTTCGTCGTCTGATTCGCTAGCATGATCAATCTGGCGGGTTTCGACCAACGAGTCCGTCTTCTCTAACAGGCTGCGCTGGATCTTTTGTGTGAACTCGAGCAAGCTTTTCGAGTCTTCTTCGCCGTCAGTCTTTACACCTTTCAGTGTGACTCCCTTTTCGGTGATCGTGAGTTCTTCAACTTCATATCCAAAAACTGGAAAATTAAATTTAGACCTGTTCATGCCCAAGCTCTCAAATACTGATTGGTAGTGTGACCAAAGTCGCTTAGACAACTGTATCGCAACGAATTCGCTGCTTGTGCGCAGCGGATGTCGAATTTCAGATTTTCCCAAAGCTAGTCGTAGGCTTTTGGGGACAACAAGGCGGAAGTAAAAGCCGCTTGGGCGTTTGATTAGATGCTGTGTTTGATAGGTCATTTCCAAGTGCTTTCTTTGGTCGTGTTGGACCAAAGCTTGGACATTTCTACCTCAAGGATTTCTAAAAAATCCTTATAAATCAACAGCTTATGTAGGTGGAGCGGGTGATGGGAATCGAACCCACGTTATTTGCTTGGGAAGCAAGAGTCC